>Ga0307372_10005109_pt1 | contig 19867 bp, 12 predicted proteins | sample OX1MG_FD_202533 | JGI IMG/M metagenome (GOLD analysis project Ga0307372, IMG submission 202533) | Soil microbial communities from Risofladan, Vaasa, Finland - OX-1 | ecosystem: Environmental > Terrestrial > Soil > Coastal area > Acid sulfate soil | place: Finland: Risofladan, Vaasa | collected...
ACCGGGGTGGGCTCGATGCCCGGCACGGACCCGGCGCGGGCGTGCGCCGTGATCATGGATGAGCTCCCCGAGTTTCCCTACCTGCCAGAGTTGCCCGGTCGCGGCGTCGGCGCCGACATGATCGGCCGGACGGCGTCGCTGCTGCTCGACCTTCCGGTGGAGACCACGCCGCGCGGCTGGAAGTTCGCCGCGCACCCGGGCCGTGACCAGCGCGCCGCGGCCAGCTTCCTGTCGTTCGACCTGGATGCCGCGCAGCAGGCCGCCGAGGGCTACAGCGGGCCTTACAAGGTGTCGGTCTGCGGGCCGCTGACGCTGGCGGCGCGGATCGAGCTCAGCCGGAGCATGAATCCGGCGCTGGCCGACCCCGGTGCCCTGGCCGACCTGACGAGCTCGCTGGCCGAGGGCATCGCGGCGCACGTACGGGGCATCCGCGAGCGCATCCCGGGCGCCACCGTGGTCGTGCAGCTCGACGAGCCTGCGCTGCCCGCGGTGCTGGTCGGGCGGGTGCCGACGGCCAGCGGCCTGGGCACCGTGGCCGCTCTCGACCAGATCGTGGCCAGCGCCACGCTGCGATCGGTGCTCGCCGCCACGACGGCCTTCACCGTGCTGCACTGCTGCGCGCCGGACTATCCGTTTCTTCTGGCCAAGGAAGTGGGGGCGGGGGCGGCCAGCTTCGATCTTGCCCTGGTGGGGCGGGCGGGCATCGATGGCGTGGCCGAGATCGCCGACGCCGGGCTCGGGCTGCTGGTCGGTGCGGTGCCGACCGACGCGCCCGCCGCCCGGGCGCGGCGGGCGCCGCGCGATACGGCATCGGCCGTGGTCACCATGTGGCGGCACACCTCGCTGGACTCGCGGCTGCTGGCCCGGCAGGTCGTGATCACGCCGGCGTGCGGGCTGGCCGGCCTGTCTCCGGACGCCGCCCGCGCGGCGCTCAAGGACTGCCGGGAGGCGGCGCGCATCGCGCCGGAGCTGATCGAGGAGGTGGCCCGGTGACCGAGGCACGGGCCGACCCCGAAGCACGGGCCGACCCCGAAGCACGGGCCGACCCCGGGGCGGAGGTCACCCCGGAGGCCCGGCACCGGCACGCCGAGCTATCGGATGAGCTCACCGAGCACAGCTACCGCTACTACGTGCTGGACTCGCCGCTGGTGTCCGACGCCGAGTACGACCGGCTGATGCGCGAGCTGGAGGGGCTGGAGGAGCGTTACCCGCAGCTGCGCACGCCAGACTCGCCTACGCAGCGGGTGGCCGGAGCGATCTCGACCGGCTTCACCCCGGTCGAGCACCTGGAGCGGCTGCTCAGCCTCGACAACGCGTTCTCGGCGGAGGAACTCGACGCGTGGGCGGCGCGGGCCGACCGGCTCGGTGCGTCCGGGCCCTACCTGTGCGAGCTCAAGATCGACGGCCTGGCGATCGCGTTGGTCTACCAGGGCGGCCGCCTGGTCCGGGCGGCGACCCGCGGCGACGGCGTGACGGGCGAAGACGTGACGCCCAACATCAAGACGATCGCGGCCGTGCCCGCTCGCCTGGCCGGGTCTGGCTGGCCGGAGACCCTGGAAGTGCGCGGCGAGGTGTTCCTGCCGGTGCAGGCGTTCAACGAGCTCAACGAGCGGCTGACCGGCGAGGGAAAGCCGCCGTTCGCCAATCCCCGCAACTCGGCGGCCGGCTCGCTGCGGCAGAAGGATCCCCGGGTCACCGCCACCCGGCCACTCAGCATGCTGGTGCACGGGCTGTTCGTGCCCGGCGGCTCTCCCGAGAGCGGCATGCCCGCGCCCGATGACGTCGGCGCGGTGGCGGCCGTCGGCGCGGACATGCCTGCCGCCCAGTCGGGCTGGTACGAGCGGCTCGGCGCGTGGGGCCTGCCGGTCAGCGACCTGTACCGCGTGGTGGATGATCTGGACGGCGTGCGCCAGTACATCGCCGACTACGCCGAGCACCGGCATGACCCCTGGTATGAGATCGACGGCGTGGTCGTCAAGGTCGACCGGCTGGACCTGCAGCGGCGGCTGGGCGCGACGAGCCGGGCGCCGCGCTGGGCGATCGCCTACAAGTACCCGCCGGAGGAGGTCACCACCCGGCTGCTGGACATCAAGGTCAACGTCGGCCGGACCGGCCGGGTGACTCCCTTTGCCGTGATGGAGCCGGTCAAGGTCAGCGGATCGACGGTGGACAGGGCCACCTTGCACAACGCCGACGAGCTGACCCGCAAGGGCGTGCTCATCGGGGACATGGTCGTGCTGCGCAAGGCGGGTGACGTGATCCCGGAGGTCGTGGGCCCGGTGGCCGACCTGCGCACCGGCACGGAGCGGGCCTTCGACTTCCCGGCGCAGTGCCCGGCCTGCGGGACGCCGCTGGCGCGCCAGGAGGGCGAGGTCGACTGGCGCTGCCCGAACGCCAGGTCCTGTCCGGCGCAGCTGCGCGAGCGGCTGTTTCATCTGGCCGGCCGCGGCGCCCTGGATATCGAGGTTCTCGGCTATGAGGCGGCCGTGGCGCTGCTGGACTCGGGGCTGATCACCGATGAGGGCGACCTGTTCGGATTGACGCAGGACGCCCTGGCCGGCAGCCCGTTCTTTGTTAGCAAGCAGGGCACCCTGACGGTCAATGCCGTCAAGCTGCTGCACAACCTGGAGGAGGCGCGCCGCCGGCCGCTGTGGCGGATCCTCGTCGCGCTGTCGATCCGCCACGTCGGGCCGACGGCCGCGCGAGCGCTGGCCGCCGCCTTCGGCTCGGTCGACGCGATCGCCGGGGCGTCGCCCGAGGCGCTGACGGGCGTGGCCGATGTCGGGCCGACGATCGCCGGGTCGGTCCGGGACTGGTTCGAGGTGGACTGGCACGCCGCCATCGTGGGCAAGTGGCGGGCGGCCGGGGTCCAGCTGGCCCAGGAGGGCTGGACCCCGCCTCCCGTGGTCGTCGGCGAGGACGGCCAGGCGGCCGGCCCGCTGGCGGGCGTGACGGTCGTGCTGACCGGCACCCTGGCCAATCGCACCAGAGACGAGGCGGCGCAGGCGGTGCAGGCCCTGGGCGGAAAGGTGTCCGGGTCGGTCTCGAAGAAGACCCGGTTCCTGGTGGCGGGCGAGAATGCTGGGTCAAAGCTGGACAAGGCACTCGCCCTGGGCGTGCCGGTACTAGACGAGAGTGGCCTGGACGTGTTGCTCTCGGAAGGAGCAGAGGCGGCCGCCGCCACCTCGCAGGACGTATTGTAGCCAGATAACTACGGAAAGACATCTAGTAACGGATAGTATGCAATTGGCTTCGAGAAGCTCGCTGTCGGCCGTAGGGTTGCCGTCAGGCATGTGCATCCGCGGCGCAATCGGTTGCAGCGATGAGGTTCGCCTATGAAGGATCCGAACGACACGAGGGACATGGGTCCCCGGGTCGGCTCCCCGCTGTGGGTTCACCTGATGACGGTGACCGCAGCGGGCGCGGTCGCCTTCTTCCTCGCGATGCTGCACCTGCACGGCCTGGTGCCCCGCCCGCAAGGACTGGTCTGGCATCCCTTGTTCTGGCTGCTGGCGGCCCTCGTCCTCGTCGGCGACATCTGGCCGATCATCACCCCCGGCCGCTCCGGCCCGGAGTCCCCGGTCGCCTCGCTCACGTTCAGCTTCGCGGCCCTCCTGTACTGGGGACTGCCGGTCGCCGTGCTGCTAAAGGCGGCCTCGACGCTGGCGGTCGGCCTGGCCGAGCGCAAGGCGGTCAAGCGCTCGGCCTTCAACTCCGCCCAGGTCACCCTGAGCATGTGCGCCGCGTGGCTCGTGATGCTGGCCTTCGGGCTGCACCCCACCCCGGCGCACCCCTGGGACCCGAACGGGCGCGAACTGTTCGTGGTGCTGCCGGCCGCCGCCGCCTACTTCGCGGTCAACTTCGTGCTGGTCGGCACCGCGATCGCGCTGCACTCCCGGGCCTCGCTGCTGAAGACGTTCCGCAATAACCTGCCCTACCAGGCGTTCGTCAACCTGGTCCTGCTCGCCACCGCGCCGCTGGTGGCCGTGGTGATGAGCACCCAGTCCGCGCTGCTGCTGCTGTTGTTCGCGTTCCCGCTGGCCGCTATCTACGTCAATGCCGCCATGTCGGTGCAGCGCGAGCACCAGGCGCATCACGACGAGCTGACCGGCCTGTCCAACCGCAAGCTGCTCATCCGCCGTACTAACGACGCGCTGGCGCAGGCCGCGCGGTCGCAGACCATGGTCGGGTTCCTGCTGCTGGACCTCGACCGGTTCAAGGAGGTCAACGACACGCTCGGGCACCCGGTGGGGGACCGGCTGCTGCGCCATGTGGCCCACCGGCTCACCCATAGCGTGCGGCCGGGCGACATGGTGGCCCGGCTGGGCGGCGATGAGTTCGCCGTGCTGCTCCCGTCGGTGAAGGAGGCCGCGGCCGCCCGCGAGGTTGCCGCCCGGTTGCGCGCGGCGGTGGCCGAGCCGATCCGCATGGACGGGATGTCCTTCGACATCGAGGCCAGCGTCGGGATCGCGCTGTATCCCGATGACGCGAGCGGCTTTGAGGTACTCCTGCAGCACGCCGACGTGGCGATGTACCTGGCGAAGGAGCGCCGCAGCGGCGTGGAGCGGTACGTCGCCGACTCTGACCGCAACTCGCCGGCCAGGCTGGCCCTGCTGGGCGACCTGCGCCGGGGCCTGGACCGCGGCGAGCTAGAGCTGCACTTCCAGCCCAAGGTCTTCCTGGCCGACCGGAGCACGGCCGGCATGGAGGCCCTGGTGCGCTGGCAGCACCCGGCCCGCGGCCTGATGGCGCCCGAGGAGTTCATCCCCCTCATCGAGCAGTCCTACCTGATGCGCGAGCTCACCGCGCGCGTCATCGACATGGCGCTTGGCCAGGCGGCGCTGTGGTGGCAGGGCGGCATGAGCATCCAGGTCTCGCTGAACCTGGCCGCCCGCGATCTGCTCGACAACGGCCTGGCCGACATTGTCGGACGCGGGCTCCAGCGGCACGGCCTGCCCGCCGACGCGCTGCTGCTGGAGATCGACGAGCGCGTCCTCACCAGCGAGCCCGCGCATGCGGTGGCGACCGCCGAGGCCCTCGCGGCGCTCGGCGTGTCGCTCAGCCTGGATGACTTTGGCACGGGGTACTCCTCGCTGGTGCGGCTCAAGCGCCTGCCGGTCAGCGAGGTGAAGATCGATTCCTCCTTCGTCGGGCGGCTCCTGCACTCCGCCGACGACCAGGTGATCGTGCGGTCCATCGTGGACCTGGTCGGGGCGCTCGGCATCCGGTCGGTGGCGGAGGGCGTGGAGTCCGCCGAGGTCGCCGCGGAGCTCGTGGCGATGGGCTGCGCCGCGGCCCAGGGCTGGTACTTCAGCAAGCCGCTCAACGCGGCCTCGGCGACCGCGTGGCTGGTCGAGCGGGAGGCACCCGCCGGCGGGAGCCTGCTGCTGGCGCGCGAGCGCGAGCGGGCGCCGATCGCCCCGGCGGTCGCGGGGCAGCAGGTGACCGGCGCGGTCCCCCCGACCGCCTAGGCGGGCCTGGCCGCCGCTGTTTAAGCGGTCGGCTCTCCGTGCCACGGCCTCTAGGATGGCCCACATGCCCATTACCCGTGACGAGGTAGCGCACCTGGCCCGGCTGTCCCGGCTGGCCCTGTCCGAGGCTGAGCTCGACCACTTCGCCGGACAGCTGGACGTTATCCTCACCGCCGTCGCCCGGGTTCAGGAGGTCGCCGCCGACGGGATACCGCCGATGACCCATGCGGTCCCGGTGGTGAACGTATTCCGGGACGACGTCGTGGTGCCCTCGCTGCCGCGGGAGGTTGTGCTCTCCCAGGCTCCGGCCGCCGAGCAGGGGCGCTTCCGGGTCCCGCGGATCCTGGCGGAGGACTGAGATGAGCACAGCGAGAAGCACGGAGCTGACCGGGCTGACCGCCGCGCAGGTAGCCGCCGCGGTGGCGGCCGGCGAGGTTTCGGCCGTCGAGGTCACCGCCGCCCATCTGGACCGGATCGCGGCCGTGGACTCACAGGTCCGCGCCTTCCTGCACGTGGCCGCCGACGAGGCACTGGCCGCCGCCCGCGCCGTGGATGACCGGCGGGCCGCCGGCGAGCCGCTGGGGCCGCTGGCCGGAGTGCCGCTGGCGCTCAAGGACGTGTTCACCACCACGGACATGCCGACCACGGCCGGATCGCGGATCCTCGAGGGCTGGCGGCCGCCCTACGACGCCACGATTACCAGGCGCCTGCGGCGGGCGGGCGTGGTGCTGCTCGGCAAGACGAACATGGACGAGTTCGCGATGGGGTCCTCCACGGAGAACTCCGCCTTCGGGCCGTCGCATAACCCGTGGGACCTGGCTCGGGTGCCCGGCGGATCCTCCGGCGGCTCGGCCGCCGCCGTGACCGCCTGCGAGGCGCCGCTGGCGATGGGCACCGACACGGGCGGCTCCATCCGGCAGCCCGCGGCGGTCTGCGGCATCGTCGGCGTCAAGCCGACCTACGGCGGGTCGTCCCGCTACGGGCTGATCGCGTTCGCCTCGTCGCTGGACACGCCCGGTCCGCTGGCGCGCAATGTGCTGGACGCGGCGCTGCTGCACGAGGCCATCTCCGGGCATGACCCCCGCGACTCGACCTCGGTGGACGCGCCGGTGCCGCCGGTGGTCGCCGCGGCCCGGCAGGCCGACGTGGCCGGGCTGCGAGTGGGGGTGGTGACCGAGCTCGGCGGGGAGGGCTACCAGCCGGGCGTGCTGGCCAGGTTCGGCGAGGCGGTCGAGCTGCTCGAGTCGCTGGGCGCCAAGATCGTGGAGGTCTCGTGCCCGCACTTCACCTACGCGCTGCCTGCCTATTACCTCATCGCGCCCAGCGAGTGCTCGTCTAACCTGGCCCGGTTCGACGCGATGCGTTACGGCCTGCGGGTCGGTGACGACGGTTCGCTGAGCGCGGATGAGGTCATGTCGCTGACCCGTGCGGCGGGCTTCGGGCCGGAGGTCAAGCGGCGGATCATCCTGGGCACCTACGCGCTGTCCAGCGGTTACTACGACGCCTACTACGGCAAGGCCCAGCAGGTCCGCACGCTGATCTGCCGTGACTTCGACGCGGCGTTCGAGCAGGTCGACGTGCTGGTCTCGCCGACCACGCCGACGACGGCCTTCGCCATCGGCGAGCGTGCCGACGACCCGATGGCCATGTACCTGGCCGACCTGTGCACGATCCCGTCGGACCTGGCCGGCAACGCGGCGCTGTCGGTGCCCTGCGGCCTAGCGCCGGAGGACGGGCTTCCGGTCGGGCTGCAGGTGATGGCGCCGGCGCTGGGCGATGACCGGCTGTACCGGGTGGCCGCGGCGGTCGAGGCGGCGCTGGAGCGGCGCTGGGGCGGCCCGCTGCTGGGGCAGGCGAAGGGCCTGGCCGCACCGCCGGGCCGCGGCGAGGCGAGCGGCACGGGCGAAGCTGGAGGGATCGGGCGATGACCAGGGCTGTCACGCTGGTGTCCTACGACGAGGCGCTGGCCAGGTACGAGCCGGTGATCGGGCTCGAGACGCACGTGGAGCTCGGCACCGTCACCAAGATGTTCTGCGGCTGCCCCACCGTCTTCGGGGCGCAGCCCAACTCGGCCGTCTGCCCGGTCTGCCTGGGCCTGCCCGGCTCGCTGCCGGTGGCCAGCCGGGCCGCGATCGAGTACACGATCAGGATCGGCCTAGCCCTGAACTGCTCCATCGCGTCATGGTGCCGGTTCGCGCGGAAGAACTACTTCTACCCGGACATGCCCAAGGACTTCCAGATCTCGCAGTACGACGAGCCGCTGTGCACCGACGGCTGGCTCGACATCGCGGTCGGGGAGCAGCGGGTCCGGATCGGCATCGAGCGTGTCCACCTTGAGGAGGACACCGGCAAGTCGCTGCACGTGGGCGGGGCCACCGGCCGCATCCACGGCGCCGACTACTCGCTGGTCGACTACAACCGGGCCGGGATTCCGCTGGTCGAGGTGGTCACCAAGCCGATCCCGGGTACGGGCGCGCTGGCCCCCGAGGTCGCCCGCGCCTACGTCACCGAGCTGCGCGAGCTGCTCCGGGCGCTGAGCGTCTCCGACGTCCGGATGGAGGAGGGCTCGCTGCGCTGCGACGTGAACACCTCGATCGCGCCGGCGGGAGCAGGCAGCTGGGGGACGCGAACCGAGACCAAGAATGTTAACTCGCTGCGGTCGGTGGAGCGCGCGGTGCGCTTCGAGATCCAGCGGCAGGCCGCCGTGCTGGACGCGGGCGGCAAGATCATGCAGGAGACCCGGCATTTCCACGAGGACACCGGGACCACCACGGCCGGGCGGAGCAAGGAAGAGGCGCAGGACTACCGCTACTTCCCCGAGCCGGACCTGGTGCCGGTCGCCCCGTCACCGCAGTGGGTGGCGCAGCTGCGGGCGGACCTGCCCGAGCTGCCGGCGGCCCGCCGCGGGCGGCTGCAGGCTGACTGGGGCCTGTCCGACCTGGACATGACCGCACTGCGGAACGCCGACGCGCTTGACCTCGTGGAGCAGACCGTGGCCGCCGGGGCGTCCGCGGCCGATGCGCGCAAGTGGTGGCTCGGCGAGCTGGCCCGGCGCGCCAATGAGACCGGAACCGAGCTCGCCGCGCTGCCGGTGACGCCGGCTCAGGTCGCGCGCGTCACGGAGCTGGTGACCTCGGGAACGCTCAACGACAAGCTCGCCCGGCAGGTGCTCGACCTGATCGTGGCCGGCGAGGGCGAGCCGGATGAGATCGTGGCGGCCCGCGGCCTGGCCGTCGTCAGCGACGACAGCGCCCTCACCGCCGCCGTGGATGCGGCGATCACCGGCCATCCCGAGATCGCGGCCAAGATCCGCGAAGGAAAGACGACGGCGGCCGGGGCGCTGGTCGGCGCGGTCATGAAGGCCACCCGGGGGCAGGCCGACGCCACCCGGGCACGCGAGCTCATCCTGCAGCGCCTGAGCTAACCGGGCGGCCGGGGTGGTGGCGCGTGGCGGCGGCCGTGGTGACGTGGCGGCCGGGTGTCACCGTTCCCATTGGTCACCTTGAATCTCATCCGTCACCTCCTACTCACAAGTTGTCTCCCGCTGGACGCCCTTCCTCAATCGAAGCGTGACCTCCGGCACTTAGAGTTATTACGTATCGCTGATTTGCGAGATCGCGTCCGGTGCCCCGGGGCAAGTTCTGAGCTTCGACTGGTAGGACGGGACGAGACGTTTCTGGCGATCGTGTGCCGCCTTGGCTCAATGAGGAGCCGTGGGCATATCGCGGCGTGAAGCAGGTGGCCATCGCGGGCCGCCGGGTTCGCACCTGGCTCTCGACGCAGTTGACAAGGAGGCTTGGTGCGCGCTGACTCAGCTGGTGGCGCGTCATGAGCCTGGCTCCGTCGGCCTGGACGGCGCTGAGCTCGCTGGCGGCGGCCGGCGCGGTCATGGCCCTGCTGGGCGGCCGTCAGCAGCCGGAGGCCGACCGGCCCGCTCGCCGGTGGCTCGCGGTGAGCGCCGCGCTGTGGGGCGGCGCCGCCATCGCCCAGGACGTGGCCAGCGGCGTGATCGGCGCCGCCGGCCCGCTGACCCTGGCCGGCCTGCTCAGCCTGGCCGCACTGCCGCCGCTGGTGATCGGCCTGGCCGGCCTGGCGTACTCCCGCCCGCCGGGCGGGCTGGCCGGGCTGGTCCAGCTCAGGCTGGCGCGGGCCGGCGTGGCCCGGCTCGCCGACGGCTGCCTGCTGGCGGCCTCGCTGTTCCTGATCGGCTGGGTGACGGTGCTGGCCTCGGTGTATGCCCAGGCCGACATGGGCGCGGGGGCGTTTGCCGCTAACCTGGTCAACCCGCTGGCCGACCTGGCCGTCCTGGCCGGCGTCCTCTACCTCGCGGCCAGGGGCGGCTGGCGCGGCCTGCTGCCGTTTCTCGCGCTGCTGCTCGCGACGGCCGGCGACTGCCTGGCGGTCAGCGACCGGACGATCGGCTCCTACCCGGGCTGGGCGGCGCAGCTCACCTGGCTCGGCGGCATCTGCCTGCTGGGCGCTACGCCGATCGCGCTCTCCCGAGCCGCCAAGGCCGGCCCGCCGACGGACCAGCCGGGGCCCGCTGCCCACGTTAATCAGCCCGACTCCCGCCGGCCTGCCTACGCCGCCATCGCAGCCGCGGCACTGGCGGCCATCCTGACGCTGGGCCGTGCGCTGGCCGGAGGCTCGATCGAGCCGGTCGCCGTCGTCGCGGTCGCGGTCGTAGTGCTCGCGCTGGCCGCTCGGCTGGCGGGCCTGTTCCGGCAGGCGGCCGCCGCCTCGGCGCTGTCCCGCGAGGCTAGCCGCCAGTTCAGCGAGCTGGCCGACCGGACCAGCGACGCGGTGCTGGTGTGCGAGCTGAACGGCACGATTGAATACGCCAGCCCCGCGGTGGCCCACTTCGGCTACTCGCCCGGCCAGCTCCTGGGGTCGTCGCTGGCCGGACTGGTGCATCCCGAGGACCGCGCCCTGGGGACGCGGGTAGCGCTGGCGGCGGGAGACACTTCCGCCGGGCTCGCGAAATTCGCCTGCCGGGTGCGCGCCGCGGACGGCACCTGGCGGCACGTGCAGTCCACGATCTCCCGGTACACCGAGCCGGGCGTAGCCGACCGGCTGTTCGTGACGGCGCGGGACCTCAGCGACCAGGTCGCGCTGCGCAGGCAGCTCACCCACCTGACGTTCCACGATGGGGTCACCGGGCTGCCCAACCGGGCCTACCTGGAGGAGCGCGCCAAGGAGCTGCTCGGCACGTCGGGCCAGCCGGTCGCGGCCGTCTTCCTCGACCTGGACGGTTTCACCGATGTCAACGACTCGGTCGGGCATGGCGCGGGCGACCTGCTGCTGGCACAGGCCGCCCGGCGCCTGCGGGCGGCGGTGCCGTCGCACCAGATGGTGGCACGCTGGGGCAGCGACGAGTTCGCGGTCCTCATGGCCGACGCCGCCAGCCCGCAGGAGGTCATCGACATCGCCGAACGGCTGGCCGTCGACATCGCCGCCGAGCCGTTCCGGGTCGCGGACCGCGATGTCCCGCTGACCGCCAGCGTCGGCGTCGCGCTGTCGGCCGGGGACACGACCGGGCACCTGCTGCGCAACGCCGACGTCGCGATGTCCCGGGCGAAGGAAGGCGGCGGCGGCCGCGTGGAGGTCTTCGCCGCGCACATGCACGCCGATGCGGTGCGCCGGCTGGAACTGGCCACGCAGCTGCGCCAGGCCATCACCGACGCATCTCTCGGCATCGACTACCTGCCTGTGGTGGAGCTCGCCACCTCCCGGGTAACGGGCGTGGAGGCGCTGGTCCGGTGGTCGCCGCACGGCGCGCCGATGCCGCCGCGAGAGTTCCTCGGGGTCGCCGAGGATTCCGGGCTGATCGTGCCGCTCGGTGACTGGGTGCTGCGCGAGGCATGCGCGCAGGTCGCGCAGTGGCGGGCGTCGGGCTGGGAGATCGGGCTTTCGGTCAACTTCTCGCTGCGCCAGGTCAGCGCCGCCCGGTTCGCCGAGTCCGTGCTGGCGGCCCTGGACCACAGCGGCCTGTCGCACAGCGCGCTGACCCTGGAGGTCACCGAGCAGGTGCTGGTCGAGGGGGCAGGCCCCATGGTGGAAGGGCTGGCCCGGCTCCGGCAGAAGGGCGTCCGGCTGGCGATCGACGACTTCGGGACCGGCTACGCATCCCTGGCCTACCTGCGCGAGCTGCCCGTCGACATCATCAAGATCGACCCGTCCTTCGTGGCCGGCCTCGGCACCGACGGCACCCTCGCCCTGCTGACCCGGACCATCGTCCAGGTCGGCCACGACCTGGGCATTGAGGTCGTGGCCGAGGGCATCGAGCGCCCGGAGCAGCTAGAGCTGCTGCGGGCCATGGGCTGCGGCCTCGGCCAGGGATACCTGGTGGCCAGGCCGATGGCCGCCCGCGGCATCGAGGCGCTGGCGGCGGCCGATCACGAACCGCATCCGGCTCCGGACGACGAGCGGGGATCGGCGGCGGCCTCGGGGCCAGCCACGCTAACGATCTTGTGACGGCGGTCGCAAAAGCCGCCGTTAGACTGGCCTCGCAGCCCCCGACGACGGAGGACCTTAGCCGTGCCCAGACCGATCGTCCTCGTCGCAGAGGAGCTCTCGCCGGCCGGGATCGCCCAGCTGGGCTCCGCGTTCGACATCCGCTACGCCGACGGCAGCGACCGGGGCCAGCTTCTGCCGGCGCTGGCCGACGCGGACGCGGTCATCGTGCGCAGCGCCACCATCATCGACGCCGAGGCGATCGCCCGGGCCCCCCGGCTCCGCGTGGTGGCCCGGGCCGGGGTCGGCCTGGACAACGTGGATATCGAGGCCGCGACCAAGGCCGGCGTCATGGTCGTGAACTCGCCGACCTCGAACATCGTGAGCGCCGCCGAGCACGCCGTGGCGCTGCTGCTGTCACTGGCCCGCAACGTCCCGCAGGCCATGGCCTCGCTCAAGAGCGGCCGGTGGCAGCGCGCGGCGTTCACCGGGGTCGAGCTGCACGGCAAGGTGGCCGGAATCCTCGGCCTGGGCAAGATCGGCGTACTGGTCGCGGAGCGGCTGGCGGCCTTCGGCATGATGGTGATCGCCTATGACCCGTACGTGGCGGCCGCCCGGGCCGACGAGCTGGGCGTCCGCCTGGCCAGCCTGGACGAGCTACTAGCCGAGGCCGACTTCATCAGCGTCCACCTGCCCAGAAGCGCCGAGACCGTTGGCCTGCTCGGCGACCGTGAGCTCCACCTGGTCAAGCCGCAGGTGCGGATCATTAACGCGGCCCGGGGCGGGATCGTCGACGAGGCCGCGCTGGCCAGCGCGGTGCGCGACGGCCGAGTGGCCGGGGCGGCGCTGGATGTCTACGCCCGTGAGCCGTGCACCGACAGCCCGCTCTTCGGCTTCGACAACGTCGTCGTCACCCCGCATCTGGGGGCCAGCACCGCCGAGGCGCAGGAGAAGGCAGGCACCGAGGTGGCCCGGTCGGTCCGGCTGGCCCTGGCCGGCGAGTTCGTGCCCGATGCGGTGAACGTCCAGGGCGGCGCCGTGGCCGACGAGATCAAGCCCGTGCTGCCGCTGGCCGAGAAGCTGGGCCGGATCTTCACCGCGCTCGCGGGTGGCGTCGCGGCCCGCGTCGAGGTCGAGGTCCAGGGCGAGATCGCCGCGCTGGATGTCAGCGTCCTGCAGCTAGCGGCGATGAAGGGCATCTTCGTCGACTCCGTCGCGGATGCGGTCACCTACGTGAACGCGCCGCTGGTCGCGCGGGAGCGCGGCGTGGAGGTCAGCCTCCGCACCACGAGCGAGTGCCCGGACTGGCGCAACCTGCTCCGGCTGCGCGGCACGCTGCCCGACGGCCAGGTCGTCTCCGTCAGCGGCACGCTGACCGGCCTGCGGCACGCGGCCAAGGTCGTCGAGATCAACGGCTTCGAGGCCGAGCTCGCCCCGGTCGCGCACATGATGTTCCTCACCTATACCGACCGGCCGGGCGTGGTCGGTGTCGTCGGCCAGATCCTCGGCGGCCGGAGCATTAACATCGCCGGGATGCAGGTCTGCCGGGACGCTCGCGGCGGTGAGGCGCTGATCGCCCTGACCGTGGACTGCGCCGTGCCCGCGGACGCGCTGGCCGAGATCACCGAGGCGATCGGGGCCACGATGGCCCGCGTGGTTGACCTGGGCGATGACCTGGGTGATGACTGACCGCGGATCTTGCCGGCCAGTTACAGGCAAGTAAAGTACCTCCCGTGACAGGATCTAGCGCGGGATATGCCACGGGACACGCGGGACGCAGCGTCCGGGTAGCGCTCATCGGCGGTGACGGCATCGGCCCGGAGGTAGTCGCGGAAGCGACCAAGGTCATGCTGGCCGCGGCCGGTGATGTCACCGTCGAGACCACGAGCTACGACCTGGGCGCGGCGCGCTGGCACCGCACGGGCGAGGTCCTGCCGGACACGGTGCTGAGCGAGATCGCCGCGCATGACGCCATCCTGCTCGGGGCCGTCGGCGACCCGAGCGTCCCGAGCGGCGTCCTCGAGCGCGGTCTCCTGCTGCGGCTTCGGTTCGAGCTCGACCAGTACGTCAACCTGCGGCCGGTCCGGCTCTACCCCAGCGTCGCGTCCCCGCTGGCGCGGGTCCGCCCCGAGTCCATCGACATGCTCGTCGTCCGGGAGGGCACCGAGGGCCCGTATGTCGAGGCGGGCGGCGTCATGCGCAAGAACACCCCCGCCGAAGTGGCGACCCAGGAGAGCATTAACACCGCCTACGGTGTCAGCCGAGTCGTCCGGTACGCGCTGCAGAGGGCCGCTGAGCGGCCGCGGCGGCGGCTGACGCTGGTGCACAAGACCAACGTGCTGACCTACGCCGGAGATCTCTGGGCGCGCAGCCTGGCCGGACTGGCGCCGGAGTTCGGCGGCGTCGAGACCGAGTACTGCCACATGGACGCCGCGTCGACCTACTTCGTCACCCAGCCGGAGCGGTTTGACGTGATCGTCACCGACAACCTGTTCGGCGACATCCTGACGGCGCTCGGCGCGGCGGTGGCCGGCGGCCTCGGCCTGGCCGCCAGCGCGAGCATCAACCCGGAGCGGACCACGCCGAGCATGTTCGAGCCCGTGCACGGCAGCGCGCCCGACCTGGCGGGCAAGCACAAGGCCGACCCGACGGCGGCGATCTTGTCGGTCGCGATGCTGTGCGAGCACGTGGGCCTCACCGCCGCGGCCGGCCGGATCGAGCAGGCGGTCGCCGACGACCTGCTGGAACGCCAGGGCGCCTGGGCGGCCCGGACCACCCGCGAGATCGGCGACGATATCGCGGAGCGGGTGGCGGGCTACTAGGCGGCTGATAGAGCACCTATAGCACCTAGACGTCTGAGACCTATCGCGCTAAACTCGTCGCATGGCAGGCGAGCGCGAGCTGATGGACCGGGCGCGGGACGTGATTGCCGCCCGGCTGACCGCGGAGCACCCGGGCTGGCAGGCGGGCCATGATCTGTATGGCTGGCATGCGCACCGGCTGGATGACGGGCACACGGTGCGGGCGACCGGGCCGGACGGGCTGCGGGCCCTCATCAGCGCCTCGCCGCCGTTCGCCACCGGGCGCCTGGTCGCCGAGATCAGACGGGCATATCCGGCCTGGCATATCTGGCGAGACGGTACCGGATGGTGGCACGCGCGACGCCGCGGCAACTTCCGGCAGGAGTACCGTCCGGGCGCGCCGCTGTATGCCGTGCACGAGCCCGACGCCGTGTTATTGCGTGATCGGCTCCAGCAGCAGGACAAGCAGGATCAGCAAGACGCGGCGCAGGACTGAGCGGGCGGGCTCGCTATGCGGAGGTCCGCATGGCCTCAGTAAGCTCCCGCCATGCGTATAGCGAGGTTTGCCTTCGGCGGCGAGGTCCGTTACGGAGTGGTGGATAGTCCCGGTCGCGGCTCGGCCGACGATGAGCTGCAGGTCGCCGAGCTGGCCGGGCATCCGTTCGGAGCGGCCGACTCGATCCGGTTCACTGGGGCCCGCTTTCCGGTCGCCGATGTCCGGCTGCTGGCCCCGGTCCTGCCGAGCAAGGTCGTGGCGATCGGCAAGAACTATGCCGCGCACGCCCGGGAGATGGGCGGCGAGCCGCCGGCTGAGCCGGTGATCTTCCTCAAGCCCTCGACCTCCGTCGCCGGCCCCGTCGACCCGATCGTCCGGCCCACGCGGCTGTCCAAGCGAGTCGACTACGAGGGCGAGCTGGCCGTCGTCATCGGCAGGGTCTGCCGCGACGTGCCGCAGGAGCGCGCGGCCGAGTCAATTTTCGGTTACACCTGCGCCAACGACGTCACGGCCCGTGACCTCCAGGCCAGCGACGGCCAGTGGGCCCGGGCCAAGGGCTTCGACACCTTCTGCCCGCTGGGGCCGTGGATCGAGACCGACCTCGATCCCGCCGACCTGGAGCTCACCACCACGGTGAACGGCGAGGTGCGACAGCAGTCGCGCACGTCACTGCTCCTGCACCACGTCGCCGCGCTCGTCAGCTACGTCACCGCCGTGATGACGCTGCTGCCCGGCGACGTCCTGCTCACCGGGACGCCCGAGGGCGTCGGACCGCTGGAGCGAGGCGATCAGGTGTCGGTCACGATCGAGGGCATCGGAACGCTGAGTAACCGAGTCGTGGACAGCGGCTGAGCCGCCGCCTTCCGGCCCGGCGCAGTCGCGGTATCACTTTGGCCCGCGCCTCCCGGTTCGGCTACACTGCTCAGGCGCGCTCAGCTCAGCAGGGCGCGCCCCATGGGGTATGGGGTAATTGGCAGCCCGACGGGTTCTGGCCCCGTTAGTCTAGGTTCGAGTCCTGGTACCCCAGCCACGTACGACCGGCGATGCCCGTGCACCACGCTGGCTTCCAGCCAGGTGCTGCAGGCGGCCCTGGGCGAGGCTCCTACCTGCGGCGAGATGCGCGGCCTCGGCGGGTTTGGCGTGTCCCTGCGAGGTGCGCTAACCTTACTTCGCGACTGGGGATGGCAGGTCCGGCTTCGGCAGCGGATTCGAGTCCTTCGATCCAGTCGTTATTTTGTGACCTGGCCCCGTCGTCTAGCGGCCCAGGACGCCGCCCTCTCAAGGCGGTGGCGCCGGTTCAAATCCGGTCGGGGCTACACGTGTAGCAGCAGGTGAAGGGCCTGATCGCCGGTCGTGGCGGTCGGGCCCTTGATCATTTGTAGGGCAGGATGTGGGCAGAACTGGCCGTCAGGGGGCGGCACTTTTCCGCACGGATTGGCCCTGCCGGGTATCGGGCTGTCAGCGTCACCCTCGCCGGGCTACGACGGTGCGTCTCCGGCCAGGCGGGCCGCGAGTGCATGAGAAGGGTGGCAGCGGAGTCGATGCGTCTGGCGGGTGTCGAGGCGCGGGAGCTGCTGTCGTTTGACACGTTGCAGCTGCGTGACCTGCCGCTGACCCTTGTGGTGGTCGGGCCGAATGGCGGGGGACGGCTCGGTGCTGCTCCAGGGGATGTCCCTGGCATCCGGGTGGACATCACACTGACCGAGCCGCGGGAGTTCGAGCTGTGGGCCAGCTTCCGCGCCGACCTCATCCGCAACCACGACGAGCTGGACAACTACCGCACTCAGCTGGCCCAGGAAGGCGACGAGATAGTTCGTCTCATGGCCCGGCGTGACCGCAAGGTCGTGCCGGGCTGGCAGTTTCAGTGGGTGATGGGGGGCTGGAGTGGGGCACCTCGTCCTGGACCCTGCCCGTCGACACACGCCGCCTGGCGGAGGGAGCCTGCCCGGTGGCCGCAACCGCAGTCGTGCCCGACACTGACCGTTACGGGCGCGTGGAGGTCCGCGCCTGGCACAGCATGCACCAGAAGGCCCAGCGGACGGGGTACTTCGCCTGGCTGGCAGCGGAGCCGTTCACCAGGCTCCCGGTCATTGAGGGCACCATCATCGAGGTCCGGGTCGAGCGGCTGCCGGACGGCCGCAGCCCGCACCGCACGATGTGGCTATGGCATTCCGGCCCGCACGCACCTGACCTTGGACGTGTGCAGGCGCGCCTACCTGCGCCGCTTCGACATGGAACACACCTTCAAGCTGATGAAGTCGCAGCTGGGGTGGACGGCAGCGCGGGTTCGCCACCCCGAGCAGGCAGTGCGCTGGACTGGCTGCTGATCGCCGCCTACGTCCAGCTCCGCCTCGCCCGCGGCATGACAGCCGACCTGCGCACTGGACGAACATGTGTGGCTTCCTGCTTTGCGCATCCGACAGGCTGCCTGGCGGACATCAGAACCACCGACGTGGGTGACTCGTGCGGACGTGCGGTGCCTCGCGGGCGCGGCTCAGGGGCCCGGCAGGACGGTGAGCAGGTTCTTGTCCCAGACGAAGATGGTGTACTGGCTGTAGCGGTAGGTCCGGGCCGGCGTGCCGAAGGTCGCGATGACTTCTTTGGTATCGGGAAAGCCGACCACGCCGGTGAAGCCGGTGAACGGCTGGGTGCCGGCGTATCCGTCATAGACCACGACGAAGTTCGCCGATTCGCGGCTCGGGTCGTACCATTCCGTGTTCACCAGCTGCCTGGTGGCACGGAGCGTCGCGCCGGCGCGGTCGAGCGACCTGACCTTGACCCGCTCCCCGCTGGTAAGCGTCACAGCGTTGGCGGCCCAGTAGCCGGACAGGCCGTAACGCAGATGGTGCGTCTCCAGCCAGGAGGTAAGCCGCGCGTTCTGCGCGGGAACCACTGGCTGGCGGATCGCGAACACCAGCCCGGCGAGGTAGCCGCACAGCACCACGATGAGCACCGGCGCGAGCCGCCTGGCCAGCAGCCGTCCGGCCAGCAGGCGTCCGGCAAGGGCCGCGGCGAACGGAAGAACCGGGGTGATCTCCCGGGTGTACGTGATCTCCACGGCGTGCGTGCCCACCGCGAAGGCCACCAGGTTGATTACGATGCCGGCCAGAAGTAGCTGCGCAACCACGTCCCGGTCCCGGGGGAACCGCCATGCCGCGACGGCGATCGCGCACGCACCCAGCGCGGCCCCCGCGAGGTGCAGTATCTCGAAACCGCTCCGGACGGCCTGGTGCACGCCGATGAAGTTCGCGCCGGCCAGGACCAGCAGGCAGATGCCGGTGACGCGCAGGTTATGCCAGAAGATGATGTTGAGCGGGGACAGCTGCGTGACGAGCTGGACCTGGATCTCCCCGCCGATGGCGTGGAGGACGTGCGGGCCCGCCAGGCCCGCCACCCCGGCGACGACGGCGGCGACGGCCAGCGCGATCTCGTAACGCTGCGACGCCAGCGGCTGCCGCTGCCGCTGCCGCTGCCGCTGCCAGACCTTGGCTCGCAGGGCGCGGAACGCGCACACGATGGCGAGCGGCACCACCGCCACATAGAGCACCAGCACGTCCGCGATCTGGGCCCAGGCGAGGATGAGCCCGACGACGACCGGCACGTACCAGCGCGGGCGGGCGCGGTCGACGATCAGCCAGGCCAGCAGCACGGGAACCGACGTGCCCAAGTGGTCCGGCGAGTTGAGCAGGGCGTACGTTCCGGCGTCAAGCTGCGGGGCGATCATTATCCCCGCCGCTATTACGGCCCGTGCCACCGCCTCGCGCCCGGTGGTCTTGCCCATGGCGAGCAGGGCCACGAGCAGCATCGCGAGCGTGTACGTCAGGGCCGCGGCTATGTGCACCGCATCCGCGTTGAGCCCGTGCACCAGCTCGACCAGCATGTACTCGGGTACTTCGGTGGTGTAGTAGGTGACGTCGCCGGTTATCCAGCCATGCAGCAGCAGGTTGCCATGCAGCATGTCCCAGCCCTGCAGCGCCTGGGACGCGCCATCGGAGTTCGTGGCGTTGGTCTGGGAAAGCCGCAGGTTGGCGGCGAAGGCGACGACCAGGCCCAGCCCCCACGCGGCTACCGCGAGCCAGCGGCTTCGCGGCCAGCGGCGAAGCGGGTGCCGGCCGCGGCGTGCCGCCGGGTCAGCCGTGCCCGGCGTGCTGTGAGCCGCCGCGCTTTCTGCATGGACGTCAGAGGATGATCCCCCGGGGGAGTACATGACCGTCATTGCATCATCTCGCGGCCGGCGCATGCGAAATAACCCGAAGTTACGGGGAACTCCGAGTGAGAATCTCGTGCCTGACCAGGTACGCGAGCCGCCTGCCGGTTACTCATTGTAGCCAGCAAAATCTTGGTATGCGGCTGCGGTAAGCCGCATACCCCGGTACCACGTCGCCGCCGTCTGCGCCGTGGCCGTCAAGCTCGGGCTGCCGCGGCTGCTCGGCCCGGCCTGCGGCGAGCGCGACCTGGCGCTGGCCCTGATCGTCTCCCGCGTGGTGCGGCCGGGCTCGAAGCTGTCCACGCTGGCCTGGCCGGCGGCCGAGCAGCGACTGCTCCCCAGCACGGGTACGGCCGATGATCGCCCCGAGCATCGCCCGTGGCGTCCTGCGCCGCACCGCCGAGGACGGGCAGGAGCACACGCGGATCATGATCTTCGG
>Ga0307372_10005110_pt1 | contig 19866 bp, 15 predicted proteins | sample OX1MG_FD_202533 | JGI IMG/M metagenome (GOLD analysis project Ga0307372, IMG submission 202533) | Soil microbial communities from Risofladan, Vaasa, Finland - OX-1 | ecosystem: Environmental > Terrestrial > Soil > Coastal area > Acid sulfate soil | place: Finland: Risofladan, Vaasa | collected...
AGCAGCTCTTCGAGCTCGCCGGAGATCCACGTCCGCTGATGCACGCCGTTCGTGATGGACGTGATCGGCACGTCGTGCAAGGGCCGGTCGGGCCACAGGGGATGCCACATCTCCCGCGAGACCTCGCCGTGCAGCTCGGACACGCCGTTCGCGAACCGTGACGTCCGCAGGGCGAACGGAGTCAGCCCGAAGCGCGTGTCCTCGGGCTCGACCTTCCCGAGCGCGGCGAAGTCGTCCCACGCGAGCCCGCCGCGCGCGACGAGGTCGCCGACGTTCCGGCGCACGAGCTCGAGATCGAACAGCTCGTTTCCGGCCGGCACCGGCGTGTGTGTCGTGAACACGGTGGACGCGCGCAGATGCTCGAGCGCGTCGGCGGTTTCGAGGCCGTCGACCTCGACGAGCTCACGCAGCCGCTCGAGCTGGAAGAACGCCGAGTGCCCCTCGTTCATGTGGAACACGGTGGGCGCGAGGCCCAGCCGCCGCAGCACGCGGACACCGCCGACGCCGAGCACGAGCTCCTGCCGAATGCGAGTCTCCCGGTCGCCGCCGTAGAGGACGTCGGTCACCGCGCGCGCCCACTCGGGATTGCCGCCGACCTTCGTGTCGAGCAGGTAGAGCGAGACGCGTCCGACCCGCACCCGCCAGACGCCGAGGCGCACGGGCACGAGCTCCCCGTTCGCGTCCGCGAGCTCGACGACGGGCGCCATCGGCACGAGCTCGAGCGGCAGCCGGCTCGTGTCGTTGCGTGGGTAGCGCTCCGTCTGCCGGTCGTGCTCGTCGAGGCGCTGGCGGAAGTAGCCGCGCCGGTAGAAGAGGCCGACACCGACGAGCGGGACGCCGAGCTCCGACGCCGCCTTCAGATGGTCGCCGGCGAGGATCCCGAGGCCGCCCGAGTAGACCGGCAGGCTCTCGTCGAGGCCGAACTCCGCCGAGAAGTACGCCACGAGGAAGTCGTCAGGCCGCTCGAGGCCCGTCCACCACGTCTCGGCGCCGCGGTCGCGGATGAGCCGTCCCTGCACTCGGTCGAGCCGCGCGAGGTAGTCCGGGTTGAGGCAGTGCTCGAGGTCGGCGTCGGTCAGCTCAGAGAGCAGCGCGATCGGGTTCGAGTGGAGCTCGGCGAACCGGCGCGGATCGAGCTCCTCGAACAGCGGCCGCGCCTCGGCGATCCACGTGAACGAGAAGTCGCTCGCGATCGAAAACAGCGCCCCACGCAGAGTCGCCCCGTCGTGAACCTCCCCCACGAGGCGGCACCCTATCGCCACCGCGGTACCGTCCTGCCTGTGGAACAGCTCGAAGCCATCCTCCGCGACCGGATCGCCGTGCTCGACGGCTCCTGGGGCGTGCTCATCCAGCGGCAGGTGCGCGGGGAGGAGGCGTACCGCGGCGACCGCTTCCGCGACCACCCGCGCGACGTCGCCGGCAACCCCGACCTCCTCAACCTGACGCGGCCGGACGTCGTGCGCGACATCCATCGTGCGTACTTCGAGGCGGGCGCCGACATCGCCACGACGAACACGTTCACGGCGACACGCGTGGGCCAGGCGGACTACGAGTTGCAGGACATTGCGGCGGAGATGTCGTACGAGGGGGCGCGGCTCGCACGCGAGGTGGCGGACGAGTTCGACGGCATCGTCGCCGGCTCCGTCGGGCCGCTTAACATCGCGCTCTCCCTCTCGCCCCGCGTCGACGACCCGGCGTACCGCTCCGCGACGTTCGACGAGATCGTGGACGTGTACGCGGAGCAGATCCACGCGCTCCGCGACGGCGGTGTCGACCTGCTCCTGATCGAGACGATCTTCGACACGCTCAACTGCAAGGCCGCGATCTTCGCCGCGCAGGACGCCGCGCCGGAGTTGCCGCTGTGGCTCTCCTTCACCGCCGTCGATCGCAGCGGGCGGAACTTGTCCGCGCAGACGGTCGAGGCGTTCTGGATCTCGGTCGAGCACGCGAAACCGCTCGTCGTCGGCGTCAACTGCTCGCTCGGCGCCGCCGAGATGCGGCCGTTCGTCGAGGATCTCGCGCAGATCGCGCCGACGTGGGTCGCGTGCCATCCGAACGCGGGTCTGCCGAATGCGCTCGGCGAGCACGACGAGCGGCCGGAGGACACGAGCCGTTTCCTCGGCGAGTTCGCGCGCGACGGCCTCGTCAACATCGTCGGCGGCTGCTGCGGCACGACGCCCGAGCACGTCCGGCAGATAGTCGCGGCGGTCGACGGCGTGGCTCCGCGCACGATCCCCGAGCCGCGCCGTGTGACGCGCTTCAGCGGCATGGAGCCGTACGAAATGCGGGACGACGCGTCGTCGACGTTCACGCTCGTCGGCGAGCGGACGAACGTCACCGGCTCGGCCCGCTTCCGCCGGCTCGTCGAGAGCGGCGCGATGCAGGAGGCGCTCGACGTCGCGATCGAGCAGGTCCGTGGCGGCGCGAACCTCCTCGACGTGAACATGGACGCCGACCTGCTCGACGGCGAGCAGGCGATGACGACATTCCTCAACCTCGTCGCGACGGAGCCCGAGGTCGCGCGCATCCCGATCATGGTCGACAGCTCCCGCTGGACGGTGCTCGAGGCCGGCCTCAAGTGCATCCAGGGCAAGGGCGTCGTCAACTCGATCTCGCTCAAGGAGGGCGAGGAGGAGTTCCTCGAGCACGCGCGGCGCGTCCGTCGCTACGGCGCCGGCGTGGTCGTCATGGCGTTCGATGAAACGGGACAAGCCGATACAGCAGCGCGGAAGGTCTCGATCTGCGAGCGCGCGTACAAGCTGCTCACGGAGGAGGTCGGTTTCCCGCCGGAGGATGTGATCTTCGACCCGAACGTTCTCGCAGTCGCGACGGGGATCGACGAGCACCGCGACTTCGCGAAGGCTTTCCTCGAGGCGCTGCCGCTCATCAAGGCGAGCTGCCCCGGCGCGAAGACGAGCGGCGGGATCTCGAACCTCAGCTTCGCGTTCCGCGGCAACGACGCCGTGCGCGAGGCGATGCATTCGGCGTTCCTCTTCCATGCGATCCGCGCCGGGCTCGACATGGGGATCGTCAACGCGGGCCAGCTCGTCGTGTACGAGGACATCGCTCCGGAGCTGCTCGAGCTCGTCGAGGACGTCATCTTCGACCGGCGCGAGGACGCGACCGAGCGGCTCGTCGAGTACGCGAGCCGGGTGCAGGGGGAGGGGATGCGGCGTGAGATCGACCTCTCGTGGCGCGAGGCGCCCGTCGAGAAACGCATCGAGTACGCGCTCGTCCACGGCGTCGTCGACTTCATCGAGGAGGACACGGAGGAGGCACGGCAGCGCGCCGAGCGGCCGCTCGACGTGATCGAAGGGCCGCTCATGGCCGGCATGCAGGTCGTCGGCGACCTCTTCGGAGAGGGGAAGATGTTCCTCCCGCAGGTGGTGAAGAGCGCCCGCGCGATGAAGCGCGCTGTCGCCTACCTCGAGCCGTACATGGAGGCCGAGCAGGCGGCCGGCGGTCGCGCCCGCGCGCGCGGCAAGGCGGTGCTCGCGACCGTGAAGGGCGACGTCCACGACATCGGCAAGAACATCGTCGGCGTCGTCCTCGGCTGCAACGACTACGAGGTCGTCGACCTCGGCGTGATGGTGCCGGCGGAGCAGATCCTCGACACCGCTGCGGAGGAGAAGGCCGATCTCGTCGGGCTCTCCGGCCTGATCACGCCGTCGCTCGACCAGATGGTCGACGTCGCGCGCGAGATGGAGCGGCGCGGCCTCGACCTGCCGCTCCTCATCGGCGGCGCGACGACGTCGCGGCAGCACACGGCGGTGCGCATCGCGCCCGCGTACTCGCAGCCGGTCGTCCACGTGCTCGACGCCTCGCGCGTCGTCGGCGTCGTCTCCGCCCTGCTCGACCCCGATCGCCGCGCGCTGCTCGACACCGAGAACCGCCTCGACCAGGAGCGACTGCGCGACCTCCATGCGGAGAAGGAGCGCAAGCCGCTGCTCCCGCTCGAGCAGGTGCGCGCGAACCGGCACCGCGTCGACTACTTCGACCGTGCCGAGCCGGAGTTCACCGGCCGGCGCGAGGTGGAGGCCGACCTCGCCACGCTGCGCGACTACATCGACTGGCAGTTCTTCTTCCACGCGTGGGAGCTGAAGGGGAAGTTCCCGGCGATCCTCGATCAGCCGGCGGCGCGTGAGCTCTGGGACGACGCGCAGGCGCTGCTCGACGAGATCGTTAGTGACAAGTTGTTACAAGCGAAGGGCGTGTTCGGCTTCTGGCCGGCGCACGCGGAGGGAGACGACGTCGTCGTCGGCGACACGCGCTTCTGCTTCCTCCGTCAGCAGACCGACTACGGGGACTCGCGGCCGAACCGCTCGCTCGCCGACTACGTCGCGCCCGACGGCGATTTTGTCGGGGCGTTCGCGGTCACGGCCGGGATCGGCGCCGACGAGCTCTCCGCCCGGTTCGTGGCGGAGCACGACGACTACCACGCGATCATGGTCAAGGCGCTTGCCGACCGCCTCGCCGAGGCGTTCGCGGAGTACCTCCACGAGACCGCGCGGCGCGCCTGGTACGAGACGGGCCCGAAGCTCTCGCAGGAGGACCGGCTCGCGGAGCGGTTCCGCGGCATCCGGCCTGCCTTCGGCTATCCCGCGTGCCCCGACCACAGCGAGAAGGGGAAGCTGTTCGAGCTCCTCGCCGCGGAGGACGCGGGGCTCGCGCTCACCGAGTCGTTCGCGATGACCCCCGCCGCGAGCGTCAGCGGCCTCTATCTCGCGCACCCCGAGGCGCGGTACTTCTCCGTCGGCCGCATCGACCGCGACCAGGTCGCCGACTACGCCGGACGCAAGGACGTCGCCGTCGAGGAAGCCGAACGCTGGCTCCGGCCCAATCTCGCGTACTCCCCGGCAGGTGACGAGGAAAGCGCAGAGAAGGTCACATCGAGTTCTTCAGAAACCTGAGCTATTCTCGGACGACGGCGCTCGCGAGCGCCGCTCACGCATGAGGACGTCGAAAAAGGGTGGAAGAGGCGGTTCTTGGGGCGGGCAGCCCGCAGCTTCGGGTGCCCCGCGTGTAGTCGCCCCCGTCCGGAGGTACCGCTCGAAGGAAAGGGCGAGCCGTTCGGTCGCGGGCCTCGTTCTGCGCTCGCTCGGGTGGTTTGTGGTTCTCCTCGTCGTGCTCGTGGCAGCTCTCGTGCTGTGGCGTCACTCCTCCGGACACCAGAAGCTGGCGTCGATTGCGACGTCGGTTGCAGGGCACGGCACGGCGGCGGCGCTCGGTGTGCTCGCGGCGGTGTTCGTCGGTGCCATGCTCGTCACGTGGACACGCGCGACCGCACAGGCGCTCGGTCTCCTGGCGCTCGTCATCCTCGGCGCGGGCGCCGCCGGCGGTCTGTACCTCTACGGGATCGAGAGCCTCGACTCGGTCAACGCGACCTCGGGGCAGGTGAAGAAGGCGGAGTCGCTTCTGACGAAGCTCGGGAAGCCGGGCGCTCCGGCGGTGGCCCTCATCGCCGGCTACGACCACCGCTCCGGAACGGGGACGAATGCGTACGCCGGCTCGAACTCCGACACGCTGATGCTCCTGCGCGCCGACCCGAAGAACGACACGCTCTCGCTCCTCTCGTTCCCGCGCGACCTGAACGTCCCGATCTACTGCAAGGGCAACACGATCGCGACGTACGACCGGATCAATACCGCGTGGGCCAACTGCGGATCGAACGGGGGCCCGTATGCGGCGGTGGACACGATCCAGCACCTGGCCGTGGGCGTACACGTCAACTACCTGATCACGCTCGACTTCAACGCGTTCAAGGAGGTCGTCAACCGCCTCCACGGCGTCTACATCAACATCGACCGGCGCTACTACAACCCGCTCGGCACCGGCTACTCGGCGATCAACCTCCAACCGGGCTACCAGAAGCTCGACGGCGGACAGGCGCTCCAGTACGTCCGGTTCCGCCACCTCGACTCCGACATCTACCGCAATGGGCGGCAGCAGCTGTTCATGGAGGCGCTCAAGGCGCGGCTCTCGCAGACTCTCACGCTCTCGAACTTCGGCGAGATCCTCCAGATCATCCACGCCGTGAAGGGGAATCTCGAAATCGCGAAGTCCGACGGGTCCCCGCCGTCGATCACCGAGATCAACTCGTACCTCGGCCTGCTGCTCGGCCTGCCTCCGGGCCATCTCCAGCGGAACGCGATCCCGCCCCAGGACCTCGTGAACTTCGTCACGCCCGCCGGCGCGGACGAGCTGAAGGCCTCGCCGGAGGCGGTCGCCGCGGCGGTTCACTCGTTCCTCCACCCGGTCGTGCCGAAGGTGCACCGCGGGCACAAGACGAGGAGGCCGAAGCTGCCGTACAAGACCATCTCGGCGCTCGTCCTCAACGCCGGGGACATCACCGGCGAGGCGGCGAACACGTCCACGGCGCTGCGGAGGCACGGCTTCGTCACGAAGACGCTCCCGAAGTCGACTCCGGCGAACGCGCCGTCGACGACGCACGACACCGTCGTCTACTACGACCCGTCGCAGGCGAACGCCCAGAAGGCGGCACGGGAGCTCGCGCCGCTCTTCGGCCCGCACAACCGCGTGACGCAGATGACGCCGGCGATCGCGCCGTTCGCGGGGAAGGCGGGGAATCCGCTCACGGTCGTCGCGATCGGCACGGCATACCACGGCACGCTGAAGTTCCCGCGCAGAGGCGGCGGTCCGAGCTCGTCGACGGCGAACGCGCAGGTGCAGGACGGGATCGGGTTCACGCTCCCGGCCGTTCGCTCCGAGAACGGACCGGCCCACTTTCCGCTCATGGTCCCGCACAAGGTTGCGCTCGGCTCGTCGCTCTCGACCGACGAAGGCGTGCGCCTCTTCCACCCGGTGCCCGGCAAGCAGGAGCTCGTGCTCACGTTCAACCTCAACGGGGGCGTCGAGTACTGGCAGGTCGAGGAGTCGAACTGGACGTACGAGCCGCTCTTCGCGAAGCCGACGGACCAGTTCACCTACAAGGGCCTCACGTACAAGGAGTTCACGACCGGCGGCTTGCTCCAGACGATCGCGGTGTACGCGGGGAGGAACGTGTACTGGGTGCAGAACACCATCCTCAACAGCCTGTCGAACTCGACCATGATCGCGATCGCCAAGGGTCTCCGGCCGCTCCATTGAGCGGCCAGTTACCGTAGGTATGTGCTCCTCCAGCAAATGTCGGCTTCGCCCCCAGCGGCTGCAAAGCGTCGCGATCCTGCGTCCTCGGTCGCCCCGATAGCCTTGGCTATCAAGACTCCCTGCGTCCTTGACTCGCTCGCTTTTCGCGCGCTGGGAACGAAGCGACATTCACTGAAGGAGCACCCGTGGCGCGGATAGGAATCTTCGGAGCCGGCTACGTCGGCCTCGTCACCGGGGCGTGCTTCGCCGACCTCGGCCATGACGTCGTCGTGCGCGACGTCGTCCCCGAGCGGATCGAAGCGCTGCGTGCCGGCAACGTGCCGATCTACGAGCCCGGCCTCGACGAGGTGCTCGCGCGGAACCGCGAGCGGCTGTCGTTCACGCTCGACGTTGCCGAGGCCGTCGACGGCGCGGAGTTCCTCTACGTCGCCGTCGGGACGCCGCCGACCTACTCCGGCGACGCCGACCTCTCGGCCGTGTGGACCGTCGTCGACGAGGTGCCGGACGACGTCCCGGGCCGGCCGCTCCTCGTGATGAAGAGCACCGTCCCCGTCGGCACCGGCGCGCACGTGCGCGCGCGGCTCGACGCGCGCGGGCTCACGAGCGTCGGCTACGTCTCGAACCCCGAGTTCACGGCCGAAGGCACCGCGGTCGAGGATTTCATGCACCCGGACCGGATCGTCGTTGGCGGCTTCGAGGCCGAGGACGCGGAGCGGGTCGTCGACCTCCACAAGGGGATCGACGGCGAGATCGTCCGCACCGACGTCGCCTCCGCCGAGCTCGTGAAGCTCGCGGCGAACTCGTTCCTCTCAACGCGGATCAGCTTCATCAACGAGATCGCGAACGTCTGCGAGCTCGTCGGCGCGGACGTCGTCGAGGTGGCGCGAGGCGTCGGCCTCGACCATCGCCTCGGCCCGCACTTCCTCAAGGCGGGAATCGGCTTCGGCGGCTCGTGCTTCCCGAAGGACGTCACCGCCCTCAAGCAGCTCGCCGGCAACTCCGGCTATCCGTTCCTCCTCCTGCAGGCGGTCTGGGAGGTGAACGAGCTGCAGAAACGGCGTGTCGTGCAGAAGCTCCAGCAGCGGCTCGGAAGCCTGCGCGGCAAGACCGTTGCGCTTCTCGGGTTGGCCTTCAAGCCGAACACCGACGACATGCGCGAGGCGCCGAGCCGCGTCGTAGCGGCGCGGCTCATCGCCGAGGGCGCGGAGGTGCGCGGCTGGGATCCGGTCGCGCGGCCCGACGACCTGCCCGGCCTCGAGCTCTGCGACTCCGTCCTCGACGCCGTGCGCGACGCGGACGCCGCCGTCGTCATCACGGAGTGGCCGGAGCTGCGCGACGCGCTCCCGACCGCCGAGGTGCGCGACGCGATGGCGCGGCCGCTCATCATCGACGGGCGCAATCTCCTCGATCCGGCCGCCGTCGCCGCCGCGGGCTTCGAGTACGAGGCGATCGGCCGGCCGATGAAGGCGACCGGCGTCCCCGTGAGCTGATGGAAGCTCTCCTTCTTGCCGGCGGCAAGGCGGAACGGCTGGGCGATGCCGCGCAGGGGCTGCCGAAGCCACTCGTCCCCGTGGCGGGCTTCCCGCTCGCGGAATACACCGTGGGGAGACTCGTCGGCGCGGGCGTGAGCCGCGTGATCGTCGCCTGTCGCGCCGGAATGGAGGACGCGTTCGTCAACGCCCTCGGCGGCCTCGGCGCCGAGATCGACGTCGTGGGGGAGGAACGGCCGCTCGGCCGGGGAGGCGGGCTTCGTCTCGCCGCGTCGCGCCGGGAGGAGAGCGGTCCGGTGCTCGCCCTGAACGGGGACGAGCTGCTCGACGTCGACTTCCGCGATTTGATCGCCGAGCACGAGCGCAGCGGCGCCGCGGCGATGATCGTCGTCGCTCAGGTGCGCTCGCCGTTCGGCGTCGTCGATCTCGAGGACGACGGCACCGTCTCCGGCTTCCGCGAGGCTCCGATGCTCGAGCACTGGGTGAACTCCGGCGTGTACGTCCTCGGCGAGGACGCGCTCGCGCTACTGCCGGAGCAGGGCGACCACGAGCTCTCGACCTTTCCGCAACTCGCGGCAGAGCGCCGGCTGCGCGCGTACCGGCACGAGGGTGTCTGGCTGACGGTCAACACGCCGAAGGACCTCCGGCGCGCGGCCGAGTTCATGGAGGAGCACCCCGACTGGAAGCCGCAGAGGGAGCTCGCGTGAGCATCGATTCCCCGAACTACGGCTCGGTCGACCGCTTCTCCTTCGCGCCGCGGCGCGTCGAGAAGCCGTGGGGCTGGGAGCTCATCTGGGCGATCGCGGACGCGTACGTCGGCAAGGTCTTGTTCGTCCGCGCGGGCGAGTCGCTCTCGCTCCAGTTCCACCGCGAGAAGGACGAGAGCTGGTACATCGAGAGCGGCCGCGCCCGGCTCGAGCTCGGCGAGGTCGGGCAGGAGGCGCTCGACGAGGAGATCGTCACCGTCGGTGCGTGCTTCCGCTACCGGCCCGGCACAGTCCACCGCGTGACCGCGATCGACGACACGACGATCCTCGAGGTCTCGACGCCGCATCTCGAAGACGTCGTCCGCCTCGAGGACCGGTACGGACGCGAGGGTACGAGCGCTGCCTGAGCGGGTGTTGCGCTGGGACGGGTGCGTCAACGTCCGAGACCTCGGAGGATTGCCGCTCGCAGGCGGCGGCGAGACGGCGTTCGGCGTCTGCGTCCGCGCGGACTCGATCCGCGCCCTGAGCGACGACGGCTGGCAGGCGCTCGCCGACTACGGCGTGCGGCTCGCCGTCGACCTGCGCTCGGGCCCCGACGCGGCGGACGACCCTCCCGGCAAGCTCCCGATTGACGTCGTCCGCATTCCCGTCAACGGCCACGAGGTGCCGGTCGTGGCGGAATGGCCGTCGATGCAGGAGGCGTATACGGGGCTTCTCGACCGGTTCGGCCCGGAGTTCGCCGGCGCGGTCACGGCGATCGCCCGCGCGGAGGAACCCGCGGTGATCCATTGCCTGGCCGGGCGCGACCGGACAGGCCTGGTCAGCGCGTTGATGCTTCGCCTCGCGGGCGTCGAGCTCGACGCGATCGCCGCCGACCATGCGCGGAGCGACGACTACCTCGCGCCCTGGTGGGAGCCGTGGTACGCCGACGCTCCCGACGAGGAGGAGCGGGAGCGGCGCGTGCGCGTGACGCGGATGCCCGCGAACGCGATGGCCGACGTGCTCGCGGAGGTCGACGCGCGCGAGTACGTGCTCGCCGGAGGGGCGGCTTCTCACGACCTCGACAGACTCGTGGCTCGACTGAGAGGAGAGGCGTGAGCGAGATCGACAACGTCGAGGAGCAGTACGCGACCGACGCGAACCTCAACGCTCGGATCGAGCTGCACCGGCGCTTCTCCACGAACCCGACCTGGGGACGCTGGCTCTTCGAGCAGGAGCTCGGCGGCGTTCCCGTGGAGGCGCGGATCCTCGAGATCGGCTGCGGTCCGGCGACGACGCTCTGGGGCGCGAATCTCGAGCGGATCGACCCGACGTGGCAGATCACGCTCGTCGACTTCTCCGCCGGGATGGTCGACTCGGCGCGCGAGGTGCTGGGCGACCGGGCCGAGTACGCCGTCGCGAACGCCGAGGCACTCCCCTTCGCGGACGAGTCCTTCGACGTCGTCCTCGCGAACCACATGCTCTACCATGTCGCCGACCGTCCGGCGGCGTTCGCCGAGATCCGCCGCGTCCTCGTTCCCGGTGGGCTCTTCCACGCCGCGACGAACGGCGACGGACACATGCGGGAGCTCGGCGCGCTCACCGACTGGTGGCCGCCGGAGACGCACACGCGCGAGTTCGGGCTCGAGTCGGGCCCCGCGCAGCTCGAGGAGTTCTTCGTCGACATCCGCGTCGAGCGCTTCGACGACAACCTCGCGGTTACCGAGGTCGAGCCGGTGCTCGCCTACCTTCGCTCGAGCTGGCGCTGGGACGGGCACGATCTCGCCGTCGAGCGCGCAGGGGTGGAGGAGGGCATCGCGCGCGACGGCGTCTTCCTCATCCACAAGTCCCAGGGCCTGATCAGCGCGCGCAAGCCTTGACACATCTCTGTTAGGGTCTGCCCGGATGGATGCGCGCCACATCGGCCATGCCGCCGCCCAGACTGGCTGGTCGGCACGGATGCTCCGCTACCTCGAGCACGCCGGCCTCGTCGTCCCCTCGCGCACCGCGTCCGGCTACCGGCAGTACGGGTTGCGCGAGCTGAACCAGCTCCGCTCGCTCGCTGAGCTGCGGCATCGCTTCGGCCTCGGCATCGGCGACATCGCCTTTGCCGTCCGCCTGCGTCGGGAGCCCGAGCTTCGCGCAGCGGTCGACGGCTGGCTCGCGGGAGTGGACGACGCCTCGTGGGTCGAGTGGGAACAGCGCAAGCACGAGCGGCTCCTGACGGCCGCCTAAAGCAGACGAAAGGAACCGATGGCAGCAACGCAGCGCTATGACGTGAAGGATCTCGCCCTCGCCGAGGAGGGCAAGCGGCGGATCGAGTGGGCCGACCGGCAGATGCCGGTGCTCGCGGCGATCCGCGAGCGGTTCGAGCAGGAGCAGCCGCTCACGGGCTACCGCATCTCCGCCTGTCTCCACGTGACGACCGAGACCGCGAACCTCATGCGGACGCTCAAGGCCGGCGGCGCCGACGTCGTGCTGTGCGCGTCGAACCCGCTCTCGACCCAGGACGACGTCGCCGCGGCACTCGTCTCGGAGTTCGACATCTCCGTCTTTGCGATCAAGGGCGAGGACAACGACACGTACTACGCGCACATCGAGGCAGCGGTCGACCACAAGCCGCACTTCACGATGGACGACGGCGCCGACGTGATCGGCGTCCTCCATTCGGCCCGCCGCGAGCAGCTCGGCGACATCATCGCGGGCACCGAGGAGACGACCACCGGCGTCATCCGGCTCAAGGCACTCGAGGCGGAAGGCAAGCTCGGCTTCCCGATCATCGCGGTGAACGAGGCGATGACGAAGCACATGTTCGACAACCGCTACGGCACCGGACAGTCGACGGTGGACGGGATCATCCGCGCGACGAACGTCCTCCTCGCCGGCAAGCGGTTCGTCGTCGCCGGCTACGGCTGGGTCGGCCGCGGGGTCGCCTCGCGTGCGCACGGGCACGGCGCGCACGTGATCATCACCGAGGTCGATCCGCTGCGTGCGCTCGAGGCCATGATGGACGGCTTCGAGGTGATGCCGATGGCGGAGGCCGCCGAGATCGGCGAGATCTTCTGCACCGCCACCGGCGACAAGCACGTGGTCGCCCGCGCGCACATGGAGCGGATGAAGGACGGTGCGATCGTCTGCAACACGGGCCACTTCAACGTCGAGATCGAGATCCCGGCGCTTCGTGACCTCGCCGTCGAGCATCGGCACGCCCGCGAGTTCGTCGAGGAGTTCACGCTCGCGAACGGCAATCGCATCTATCTGATCGCCGACGGGCGGCTCGTCAACCTCGCGGCCGCCGAGGGGCATCCCGCGCTCGTGATGGACATGTCCTTCGCGAACCAGGCGCTCGGGATCGAGTACGCCGTGCAGCACGCCGGCGAGCTCGACAACAAGGTCTATCCGGTGCCGCCGGAGATCGACGCCGAGATCGCGCGCCTCAAGCTCGCGACGATGGGCGTCGACATCGATCGGCTCACGGAGGAGCAGGCCAAGTACCTCGCCTCGTGGGACGAGGGAACCTGAGCCGAAAGACATGCCTAATTCGGACACGTCCGGTAGCTGCTACCGGACGTGTCCGTTTCTGCCCTGACAAGATCAGACGATGAGCTCGAAGCAAAGCCGTTTCTCGCGCGCCTCCCCTGCCTTGTTCGGACATGTCCGGTACCTGCTACCGGACATGTCCTTGGAGGACAGGTGAAGGTCGTTCTCCTCGCCGCGGGCTACGCGACCCGGTTGCGCCCGCTCACGGACGACCGGCCGAAGCACCTGTTGCCGGTCGGCGGGCGTCCGATGCTCGACTGGGTGCTCGACCGCGTCCACGAGCTCGACGAAGTCGACGACATCCACCTCGTCACGAACAGCCGGTTCGCGCCGCGTTTCTCGGACTGGGCCACACCGCACGGGGTCACCGTCCACGACGACGGCACGACCTCCAACGACGACCGGCGCGGCGCGGTCGGCGATCTCAAGCTCGTGATCGACTCCGCCGGGCTCGCGGGAGAGGAACTGCTCGTCCTCGCGGGAGACAACCTCTTCGAGCTCTCGCTGCGGGAGTTCGCGGCCTGGTGGCGGGACAATCCGCAGCCTGCGAGCGCCGTCCCGCTCCACGATGTCGGGGACTTCGAGCTCGCCACGCACTACGGGATCGCGACGACGGCCGCAGACGGCCGCGTCATCGAGTTCGCCGAGAAGCCGAGCGAGCCGGCGTCGACACTCGCCTCGACGCTGATCTATCTCCTGCCGCCCGAGCACGTCGCGTTCATCGACACCTACCTCGCCGAGGGTCACAGCCCCGACAACGCCGGCAGCTTCCTCGGCTGGCTCGCCGAGCGCGAGCCCGTCTACGGCTACCCGTTCGTCTCCGGCTGGCACGACATCGGGAGCCACTCGCAGCTGCTCGAGGCCGACAACTGGCTTCGCCGCGAGGCGGGCCTCCCCGAGCGCTCGTCGTACAGCCTCGACTGAGACGCAACGGTCTCGGCACACGTCTGCGCCTAGCGTGGGGCAGTGCTCGATCTTCTTGGGCTCGACCTTCTCCTGCCGCAGCGCTGCGTCGTCTGCGAGGCGGGAGTGAGCCAGCTGTGCGTGGCATGCCGCGACGACCTCCCGCGGATCGAGCCGCCGCTCTGCGCGCGCTGCGGCTCGCCCGCAGCGTGGCCGGTCGAGCGCTGCCGGGAGTGCGCGGGGAGGAAGATCGCGTTCGCGACGGCACGCGCGGCGGTCGGCTACGACGAGGCGGCGCGCCGCTTCGTCCACAGCTGGAAGGAGCGTGGTCTGCGGCGCCTGGCGGCCGAGGCGGCGGCACTCGTCGTGGAACGTGTCCCGCCGCCCGACGCCGACGCGCTCACGTTCGTCCCGGCCGACCGTACCCGCCGGCTCGAGCGCGGGCACAACCCGGCCGAGCGCCTCGCGCGCGAGCTCGCGCTCCTGTGGGAGCTCCCGTGCGAGCCGCTCCTCGAACGCGTGCGCGGCGGCCGGCAACGCGGCGCGACGCGGACCGAGCGCCGCAGTGTCCGCGGCGCGTTCCGCGCCGTCGCGGCCGCGCCGCGCCGCGTGGCCCTCGTCGACGACGTCTACACGACCGGAGCGACCGCGTCCGCGGCTTCGACGACGCTTCGCGCAGCCGGCGCGCGGCGCGTCGAGGTCGTGACCTTCGCGCGCGCCCTCCGCCGCATCTAGATTTCCAGTTAGGGGAATCCGACAGGGAGGCGTCGATGCAACTTCACGTCAAGGGCAAGAACCTCGAGGTGAACGACTCCATCCGAAGCTACGCCGAGCGGAAGCTGCGCAAGCTCGAGCGCCGGGTGCACGATTCCACGCGCGTCGAGCTCGAGCTCGCCGTGGAGAAGAACCCGTCCATCCCCGACTCGCAGGTCGCCGACGCGATCGTGCACATGAAGGGGCGGACGCTACGGGCGCGCGAGTCGGCGCCCGACATGAAGGCCGCGATCGACGAGCTCGCCGACAAGCTCGTCCGCCAGGTGCGCGACGGCCACGAGAAGAAGCTCAGCAGCCGGAAGCACGCCGACGGCGTGGACCTTCCGCCGCCCGCCGACACGGAGATCACCGAGCCGTAGTGGGGATCTTCCGGAAACGGGAGACGTACAACGAGCAGATGCTCCGGGAAGCGGGGCTCGACCGCGTCGTCTTCAAGGCGCCGCAGCCGGGTCCCGAACCGGAGCCGGTGGCAGACCGGCCGCCGTCGTTCGGCGACGTCGGCGGCCTCGAGCATCTGGATACCCGCGGGGCCCCGGCGGCGTGGGACACGACGACGACGGTCACGGCGCCCGGCATCCAAGGCGACCACGTCGAGTTCACGACTCTCCCGAACGGCGACCTCATCGTTGTCGAGGGGGACGCCGACAGCGAATTGTCGCCGCTCGCCGACGCGATCGAGGAGCGTGTCTCGCCGCCGTACAAGGCGGCAGCGTCGCGCCAGGACGGCGACCTCTGGGGAGTCGGCGCGAAACGGATCGAGGTCGCGCAGTTCGCGTTCCCCGACGCCGACACGCTCGAGCTCTCCGAGAGCGACGGCGAGACGGAGTTGCGCGTCGACGGCGAACCGAGCGATGCGTCGCCTCCCGTCGAGCTCCCGCGGCTCGGCGAACGGACGGGTGGGGACTACTGCGTCCAGGCGCAGCGGATCGACGGCGACGACTGGGAGGTCAGAGTCAGCCCGCTGTAGGTGGGTACCCTTGGCCGCATGGCGCAGCAGCTCGGAAGCATGGAGAAGGTCCTGCGCGTCGGCGAGGGCCGGCGCGTCAAGCGGCTGAAGGAGCAGGCCGCATACATCACGTCCCTCGAGCCGCAGTATGAGAAGCTCTCGGCCGCGGAGCTGCAAGGGCTCACGGCAGCGTTCCGGCAGCGGCTCGAGAACGGCGAGAGCCTCGACGAGCTCGTCTTCGACGCGTTCGCAGCCGTCCGCGAGGCGCGCAAGCGCGCGTCGGACCAGCGGATGTTCGACGTCCAGCTGATGGGCGGGATCGTCCTCCACGAGGGCGACATCGCCGAGATGAAGACCGGCGAGGGGAAGACGTTCGTCGCGAGCCTCGCGCTGTACCTCAACGGGCTCGCGGGCAAGGGCGCGCACCTCGTCACCGTCAACGACTACCTCGCGCAGCGCGATGCCGACTGGAACCGGCCCGTCTTCGAGTCGCTCGGGATGACCGTCGCGGCGATCGAGTCGATGCAGCCGTTCGAGGAGAAGAAAGCGGCGTACGAGGCGGACATCACGTACGGGACGAACTCGGAGTTCGGCTTCGACTATCTCCGCGACAACATGGCGGTCTCGCTCGACGCCTGCGTCCAGCGCGGCCATGTCTACGCGATCGTCGACGAGGTCGACTCGATCCTCATCGACGAGGCCCGGACGCCGCTCATCATCTCCGGCGAGCCCGAGACCGCCGCGCAGATCTACTACGACTTCGCGCGCGTCGCGGCGCAGCTCACCGGTCATCGCTCGTCTCCGGGCGACCCGAAGGGCCACGCGGAGGAGATCGGCGTCGACTACGAGTACGACGAGAAGTTCAAGACGGTCGGCGTGACGCAGGCGGGTGTCGCCAAGGTCGAGCGAGCGCTGCGGATCGACAACCTCTACGCACCGCAGAACACGCAGCTCGTCAACCACCTCACTCAGGCGCTCAAGGCGGAGGCGCTCTTCCACCTCGACGTCGAGTACGTCATCCAGGACGGCGAGGTGAAGATCGTCGACGAGTTCACGGGCCGGATCATGGAGGGCCGCCGCTGGAGCGAGGGCCTCCACCAGGCCGTCGAGGCGAAGGAGGGCGTGAGGATCCAGGAGGAGTTCCAGACCCTCGGGACGATCACCCTCCAGAACTACTTCCGCCTGTACACGGCCGAAAAGGCCGACGGCAGCGTCGGGAAGCTCGCCGGCATGACGGGCACGGCGAAGACGGAGGAGAAGGAGTTCGTCGAGATCTACAACCTCCACGTCGTCGAGATCCCGACGAACGTCCCGGTCGCGCGCCTCGACGAGAACGACTTCGTCTTCAAGTCGAAGGAGGGGAAGTTCACCGCCGTCGTCCGCGACATCGAGGAGCGCTCCGAGAAGGGCCAGCCGGTCCTCGTCGGCACGATCGCGGTCGAGACCTCCGAGTACCTCTCCGAGCTCCTGACGCGGAAGGGGATCAAGCACAACGTCCTCAACGCGAAGGAGCACGCGCGCGAGGCGGAGATCATCAAGGACGCGGGCCAGCGCGGCGCGGTCACGATCGCGACGAACATGGCCGGCCGCGGCGTCGACATCAAGCTCGGCGAGGGCGTGCTCGAGGTCGGCGGCCTCTACGTCCTCGGCACCGAGCGCCACGAGTCGCGCCGCATCGACAACCAGCTCCGCGGCCGCTCGGGCCGCCAGGGGGACGCAGGCGAGACGCGCTTCTACCTCTCCGGCGAGGACGAGCTCGTCCGCCTCTTCGCCGGCGACCGGATCAAGGGGATCATGGAGCGCTTCAAGATCCCGGATGACCAGCCGATGGAGGCGAAGATCCTCTCCCGGCAGATCGAGGGCGCGCAGAAGAAGGTCGAGGAGCAGAACTTCGTCATGCGCAAGAACGTCCTCAAGTACGACGACGTCCTCAACCGGCACCGCCAGCGGATCTACGAGCAGCGCCGCGAGGTGCTCGAGGGCCAGGACATGTCCGAGCAGATCAAGCTCTGGGTCGGCGAGGTGGTCGAGGACACCGTCCACGTGTTCACCGCCGATCCGTCGCCCCAGGAGTGGGATCTCGAGGCGCTCACGAACGCGATGGCCGCGCTCTACCAGACGGACATCACCGCGGCCGAGCTCCGCGAGGATCTCGGCGAAATCTCCAGCGAGGCACTCGTCGAGGAGTTCCAGGCCGACGCCGCCGACATCTACGAGGAGAAGGAGGTGGAGTTCGGGCCCGAGCTGATGCGCGAGCTCGAGCGCTTCATCGTCCTCCAGGTCGTCGACGTCCGCTGGCGTGAGCACCTCGAGAACATGGAGGCGCTGCGCGAGGGCATCCATCTGCGCTCGATGGCGCAGAAGGATCCGCTCGTCGAGTACACGCAGGAGGGCGAGCGGATGTTCTCCGAGCTCGGCCGCGCGATTCGCAGCGAGGTCGTGCTCCATCTCTTCCACGCCGAGCTCGCGCCCGAGGAGGCGCAGCAGCAGCTCGCGCAGACACAGACGGCGCCGGGAAGCATCCACTACGAGCACGACACCGCCGCCGGAGCCGATGTGATCGACGCGGCGCTGGGCGGGGGAGGAGCGGTCGCCGCGCCGTCAGTCGCTGCGCCGGTGCACGTGAGCGAGCACGACAAGCTCGGCCGCAACGACCCGTGCTGGTGCGGCAGCGGCAAGAAGTTCAAGAAGTGCCACGGCCAATAGCTCGCGAGTGCTGCGCACTCGCTCGCTGAGCTGAGGAACTCCGGCCGGGAAGAGCGCGGTCTTCCCGGCCTCCGTGCTGAGACCTAGTTACCCGCCGCGGCGGGCGCCTACGGCGCGCGCCGGGGAGCGGCGGAGCCTACGGCTAAGCCCGCTCCGCAAGTCGTAGCCTCCGGCCGGCTCAGGCGAGAGCGAGTACTCGCGCATGCCAGCCCTTGCGAATGTCACTTGAGGGACCTATGCTGGGCGTATGGGTGTTGTGCGGGCCGGTGTCTATGCGCGGATTTCGTCGGATCGGGAGGGCGACAACCTCGCGGTGTCCCGGCAGCTTCAGGACTGCGAGGCGCTGGCCGAGCGCAAGGACTGGGCGATACAAGAGCGGTACGTCGACGCCGACATCAGCGCCTATCGCGGGAAGCCTCGGCCGCAGTACAAGCGGATGGTCGCGGCTATCGAGTCGGGCGAGATCAACGCCGTGGTCGTCTATCACGCCGACCGTCTGCACCGGCACCCCCGCGAGTTGGAGGACTTCATCGACCTATGCACCCGGTTTGGTACGAAGCTCGCAACCGTGAGCGGCGAGGTTGACTTGGCGACGCACGAGGGGCAGCTCGTGGCCCGTATCCAGGGAGCGGTGGCGCGGAAGGAGAGCGACGACAAAAGCCGCCGCATCCGGCGCAAGCATGAGGAGCTGGCCTACGCCGGCAAGGTCTCGGGTGGAGGTTCGCGGCCATATGGCTACGACGACGACAAGGTGGCGGTGCGCGAGGACGAAGCTGCCGTGATCCGCGAGCTGGCCCGCCGCGTCTTGGCCGGCGACTCTCTGAAAGCGCTCTGCCGTGATCTGAGCACGCGCGGGATCAAGACCGCGCAGGGCAAGGAGTGGGCGACGGACGGCATCAAGCGGGTGCTGCTGTCGGCGCGGATCAGCGGCCAGCGCGAGCACAGAGGCGAGATCGTCGGGCCGGCGGAATGGCCGGCGATTATCACGCCCGAGGAGACGCAGAAGCTCCGCGCGAAGCTCCTCGACCCCGAGCGGCGCACGAACCGAGCCGGCCGCCGCTACCTCCTGACCCGCGTTCTGCGCTGCTGCCACTGCGCTAGCCAGCTCCAATCACGCCCTCGTGCCGATCACGTGCGCCGGTATGTGTGCTCGACGCAGATCGGCGGCTGCGGGAAGCTCACGGTCTTGGCCGACCCGGTAGAGCAGTTTGTCTCGGAGGCGGTCTTGCATCGCTTGGAGTCGCCGTTGCTGCCGGAGGCGATCACGCGCGCCCCGGACGGGCCGGAGGGTGCGGAGTGGCAGGCCCAGGCCGAGGAGGCGCAGCAGCAGTTGGACGAGCTGGCCGAGATGTGGGCATCGAAGGAGATCACCCGCGGCGAGTGGCAGAGGGCCCGCCCACCGATCGAGCGCCGCCTCAGCGTGGCCCGCAGGAAGCTCGCGGAGCTGAACCGCCAGACCGCGATCGCGCCCTTCATCGGTGACGCCAGGCGGGTGCGGGAGGAGTGGCCGACCATGACCCTGAGCCGGCAGGCCGAGATCGTGCGCGCCCTCGTCGACTTCATCGAGATCAAGCCCGCCCGTCGTGGCTACAACCGCTTCGACCCGTCCCGCTTGGACCCTATCTGGCGCGTCTGAGGGACCGGCCGCGGCCGTTCGCGGATGCCGAGCAGCTCGCACACGTTGCGGAGTGTCTCTAGGTCCATGACTTTGGGC
>Ga0307372_10005112_pt1 | contig 19862 bp, 17 predicted proteins | sample OX1MG_FD_202533 | JGI IMG/M metagenome (GOLD analysis project Ga0307372, IMG submission 202533) | Soil microbial communities from Risofladan, Vaasa, Finland - OX-1 | ecosystem: Environmental > Terrestrial > Soil > Coastal area > Acid sulfate soil | place: Finland: Risofladan, Vaasa | collected...
CTCGCTTCAGCACCCCGGCCGAGCACGTCCGCACCGGGAAGACCCGCAGCAGCGTGTCCACCGTGTCGCGGATCGCCCAGGCGTGCGAGTACGGGCCGAAATACCTGACCCCGCGCCGCCGTGCCCCGCGCATGACCAGCACCCGCGGATACTCCTCGTCCATCGTAACGGCGAGGTAGGGGTAGCTCTTGTCGTCGCGGTATCGGACATTGAACCGGGGATCGAACTCCTTGATCCAGGAGTATTCGAGCTGGAGGGCCTCCACCTCGGTCCCGACGACCGTCCAGTCCACTCGCGCCGCCGAGGTCAGCATGGTCTGCGTGCGCGGATGCAGGCTCACGAAATCGGCGAAGTAGGAGTTGAGCCGGGAGCGCAGGCTCTTGGCCTTCCCAACGTAGATAACCCGGCCGCGCTCATCGCGGAATCTGTAGACGCCGGGGGACTCCGGGATCGAGCCGGGGGCCGGCCGGTAACTCGCCGGATCTGCCACAGGGCAACTCTATGCAAGCCGGCTGTCAGCCCGGCCCGGGAACGAGGCCGATCCGCGCCGCCGACCCCGCGGGAGTGGCGGGCGCGGCCCCGGCAAACTCTGGTACCACTCGCCGTGCCGGCGCGGACTTGTCCGCAGCTAGCGGGAGAATGAGATCGTGATGGACATACCTGATGTGCCGGTCGGCGCGACCTGGCGGTGCGTCGACCTGCACCTGCATACTCCCGGCGTCACCAGTTTCGACCTGCCTCCGGATGTCGATGTGCATCGGCTGGCTGACCGTGAGCGGATCGCCGACCAGTACGTTCAGCGACTTGTGGACGCCGGCATCAACGTGGCAGCGATCACCGACTACCAGGGAGTCAGGCTGGAGTGGTTTCGCCTGATCCGCGACCGCGCTGCGCGAGCCGGCATCGACATCATGCCCGGCGCCGAGATGTCCATACGCCGGGGAGGCGGCAAGGGCGTCCACCTCTTGCTGGTATGCAGCCCGACGATGCAGCCGCAGCGCATCGCCGAGGTCATCCGGCACCAGCACGGGAAACCCGACCTCCTGTTCCCGGATGAGATCCGCTGTGGGCACGATGACGTCGACCTTCGTGACCAGATCCACGATGCTCTCCGGGATGTCCGAGAGCAGCTCGGCTGTGTCGTGATCGCCGCTCACGCGACCGAGAACAACGGTCTCATCAAGGTCCTTGGCGCTCAGCAGGCCGCCGAACTCATTCGAGACGGACTGATCGACGGCATCGATCACTGCGAGTCCGCCAAGGAGAAGCTGCGGTCCACGGGCATCCTCAGCAGAGAACGCCTGGATTCGCTAGCTTGCACGCTGAGCGGCGATCCGAAGAATCTCGAACAAGTAGGCGCTAAGACTTTGACGGATGGCCGTCGGCGTCTCACCTGGATCAAGCTGAGCACCGTCAGCGCCGATGCCCTCCGCCTTGCACTCCATGATCCGCCTACGCGCCTCCTGACGCGACCGCCAGAAAACGTCCATCACCCTCTTATCCTCGCCATGGAAGTCACAGGCGGGTTTCTGGATGGCCTGGCAGTGCGGTTCAGCGATGACCTTACCGCGATGATCGGTGGCCGTGGCGCAGGGAAGTCAGCGATCCTGGAGACGTTGCGATACGGACTCGGCGGCGAGCCGTTTTCCGACCAGTCGGAGCGGCTCTCCCTCGTAGGACATGCTCTCGGCAGCGGTGGTCAGGTACGCATCGTGATCGAACGTCCGGGGTCACAGCGGCAGCGCTACGAGGTGACCCGGGTACTCAATCAACAGGCCAGAGTCAAGAGCCTCCCCACCGGGGAGATCTTGGACGTACCACCGCTTGAGCTATTCGGCCCGGGCGGGTCGCCAGTCATCCTGCTGCAACGGGAGATCCAGGCCGTCGCGCGCGATGACGGCTTTCGGCGTCGTCTCCTGGACGAGATTATCGGCGATGAAGCTCGACTCGCCGATGCGGCTGTCCGCCGGACCGGCGAGGAGATCCGGCGGAACGCCAGGAATACGGTCGAGCTGGAACGTCAGCTGACCCGCAGGGATGAATACTCGGAGCGGCTTAATCGACTAAATGCCGATGTCGCCTATTACGAGCAGCAGGGCGTAGCCGAGAAACTGGAGCGGCACAGTAAGGCCGGCGCCGACACGGCGCGGCTTAACACGGCAGCGGGCCGGATCGCCGAAGCACTGGCCAACCACGCCGACAGCGCCTCAGTCACCGCCGCAAGCCTCGCCGCCGCGGCGAGTGCCCTCGCCTCTGCCGACAGCGAGTACTCTCACTTGCTGATCAAGCTGTCTGCCGACATCGAGGCAGCGCGCCAACGTACGGCGGCAGCGCAAGCGTCCACCACACAGGCGCTTTCGAATGCGCGAGAGCGGATCGCCGCGACGAGCAATGCATAGGCTGGACTCGTCGCCGGACTTGACGAAGATCTCAGGCGCATCCAGCGAGACCTCGGCTCGAGCCAAGTAGATCCTGGGCGCTACGTCCAGACCATCAGTGATCGAACCGCACTCCAACCCATCGTGGAGAGCATGGCGCGCTATGAGGAGGATCGGGAACAACTGCAAAGTACTCGCCATGCGTTGCTACGCCGATTGCAGGACGAGCGCCGCCGAGGTTTCATTCTGCGTCAGCGCGCAGCGGTCGCAGTGAACAAGACGCTCGAAGGACGACTACGCATGGACGTGACCTATCTCGGAGACACCGCCGAGTTTGGTCGACGTCTGTCGACGGCGCTGCGAGGATCCGGGCTCTCTGCCGACGCCATCGACGCCATCGCAGCGTCAGATGGAGCGGACGGCGTGGAGTTGGCCGGTGCTGTGCGGCAGGGTGAGCGAGTCGTGATGAAGCGATTCGGGATCACGCAGGCCATGGCGGGTCGCCTCGTCCGCTGGCTGACTGACGACCCGGAGCGTTTGCGCCAGATCGAGACTATTGCGCCGGACGACCGAGTGGCGATAGCGCTAGACGTGGATGGCACACCGCGCGATCTTGCCGCGCTCTCCAGCGGTCAAAAGGCAACAGCTCTGCTGCTCCTCCTGTTCGCGCAGGGTGGTCGACCGCTCATTCTGGACCAACCCGAAGATGACCTCGACAACCGATTCGTCTACGAGGATGTCGTGGCCTTGCTGCGCTCCGAGAAGGGAGTCGCCGATCCGAAGCGGCGGCGCCAGATCATCGTGGCCACACACAACGCGAATATTCCCGTCAACGGTGATGCGGAACTTGTGCTTGGCCTGACTGACGTAGGTGGCAGATGCCACGTCGGGACGCGGGCCTCAATCGACGACGCCGCGGTTCGGGCAGAGATCCGGACGATCCTGGAAGGCGGGGCCGAAGCGTTCCGGCGTCGCGCTGAGAAGTACGGTGGCCTGGATGACACCTGATGAGCTCAGAGAGCGCGTCCTCCGCTGGGAGGATCCACACACGGACTTCAAGCGGGAAGTGAGCAGTCCCGCTGAACTGGCTGAGGATCTCGTGTGTTTTGCCAACGGTGATGGAGGCCAGATCATCATCGGCGTAGACGAGCGGCGAGTCCTGCAGGGTGTGCCTGATCCGGACCGTCTCATGCTGGCGGTAGACGATGTCGCGTTTCAGCGCTGTTCACCCCCGATTACCGTCAGCCCGGAGCTTGTTCACCTCGACGGTGTCGCGATCGTTGTGCTCAACGTTCCCAAGGGCGACCAACGTCCCTATGCAACTGGAAACGGACGTTATTACATCCGCTCAGGTACCCGCTGCCGTGACGCCAGCCGGGAGCAGTTGCTCCGACTCTTCCAGGCCGGACAATCGCTGTTTTACGATGAGCAGCCCCTACCGAGACTGGAGCTTGGGGATCTTGACCTCGAGGCCGTTCACCAGCACTTGGCAGATGCCGGCCAGCAAGATCTCGACGATGACCTTCCACGGCTGCTGCGAGCCTGGGGCCTGTACGACGGCACTCATCCGACAGTCGGCGGTGTCGTCCTCTTCGGCCGAGCCCCGCAAGCCGTGCTGGAGTCGTCCAAGGTGGTGGTCGGCGCCTTGGACGGCACGGACATCGGTGCCGACTTCCTGGACCGGAAGGACCTCTCGGGCGGCCTCTTCCGCGTGGTGTCGCAGATCGAGGTGTTCTTGAGACTGCACCTGCGCACCCGGCACGAGATTGTCGGGTTCGAACCGGAGAAGCGCGAGGAAATACCCTTGGCTGCGCTCCGCGAAGCGGCAGTGAATGCTCTGGTACATAGGGACTACACCATCCCAGGTCCGATCCGGATCTTCGTTCTGAATGACCGAGTCGAGGTGCGGTCGCCGGGTCGCCCGCCTAACCACATTGATGCCGATGCCATGCGAGCGGGCGTGCACGTTCCGCGCAATCCGCACATCTACTCCCGCGTCGCGGAAGCCCAGCTCGGAACGCGCGCTGGTACCGGCATCCGCCGGATCGCCCGCCTCCTTCGCGAGCATTCTGGACAGAGCCTCGGCATCGGGATCAGTGATGCTGAGGTCACCCTGCTGCTTCCGAGAGGAACTCCGTCGGCTGCGGACTGAGCGCGCGCCCCTCGCTGGTCGCCTGGTGACCGTGCGCAGCCGATGCTGTGCCAGGCTAGGTGCGTGCTTGTTGCCATTGCGGCTTGCGTGCTGGCCGCTCTCGCGTGGGCTTATCTGCTGGCCTGCCACGGCGGATTCTGGCGCACCAGCCAGCGGCTGCCCGCGACGCCGCCGGCCGACCCGGTGAGCTGGCCCGCGGTCACGGCCGTCGTGCCGGCCCGGGACGAGGCCAGCGCCCTGCCCGGCAGCCTGCCGACGCTGCTCAGCCAGGACTACCCGGGCAGGCTCGCCGTCACGCTGGTGGACGACGAGAGCACCGACGGCACGGCGGCCGTGGCGGCGGCCCTGGGCCGGGCGGCCGGCTGGCAGGTCGGCGGCGAGCCCGTAGCGGGGCGGTTGCTGCGGATCGTGGCCGGCAGCCCGCCGCCGGGCGGCTGGGCCGGCAAAGTCTGGGCCATGTCCCAGGGCCTGGCGGCTGCCGACGACGCCGAGTACGTCCTGTTCACCGACGCCGACATCGCCTACGGGCCCGGTGCGGTCACCGACCTGGTCCGCGCCGCGGCCGGGGGCCAGCGGGCGCTGGTGTCCCAGATGGCCCTGCTGCGCGCCGAGACGGGATGGGAGAGGGTGCTGGTGCCTGCTTTCGTGTACTTCTTCGCCCAGCTCTACCCGTTCCGGCGGGTCAACCGGCCCGGTGGCCGCACCGCAGCGGCCGCGGGCGGGTGCATGCTGGTCAACCGCGCGGTGCTCACCGCGGCGGGCGGCCTGGCCGCGATCGGCGGCGCCCGGATCGACGACGTGGCGCTCGGCCGCCTGCTCAAGCGCGGGGCGGGGGCCAACTGCTGGCTGGGCCTGACGACGAGCGTTACCAGCACGCGTCCCTACGACCACCTGGCCGACCTGTGGGACATGATCGCGCGCAGCGCGTATACCCAGCTGCGGTACTCGCCGGCCGCGCTGGCCGGCACCGTCGCCGGCCTGCTGTGGCTGTACCTGCTGCCGCCCGTCGCCGGCCTCGCGGGGCTGATCTCGATGATCCTCGGCGGCGGGGCCGCCGCCGCCTGGCTGGCCGCGGCCGGCCTGGCCGGCTGGGCCATGATGTCCGTCAGTTATCTGCCCATGCTCCGGCTGTACCGGTTGTCACCACTGCGCGGCCTGGCCTTGCCGCTGATCGCGCTCATGTACGCGGCCATGACGGCGGACTCGGCCCGCCGCCACCACGCGGGCCGCGGCGGCGAGTGGAAGGGCCGCACTATCCAGGCAGCCACCGGGACAGCCGACGGCGGGACGCCCGACGGCGCGACGGCCGCAGCCGGCGGCGGGACAGTCGGCGGGAGGGCTACCTAGCCCGCTCGCGTCTCCTCGGCCGGCGCGAACACTACCAGGGCCGCGAGGTCCTCGGTAATGTCGACAAAGCGATGGACTTCCCCGGCCGGGACATACACGACCGCGCCCGGGCCAACCGGCAGGCTGCCGGAGTGATCGCCGTCCGGGCTGGCCACGAGGGTCGCCCGGCCCGCCATGATCACGTAGATCTCATCCTCGGTGTGCGGATCCTGGCTGTCGACCCAGCATTGCTGATGAGCCGCATGGCCACAGTGTTCCAGCAACAGACCGCTCCAGCGCGAACCCGCCCGGCCTGCCTACAGTCTCAGGTCGCTCATGATTCGTTCCGAGTCTGGGGCTAGAGTCGGACCGAGGCGGCGAAGGACTTGGTCCGCAGGCCGCGGCCACCGTGCCAGATCTCGAAGCCCGCCTCGATGTTCAGCAGCCACCACCGGCGGCTCACCAGGCCCATCTTCTCCACTCGCCTGATGATCGGCAGCAGCGACAGGTGATGCACGTGGCTGGTCGGGTGAACCGCGCGGATCTGGATGTAGTTCCAGTGCGCGCCGCCATGTGAGGTCACCCAGTGCGTCACGTACCACCGCCGGCGACCGATGCGGATGACCCGGGAGGCCACCGCGGGGCAGTTGCGGGAATTCAGCCAGACCATCAGCTCGGCGCCCCTGGCCTGGCCCTGGTAGGCGGCACGCTGCCGGCCGAACCAGATGTCAAAGGCGGCGTTCCACTGGCCGCGGGCCTTCCCTGCGGTATACCAGGTCGCCGTCGCCCGGCGCACCAACCTGACCGGCGCGGGCAGCCGGGAGCCAGCCGTGCACAGCCCCCAGCTGCAGCCGTAGAGCATGAACGGGAAGGCCATGACCCGCGATGAGTAGCTGTTGGCGGCTGATCTGGTCACGGTGAAGTTGGGCCGCTGGTCCCGGATGCTGATGCACTCGGGCCGCCCGCCGTAGTTGTCATTACGCACCACGTAGTGGCCGCCATGGGGCGCGGTCACGGCCGTGTAGCCACGCTGCTGGCAGATCCTGGTTAACCGCCCCGCCGCGCTGGCCGCGCTGGCCGGGCTGGCCAGCGCGGCCAGGCACGCGATCACCACGAGCACGAGCAGCGGCGAAGCATGGCGGCTCAGCATTCCGGTAGTCCTTCGGTCGTCGCGGCCTCCATGACCGGGCCGACCGGAGGCTGGACTCATGATGGGCAGCGGCAGCCGCCCGGTCCCGGACCGCGCAAAACCGGAGTGTCCGGGTCCGGACACCCAGATGCGGACGTCCAGACGCGGGCCCGCGCTCCGGCTCTATGGCTCGAACGCCTCCGGCTCTATGACTCGAACGCCTCCGGCGGGGGGCAGGCGCACATCAGGTTCCGGTCGCCATAGGCCTGGTCGATCCGCCGGACGGGGGGCCAGTACTTCGACCGCCGGTCGGCGCCCAGCGGGTAGGCCGCGTGCTGCCGGTCGTAGGCGTGCTTCCAGTCGTCGCTGATGAGCATGCTCGCCGTGTGCGGGGCGTTCTTGAGCGGGTTGTCCTGCCGGTCGTAGTTGCCGGAGCCGACCCGGTCGATCTCCTGCCGGATGGCGATCATGGCGTCGCAGAACCTGTCCAGCTCGGTCAGGTCCTCGCTCTCCGTCGGCTCGACCATGAGCGTGCCCGACACCGGGAACGACATGGTCGGCGCGTGGAACCCGTAGTCGATCAGGCGCTTAGCGACGTCCTCGGCGGTCACGCCGGTCTGCGCGGAGATGGGGCGCAGGTCCAGGATGCACTCGTGCGCGACCAGCCCGCCGCGCCCGGTGTAAAGCACCGGGAAGTACGGGTCCAGCCGCCGGGCCACGTAGTTGGCGGCCAGGATCGCGACCTGGGTGGCCTCGCGCAGCCCGGCGGCACCCATCATCGCGATGTAGGCCCAGGAGATGGGCAGGATCCCGGCCGATCCGTACGGCGCCGCGGCGACCGGCCCCGACTCGCCCGACTCGCTCGGGTGGCCGGGCAGGAACGGGTGGCCGGGCAGGAACGGGGCCAGGTGGCCGCGCACCGCGACCGGGCCGACGCCGGGCCCACCGCCGCCGTGCGGGATGCAGAACGTCTTATGCAGGTTCAGGTGCGACACGTCACCGAAGTCGCCCAGCCGGGCCAGCCCGACGAGCGCGTTCAGGTTCGCGCCATCGACGTAGACCTGGCCGCCGGCCGCGTGGACCTCGTCCCGGACCTGGCCGACGGTCTCCTCGAACACGCCGTTGGTGGACGGGTAGGTCAGCATGATCGCGGCGATGGCGCCCCCGTGCGCGGCCAGCTTGGCGCGCAGGTCACTCAGGTCAATGACGCCGTCGCCGCCGCACTTGACCACGACGACCCGCAGGCCGGCCAGCACCGCGCTCGCCGCGTTCGTGCCGTGCGCGGACTCCGGGATCAGGCAGACCGTCCGCTCCGGCTGCCCGTGGGAGCGGTGGTAACCGCGGATCGCCAGGAGCCCGGCTAGCTCGCCCTGCGACCCGGCGTTCGGCTGCAGGGACACCACCTCGTAGCCGGTGATCTCGGCGAGCATGCGCTCGAGGCCGGTGATGAGCTCCAGGTACCCGGCCGCCTGCTCGGGCGGGGCGAAGGGATGCAGCCCGGCGAACTCCGGCCAGGTGATGGCCTCCATCTCGGCGGCGGCGTTCAGCTTCATGGTGCACGAGCCCAGCGGGATCATCGACCGGTCCAGCGCGATGTCCAGGTCGGACAGCCGCCGCAGGTAGCGCAGCATGGCCGTCTCGCTGCGATGCGCGCTGAACACCGGATGGGTAAGAAACGGGCTCGTCCGCGCCAGGCCCGCAAGCAGCGCTGCCGACCCCGAGGCTGCCGACCCCGAGGCTGCCGACCCCGAGGCTGCCGACCCCGAGGCTGCCGGCTCCCCGGCGGACTCCGCCGGCTCGACGGGCAGCTCCACGTCGCGGCCGGCCAGGGCGCTCAGCACCTCGCGCAGCTGCTGCGGGGTGGTGGTCTCGTCACAGGCGATCTGCAGCGTGTCGGGCCCGGACACGTGCAGGTTGTACCCGGCGGCCCGGGCCCGGCCGGCCAGTTCGGCCGCCTGCCCGGGCGCGACCAGAGCGACGGTGTCGAATACCGGCGCCGGGTCCGTTATGAATCCAAGGTCTTTTAGCCCCGCGGACAGGGTCATGGCCCGGCTGTGAACGCGCCGTGCGATCTCGGTCAGGCCCTCGGGGCCGTGGTACACCGCGTACATCCCGGCGATCACCGCGAGCAGGACCTGGGCGGTGCAGATGTTGCTGGTCGCCTTCTCCCGGCGGATGTGCTGCTCGCGGGCCTGCAGCGCGAGCCGGTAGGCGGGCTGGCCGTCGACGTCCACAGAGACTCCGACCAGGCGGCCGGGGAGCTGGCGCTTGAGGTCGTCGCGGACGCAGATGTAGCCGGCGTGCGGGCCGCCGTAGCCCATCGGCACGCCGAACCGCTGCGTCGTGCCCACCGCGATGTCGGCGCCCAGCTCCCCGGGCGGGGTGAGCAGGGTCAGCGCCAGCAGGTCGGCCGCGATGGCCACCTGCGCGCCGCGCTCGTGCGCCGCCTCGATGGCGGGCCGGGGGTCGGTGATGGCCCCGCTGGCCGCCGGGTACTGGAGCAGGACGCCGAACAGCTCGCCGTCGGGCTGCGCGGCGATCAGCGCGGGGGTCACCGGCGCCACGACCAGCTCGACCCCCAGCGGCTCGGCCCGCGTCGCCAGCACCGCGAGGGTCTGGGGCAGGCAGCCGGCGTCGGCCAGGAACACCGCGCCCCGCCCCGTCACGCGCCGGGCCAGGGTCATCGCCTCAGCCGCCGCGGTGGCCTCGTCCAGCATGGACGCCCCGGCCACCGGCAGCGCGGTCAGGTCCGCCACCATGGTCTGGAAGTTCAGCAGCGCCTCCAGCCGGCCCTGCGAGATCTCCGGCTGATAGGGCGTGTAGGCCGTGTACCAGGCCGGGCTCTCCAGCACGTTGCGGCGGATCACCGGCGGGGTCACGGTGTCGTAGTAGCCCAGGCCGATCATCGAGGTGAGCACCTCGTTGCGCCCGGCCAGCCGGCGCAGCTGCGCCAGCGCCTGCTCCTCCGAGAGCGGCGGGGGCAGGCTGAGCGCGCGGTCGGCCGCGATCTGGGCAGGCAGGGCGGCGGCGGTGAGCTCATCCAGCGAGCCGTAGCCGACGGCGTCGAGCATGCGCTGGCGCTGCTGCGCGGTCGGCCCTATATGACGATCTGCGAAGTTCATCGGGAGCCTCTCCGGGGCGGGCACCCCCTGCGGGGTGCCGCTGTACGGTGACCAACTCCCCCTCTGTCACCTACGGGCGCGGGCGTCGGCGACCGCGCAGGCTCCAGAGATGCCCACGCCGACCGGTCCTGGGTGCCTGAGAGGTTCCGGGGAGGTTGCCCCTTCGGCGCTCCGCGCTGGCTGCGCGCAGACTCTCCCGGACGGCGTGCTGAGCTGCCCCTAGCCTACCCGAGCTACACATCGTCCCAGCGGAACACCCGCAGGGAGATCAGGGTGAGCGCCGCGGCCATCGTCTGGTAGGCGATGGAATAGTGCACGACCAGGGTGGTCCCCTGCTGCTGGACCGCGGCGTCGTAGCTGCCCTTGCGCACGTTGTCGAGCGGCGGCCAGACTGGCCGAGCGGGTCACAGTCAGCACCTTGCCGAGCTGGCCGGGCACGGCGGCCTCGGCCTGGTCGAGCAGCCGGACGTGGCCGACCTCCAGCACGGTCACCATGGCACGCTGGAACTCTTGTAGATCGAGCCGAACAGCACCAGGAACAGCACCGGGATCAAGATCGTGAACACGGGGCCCGTCTCCGCCTCGTCCATGTGGTGGGTGGTCAGGACCACGGTGCGGCCGTCGGCGTTGATCTACCGTTCTACGTGCGGAACTCCAGTGACCGGACCGGCGCCGGCCTGAGCCATGGCCCGCCAGGAGGAAGACTGCCGCGCCCTGTGCAACCGGCTCGGCTGGCCGGTAGCGCGCGTCTACCGGACAACGATGTGTCGGCTTACTCCGGGAAGCCGCGCCCGCAGCGGGCCAGCTCCGCGCCGGCATCGACGCCGGGCTGACCGACGCCGGGGCGTGCTGGCACGTGGACCCGATCACCCGCTCGCCACGCGAGCTGGAGGAAGTCATCGACCTGCACGACAAGCGCGGCATCCAGTCTCGCCACCGTCACCGGCGAGATGGACCTGTCCACCCCGACCGGGCGGATGCTGGCCCGGATGCTCGGCGCCGCCACCCGGCACGAGGCCCAGCACAAGGCCGAACGGCAGCGCCGCGCCGGCCTCCAGAAGGCCAGGGCCGGGCAGCCGCAGCCCTCCCACGATTGCGCCGCCACAACCACAGCTGACATTAGTGACGTTTAACTCATCTGTGCCTGTTATTTACCCTCGGCCTGGACAGATCCCCTGACCGGCCAGAATCGGGGACATGACATCATCTTCCGTCCCGCCACCAGAGAAGGCCCTCAAGGCCCTTCAAGGTCTGTAGCAGCCGTCATGGGCGAGGCTGCCCGCGCTAGGATCAGCTCATGGCCGACCGGACGATCACCCTGACCGCGAGCCTCACGCCCGAAGAGGGCGGCTACGTGGCGCGATGCCTGGAAATCGGCGTCACCACCGAAGGCGACACGCTGGACGAAGCGCTTGCCATGCTCCGTGAGGCCGTCGCGCTGTACCTGGAGGACGAGCCGCTTCCCGAGCCGATCGCGCACCCTGTCGTGACCTCTTTCGACATCACGCTGACCGCTGCATGAGTCCCCGCGTTCAGCGGCTTCAGCAAGGAGATGCTACGGCTCCTGGAAAGAGAAGGCTTCACGGTCGTTCACACGCGCGGCAGTCACTGCAAGCTGCGGAAAGACGATCGCACGGTGATCGTTCCCCTTAACCGTGACCCGCTCCGCATCGGTACCCAGGCCGATATCCTCGCCCAGGCCGGAATCTCGCTCTAGCCTGGGACCAGGCGCGGGCGGGCGCGACCTGTACCCGCCTGGCTCGTGCCCGCCGTCGCCTGGCGGCGGCTGTCGCCTGCCCAGCTGGCGAAACTGCGGGCAGCGCTGGACGGGGGCCCGGCCGCCCGGGGCTGGGGCGAGGACCAGCGCTGGACGCTAGCCCGGGTCACGACGCTGATCGGTCGGCTGTTCCACGTCCGCTATACCTTGCGCGGCACGTCGTACCTGCTGCACTGCGTCGGCTTCACCCCGCAGGTCCCCGTCCGCCGTCCAGGCGCCGATCAGCGCTCCGGCGCTCCCGGCCAGGCCGGCGGCCAGCGAGCCGAGCGTGAACACCGACAGGCCGATCACGAAGAGCCGGCGGCGGCCGTAGACGCCGGCCGACCGCCTGCGACGACCCCGGATTCCACTACGGCTTCGGGATCGACCTGTTCATCGCCGGAGTCGTGGCCGTGGCCGTGGCCGTGGCCGTGGCCGAAAAGGCCCGAGCAGCCGGCGGCTAGCCCGTGCCCGTGCGGCGGGCCCGGCGGTGCGCGAGCTCGTCGCTGGCCCGCGCGGCGTCCGGGTCGTCGGCGTCATCGCAGTCGGCCCGCTCGGCGGGCAGATCGGCTAGCGTGCCTTCGACCTCGCGCCAGACCCGGCCCAGCGCGATGCCGAACACGCCCTGGCCGCCCTGCAGCAGGTCCACGACCTGATCGGGTGAGGTGCACTCATAGACGCTGACGCCGTCGCTCATCAGCGTGACCTGGGCCAGGTCAGTCGTGCCCTGCTCCCGCAGGTGTTCGACCGCCGCCCGGATCTGCTGCAGGGAGATTCCCGTGTCCAGCAGCCGCTTTACTACCTTCAGCACCAGGATGTCGCGGAAGCCGTAGAGCCGCTGGGAGCCGGAGCCGGTCGCGGCGCGAACGCTCGGCTCGACCAGGTGGGTCCGGGCCCAGTAATCCAGCTGGCGGTAGGTGATCCCGGCGGCGGCGCAGGCTGTCGGCCCGCGGTAGCCAATGTCCTGCGGACCTGCGACGATCTCACCGCCGAAGAGCAGTCCCTGCTCGTCCGCCTGCCTGGCGGCCGCGTTGCGCGCTTCTGGCGCCGACCCGTCGCCTCTAGTTACCGCCACGCCCACCTCCGGCCCAGGTCTGAGATCCCTGGAGATCCCTGGAGATCCCTGGGTACACACTTCGCACCGTAGGCCGAGTGTGGCGAACTCGTCAACGACCTGTCACGGCGCGTCGCGGAAGATCATTTGCTCCCGGGCTCTGAGCCAGGCTCTGAGCCGGGCTCTGAGCCGGGGATCCGGGCGGGGCTCCGGCCAGTCTCCGGCCGAGGTCAGGTTGACCGGCCGAAGTCCTCGGGAGTGATGTTATCCAGGAACTCGCGGAACTTCTCGACTTCATCCTCCTGCTCATCGGGGATGGCCACGCCCGCCTCGTCGAGGATCTCCTCGCTGGCGAAGATGGTGGCCCCGGTTCGCAGGGCGAGCGCGATGGAGTCCGATGGCCGGGCGCTGACCTCCTTGCCATTGGAGAAGATCAGGTCGGCGAAGAAGATCCCGTCCCGCAGGGCGGTGATGTTCACGGTCGTCAGCCGGACGTCCAGGGCCGCCAGGACGTCGCGCATCAGGTCATGGGTCAGCGGCCGCTGGGGGACCATGCCCTGCTGCGCGAACGCGATAGCGGTCGCCTCCATCGGGCCGATCCAGATCGGCAGGTACCGCTCCCCCTGCATCTCCTTCAGCAGGACGATGGGGTTGTTCGTAGGCATCTCAACCCGGACGCCGACGACCTCCATCTGCCTCACAGCGGCTCCGTCCTTGCATGCGCCTGACGCGCTGCCCTCAGTTGCGAACCCTGCGTACTGCCATTCCCTTTGCGCTCGCAGGCACTCCCTTTGTCAAAGTACACCCGGTATCGCTGGGCGTCGGCTGACGCCCCGCGCCCGGTGCACCGACACCGGCAGCTCACGCGCTCGCGCCCTCGAAGCCGCGGCCTGCCTCGCGGCGGGGATACCGGGCCTGATCCTCGCGGACCAGGTGGTCTTCCAGGTCAACGGAGGTCCGGCCGGCTCCGGCTGCCTCGGCCAGGCCGGCCTCGGCCAGCGCGCCCTCGATCAGCGCCCGGTGCAGCCGCATCGCCAGGGCCGCGAGCTCACCCGCGGTCCGCCCGGCGAGCTCGCGCGCTCCGGCGCTGCGCTGCTTGAGGATCGGCGCCACGACGTGCTCGATCAGGGTTGTCTCCCGCTCGACCGCGGCCCGGATGGTTCGCAGGTGACGCGCCTCCACGCCGTAGGCGGTCAGCGCGGCGGCGGTGCGGGCCACCTCCAGCGCGTCCGCCCCGTACTGCCGGCCGACCTTGCGCAGGAGCCCGAACGCCTCGAGTTCGGTCAGCTGCGGATCGGTGATGCCGGCCTCGTCGAGCAGTTCGCGCCTGGTCAGCAGCTGACCCGCCCCGTGCTGGCCGATTCCGTGCTGGCCGATTCCGTGCTGGCCGATTCCGTGCTGGCCGATCCCGTGCAGGCCGGCCGTCTCGCCTCGCGCGGCGTGCGACTGGCCGGGCTGGTCGCCGCGGCCCAGCCGTTCCTTGATCACCCGGAGCGGCAGGTACTGATCACGCTGGGCGGTGAGAATGTAGCGGAGCCGCTCGACGTCGGCGGCGTCAAACCGGCGGTACCCGGACGGCGCCCGGGCCGGCGCGATGAGGCCCTCAGCCTCCAGAAACCTGATCTTGGATAGCCTGATATCAGGAAACTCAGCGCGGAGCTGGGCAAGCACCTCGCTGATACCGAGATAGCCCCGGACGGGCTGAGCGCTCATCCCCCCGACCTACGAGCCCCCGCCGTATTCCGCCGCCGAGCGCGGGCCAAGCAGGAAGACCAGCCGGAACTTGCCGACCTGGACCTCATCACCGCCGCTCAGGCCGGTTTCCTCGATTCGCTCGCGGTTTACGTAGGTGCCGTTGAGGCTGCCCACGTCCCGCACCGTGAACCTGCCGCCCTGCCGGTAGAACTCGGCGTGCCGCCGCGAGACCGTTACGTCATCCAGGAAGATGTCGCTGTCGGGATGCCGGCCCACCATGGTGAGGTCGCTGTCCAGCAGGAACCGGCTGCCCGCGTTCGGGCCGCGACGCACCACGAGCAGCGCCGTGCCCGCCGGCAGCGCGTCAAGCGCCGCGGAATCGGCATCGGACTCCTCGCCGAATTCCTCGGCCAGGTCGCCGCCACCCAGCGAGATCGTGGAGGTAGTATCCGCGATGCGATCGCCATGACCGCGGATCAGCGGCGTACCGCATTGCGAGCAGAAGCGCGCACCTTCTGGGTTCGGCTCACCGCACCCGGTGCAGTACACACTCGGCATCTGCTCCCCTGGCCTCCCACTTATCGGGCTGGCTACCGGGCCGGGGGCTGCCCCCGCCCCGACCGCGCTGCGCGCGTACTCCGGCGGCGGGCTCAACGCTACCTGCGCAGAGCCACGCCGGTCCATGCGCCACGCGCGCCGGGCTGCCCATGACCTGGGGCCGCGGGCGGCGTCACGCGTTCCCGCGCCCGACCCGGCCCGCGCGGCGGCATCCGGCCGCGGTGAGCCCGTCTGGGCACTGTCACGACGCCTCCGCCACATCCCGGCCGCACCTCCGCCATAACACCGTCGCCATAACACCGTCGCCGCACCGACCAACCCGCGAAGAACCCGCGAACAACCTGCGATGCTGGCGATTCTCTCATGCCAGGCGGCCTTCGCGTCCACCGTCAGCAGGCCGCCCCTGGTCACGGCGGCCCGGGCCCTGCACTCAGCGGTCAGCGGTCTCCACGACCGCCGCCCATTCATCCAGCAGCGCGGCTGCTTCGTCGGAGTCGTTGCCCTCTGCCCACAGATGCGTCACGGCCTCCGAAGGGTCGGGCAGGACCAGTATCCAGCCCCTGGCCGGCTCGACCACCCGCACGCCGTCGGTGGTGTCGATTTCCCGGTCCCCCGCGGCCTCCACCACCGTGCGCATCACCATGCCCTTCGCCGCCCACGGCGTGGGGATGGACCTCTTGAGCAGGTGCACCTCCGGAATCCGGTCCTCGATCTGGCTGAGCGTCAGCCGGGTCCGGGCCACCAGGCCGAGCAGCCGGGCGAACGCGGCGAGGCCGTCGATGGACCGGGAGAACTCGGGCACGATGAAGCCGGCCCGGCCGTCCCCCGCGAAGATCACGTCGTCGGCCGCCGCAGCCTCATACAGCCCGTGCAGCGAGGTGGGCGTCCAGTCGATCTGGACGCCGTGGAACCTGCTGACCTGCTCGGCGACCCTGGTCGTGGTCACCGGCAGCGCCGCTCGGCCGGCCCGCCGCTCGGCCGCGATCAGGTCGAGCACCACGAGCAGCGCGCGATCGTCGCTGACCAGCGCGCCCGTGTCGTCCACCAGGGTCAGGCGCTCGCCCACCGGGTCGAACCGGACCCCGAAGTCCGCCCGCGACGAGGACACCAGCTCCGCCAGCCGTTGCAGCCCCGCGCGGGCCTGGGCCAGCGACTGGGTCGGCGCCGACTCATCCAGCCGGTTGTTCACCGTCAGCACGTCGACCCCGATCCGGCCGAGCAGCCCGGGGAGCACCAGGGACACCGTCCCGCCCGCGCAGTCGGCGACGACCTTCAGTTCCGCCTCGCGCACGCCGGTCATGTCGACGCACCGCAGCAGTTCGTCGGTGTAGGACTCGACCACGCGCGGCGGGTAGGTCAGCCCGGCGATCTCGCCGGGAAAGGCCCGCCGGAACTCCTGCCGCGAGTACACGCGCTCCAGCTTGCGCTGCGCAGACTGCGAGAGGTCGGCCCCGCGGGAGTCCATGAAGATGATGTCGATGGACTCTGGGTCCCCGGGGGTGGTGCGCAGGGCAATTCCTCCGCTGCACTCACTACGGGCGGTCTCGAACCTCGCCACCGGCATCGGCTGAGCCTCCAGGTCCACGACATTGATGGCGCCGGCATTGAGGGCGCCGTGCACGGCCCGCTTGAGCGCCCGGCCCGCCCGCGAGACATCGCGCGAGGTCGTCACGGTGCTGCCCTTGACCAGCGTGGTCGCGTAGGCGCTGGCCAGCCGCACGCACAGCTCAGGCGTTACCTCAACGTTGACCAGGCCCGACACCCCGCGCGGGCCGAACAGGGTCCGCTGGCCCCGCGACTCCCAGATCACGCTGGTGTTGACGACGGCGCCGGCCTCGATCGTCTTGAACGGGTAGACCTTCACCCCGGCCGACAGGTAAGCGTCCGGCTCGATGACGCACTCGTCCCCGACGACGGCGCCCTCCTCGATCCGGGCCTTGCTCATCACGTCGGTCTTCTTGCCCACCACGCAGCCGCGCAGGGTCACGCCGCGGCCCACGTAGACGTTGTTATGCACGACGGCACGGTGCAGGAAGGCGCCCTCTTTCACGATCACGTTGCTGCCGACGACCGTGTACTCGCGCAGCTGCGCGCCCGCCTCGATCTTGGCGTAGTCGCCGACGCAGACCGGGCCGCTGAGCACCGCGTCCGGGTCGACCTCGGCGCCATCCGCCACCCAGATGCCCGGCGAGACCTCGAAGCCGTCGATATCCGCCCGTACCCGCCTGGACAGGACGTCGGCCTGCGCCTTCAGGTAACTCTCGAGCGTCCCCACGTCTTCCCAGTAGCCATCGGCGATCCAGCCGAAAAGCGGGGCCCCGCGCTCCAGCAGCCGCGGGAACACATCGCCCGACCAGTCCACCGACTCCCCCGGCGGCACCTCGTCGAGCACCTCGGGCTCCATCACGTAAATGCCCGTATTGACGGTGTCGGAGAACACCTGGCCCCAGGTGGGCTTCTCCAGGAAACGCTGGATCCTGCCCCCCTCGTCCGCGATGATGATCCCGAATTCCAGCGGGTCCGGCACCCTGGTCAGCGCCACCGTGACGAGGGCGCCGTTGTCCTTGTGGAACGCGACCAGCTTGGACAGGTCGATGTCGGTGAGCGCGTCACCGGAAATCACCAGGAACGGCTCGTCGCGCAGCGCGTCCTGGGCGTTCCGGACGCTCCCGGCCGTGCCGAGCGGCGTCTCCTCCGTGGCGTACTGCAGGCTCATGCCGAAGTCCTCGCCGTCGCCGAAGTAGTTGCGCACCAGCGAGGCCAGGAACTGGACAGTGACGACGGTCTCATCGAACCCGTGCTGGCGCAGCAGTCGCAGCACGTGCTCCATGATCGGCCGGTTGACCACGGGCAGCATTGGCTTGGGCTGGTTCGCGGTCATCGGACGCAGCCGGGTGCCCTCGCCCCCCGCCATGACTACTGCCTTCACGGTTTCGCTGCCTTCACGGTTTCGCTGCCTTCACGGTTTCGCTGCCTTCACGGTTTCGCTGCCTTCACGGCTGACCTGCCTTCACGGCTGAGCGGAGCCTTCTTCGGTCGCGGCTGGTTCGGTCCTGACTGGTTCGGTCCCGGCTGGCGCCGGCGGGCTCGCGGCGGTCGGCGGCCCCGCGGCCAGCAGGCGCCTGGCCTGCACGAGGTAGAGCACCCCGGCGCACCAATAAAGTGCACTTCCCCAGATAACGAAGGCCCAACCTGCGACGCGTGTTAGCTCCGCGTAACTAGTTGGATGCGAGCCCAGGAAGAGCAGCGGGAACGCATACAGCAGGGCCAGGGTGGCGGCCTTCCCGACGAAACTCACCTGAAGCGCGCCCCAGCCGTGGCGGCGCAGCACCGCGAGCATGATCGCCAGCAGGACCTCCCGGGCCCCGAGCACGATCACCAGCCACCACGGGATGATGCCGCGGATGGCCAGGGCGATCACCGTGGCCACGATGTACAGCCGGTCGGCCGCCGGGTCCAGCAACTGCCCCAGCCGGCTCTCCTGGTTGAACGCGCGGGCGATCTTGCCGTCCAGCCAGTCCGAGAGTCCGGACGCGATGAGGATGCCGACGGCCCACCAGTCGGCCGTCTGGCTGCGCGGGCCGAGGACGAGCCAGAGGAACACCGGAACGCCGGCCAGGCGCGCGAAGCTGATGATGTTCGGGATGGTCCAGATTCGCCCCAGGGGGTCGGCCTGCGCCGTCCCGGCCGAGGTGTCGGCCACCCTGCCTGGCTGCATGCGCTTGGCCCTTTCACCGCGACTCATCGAAGGTTACCGTCCAGGTCGGCCGCGGCCGGTCAACGCCCGCCCGCGGCCGATCCATCCCCGGCGGCCGCGCGTCATGAGACACACTGGCCCGATGAGTGCGCGTCCCCGCCTGCCGCGCAGGCTCCTCCTGCTAGCGGCCGTGACCGCCCTGGCCGCCCTGGCCGCCCTGGCCGCCCTGGCCGCCTGCAGCGGCGGCGGCAACAGCAGCGGCACGCCGGCCCCCGCGACATCGGCACCCGCCTCCGGCACCTCATCGGTAGCGCCCGCGACGGCTGACTGGCCGACCTATCACGCCAACGCCGGCCGCACCGGCGCGGTGGCCGGGCTGCCGACGGCGGGCCCGTTGTCGGTCGCCTGGACCCGGCGACTGGGCGGCGCCGTCTATGGCCAGCCGCTGATCATCGGTGGCACGGTGGTCGCCGCCACGGAATCCGACCAGGTCTACGGGCTCAGCCGGGCCACGGGCCGGGTGCTGTGGGACGTCCGGGTCGGCGGCGGCGGCGCGGTGCCGCTGTCCGCCCAGCCGTGCGGCAACCTCGACCCGCTCGGCATCACCGGGACGCCCGTCTACGATCGCGCCACCGGCCTCGTCTACGCGGTGGCGGAGGTGACCGGCGGGACCAAGGTGCTGGCCGGGATCAGGGTCTCCGACGGCAAGCTGGTCCTCAGCCGAGACATCCCGGCACCCGATCACGCGGCCGCCTACGACCAGCAGCGCGGCGCCCTGGCGCTCGCCGCGGGCCGGGTCTACGTGGCCTTCGGCGGCCACTACGGCGACTGCGGCCCCTATCGCGGCTCGGTCGTGGCCGTCCCGGCATCCGGGCACGGCCCGATACTGTCCTATATCGTGCCCACCCGGAAGCAGGGTGGCATCTGGGCCGCGGGCGGCCCGGTCGTCGGCCGGGGCACCACGATCTACGTGGCCACCGGTAACGGTGCGGCGC
>Ga0307372_10005114_pt1 | contig 19858 bp, 17 predicted proteins | sample OX1MG_FD_202533 | JGI IMG/M metagenome (GOLD analysis project Ga0307372, IMG submission 202533) | Soil microbial communities from Risofladan, Vaasa, Finland - OX-1 | ecosystem: Environmental > Terrestrial > Soil > Coastal area > Acid sulfate soil | place: Finland: Risofladan, Vaasa | collected...
GGCGCGACGGAGCGCGCGGCCTCTGCGAGCGCGGCGTCGCCGACGTCGAGCGCGAGGTGCTCGTAGGAGTCGACGATCGTGGCGACGCACGACGCGCTCGGAGCGACGACGGCGTCGTAGCGGTCGAACTGCCCGACGAATCGTCGCGCGAGCGCGGCGGCCTCCCGGCGGTATCCGGAGTTCAGGTGCATCTGACCGCAGCACGTCTGCTCCGAGGGGAAGACGACCTCGTGGCCGAGGCGCTCGAGGATCGTCACGACCGCTCGCCCGGTCTCCGGGAAGACGGCGTCGTTCACGCACGTCACGAATAGGGCGATCCGCATCGGGGCCACGCTATACGCGTGCCTTGGGGCACCCGCTCGCCGGCCTCGGACCTACAGTGCGACCGAGTGCCGGCGCGCCGCGCCGCCACCGGACCGGGGAGACCTCGTGACACGCATCAGCGGTTTCGACCTGCACGACGTGCGCTTCCCGACCTCGCGGACGCTCGACGGCTCCGACGCGATGAACACGAGCCCCGACTACGCGGCCGCGTACGTCACGGTGCGCACGGACGCTCCCGGCACGCAGGGCCACGCGTACGTCTTCACGATCGGGCGGGGCAACGACGTCCAGCTCGCCGCGATCCGGGCTCTCGAGCCGCTCGTCGCCGGCCTCGATCTCGACGCGACGCTCGACGACCTCGGCGGGCTGTGGCGCCGGCTCGTGGGCGACAGCCAGCTCCGCTGGCTCGGGCCAGAGAAGGGCGTCATGCACATGGCGATCGGCGCGGTCGTGAACGCGTGCTGGGACCTCGCCGCGAAGCGCGCCGGCCTGCCACTCTGGCGACTGCTCGCGGGGCTCTCGCCCGACGAGGTGCTCGAGCTCGTCGACTTCCGCTACCTCACGGACGCGCTCTCTGCGTCGGAGGCCCGCGACATCCTCGTCGCGGGCGAGCGCGGCAAGGCCGAGCGGGTCGCGGAGCTCGACGAGCGCGGCTACGCGGCCTACACGACCTCGCCGGGTTGGCTCGGTTACTCCGACGACCGGCTCGTGGCGCTCCTCGAGGCGGCTGTGCGCGACGGCTTCGCTCAGGTCAAGCTGAAGGTCGGCGCGGACCTGGACGACGACGTGCGGCGTCTCGAGCTCGCGCGCTCCGTGCTCGGGCCGGACATCCGGATCGCGGTCGACGCCAACCAGGTGTGGGACGCCGGACCCGCGGTCGCATGGGTCCGGGCGCTCGCCCGGTTCGACCTCGCGTGGATCGAGGAGCCGACGAGTCCCGACGACGTGCTCGCGACCGCGGCGATCCGCCGAGCGGTCGCACCTGTTCCCGTCGCGGCGGGCGAGCACGTCGCGAACCGGGTCGTGTTCAAGCAGCTCCTCCAGGCCGGCGCGCTCGACGTCATGCAGATCGACGCGTGCCGGGTCGCCGGGGTGAACGAGAACCTCGCGAACCTGCTCCTCGCCGCGAAGTTCGGGGTGCGCGTGTGCCCGCACGCGGGCGGGGTCGGCCTGTGCGAGGCGGTCCAGCACCTCGCGTTCTTCGACTACGCAGCGGTCTCGTGCACGGCCGAGGGCCGGATGATCGAGTGGATCGACCACCTCCACGAGCACTTCGTCTCGCCGGCGCGCGTCGCCGGCGGCCGCTACCTCGCGCCGCACGCGCCGGGCGCGTCGACTGAGATGCACGCGTCCTCGCTCGCGCGCTACGCGTTCCCGGGCGGGCCCGCATGGTCGGCCGGCCCCGACGCGCCCGCGTGACGTGCTCGGCGGCGCCCCCGGCGCGCCGGGGAGCGTCGGCTCCTATGCTGACGACGCGCCGGTCGTGGGGTCGGCCGGCGGGCGCGAGCGTGCCCGGGTGCGATGCTCCCGAGACGGAGCAGGACGAGGAGCGAGGATGACCGTAGGCGTCGGCGACCGTATCCCGGACGTCCGGGTCATGACGATGACCGCGGCGGGCCCCGTGCCCGTGTCCACCAGCGAGGTCCTCGGGACGGGCAAGGTCGTGCTGTTCGCGGTGCCGGGAGCGTTCACCCCGACGTGCTCGGACTACCACCTCCCCGGTTTCGTCGTGCGCGCAGACGACCTGCGGGCGAAGGGCGTGTCGGCCGTCGCGTGCATCTCGGTGAACGACGCGTTCGTGATGGGCGCCTGGGGTGCGGCGCAGGGCGTCGACGACGCGGTGCTCATGCTCGCGGACGGCAACGGAGAGTTCGCGGCCGCGATGGGCCTCGAGCTCGACGGTCGCGGGTTCAACATGGGGCCACGCTCACAGCGGTACGCCGCGGTCATCGAGGACGGCGTCGTCACGCACCTCGCGGTCGAGCCGGGGCCGGGTCTCGAGGTGAGCTCCGCCGACGCGGTCCTCGCGCTCCTCTAGCCGGGCCGCGTGGCGACGCCGGCGGTGCCGAGTCCGGCGGGCCCGCGCGGGGCGGTCGGCCCCGGCGAGGGGCTGCCCGCGGTGTTCGTGACGCGGCCGATTCCCGACGCGGCACGTGCGCGCCTCGAGCGGTCGGCGCAGGTGGACGTGTTCGACGGCGCGGACGCGCCGACGCCGGCCGAGCTCGTGTCCCGGTGCCGCGGCGTGGTCGGGCTCCTCGCGTCGAGCGCGGACCGCGTCGACGGCGCGCTGCTCGACGCGTGCCCGCAGATCGCGGTCGTCTCGAACCTCGCCGTCGGCTACGACAACGTCGACGTGCCTGCGATGACCCGGCGCAAGGTGCCCGTCGGCAACACGCCCGGCGTGCTCACCGACGCGACCGCGGACCTCGCGTTCGCGCTTCTGCTCGCGACCGCGCGGCGCGTCGTCGAGGCGCGCGACGCGGTGCTCGCGGGCAGGTGGAAGAGCTGGGATCCTGGCTTCATGCTCGGCATGGAGCTCTCCGGGTCCACGCTCGGCATTCTCGGCGCCGGGCGCATCGGCCGTGCCGTCGCGCGCCGCGCGCTCGGCTTCGGCATGCGCGTGGTCGCGTGGTCCCGGTCCGCCCGCGCCCCGCTCGGCCCCGGGCTCGAGGCCGTCGAGCTCGTCGGATTCGACGAGCTGCTCGAGACGAGCGACGTCGTGAGCGTGCACGTCGCCCTCGCGCCGTCGACGGTCCACCTCGTCGGTGCGCGCGAGCTCGCGCTGATGAAGCGCTCCGCGATCCTCGTGAACACCGCGCGCGGTGCGGTCGTCGACCAGGCGGCGCTCGTCGAGGCGCTGCGCACCGGCTCGATCGGCGGCGCGGGGCTCGACGTCACGGAGGTCGAGCCGATCCCGCTCGACGACCCGCTGCTCTCGCTCGCCAACTGCGTCGTGCTGCCCCACATCGGCTCCGCGACGACGGTCACGCGCGTGGCCATGGCCGAGCTCGCGGTCGACAACCTCCTCGCAGGGCTGAGCGGCGAGGTCCTCCCCGCGTGCGTGAACCCCGAGGTCTACGGCACCGCGCGCTGAGCGCTCGCGCCACCGCCCGCGCGGCCGCCCTCGGGTGTGGCGCAGCCGGTAGATTCGGGTCATGACCGCCGACGACCGCAACGACGCAACGCCCACGCCCGCGACGGGTGGGCGGACGACCGGCACGCTCCGCGTGAAGCGGGGCCTCGCGGAGATGCTTCGCGGCGGCGTGATCATGGACGTCGTGAACGCGCACCAGGCGAAGGTCGCGGAGGACGCCGGCGCGGTGGCGGTGATGGCGCTCGAGCGGGTTCCTGCGGACATCCGCCGCGACGGAGGTGTCGCGCGCATGAGCGACCCCGCGCTCGTCGAGGGCATCCAGGCGGCAGTGACGATCCCGGTGATGGCGAAGGCCCGGATCGGCCACTTCGCCGAGGCGCAGCTGCTCCAGGCGCTGCGCGTCGACTACGTCGACGAGAGCGAGGTGCTCACGCCCGCGGACGAGGAGCACCACATCGACAAGTGGGCGTTCTCCGTGCCGTTCGTCTGCGGCGCGACCAATCTCGGGGAGGCCCTGCGCAGGATCTCCGAGGGCGCCGCGATGATCCGTTCGAAGGGCGAGGCGGGCACCGGCAACGTCGTGGAGGCCGTGCGCCACCTGCGGACGATCCTCGGGGACATCCGCAAGGTCGCGACCGCCGACTCCGCCGAGCGCTACGCGTGGGCGAAGCGGCTCCAGGCCCCGATCGACCTCGTCGAGGAGGTCGCGTCGAGCGGCCGGCTCCCGGTGCCGCTGTTCTGCGCGGGCGGGATCGCGACGCCGTCGGACGCGGCGCTCGTCATGCAGCTCGGCGCCGAAGCCGTGTTCGTCGGCTCGGGCATCTTCAAGAGCACCGACCCGCCGCGCTTCGCCCGGGCGATCGTCGAGGCGACCGCGCACTTCCGGGACGCCGAGATCCTCGTGAAGGTCTCGCGCGGCCTCGGCGACGCCATGCCCGGAGCCGAGATCTCCACGCTCGACACCAAGCTCGCCGACCGCGGCTGGTGAGCCCGCCGTCGCCGCGTGCGGGCGCGCCGCGTGCGGGCGCGCCGCGTGCGGGCGCGCCGCGTGCGGGCGCGCCGCGTGCGGTCGTCGGCGTGCTCGCGCTCCAGGGCGATTTCGCGGAGCACGCCCAGATGATCGAGTCGCTCGGCGCACGAGCGGTCGAGGTGCGCTCGCCCGCGCAGCTCGACGAGGTCGAGGGGCTCGTGCTTCCCGGAGGGGAGTCGACGACGTTGTCGATGCTCCTCGACTGGTCCGGCGTACGCGAGCCACTGGAGCGCCGGCTCCGATCGGGGATGCCGGCGCTCGGCACGTGCGCGGGGATGATCCTGCTCGCGCGTGAGGTCGTCGGCGGCCGACCGGACCAGCGGACGTTCGCGGCGATCGACCTCGGCGTGCGCCGCAACGCGTTCGGGCGCCAGGTCGACTCGTTCGAGGCCGACCTCGACGTCGAGGGGATCGAGGGTGGGGCGATGCACGCGGTGTTCATCCGCGCGCCGGTCGTCGAGCGCGTCGGTCCGGGGGTGGAGGTGCTCGCGACCGTCGAGGTCGCGGGGGCCCGCCGACCGGTCGTGTGCCGCGAGGGCGCCGTCCTCGTCGCGGCGTTCCATCCGGAGCTCGCGGGCGACGGCCGGCTCCACGCCCTGTTGATCGACGCCGTGCTCTCGGCGCGCCGCTCGGGCGTGTCGGCGGTCCCGTAGGCGGGCAGCCGCCCGGCGCCTCCCGGCGCAGTGTCGCGCCCCCGTCCCGCCCGTGCGGGCACGGCGCGTCGCCTGGCTACGATGCGGTGGTGGACGGCGGGCCCGAGGTGCACGACGCCGAGCCGCTGTACGTCCGTGATCCCGTCGCCTCCTACGACCCGGTGCGTTCCGAGGAGCGCCATGCAGCGCTTCGGCGGGACATCCGCCTCGTGGCCTCGGTGCTCGGCGAGACGATCGAGCGCCAGGAGGGGCGCGAGCTGCTCGATCTCGTCGAGGAGGTGCGCGCGGTCTCGAAGCGCGAGCGCGGCGACACCGCTGCGACGGACGAGCCGACCGGCGGCGAGCTGGCGGGATTCCTGCGCGACGTCGCGGCGCCGACCGCGCTGCGCCTCGCCCGCGCCTTCGGCGCCTACTTCCAGCTCGCGAACCTCGTCGAGCAGGTGCACCGCACCGCGGAGCTCCGGAGCGACCGCCAGGAGCAGCGGACCTGGCTTCGCGACGCGCTCGACCGGATCGTCGCGCGCGGGCTCGACCCCGGCCTCGTGCGCTCGACGATCGAGCGGCTCGAGTTCCGGCCGGTGTTCACCGCACACCCGACGGAGTCCGCGCGCCGCTCGGTGCTCAACAAGGTCGTCGCGATCGCTGACGTCGTCGAGGCGCTCGGCCGGACGCAGGGCGAGGCCGAGCACCGGCGGAGCGAGCGGAGACTGCGCGAGCTCGTCGAGCTCCTGTGGCAGACGAGCGAGCTTCGCGCCGGGCGACCTCGCCCCGAGGACGAGGCGCAGAACGTCCTCTACTACGTCGACCACCTCTACGACGCGGCGGTCCCCGAGCTCCTCGAGGACCTCGACGACGAGCTCGCGCGCTGCGGGGTCGAGCTCGGCTTCGGGACCTCGCTGTTGCGCTTCGGGTCGTGGGTCGGCGGTGACCGAGACGGGAACCCGTTCGTCACGCCGAAGGTGACCGGTGACGTGCTCGTGCTCCAGCACGACGTCGGCACCCGGCGCCTCGTCGCCGAGCTCGACGCGCTCATCCAGGCGCTCAGCAGCTCGACCGCGATCGTCTCGGTCTCGTCCGGCCTGCTCGCGAGCCTCGATCGCGACCGCGTGCTCCTGCCGGACGTCCACGAGCGCTACGTCCGTCTCGACGCCGAGGAGCCCTACCGACTCAAGTGCTCGTATATCCGCCAGCGGGTGCTGAACACGCGCGAGCGGATCGCGTCGGGCGCCGCGCACGTCGACGGCGTCGACTACCTCGGCTCGCGCGAGCTGGCAGCGGATCTCGAGGTCGTGCACGACTCGCTGCTCGCGAACAACGGCGAGCTCGTCGCGGCAGGGCGCGTCCGGCGGATCGCGCGGCTCGTCGCGACGTTCGGCCTGCACGTGATGACCCTCGACGTGCGCGAGCACGCGCAGAAGCACCACGGCGCGCTTGCCCAGCTGTTCGACCCGACCGGCGAGCTCGCGATGCCGTACGCGCAGCTGGGACCCGACGCGCGCCTCGCGGTGCTCTCCCGCGAGCTCGGATCGCCGCGCGCGCTCGTCTCCCCGTGGTCGACGCTCGACGAGGAGGGGGAGCGCACGCTCTCGACCTTCGAGCAGATCGCGGCGGCGCTCGACCGATTCGGCGACGAGGTCATCGAGAGCTACGTGATCTCGATGACGCGCGGGCCCGACGACGTGCTCGCGGCGGTCGTGCTCGCCCGGGAGGCCGGGCTCGTCGACCTCCGCCACCGCCGCGCCCGCATCGGCTTCGTGCCGCTGCTCGAGACCGTCGCCGAGCTGCGCGCGGCCGGCGGCCTGCTCGACACGCTGCTGCGCGACGAGGGGTACCGGACGGTCGTCGCGGCGCGCGGCGACGTCCAAGAGGTCATGGTCGGATACTCGGACTCGAACAAGGACGCCGGGGTCACCACGTCGCAGTGGGAGATCCACAAGGCGCAGCGGGCGCTGCGCGACGTCGCGCACGCGCACGGCGTCCGCCTCCGGCTGTTCCACGGCCGGGGCGGAACCGTCGGCCGTGGGGGCGGGCCGTCGGGCGAGGCGATCCTCGCCCAGCCGTACGGAACCGTCGACGCGTTCTTGAAGGTCACCGAGCAGGGCGAGGTCATCTCGGACAAGTACGCGCTCACCGAGCTCGGGCGCGAGAACCTCGAGGTGAGCCTCGCCGCCGTCGTCGAGTCGAGCCTGCTGCACCAGGAGTCTCGCCAGTCGGCCGCGACGCTCGAGCGCTGGGCGGAGACCATGGACCTCCTCTCCTCCGCCGCCGAGGGCGCGTACCGGAGCTTCGTCGGCCAGGACGGCCTCGCGGAGTACTTCACGAGCTCGACGCCGGTCGCGGAGCTCGGCGAGCTCAACCTCGGCTCGCGCCCGAGTCACCGGCCGGGAGCGGGCGCGGACATCTCCGCGCTGCGCGCGATCCCCTGGGTGTTCGGATGGACCCAGTCCCGTCAGGTCGTCCCGGGCTGGTACGGGGTGGGCTACGGGCTGGACGCGGCGCGGGCAGCGGGCCGGGGCGACGTGCTCGCCGAGATGTACGAGAGCTGGCCCTTCTTCCGCACGTTCGTCGCGAACGTCGAGATGACGCTCGTGAAGACGGACCTCGAGATCGCGCGCCACTACGTCGAGCGACTCACCCCCGAATCGCTGTGGCCGCTGCTCGGTGACGTGAGCCGGGAGCACGACCGCACGGTCGGCGCGGTCCTCGCGCTCACGGGCGAGGACGCGTTGCTCGACGCGCGGCCGTTGCTGCAGCGCACGCTCGAGGTGCGCGACGACTACCTCCGCCCGATGCACCACCTCCAGGTGGAGCTGCTCGGCAGGCGCCGGGCGGGCGACGCGGACGCGGAGCTCCAGCGCGCGTTGCTGCTCACGGTGAACGGAATCGCCGCGGGGCTGCGCAACACCGGCTGAGCGTCTTGTCGCCCGCCAGCGCTTCAGGTCCCTTCGAGCAGCGGGACGAGGTGGGAGTGGATCGCCCGCCGGACGAACGGCGGGATCGCGAGATCGTCGAGGTCCTCGATCGCGTGCACCGCGACGCCGGCTCCTTCCCGGAGGTCGACGTCGTCGGGGGCGATCGTGCCGACGACGTAGAAGAACGACACGAGCCTGCCGTCACCCTCCTCGTCCGCGAGCTCGGCGAAGAGGACCGCGTCCTCGACGACGATGCCGGTCTCCTCCTCCATCTCGCGACGCACGGTCTGCTCGACGGTCTCGCCCTCCTCGACCGCGCCACCGAAGCCGGCCCAGTGCGCGGGGTAGGCGATTCCCGGGATGTCGTCGCGCAGGTGGAGCAGCAGTCGGTGGTCGGCGGTGACGACGACGAGCATCGCCCCGCGCGCGCGGGCCGTCACGGCGCCCCCGTCACGGCGCGCCGGTCGCGGGGCGCCGGTCGGGCGGGGCGGATGCGTCCTTCGCGTCGGACCACCGCGCGACGACGCTCACGTCGGCGACGAATCGCGTCGGCGTCCCGGGCGACCAGCGTTCGGCGGCGTCCTGCAGGCAGGAGTCGAGCAAGGACGCGACGGGCGCCGCCTGCTCGAGCGGCGTGTGGACGAGCAGCTCGTCGTGGAGGCAGAGGACGATCTGCGCGCCGAGGTCCGCGCCCCGGGCGCGCAGCGTGACCGCCCACCGCTTGAACAGCTCGGCCGCGGCCCCCTGGACGACGGCGTTGCGCCCGTAGCGGCCGCGGGCCGCGACCGACGCGCGTGGCTCCGGCGTTCCGTCGTCGCGGGGCGGCGGAGGACCGAAGCGGACGAGGCGGCCGCCGTAGGTGCGCAGGTCGCGCCCGGCCGCGGCCGCGTGCTCCGCGCGGTCGAGGTAGTCCATCGCGACCGGGTACGCGCGTCGCATGCGCCGGAGCGCGTCGGCGCCGTGGCCCGTCGTCTGGCCGTACATGGCGCCGAGCACCGCGACCTTCGCGGTCGCCCGATCGACGCCGAGCTCGGCCGCGACGGCCGCGTACAGGTCGCCCTGGAGCGTCGCGCGGGCGAGCACGGCGTCGTGCGACACCGCCGCGAGCACGCGCGGCTCGACCTGCCCGAGATCGGCCCGCACGAAGACGTGCCCCGGCTCGGCGACCACGGCGGGTCGGAACTCTGCCGGCATGTTGTGGAGCCCGCCCGAGGCCGTCATCCGTCCCGCGGCGCCGTCACTGCCGCTCCAGGAGCCACGGAACCGCCCGTCGGCGCCGAGGTGCTCGTCGAGCCACGCGTAGCCGTAGGTCGTCGCGACCCGCTCGGCCCTGCGCCACGCGAGCAGCTCGCGAACGATCGGGTGCGTGTCCTCGAGTTCGCGAAGGCGCGCCGCGCGGGTGTCCACGACGTCGATTCCGAGGCGACGGAGCATCGCCCTCACCTGCGTGGAGCTGCGCAGGTCGACCTCGAACCCAGGGGTCGCGTGGCGCAGCACCGCGGCATCCCGCCGGGCGCGCTCCTCGGCGGCGGCGGCCTCGTCGCGCGGGCGCGGGCCGACGAACCCGGCGACGATGCCCTCCGCGACCACCCGGTCCATCGGGAGACCGTCGACGGTCATCTCCGCGCACAGGAGCTCGACCGCCGACTCGGCGCGTGCGGTCGCGAGCGCGGCCGGCCGGTCGGCGATCGCGCCGAGCGCCGCGATCTGCGCGGCCGCGGCGTGCTGCGCGAGCGCCGACCAGCGCCGGAGCCGTTCCGGGCTTGCCCGCCACGCGCCGCCGGCCCACTCGGGACGCAGGTGCCCGTCGCGCCGGACGGGCTCGTCGGCGTCGTCGTCGTCGTCGCCGGAGCTGAACAGGTCGGGTGGCGCGACGCTCGGGAGCGTGTCGGCGTCCAGCCCGTTCGCGGCCGCCCACACACGCGCCGGGTCCGCCGCCCATGTGCCTTCGAGGATGCGGTGCGCGCACGCGAGGTCGAAGGCGCGCGCGACGCGCACGCCGGCCCGTGCGAGGGTCACCGCGGTGTCGTTCGACCAGAGCACCCACCGCGGCCCGATCCCCCGCTCGACGAGCGCGACGGCGCCGCACGGATCAGCGCTCGCGACGGCCCACGACCTTGTCGCTGTCGCGACCGCGAGCCCGATGCCGGGATCGAGGGCGAGCGCGACGAGCTCTCCGCGGGCCACACCCGACTCGAGGAGCGCGTCGAGGACGCGGGTGTCGCTCACCGCTCCACCCTGCCACCGTCCATGTGGCGAGGCTGGCGCACCCGCGGGCGGTCAGGCGTGCGGCCCGGGCGCGTGCGTGCTGCGCGGCACGACGACAGGCGGCGGGTCGCTCACCATCACGTGCTGCTTTCGCCCGCCGTGCATCACCCGAGTGAGCGTGCGCGCCGCCTCGGTCCCGAGCTCGTAGGTGGGCACGCGCACCGCGGTGAGCGCGGGAGTCGTGTGGTCGGCGATCCATGTGTCGTGGACCGTCACGATCGACAGCTGCTCGGGTACGGCGAACCTCGCGTCGCGCGCCGCGGCGAGAACCCCGGCTGCGGCGTTCACGTTCGACACGACGATCGCGGTCGGGAGTGGGGGGGACTCGAGCAGCTTCGCGAAGGCGGCCCGGCCCGCCTCCGGTGTGTAGCCGAGCCGGGTCGTCCAGCCAGCGCGGCGCGCCACGCCGGCGTCCGCGAGCGCGCGCCGGTAGCCGATCTCTCGCGCGCGCGCCGTGCTCGTCTGCTCGAAGCCACCGACGAGTCCGATGTCGCGGTGGCCGAGCTCGAGCAGGAACGCGGTCGCGACGCGTCCCGCCTCTTCGTCGTCGATCGCGACCGAGCTGAGCCCGCGGTGCTGGTGCCAGTTGATCAGGACCGCGGGGACCCCGGGCGGGAGCATGCCCAGGATCTCCGGCGACTTCTCCTCGTCGCGGAGCTGGACGATGAGACCGTCGACCCGACCCTGTTGGCAGAGACGCGCCGCGCGGCTGTTGTCGGGGTCGAGCCACTCAGAGCGGCCGAGCAGCATCACGAGGTCCGCCTCGCCCGCGGCGATCTCGACGCCACGCGAGACCTCGGCGAAGATCGCGTTGTTCATGTCGGGCACGAGGAGCGCGATCGCGCCGGACCAGCGCAGGCGCAGCGCCCGCCCCGCGTGGTTGTGGGTGTATCCGAGCTCGCCCACCGCCAGGAGGACGCGCGCGCGTGTGTCCTCCCGGACGCGTAGCGAGGGGTCCTCGCTGAGCACGCGCGACACGACGGACACCGAGACGCCGGCCCGCTCGGCGACGTCGCGAAGACGGGTCACGGCGGGCATACTACGGTGCCGCGCCCGTCGACCGATCGGCCGTCGGCGACCCGCCGCGCGTCGCGCCCGTTCCGGCCCATTGCGGGGGCGGACCCGTCATTCGAGGTGGAACACCTCCTCGAGGTCCGTCCACCACGGATCCTCGGGGCCCGTGCGCAGCGTTCGCTGCATCGGCATCATGATCGACCACCAGCGCTGCGTGGCCTCGTCCGCGGCGATGCGCGCCATGTCCGCCTCGAAGTCCGTGCCCCGGTATTCGAAGTAGCTGAAGAGCAGGTCGCCGTGGCGGTAGATCGAGTAGTTGGTCACGTGGGCGCGCGAGAGCGCGTCCAGCACCTCCGGCCACACCGCGCGGTGGTGGAGCAGGTACTGCTCCGCGTGCTCCTCCGCGAGGCCGATGACCGACGCGACGCGCCGCACCGGCGCGCCCTGCCGCGCGTGCTCCATGTCCGCCCCTTTCCCCGTCCGGCGCCGCGCCGGGTGTCCCGCCGGGCGCCTTCGACCCGGCCGGCGGCTCCGCACTGCATAGCGCGTGGCGGCAGCCGCTCGCCATGGTAAATCGTTTGCGTCACCGGAGCAGCTGCGCGAGGATCGCCGCGCGATGGGGGGCTCCGCGTCGTCGGGCCGCGAGCGAGGGGAGGGGTCGTGACGGTCGTCGACGCGCACCAGCACTTCTGGGATCCGGAGCGGGTCGAGTACCCGTGGCTCGCCCCGTACTACCCGGAGCTCGACCGCCGCTATGGCTTCGAGGACCTCGCGCCGCACCTCGTGGCAAACGGCGTCGACGCGACCGTGCTCGTCCAGTCGGCCGACGACCTCGCGGACGACGAGGCGATGTTCGAGATCGCGACCGAGCACCGCGAGATCGCCGGGGTCGTCGCCTGGGTACCGCTCGACGACCCGGATCGCACCGCCGAGCTGCTCGCCCGCTTCGGCGCGACCGGCAAGCTCGCCGGGGTCCGGACGCTCATCCACAACCAGCCCGACCCGGACTGGGTCGTGCGGCCCTCGGTCGCCGAGGGCCTCGACCTGCTCGCGGAGGCCGGCCTTCCCTTCGACCTCGTCGCGGTGCTCCCGCGACACCTCGCGCACACCCCGGCGCTGTGCGAGCGCCATCCGGAGCTCCGGATCGTGATCGACCACCTCGCGAAGCCGCCGATCGGCGCCGCGACCCTCGAGCCGTGGGAGGCGCTGATCGCGGCGGCCGCAGCGTCGCCGAACGTGTTCGCGAAGCTCTCCGGCCTCTACCCGGCGAGCGGCGACCGCGAGCCGTGGACCGTCGACGACCTGCGCGCTGCGTTCGACCGCGCGCTCGAGCTGTTCGGGCCGGACCGGCTCATGTTCGGCAGCGACTGGCCGATCTGCGAGGTCGCGGGGGGCTACGAGACCGTCGTCGGCGCGCTCTTCGAGCTGATCTCCGAGCTCCGGCCGCACGAGCGCGACGCGCTGCGCGGCGGCACCGCGACGCGCTGCTACCGGCTCGGGTCCCGGCCGTGATCCAGCAGTTCGAGCCCATCGCCCGGGCGTGCGCGATCGAGGTGCCCGTGGCGCACCGGCGCCCGATCGCGCTGGTCGGCGCCGGTGCGATCGCCGACCTCGCGCACCTGCCCGCGTACCGCGCCGGCGGGCTCGAGGTCGTCGGCCTCACGGACCCGGACGGTTCGCGCGCACGCGACGTGGCCGAGCGGCACGGCGTCGAGCGCGTCTACCGCGACCTCGACGAGCTCCTCGCCGACGCGCGGGTCGAGGTCGTCGACATCGCGGTACCCGCGGCGGCGCAGCCCGAGATCGTGCGGCGCGCGCTCGAGTCCGGTCGTCACGTGCTCGGCCAGAAGCCGTTCGCCCCGAGCGCGGCGGTCGCCGCCCGGCTCGTCCGGCTCGCCGAGGCTCGCGGTCGGGTGCTCGCGGTCAACCAGCAGCTCCGCTTCGACGAGGGCATGGCCGCCGCGCACGAGATGGCGCGGCTCGGATGGCTCGGCGAGATCACCTCGTTCACGATCTCCGTGGACATCTGGACCGAGTGGACCTCGTGGCCGTGGATGCTCGAGCTCGACGAGCTCGAGGTCTGGAACCACTCGATCCACTACCACGACGTCGTGCGTTGGTTCCTCGGCGAGCCGGCGCGGATCTTCGCGTCCGCGGGACGCACCCCGGGCCAGGCGCCGCTCGGCGAGACGCGCACGACGACCGTCTACGAGTTCCCCGCCGGCGCACGCGCGCTCGTCGCCGCTCACCACGAGAACCGGTGGGGCGACCAGCGGGCGACCTTCCGCATCGAGGGGAGCAGCGGGTCCGTGCGAGGCACGCTCGGCCTCCTCTACGACTACCCGCGCGGTCGCCCCGACACGCTCGAGGTGACGAGCGAGGTCGTCCGGACCGACGGCTGGGTGCCCTATCCCGTCACGACCCGCTGGCTCCCTGACGCCTTCCTCGGTCCGATGGCCTCGCTGCTCGAGGCCGCGGCCGGCGGGCCTCCTCCCCGCACGGCCGCGTCCGACAACGTCGGCACGCTCGCCCTCGTAGAGGCCATCTACCGATCGATCCGCACCGGCGAGTCCGAGTCGCCGGCTGCTCGCGCCCATATTGCACTGGAATAACGTTTGCGCACTTGCCTTCGCCGCCGGACGCGCGTATCGTTCCATCGCCGATCGCGGCGCGTGGTGCGCGCGGTTCGCATCGAGTCATTCGAGACAGAGGGGGGTTGTATGACCGTTACCAGTCCGCAGCGCGGGCGTCGCAGGCTCGGGCTAGCGACCGCGGGAGTCGTGGCCGTGTCGGGCGCGCTCGCGTTGGGCGCACCCGCGCTCGCCACGACGGCGCACGCGTCGTCGCACGTGAGCGCACGGGACAGCGTGTCGAAGTCGAACCCGTTGGTCCTGTGGGTCGACCCGCCGCGCATCCCGGCCGTGAAGGCCTTCGAGAAGGCGTACCCGAACATCCCGGTGAGCATCACGACGCTGAGCTCGAGTGCGAGCAACGCGGGGCTCGAGGCGAAGTTCGAGCTGTTCAACAAGTCGGGCAGCGGTTGGCCGGACGCGATCTTCTGGCCGGGCAACTCGGCGATCGCGTGGGCTGCGGGTCCGCAGATCCACTACGCGGCGAACATGAAGAGCCTGGTCTCGAAGAAGGTGCAGGCCGGCTACCCGAAGTCGGTCGCGGCGCCGTGCCTCATCAACGGCGGCCTGTACTGCCTTCGCAACGACGTCGCTCCTGACGTCTTGTGGTACAACGCGAAGCTCTTCAAGAAGTGGGGCTACACGGCTCCGAAGACGTGGCCGCAGTACGAGGCGCTCGGGCTGAAGATCGCGAAGCAGCACCCCGGCTACTACGTGGCGATGCTCGGCGACAACTACGCGGTCGAGCGCTACCTGTGGAGCAGCGGATGCCCGACGAACGATCTCATCTCGGGCACCACCGTGAAGATCAACCTGAACGACCCGACGTGCACGCGAGTCGAGAAGATGCTCGACGCGCTCACGAAGGCGGGCGTGGCATCACCGGTCGGGATCTTCGACACGGCGGCCGCGAAGGTCGGTGCGAAGCTCGTCATGACCCCGGGTGCAGCGTGGTACGGCATCTACCTGTTCCAGGACACGTTCAAGGTCCCGGCGGGTCAGATCACCGCGACGAACCCGCTCGAGTGGCCGGGATCACCTCCGGGAACCGGTGACGAGGGCGGTGGCCTGTGGTCGATGTCGAGCCACATCAGCGGTCAGCGCCAGGCGGACACGGTGAAGTTCATGGAGTTCATGGCATCGTCGCCCGCGTGGCAGGTCGCGCTCACGACCGGACTTCCGGCGTACCAGCCGGACGACGCGGCGTGGCTCCAGAAGAACGTCATCAAGAGCGGCTACTTCGCCGACCCGAAGCAGATCGGCCCGGCCTTCTTGAAGGCGGCGTCGCTGATCCGGCCTCACCACAACTACCTGCTCTACGACGAGGGCGCGATCTGGACCGACACGGTGACGCCGATCCTGGCCCAGGGCAAGCCGATCTCCGACGCGTGGTCGGCGTACCAGACCCAGCTCGTGAACAACGCGAAGCTCAACGGTTACACCGTGAAGTCGTAGCGGACGCCGGCGCGCCGGCTGCCGCGTCCGCGCGGCAGCCGGCAACCCCCCGGACAGGCTGCCACCCGCCGTGCTTCGGTCCGACGGGTGGCAGCCGTTCGTGTAACGGAGAAGATTCGCGACACGTGATGGTCGTAACGTGCGAACAGGCATGGTGACCCGATTGGCAGCAATCCCCGTAACCGAGGTGGCAGGCACGAGCCGCAGGCGCGGGTCGCGCGTGGTCGCGAGCAGCCGCCAGGGCCGCGGAGGGCTCACGCTCCTCGTGCCCTACCTGATCCTCCTGCTCCTCGTCGGCATCGTCCCCACGGGCTACGCGATCTACCAGAGCTTCCTCGCCCGCAGCGGCTCCGGCTTCGGCGGGATAAGCGCCTACCACGACGCCGTGACCGAGTTCCAGTTCGCGAGCTCGTTCGGCCACATCGGGCTCGTGCTCGCGGTCTGGCTGCCGTTCATGGTCGTCGGCGTGATGGGGCTCGCGCTGCTGCTCCACGGTCAGCGCTCACGCCTCGTCGGCGTCTACCGCTTCATCTACTACCTGCCGGGCGCGCTCGCGGGCATGGGCAACTTCGTGCTCTGGCTGTTCCTGCTCGACCCCGTCAACTCGCCGGTGCGGCCGATCCTCTCCTGGCTCGGCTACACCACGCTCAACCAGACGGTGGAGCCGTCCCACCTTCCGGTGATCATCGCCCTCATGCTCTTCTTCCAGGGCGCCGGGACGTGGATCCTCGTCATCTACGGAGGCCTGAACGGCATCCCCGAGGAGCTCGGCGAGGCGGCGAAGATCGACGGCGCCAGCAACTGGCAGGTCACCAGGTGGATAAAGCTCCCGCTCGTGCGCCCGTGGATCGCGTACTTCATCCTCCTCAACGTCGCGTACGCCTCGCAGCTGTTTCTCGAGCCGCAGGTGCTCGGCCTCGCGACCGAGGGACAGATATCACCGCAATGGACGCCCAATCAGCTGAGCTTCACCTTCGCGTTCCAGATCTTCGACGTTCCGGCCGCCGCCGCCCTCTCGGTCATCCTGCTCGCCATCAGCCTTGTGATCGGTGTCGTCATCACGACACGCACGGGCCTGTTCTCGAATCGGGACTAGCACATGAGCATCGCTTCCCAGAGGATCGAGCGCCCGGCGCACGCGCGCACGACCGGCGCGCCCGCGAGGGCCCCGCTCTACGTCCGGCTCCGGCGGATGACGCCGATGACCTTCCTCACGATCGTCGCGCTCGTCTACCTGTTCGTGATGGTGACCTTCGTGCTCGCGTCGATGCGCTCGGAGCAGAGCCTCCTGCACCAGGGAGCCTTCGGTCCGCTGTCGCTCGCCCGGCTCGGCTTCGACTGGCGCCAGCTCGCGGGCTTCAGCAGCGGCATCTACTTCCACTGGCTCGAGAACTCCGCCGTCGTCGCGTTCGCCGGCGCAGCCATCGCGGTTCTCGTCGCGCTCCCGGCCGGCTACGCGCTCGCGATGCTGCACTTCCGGGGAAGGCGCGTCCTGCTGTTCCTCACGATCCTCACGATGGTCATGCCGAACACCGTGCTCGTGATCCCGCTGTTCCTCGAGGTCTCCGCAGTCCACCAGATCGACCGGCTGCTCCCGGTGGCCGTGATCTTCGGCTTCTTCCCGTTCGGCACGTATCTCGCGTTCGTCCACTACAAGACCACGCTGCCGTTCGAGCTTCTCGAGTCCGCGCGCATCGACGGCGTGTCGGAGATCGGGATCTTCCTTCGGCTGGCCATCCCTCTCGCGAAGCAGGCCGTCGCGCTCGTCTTCTTCTTCGCCTTCGTCGCCGACTGGACGAACTACTTCCTTCCGCTCGTCATGCTGCCCTCGTCCGCGGTGCAGACGGTGTCGGTGGGCCTCCAGGAGCTCATCACCTCGAGCCAGCTGTTCAACCCGAGCGCGGCCGCCGGTCTGAACGTTCAGCTCTACATGCCCGAGCTGTCGTTCGCCGCCGTGCTCCAGATGCTCCCCGTCCTGGTGGTCTTCGTCGGTGCCCAGCGGTACCTGACCCGTGGGGCGATGCTCGGGGCGGTGAAGGGCTGATGACGACGTCCGACGACGTGCGCGCACCGGCCCGCGAGCGAGGACGGCCGCTCGAGGGCATCACGGTTCTCGACTTCAGCCAGTTCCTCGCCGGCCCGGTGGCCGCGCTTCGCCTCTCGGACCTCGGCGCGCGAGTGATCAAGGTCGAGCGGCCGGGCATCGGCGAGCTCGGCCGGACCCTCGCCTTCGCGGACCTGCGTCGGGACGGGGACTCTCTCACCTTCCACGCGATGAACCGCGGCAAGGAGAGTCTCGCCGCGGACCTGAAGAGCTCCGACGACCTCGAGCTCGTGCGCCGAATGGTGCGCTCGGCGGACGTGCTCGTCGAGAACTTCCGCCCCGGCGTCATGCGCCGCCTCGGGCTCGACTACGAGTCGGTCCGGGCGATCAACCCCGGCATCGTCTACGGCAGCATCAGCGGGTACGGCGCGGGCGGACCGTGGGCGGACAAGCCGGGCCAGGACCTGCTCGCGCAGGCACGCTCCGGGCTCCCGTGGTTGAGCGGCGACCGGAGGTCGCCGCCGGTGCCCGTCGGGCTCTCGATCGCGGATCACCTCGCGTCGTGCCAGCTCGCGCTCGGCGTCGCGGCCCTGCTCGTGCGGCGCGAGCGGACCGGGGAGGGAGGGCTCGTCGAGACGAGCCTGCTCGAGGGCGTGCTCGACTTCCAGTTCGAGCTGCTCACCGCGTACTTCAACGAGCCCGCGTTCGGGCTGCGGCGCAGCGGTGTCCACGGGGCGAACGCGTACCTCTCCGCGCCGTACGGCGTGTACCCGACGGCGGACGGGTACCTCGCGCTCGCGATGTACCCGGTGCCGAAGATCGGCGCGCTGCTGGAGATGCCCGAGCTCGAGCGCTACGCCGACCCCGACAGCTGGACGACCGACCGCGAGCACATCGCGACCCTCCTCGGCGAGCGCCTCGCGAGCGAACCGACCCGGCACTGGCTCGACATTCTCGAGCCGGCCGACGTGTGGTGCGCGCCCGTTCTCACGCTCCCCGAGCTCGCGGCGTCCGACGGATTCGCCGCGATCGACATGCTGCAGGAGGTCACGCGTCCAGATGGCGACGGTGCCGGCGAGGTCGCGCTCACGACGACTCGGAGCCCGCTACGCGTCGACGGGCAGCGCCTCGTCGGTTCGGCCGGGGCACCGCACGTCGGCGAGCACACCGGCGCGCTGAGACGCGAGTTCGCCGATCCCGACCCGCGTGCCGCGGCGGACGCGGCGGCGCGATGAGCGCGCTTCGCGGGATGACGTGGGACCACCCGAGGGGGAAGGCGCCGCTCCTCGCGCTCGCGAAGCGGTCGGGTTCGTCGGGCGCGACTGCGGTCGAGTGGTCGGCCCGCACGCTCCAGGCGTTCGCGGACCATCCGCTCGAGGAGCTCGCCGAGACCTACGACCTGCTCGTGATCGACCACCCGCACATCCCGCTCGTGGCGGACCGGGGCCTGCTCGCCCCGCTCGACGGCGCCGGGCGCGCCGACGAGCTCGCGCGGCTCGAGTCGGAGAGCGTCGGCGAGAGCTTCGCGAGCTACCGGCACGAGGGGCGCGTCTGGGCGCTGCCCGTCGACGCGGCCGCCCAGGTGTCCGTCCACCGCCCCGACCTCCTCGCCGCGCCCCCGTCCGAGTGGGGCGCCGTGCTCGAGCTCGCCGCCGAGGGGCGCGTGCTCTGGCCGGCCAAGCCGGTCGACGCGATGTCGAGCTTTCTCACGATCGCCGCCCAGCACGGCGAGCCCGTGTGCTCCCGCCCGGACCGCTTCGTCGGGCGAGAGCGCGGTCTCGCGGTGCTCGAGATCATGCACGGGCTCGCGGACCGCGTCGACCCCGCGTGCCTCGGGATGAACCCGATCGACGTCGCCGAGCGGCTCGCGGACGACGATCGGCTGTGCTACGCGCCGCTCGCCTTCGGCTACGTGAACTACAGCAGGGAGGGCTTCCGGGCGCACCGTCTCGCGTACCGCGACATCCCGGCGGGGCCACGGGGCGTCGCGGGCTCCTGCCTCGGCGGTGCGGGCATCGCGGTCTCGGCGCGCTCGCGCGATCTCGAGGCGGCGGCCGACGTCGCGTTCTGGCTCGCGAGCGCGGACGTGCAGCGCGGCGACTACTACCGCGAGGGGGGGCAGCCCGCGAACGCGGTCGCATGGCAGGACCCCGTGGTGAACGCCGATTGCGCGGAGTTCTTCTCCGGGACGCGGCGGACGCTCGACTCGGCGTCGGTCCGCCCGCGCCACTCCGGGTGGCTCGATCTCCAGGAGGTCGTCGGCGACGTCGTGCACGACGCGCTGCTCCGGGCGTGCACCGACGACGAGTGCCTGGACCGGCTGGACGATGCACGCGGCCGCCTGCTCGGCGATCACGTCGCGACGGGGAGCGCATGATGAGCGAGGTCGTGGAGCAGTTCTTCGAGCAGTACGAGGTCGGCGCGACGCGCACGA
>Ga0307372_10005120_pt1 | contig 19839 bp, 20 predicted proteins | sample OX1MG_FD_202533 | JGI IMG/M metagenome (GOLD analysis project Ga0307372, IMG submission 202533) | Soil microbial communities from Risofladan, Vaasa, Finland - OX-1 | ecosystem: Environmental > Terrestrial > Soil > Coastal area > Acid sulfate soil | place: Finland: Risofladan, Vaasa | collected...
TCACCACCCATCCGGCGACGACGACGCATCAGCGCGTGCCGCCGGCGGAGCGCGCCGCGCTCGGCATCTCCGACGGGCTGATCCGCGTCTCGGCCGGCATCGAGGACGAGGCCGACCTGATCGAGGACCTCGACCAGGCGTTGAAGCAGGTCTAGCGCGATCGTCGCGCGAGCGTTACGCCGGCGCGTGCAGGCGATAGCCGACGCCGGGCTCGGTGAGGATGAGCACCGGCCGCGCCGGATCGCTTTCGAGCTTCTGACGGAGATTGCGCACGAAGACGCGGAGATACTGCGCGTCCTCGACATGCGCCGGACCCCAGACCTCGTTGAGGATTTGACGGTGGGTCAGCACCTTGCCCGCGTTCAAGACCAGCATGCGCAGCAGCTCGTATTCCTTGGGTGAGAGTTTGACCTCCTCGTCGCCGCGCTTCACCACGCGCCGCACCAGGTCGACCGAGACGCCGCCCGACGCGAAGACCGGCGGCGTGCCCTGGGCCTGGAAGCGGTGGCGCATGGCGGTGCGGATGCGCGCGACCAGCTCGTCCATGCCGAAGGGCTTGGTGACGTAGTCGTCGGCGCCGAGATCGAGCGCCGCGACCTTGCCCTGCTCGTCGCTGCGCACCGACAGCACGATCACCGGCACGTCCGACTTGGCGCGCAGCGCGCGCAGCACCTCGATCCCGTTGATGTCGGGCAAGCCGAGATCGAGGATCACCAGGTCGGGCTTCTCGTGCGCCGCGGCTTCGAGCGCGCTGCGCCCGTCGGCGGCCTCGACGATGCGAAAACCCTGCGCCGCGAGGCTGGTGCGCAGGAAGCGGCGGATCGGCGGCTCGTCGTCCGCGATCAGCACGCAGGGCGCGTTAGCCATGGGCGCGCGCCGGAGCGACGATCTCGGCTTCGGCCGCCGGAATGCGGACGGTGAACACGCCGCCGCCGCGGTCGTTGCGGTTGCCGCCAACGATGGTGCCGCCCATCGCCTCGACGAAGCCGCGGCAGATGGCGAGACCGAGGCCCGTGCCGGCGCGCTGCCGGTCCTGGGCGTGCACGCGATAGAACTTGTCGAAGATGCGCTCGCGCTCGGTCTCGGGAATTCCCGGTCCCTCGTCCTCGATGCGCAGCGCGACGAAATCGCCGTCGCGGCGACCGACGACGCGGATGACGGTTCCGGCCGGCGCGAATTTCGCGGCGTTGTCGATCAGGTTGAACAGCACCTGCTCGAGCAGCAGGTAATCGGCCTTGAGCAACGGTAGGCCGGGCGCGAAATCGAGCTCCACGCGGTGGTCGGCGACGATCGGGCCGGCGCGGCGCAGCGCGGTGCCGACGATCTCGGCGGCGTCGACCGGCTCGGGCTTGAGCGCGACCGCGCCGGATTCGAGCCGCGTCATGTCGAGCAGGTTGCCGATGAAGCGGTTGAGGCGCTCGGCCTCGGATTGGATCGTCGCCATCAGCTCGTCGCGCGTCTTGGCGTCGTAGATCTCGCCGTAGCTCCTGAGGCTGGTGAGCGCGCCGAGGATCGAGGCGAGCGGCGTGCGCAGATCGTGCGAGATGGAGGTCAGCAGCGCGGCGCGCAGGTGCTCGGTCTCGGCGGTGACGCGGGCACGGTCGACGTCCTCGGCGAAGGCGATGCGCTCGATCGCCACCGCCACCTGGTCGGCGAGCGCGTCCAGGAGCCTCCGCCCGTCGGGCGTCAGCAGCGGGCCCGGCCGGTCGCGATCGATGCCGAGCACGCCGACGAGGCCGCGCTCGGTGCGGAGCGGCAGGAACAGGCGGCGCGCGCCGGGCAGCGTATCGGCGCCACGGCCCGCGGGCCGGTTGTGCTCCCACGTCCAGCGGGCGGCCGCGAGGTCGGCGTCGTCGAGCTCGTCCTCGGGTGGATAGCCGGCGCGCACCGCGATGCCCTCGCTCTCGGGCAGCAGCACGACGACGCGCACCGACAGCATCAGCGCGATCTGATAGACCGTCGCCCACAGCAGGTCGTCGAGCTTGCCGATGCCGGCGAGCTTGCGGCTGAAGGCAAAGAGCTCCTCGGTGGTGCGCACGCGGGCGCGCGCCGCCACCATCTGGCTGCGCGTCCGCGCCGCGAGATTGCTGGCGATGATGGCGACAACGAAGAAGAAGAACAGCGCGACGACGTTCTCGGGATCGGCGATGGTGAAAGTGTAGAGCGGTGGCAGGAAGAAGAAGTTGTAGGTGAGCACGCTGGCGAGGCAGGCGTAGAGCGACGGCCACAGGCCGAAGCGGACCGCGGCGATCAGCACCGCGGTCAGGAACACCAGCGTAATGATGTGGACGTTGAGATACTGCTGCAGGACGAAGCCGATGCCGAGCGCGATGGCGACGATGCCGGTGGTCCAGGCATAGGGCCGGAGATCGATCTCGGTCGGCGCGGGCTCGGTCCTGACCGTCTTCGGCGGCAGCGCGTCGCCGCTATCGGCGGCGATGACGTGTACGCTGATGGTGCCGGCGCGGCGGACGAGATCGTGCACCACCGAGCCGTGCAACAGCTCGAACCAGCGCGAGCGCGTCGACTTGCCGATGATGATATGGGTGATGTTGTTGGCGCGCGCATAGCCCGCGACCTCGTCGGCGATGCGCGCGCCGGGCACCGTGAGCGCGTTGCCGCCGAGTCGCTCCGCCAGCCGTAGTGCGTCGGCGACGCGGTCGCGCTCGGCGTCGTCGAGCCGCTGGTGGCGCGAGGTCTCGACGTAGAGCGCGGTCCATGGCCCGTGCAGCCGGTCGGCGAGCCGCTTGGCGTAGCGGATCAGGCCGGCGCCCGCCGGCTCCTCGTTGACGCAGACGAGCACGCGCTCGCCTGCCGCCCACGGCCCGCTGATCGCCTGGGCCTGCATGTAGGTGACCATCTGCTCGTCGACGCGCTGGGCGGTGCGGCGCAGCGCGAGCTCGCGCAAGGCGGTGAGGTTGCCGGGCTTGAAGTAGTGGCGGATGGCGCGCTCGGCCTGGTGCGGAACGTAGACCTTGCCTTCCTTCAGGCGCTGGATCAGGTCGTCGGGCGACAGGTCGATGACCTCGATGTCGTCGGCGCGATCGAGCACGCTGTCGGGCACGGTCTCGCGCACGCGGATGCGCGTGATCTGCGCCACCACGTCGTTGAGGCTCTCGACGTGCTGGATGTTGAGCGTGGTGTAGACGTCGATGCCGGCGGCGAGCAGCTCCTCGACGTCGAGGTAGCGCTTGGGATGGCGCGTGCCCGGCGCGTTGGTGTGCGCGAGCTCGTCGACCAGAACCAGCTTCGGTCGGCGCTGGAGGATCGCGTCGAGGTCCATCTCCTCGAGCACGTGGTCGCGGTAGCTGACGTGCCGCCGCGGCACGATTTCGAGGCCCTGGAGCAGCGCCTCGGTCTCGGCGCGGGCATGCGTCTCGGCGATGCCGACGACGACGTCGACGCCGTCGCGCTTGCGCGCCTGCGCCGCGGTCAGCATTTCGTAGGTCTTGCCGACGCCGGGCGCGGCGCCGAGGAACACCTTGAGCCGGCCGTGCCCTTCCTTCTCGGCCGCGGCCAACAAGGCCTCGGGCGACGGCCGTGCTTCGCGTTCGGGGTTATCCGCGGGCATGGAACATTATAGCGCGCAATCTCAATAGACCGTCATGCCCGGCCGAAGTGCCGGGCGCGGTATCCATTTCGTCATTCCCGCGAACGCGGGAATCCAGGGCGACCGCTCGGTTGTTGCCCTGGGCCCCCGCTTTCGCGGGGGCGACGGAGGAGGAGAGTATCCCTTACCCCTTGGCGAGCGCGTCGAGGGCGAGGTTGAGCTTGAGCACGTTGACATGCGGCTCGCCGACAACGCCGAGCACGCGCGGCGCGATCTGCTGCTCGACCAGCGCGCGCACCTTGTCTTCCGGCAGGTTGCGCGCCTTGGCGACGCGCGGCACCTGGAACAGCGCCGCGGCGGGCGTGATGTCGGGATCGAGGCCGCTCGCCGAGTTGGTAACGAGATCGACCGGCACCGGCGTGCCGGGGTTCTCCTTCGCCAGCGCGGCCGACGCGTCCTTCACCTGATCGACCAGCGCCTTGCTCGTCGGCCCGAGATTGGAGGCCGACGAGTTGTCCGCGGCGTAGGGCACCGGAATCGTCTTGCTCGGGTCTTTCGGGTCGGGCTCGGTCGTGGCCGACGGGCGGCCGTGGAAATACTTGTCCGACGTGAAATTCTGGCCGATCAGCTCGGACCCGATGACCTTGCCGTTGGCGACAATCAGGCTGCCGTTGGCCTGGCGCGGAAAGACGAGCTGCGCAATGCCGGTCATCCCCAGCGGATAGATCAGGCCGGTGATGACGGTCATCACCACGATCATCAGGATGGTGGGACGGATTTCCTTCAACATGACGGGCCTCCTCAGGCCAAACCGATGGCGGTGACGACGAGATCGATGAGCTTGATGCCGATGAACGGCACGAGCACGCCGCCGCCGCCGTAGAGCCACAGGTTGCGGCGCAGGATGGCCGCGGCGCCGGCCGGGCGGTAGCGCACGCCGCGCAGGCTCAGCGGGATCAGCGCGATGATGATCAGCGCATTGAAGACGATCGCCGACAGGATCGCGCTTTCGGAATTGTGCAGATGCATGACGTTGAGCACGCCGAGCTGCGGATAGAACGCCATGAACATCGCCGGGATGATGGCGAAATACTTCGCCACGTCGTTGGCGATCGAGAACGTCGTCAGCGCACCGCGCGTCATCAGCAGTTGCTTGCCGATGGCGACGATCTCGATGAGCTTGGTCGGATCGCTGTCGAGATCGACCATGTTGCCGGCCTCGCGCGCGGCCATCGTGCCGGTGTTCATGGCGACGCCGACATCGGCTTGGGCGAGCGCCGGCGCGTCGTTGGTGCCGTCGCCGCACATCGCGACGAGCTTCCCCTTGGCCTGCTCATTGCGGATGAGGCGAAGTTTGTCCTCCGGCGTGGCTTGCGCCAGGAAATCGTCGACGCCCGATTCGGCGGCGATCGCTGCGGCGGTCAGCGGATTGTCGCCGGTGATCATCACCGTGCGGATGCCCATCTGCCGCAGCTCGGCGAAACGGTCCTTGATGCCGCCCTTGATGATGTCCTTGAGATGGATGACGCCGAGCACGCGGTCGCCGCGCGCCACGGCCAGCGGCGTTCCGCCCGACCTGGAGATGCGTTCGACCATCGCTTGGAGCTGCGGCGGCGCGGTCTTGCCGGTGTGCTTGAGGATGCTGTCGACCGCGCCCTTGCGGATGGTCTGGCCGCCTTCGAGATCGACGCCGCTCATCCGCGTCTGCGCCGAGAATGGCACGAAGCGGGCGTGGAGCGGCGCCATGTCGCGGCCGCGCAGGCCGTATTTCTCCTTGGCCAGCAACACGATCGAGCGGCCTTCGGGCGTCTCGTCGGAAAGCGAGGAGAGCTGCGCCGCATCGGCGAGCTCCTGCTCGACGACTCCGGGGAGGGGAATGAACTCGGTGGCCTGGCGGTTGCCGAGCGTGATCGTGCCGGTCTTGTCGAGGAGGAGCGTGTCGACGTCGCCCGCGGCCTCGACGGCGCGCCCCGACATCGCCAGCACGTTGAACCGCACCAGCCGATCCATGCCGGCGATGCCGATGGCGGAGAGCAGCGCGCCGATGGTCGTCGGGATCAGGGTGACGAAGAGCGCGATCAACACCACCACCGAAACCCTGCCGCCGGCATAGGCGGCGAAGCTCGGGATCGAGACGGTGGCGAAGACGAAGATCAGCGTCATGCCGGCGAGCAGGATGTTGAGTGCGATCTCGTTCGGCGTCTTCTGCCGCACCGCGCCTTCGACCAGCGAGATCATGCGGTCGAGGAAGGTCGAGCCCTGGGCGGCGGTGATCTTGACCTTGAGCCAGTCGGAGGTGACGCGCGTGCCGCCGGTGACCGCCGAGCGGTCGCCGCCGCTTTCGCGGATGACCGGCGCGGATTCGCCGGTGATGGCGGATTCGTCGACCGAGGCGACGCCTTCGATGACCTCGCCGTCACTCGGGATGTAGTCGCCGGTCTCGACCAGCACGACGTCGCCGGGCTTGAGCCGCGCGGCGTCGACCAGGTCGAACGAACGGCCAGTCGCGGCGGCGAGGCGCTTGGCCTTGGTGTCGGTGCGCATGCGGCGCAGCGTGTCGGCCTGCGCCTTGCCGCGGCCCTCGGCCACCGCCTCGGCGAAGTTGGCGAACAATACGGTGAACCAGAGCCACAGCGTGATCTGGCCCGAGAACAGCGCGCTCATGCCGACGACGGTGCCGCCGCCGGTCACCAGATCGCGGACGAAGAAGATCGTCGTCAGCACCGAGACGATCTCGACGCAGAACATAACCGGATTCTTGACCAGGGTGCGCGGATCGAGCTTGCGGAAGGCGGCGCCGATCGCCGGCACGATGAGCTTCGCATCGAACAGCGGCAGCGGCTGGACGCTGCGCTTGAAGAGCGATTCGGGCCGCGTGTCGGCGGTGATGGCGATAGTGTTTTTTGGGGTCATGGGTTTTGGCTTTCAGTGGCGACGTAAGCCGTCATTGCGAGGAGCGCAGCGACGAAGCAATCCAGACTGAATGAGGCGCTGGATTGCTTCGGCCTCGCGATGCTCGGCCTCGCAATGACGATCAACGGATTTTCCGATGGCACTCATGGCGAGGTGGCGTATAGCGTGCCGTGGTTCATCGCGACCTGCTCGACCACGGGGCCGAGCGACACGGCGGGGAAATAGGTCAGGCCACCGACGATGAGGATGACGCCAGCCAGCAGGCCTACGAACAGGGGCCCGTGCGTCGGAAAGGTTCCGGCCGAAGGTGCGACGAGTTTCTTCCGTGCCAGCGATCCCGCGACCGCGAGCATCGGGATGACAAATGCGAAGCGGCCGATCAGCATCGCGAAGGCGAGCGTCGTGTTGTAGAAGAGCGTGTTGGCGCCGATGCCGGCGAAGGCCGAGCCGTTGTTCTCGGTGGCCGATGTGAAGGCATAGAGGATCTCGCTGAAGCCGTGCGGCCCAGCGTTCGCTGGCCCCGCGAGGCCCGCCGGCAGCACCGTGGCCAACGCCGCGAATCCCAGGATCGACAGCGGCAGGCACAGAAGCGCGAGGATGGTCATCTTGACCTCCTTGGCCTCGAGCTTCTTGCCGAGATATTCGGGCGTGCGCCCGACCATCAGCCCGGCGACGAACATGGCGACGATGGCGAAGGCCAGAATGCCGTAGAGGCCGGAGCCGACGCCGCCGAAAATCACCTCGCCGAGCTGCATGTTGATCAGCGGCACCATGCCGCCGAGCGGCGTGTAGCTGTCGTGCATCGAATTGACCGAGCCGTTCGACGCGTCGGTGGTCGCGGTCGCCCAGATCGTCGAGTTGGCGATGCCGAAGCGGACCTCCTTGCCTTCCATGTTGCCGCCGGCCTGGAGGTCGCTCGCTGCCTGGTCGACGTGATATTGGGCGAAAGCTGGGTTGCCCTGCGCCTCCGCCCAATAGCAGGTGGTCACGCCAGCGAGGAACAGCACGCCCATCACCGCGAAAAGGGCCCAGCCCTGGCGCTGGTCCTTGACCATGCGGCCGAAGGTGTAGGTGAGCGCGGCGCTGATCGCGAGAATCGACCACATCTCGATCAGATTGGTGATGGCGGTGGGGTTCTCGAACGGATGCGCCGAATTGACGTTGAAAAAGCCACCGCCGTTGGTGCCGAGCTGCTTGATGGCGATCTGCGAGGCGACCGGACCCTGGGCGATGAGCTGCTTGGCGCCCTCGAGCGTCGTCGCGTCCGTATAGGCGCCGAGATTCTGCGGCACGCCGAGCGCAATGAGCACGAGCGCCACGACGATCGACAGCGGCAGCAGGATGTAGAGCGTGCAGCGCGTGAGATCGACCCAGAAATTGCCGATGGTCTTGGCCTCGCGCCGGGCGAAGCCGCGGACGACGGCGATGGCCAGCGCGATGCCGGCGGCCGCCGAGACGAAGTTGTGCATCGTCAGGCCGGCCATCTGCGTGAGATAGCTCATCGTCGTCTCGCCGCCATAGCCCTGCCAATTGGTGTTGGTGACAAAGCTCATCGCGGTGTTGAACGCCGAGCTCTGCTCGACCGCGCCTTGCCCGGCCGGATTGAACGGCAGCACGGCCTGGAGCCGCTGCAGCGCGTAGAGCGTGACGAAACCAACCAGGCTGAACAGCAGCATCGCCGCGGCATAGGTCAGCCAGTGCTGCTCTTGCTTCTCGTCGATGCCGCAGCACCAATAGATCGCGCGCTCCACCGGCCGCAGGACGGGATGAAGGAAGGTGCGCTCGCCGTCGAAGACGCGCGCCATGAAGATGCCGAACGGCTTCACGAACGCAATGATAAGGACGCAATAGATGGCGATTTGCAGCCAACCGTTGGCGGTCATGGGAGGACCTTCAGAATTTTTCGGGGCGGACGAGCGCGATGATGAGATAGACGGTGATGACGACGGTCACGAGGCCGCCGAGGATGTAATCGATCATGGACGCCTCACATCTTTTCGCAGGCGATGACGTAAACCAGCATCAGCGCGAAGGACGCGACGCCGGCGGCGAGCAAAATCACATCGAGCATGAGGCGACTCCCGGTACGGAGTTACGGTACGTACGATCCGCTCGGCGGCGGCTTGATCTGGATCAACGCGACGGCGATTGCGGTGATGCGGTGAAAATCGGGCGAACGACATAAAGTTTCGAGACCGAATTGTGCGCCGCCACATAAAGGCGGCATAAAGATTCGCGGTGCGCCGACCGGATCAGCCGTGGCCGCAGGCGCGGAACCACGTCGCGATCAGGAAACCGAGATGGGCCAGAACCGCGGCGCCGAGGAACACGGCGAGCAGCCGCGCGACCTCGCCCATCGTGTCCTTGAAATCCATCGAGTCTGGAATGTCGTCGTCCATGGTGGCGACGGACGTCGCGTCGGGCGACGACCGCCAGCGCCATAGATCATGGCGCGCGCATCAAGGATCGAGACCGATTTCGACCGCGCAGCATAAAGGTGGCATAAAACCCGAGCGGCTCGCCGCAACGAGCGTGTACGCAAACGACGTTGAGAGGTCCGGCGCGCCTGCGTTCGCTGCTACAGCCAGCGCCACTGGCCGATCACGCGGCCCTGGATATAGGCCTCGGACAGCGTACGCTCGTAGGTGTCGTACTTGGCGTTGTCCGAGGTGATGCGCACGCGCGGCGGCTCGCTGTGCGGCACCACTTGGCAGCGCTTCACGACGAGGCCGAGCCCGTCCCACACCACGAACACGCCGGGCGGGCTGGGATTGCGGTCGCCGGTATCGACCAGCACGCGCTGGCCCGGCTGCAGCGTCGGCTCCATGCTGTCGCCCATCACCGTGATGATGCGCAGGTCGGTCGCCGGCGCGGTCGAATATTGCCGCACCATGCCGCTCGGCAGCGCCCACTCTTCGACGATCTTCACGCCGTCGCCGACCAGGCCGTCGCCCGCGGCGGCGCGCACGTCGAGCTCGGCAATGCGCAGAACCCGGCCGCTGGCCTCGCTTTTGGCGCCGCCGCTGCCGCCGCTCGTCGGCCGCTCGCCGGTGGCATCGACGCCGGCGAGGGCATAGAGCTCGGCCGCCTCGATGCCCGCCGGCGCGAAGATCGGCACCAGCTTGAGCACCAGCTCCAAGGGCAGCAGCGGCTTCTTGAAGCGGTCTTCGTAGTGTTGATACGAGCTGCCGTACTCCATGCCCAGCGCTTGCGCCACTTGGCGGATCGACAAGCCGGCGCGCTGGCGAAGCTGCTTAAGTTTGCGCGAGGCGGCGGAGATCGCGGGCATCCGGCAAGTCTGTACGCTCGCGCCGTCCGCCGCTATACGCATTTTACGTTGACACCATGCCGGTGCAAGCGTACAAGAGATCCGGACGGCCGCCACAGTGCGCGGCGGCTGCGCTTTTCCGGTGGAGACAGGCCGATGCGGGAGCCGATCCAGCGTCACGGTTGCACGCTCGAATGTGAGAACAAAACAAGTACAACCGTAGCGCCTGCCACGCCGGCTGTCACTGGAGAACCAGCGGAGCGGCGCGCGGGTCTGTGCGGCTATGTCGTGGCGCCGGGCGCGGCGCCGTTCTGCGATCGGCCGGCGCTGGCCGGCGGCTCCTATTGCGCCTGGCACCGCGCGCTCTGTGCGGTGGGTCCGGCGAGCCCGGATTTCGCCGCCCTGGCGAATGCGCAGCTGCGCGCCGGCGATGCCCTGACCGCGCCGCCGCCCGAGTTCGGCTGGCTCGCGGCGCTGGCGCCACCCGAGCCGCTCGACGAAAGCGATGCCGAGCGTCTCGCCGGCCTCGACCTGCCGCCGGCCGGAATTTTCCCAGACGAATGACGGAGGCAACATGACCCGATCGAAAAATCGGCCGCCGCGGGCCGAGGCGCTCGCGCCCACGCCGGAGCGCTGGACCAAGGGCGATCTTGCGCTCGTGCCGCGCGCGATAGCGGACGAGCAGGGCCGGCCGTCGCGGCCCTATCGCGCCGAGGACACGCTCGCGCGCATGCAACGGCTGGGCACGATTTCGGCCGAGATGCGCCAGGCCGGCGACGATTTCCACGCGCTCTTCATGCTGGCGCAGCTCGATCCGCTCGGCGCGCCGGATCTCCGCCGCGTGCCGCAAAGCGTGCGTGACTTGCCGGTGTCGGCGCGGACGGAAGAGGCGCGGCGCAGAGTGTGGGCCGCGCTCAAGGTGCTGGGCGGTCCGGCGTCGCCGGCCGGCGCCTGCATCTGGCATATCGTCGGTTGCGGCTGGACGCTGCGCGAATGGCGCCTGCGCGCCGGCTGGGGCGGCCGCGCGATCACCGCCGACAACGCGTCGGGAATTCTCATCGCCGCGCTCGGCGCACTCCAGGCGTTTTACGGATTGTAGTCCGGCCTCGATTGGTCGGCGCTAAACGTTCGGATCGAGCACGGTAATGCCGAGCAGCATGTCGACCGTGCCGCCGTCCTGCGCCATGGGCAGGATCAGCCGCTCGATCGTCTTGAATTGCAGATCGATGACGTAGACCGGCGGCCCGCGATAGAACGCGACCTGCGCGCGCTCGGCCGCGGCGACGAAATGCGGATAGGCGGTCGACTGGCGGAACCGCGGATGCGCGTCGTCGTACCAGCGTCCGGTCGGGTTCGAGCCCGCCGCATCGACATGCACCGTGCCGACCAGCCGATATTTGAAGCGCAGCGGCGTGCGCTGCACGTCGACCAGCCAGATCCACTGCAGCAGGTGGGGAATGTCGGTCGGCCGGAAATGCTGTCGGCCCGGCAGCCGGTCGGGCGCCGGCCGGATCGATTGCCAGTAGCGATAGAGTTCGCTGATCCGCTTGTCGCATGGCGGCAAGTCGGCGCCCGGCGCGATCAACGTGGCGACGTTGTCGGCTATCTGCATGACGCCTCTCACGGTGCGCCGGTGACCGTCGCGGCGCAAGACCAGCCGCGCTGTCGATCATAACACTGTGTAATGTACTTTACATAGCCATGCGGCGGCGCTTCCGCGTCGGCCGCGCCACGATTTCCCCGTACGCCTTGCGCACGATGCCATAGCATTCGCACGCCGTCCGCTCGAGGCCCTTGCGGTTGACGATGGTGATCATGCCGCGGCTGTAACGGATGAGGCCGGCGTCTTGCAGCGAGCGCGCCACCAGGGTGACGCTCGGCCGTTGGATGCCGAGCATTTCTGCAAGGAACTGGTGCGTCAGCTCGAAGCTGTTGGCGCGGGCGCGATCGTGCGCCATCAGCAGCCAGCGCGCGCAACGCTGGCGCACATTGTGCAGGCCGTTGCAGGCGACCGCCTGCAGCGCCTGGACGAGGAAGAACCGCACATAGCCGAGCAGCAGCGCCTGGAGCGCCGGGCTGCGCCGCACCGCCGGCAGCAGCGCGTCGATGGGCAGCCGCGACGCCGTGCCGGCCACCTGCACCAGGAAGCGCTGGCTGACGACATTGCTGCCGAGCAGCGTGCTGAAGCCGACGAAGCCTTCGGGTCCGATGGTCGCGGTTTCGGTGATGCCCTTGCGCATCGCCACCATCAGGCAAATGACGCCGCTGTGCGGAAAATACGCGTAGCGCAGGTTGTTGCCGGGCTCGGCCAGGATGGTGCGCGGCCGCAGCGGCACGATCTCGAGATGCGGCGCCAGCTTCGCCAGGTCGCGCGCAGGCATGGCGGCGATCAGGCGGTTGGCGCGATGCTGATCGAGCTTGGACATGGCCCCGACCATCGATCGATCCCGCCGGCGCATTGCCATCAGGGCGGGGAGGGGAACTGTACTCTAGCGTACTGCCGTATTAAGATAGATTCGCAACACGGCACGGCGCAAGTGATCAATCAATGTGCAGCCGGCGGCGGCTGACGCGAGCGGGAAGGATCGATGGATCGCTGGATCGCCCGGATGAACATCGCGCGCTACAAGCAGCAGCTTCAGGGCGCGCTCGACGACGAGGAGCGGCTCGCCATCGAGAAGATGCTCGCCGACGAACAGGCGACGCTGAAGGCGCTCGAGCAGGGGCGGTCGAGACGCGCGCGGTCCTGACCTGCCGGCGGCCTTTTCAAGCGGCGCATCGGCCGCCACACTCGCGTCATGCGGATCCGACCGGCCACGGCGCAGGACGACGACGCGATCTGGCGTGTCATCGGCCCGGTCATCCGCGCCGGCGAGACTTACGCCTTGCCGGCGGACTGGAGCCGCGACGACGCGCTGCGCTATTGGCGCGCACCCGGCCATGCGGTCTTCGTCGCCGAGGATAACGGCGCCGTCGTCGGCACCTATTATCTGCATGCGAACCAGCGCGGCGGCGGCGCGCATGTCGCGAATTGCGGCTATGTCACCGCCGCCGAGGCGACCGGCCGCGGCGTCGCCGGCGCGATGTGCGCGCACTCGCTCGACGTCGCCCGGACGCGCGGCTTCCGCGCCATGCAGTTCAATCTCGTCGTCGCCACCAACGAGCGCGCCATCCGGCTGTGGGAGCGTTGCGGCTTCGCCGTCGTTGGCCGGCTGCCCGGCGCGTTCCAGCATCCGCGCCTCGGCTTCGTCGATGCCCTGGTGATGTACCGCACGCTTTAAGGCGTTGCCGGCCCGCTGCGTATCAGGATGCCGAAACCGCTTCGTAGATGTCCTCTTCCTGCGCCGTGTGCATGCGTACGATCTGCTCGATCGATTCGATGATATGCTGAGCGTCACGAATGAGGTAACGGTCGACCGTCTCGGACGGCAGGTCCTTGACCAATCGTTCTAGCAATCGCGCCAGGTGCAGGATTTCGCGATGGGCCCGGCTCATCGCCGACAAGCCGACCCCGTTCGAGAGGATTTTCGCCAGCTTCGGATAGACGCCGGTCTCGTCTTCCCGCTCGTGTACGACGACGTATTGCTGAATCAAGCCGTTCGCCTCGACGATCAGCGCCGCGGCGTCCTGCGGCGTCGCATCGTCGAGCGCATCCGCGATCACGCGGAGCTGGTCGAGGCTGCGCAGCAGCGTCGCGTGATCGCCGTGCAGTATGGCGCCGGTCTCCGGCGAGATTGCTCGGCGAAGTCGCGCGTGTACGGGACGCAAGGCGCGCAAGGCGTTGAGGATCACCGCGAGATCGATCGCCTCCTGGACGATGGCCGCCGGCACCGGCGCGAGCCAACCGCCCGCCGCCGCCAGCATGGCCAACCCGGACAGGGTCATGCCGGCGACGATGCTCTCGATCGCGATACGATGCGCCTGGCGGGCAATCAAGATCGCTTCGCCCACGCGATCGAGCCGGTCCGCCAGAACTACGACGTCCGCCGCCTCCGATGAAGCGCTGGCGCCGCGTGCGCCGAGCGCGATTCCGACGTCGGCCGCCGCCAGCGCCGGCGCGTCGTTGATGCCGTCGCCAACCATGATGGTCGGGTTCAGGCGCTGCTCGCTACGCACGGCGTCGAGCTTGTCGGACGGTACGCAGTCGGCGAGCACCGAATCGAGGTCGAGGCTGGCGCCGATGGTTTCCGCGGTCGCGCTACGGTCGCCGGTCACCATCAGAATGCGGCCGATGCCGGCGGTGCGCAGCAGACGGATGGCCCGCGGCGTCTCCGATCGCAGCTCGTCGGCGAGCAGCAGCGCGCCGATCAACCGTCCCTCGATGGCGACAAAGACGATCAACGCCGAGCGCCACGTCGCGCGTCGCGCGGCGCGCCGTGCCCATCCCTCGGCATCCGCGCTGGCTGGCATGATGGCGCGCGCGCCGGCGCTGACCTGTTTGCCGTCGATGATGCCGTGCAGGCCTGCGCCGACGATCTCGCGAACGTCCTTCGGCATCTTCAGCACCAGACCGCGGTCGACGGCCGCCTTGACGACAGCCTCGCCGAGCACGTGGTGCGATGCTTGCTCGAGCGATGCGCCGAGCTGAAGCACCTCCTCGGCCTTGATCCCCGGCGCGGCTTCGATCGACAGCAGCCGTGCACCGCCGCGCGTGAGCGTTCCGGTCTTGTCGAATAGCACAGTGTGCGCGCGCGCCAGACCTTCGAGTGCGCCGCCGCCCTTGATCAGCACGCCGCGGCGAGCTGCCTGCGCCACGCCCGCGATGAAGGCGACGGGCGCCGCCAGGATCAGCGGGCACGGCGTTGCCGACACGAAGACCGCGAGGCTGCGGATGGGATCGCCCGATACATACCAGGCGACGAATGCCACCGCGGCGGTGAACGGCAGGAAGATCAGGGCGAAGCGATCAGCCACGCGCACGAACGGTGCCTTCGCTGTCTGCGCGGCGCCGACCAGGCGGATGATGCCGGCATAGGTGCTGTCGCTGGAGCGCGCGGTCGCGCTCATCTCGAAAGCCTGTCCGGCATTGATCGAACCGCTATACACCGGCGCACCCGTGCGCCGCGTTACAGGTAGCGGTTCGCCGGTGAGCGGCGATTCGTCGATCGCGGCCGACTCGGCGGCGACGACGCCATCCACCGGTACGACCTCGCCGGCCCGAACTAGGATCGCGTCGCCGATGGCAATGTCCGCTATCGGCACGTCCTCGATGCCCGCCTCGGTGCGCCGATGCGCGACGCGCGGTGCCCGATCAATCAGCATGCGCAGGTTCTTTTCGGCGCGCGCCACCGCCAGATCTTCGAGGGCATTGCCGCCCGCATACATGATCGCCACGACGGTGCCGGCAAGCGGCTGGCCGAGGGCGAGCGCGCCAGCCATCGACACCAGGGCGATGGCGTCGACGCCCATTCGACCGGCGAGGAGATCGCGCGCGATGTAAACCGCCAGGGCCGTGATCACGGGAAGGGTTGCGGCCGTCCAGAATCCGGCGGCCAGGTCCGGTCGCCCGGTGAAGGACGCAAGCAGCCCGGCGGCCAATCCGGCGGTCGCGAGGGCGACGAGCAGCCGTCGTAGAGTGCGTTCAGACAGCATTCCGGTTGGCCTGCGCGGTGAGACGGGTCATTGGAGCGTCAACGCTGGCCTAGACGCATTGAGCGAGATCAAGGCTGCGTTATTGACGTGCATCAAAGTGCAACTGCGCCGTGTGCCCTACGCTCCGCCGAGCCTTAAACGGACAGGGCGATGGGTGGCCGATGTCTGATCGTCGTCGGGATTTGCCGGCATCCGGACGAGCGACGTTTTCGGATCGGCTCCTGCGTTTGGGCGAAACGCTGGAGTCGGACCGCGTGGACATCGGCACGATCATCGGTTTGATGGGCCGGCGGTCGATGGGCATGGCGCTTTTGCTGCTGGCGTTGCCGATGGCATTGCCCATACCGACACCCGGTTTATCCGTTCTTTTCGGCGTGCCCCTGATCCTGATTTCCGCGCAGATGCTTTTGGGGCGGCGGACGATCTGGTTGCCGGCTGCGATCGCCGGCAAATCCGTTCGTCGATCGGATTTCCTCGCGATTCTGAATCGCGCACTGCCGCTGTTGCATCGCCTTGAAGCGATCGTTCATCCCCGCCTGTCGTGCCTGGCGAGGGAATGGATGCTGATTCCCGTCGGCGCGATTTGCGTCGTGCTCGGCGTCGTGATCGTGCTGCCCATTCCCCTCGGGCATGTCGCTCCGGGAACGGCAATCTGCATTCTGGCGCTCGGGCTGATCGAGCGCGACGGGCTTGCCGTTGGGCTCGGCATCGTCGCGGCTGCATTGGCGATGACGATTGTGACCGTCGCCTCTCTGGGCATCGCCGGGGAATTGCGCTCATGGATCAGCCATCTGGCCTTTTACGGCGACGGTTGAGCGCGGTCGCCTGCTGACTTCGGTCGCCGCCGGCGCTAGAGTCTGCGCCCGCAGGCGGAATTATCGAGGCACTCCATGGCGATCGATCAGGCCAAGGTCGAGGAACTGAAGCGGCACTACGTCAAGCCGCGGGAATTGCCGTTCAAGATCGGCAAGCTCGGCCACATCGTCATCAACTGCGCCGATCTCGAGCGCTCGCTCAAGTTCTATACCGAGATCATGGGCTTCGAGGTCTCCGACATCTATCCGTCCGACATGGCGCCCGGCGGCATGGCCTTCCTGCGCTGCGGCCCCGATCACCACACGATCGCGCTGGTCGGCTCGATGGACAAGAGCAAGCGCAACGACAATTACGAGCTCAACCACATCGCCTTCGAGGTCGCGACGCTCGACGAGGTGCTGGCGGCGCGCGCGCATCTGGAGCAGCACAAGGTGCCGGTCGACTTCGACGGTCGCCGCCGCGCCGGCGTCCAGATCGCGGTCGAATTCCGCGATCCCGACAATCACCGGATCGAGATCTTCTGGGGCCTCGATCAGCTTGCCTCGGGCCAAAAGGCGCGGCCGTCCGAAGAATGGAAATGGGCGCACTCGCTTGAGGAGGCGGTCGAGAATCCGGTGAAGGGCCAGGACACGCGGCTCAAGAATCCGGCGCTGCTGCGCAAGCTCTCGGCCGACGATATGCGGCACCGCAAGGAGCACTCGTTGGCGACGCAAAGCAAGAAGCTCGGCAAATGATGCCACGCGTGGCGTGGCGTCATGCCCGGACTTGTTCCGGGCATCCACGTCTTCAAGACATGGATGGCCGGGTCAAGCCCGGCCATGACATCAAAAAATTCCCTCGCCCCGTTCTTACGGGGAGCTTGACGCCGGTGAACATGCCTCCGGCATATTCAGCCAAGCGCCCGGGGGACGCTTGGCAGGCGCCAAGGGGTGAGGGGTGACAGCTTTGCGCTTCGGCGTTGGCTGACCAGGCATTCCTCGTTCGTCATGCCCGGACTTGTTCCGGGCATCCACGCCTTATTTATTTGTCGGGAGCAGCGCCGATGAAGATCACCGTCAACATCGATTGCACGCCGGAGGAGGCGCGCGCGTTCTTCGGCCTGCCCAATCTCGGGCCGATGCAGGACGTCCTGCTGAAAGAGATGCAGGACCGCATGACCGCGAACATCCGCGCGATGGACCCGGCGGAGCTCATGAAGACGTGGTTCCCCGCTGGCCTCGAAGGTTTCAAGCAGTGGCAGGAGATGTTCCTGAACCAGACCGGCGCGAAGAAATGAGCGCGGTCGGCCGGCGGCGGATTGACGTGTTCGTCGGGTTCGGCTCAGCAGCCTTTAGGTGCAGCCTTTGGGGTTGGCGTCGGCCCAGACGATACAATAGCCCAGCGGGCCAACCGGCCCGGCCACGATCTCACAGCGTCCCGCTTCGCCTGCCTTGGCAGCGGGGATGTAATGGGAGCAGGTCGAGCACCGCTTGCTGCCGTTCGGATGGTCCTGATAGGAGACGGCGGCTTTTGGGAGTTTGCCCTCGGCATGCGCGGCGACCGATCCGATCATTCCAAGCAGAACGCCGCCGGCGCAGCCTTGCAGCCAGCGACGGCGGCTGAGGCGAAAGCCGCCTGCAATCGCGGTCGCCCGGTCAGTGATCGCCCGGCGCTGAGAGCACATCTTCGATCCACGTCAAGGCGGCGACGGCGCGTGGAAAGCCGAGCGTCGTGACGGCGAGGTAGGCGACGTGGCGGATCGCGTCCGGCGCGACCCCGGCGGCGCGCGCGCGCCGCACATGGCTGTGAACGGCACCTTCGCTGCCGCCGCCGATGGCAAGCGCCAGCTTGACGCAATGAAGCACCGTGCCGGTGAGCGGGCCGGCCTGGGCACAGGCCTCGCCGAGCTTCTCGTAAGCCTTCCACAATTCCGGCTTCGTTTCCGAGACGCGGCGGGCGAAGCCGGGCAACGCGTCTTTAGTTTTGATGTTCATGGCGATATCACCTCTGATCGTGCATAGGAGAATTCCGCGGACGTTGTCGCGACGACCGGCGCCGGAAAGTCCGCGCGCGCCATCACAACGGCTTCGAGCACGGCGCTCGCGACCGCTTCCAGATACGGGCTTCCGCTGCCACCGAGAAGATTGCAGAAGCGATCGAGCCACGCCCCGACATGCTCGGTCAAGAAACCGGCGATGATGGCGTCGGCAGCTTCCTTGTCGGTCTTGCCGCTCTCGCGGCTGGCGACCAGGCCCGCCAGGTAGGCAAGCATGAAGCCGGCATTGTCCAGCGGTCGATGCGGTCCTTTGAGCATCGGATCGGCGTCGAGCCGCGTCGGATCGAAACCGACCGCGTCATACCACGGCGCCAAGGCATCGCCGCCGTCGAAACGCGGCGGTGGGAAATGCCACCAGTCGTCCCGTTCCCTGCCCTGAGCAAGCACGTGAGCATAGGGCGGGATGTAACGGCCGGATTGCGGCACGCACAGCACGTCGTAAAAATCCTGCTTGGCTTGCGCCGCATCGAGATTGATCCCGCTGCTCTCGGCAAGAGCCACTAGCGCTGGTGCGTCGGGCGGACGCAACAGCAAAGCGGCCGACGCGGCGAGCATCTGCGGCAGCGCTGGCTCACGCATGGGCACTGTCTTTTTCCAGTCGGGCGCGGGTGTTGAAGAACACGACGCTGCCGCCGACCAAGTCCATGAGCGACATCTGCTCGACAGCCGGATCGCGCCGCATGATCGGGTTGAGATGAATACCGGTTCGGCGCACGCGATCGCCCGCGATACGCTTGCCGCCGAGCTGATAGTTGGTGGCGCCGTAGCCCCAGTGACCATAGCCCACATTGAAGGTGATCACGCCGGGCCGAATGCCTTGCACGACGCGCGCGGTGCCCTTGCGCTTGCCGTGTGGCGTCACCACCCAAACCTTTTCGCCGTCGTGGATGCCCAGGCGCCGGGCATCCTCGACAGCAACCTGGATGCCGTTTTCCGGATCGATCTGACGCAGCACGTAGTTCGAGGCGAGTCGCGAATGACTCTGCAGGGCTCCCTTGAACGTGATGATGGTGAGCGGCCAATCCTTCGGATCGTCGAGCGCGTCCAGCGATTTGCCGAGCGCGGTGGTTGGCTCGACCCAGGTGGTGGTGCCGAGGAAATACTCGCCGGTCATGCTGTTGCGGGTCAGCGCGACCTCCTCGGCATAGAAGTGGAGCGTCTTGGTGAAGCGGTGGGTGAGCTTCTCGCCCTGACGGGCATTGCGGCTCGACTCTATGCGGCCGCCCCTGGCCAAGATTGACAGCACCTTGGGCCATTCCTCCGCCTTCAGCGCAGCCGTGAACGCGTCATGGTAGCCTTGGAGATCGTTGACCTGCATTTCCTCTTGGGTCACGTCGGGCACTTGATCGCCGACGCCGCCCGGTACGAAGGCGACGTTCGCGGTGGCCTTCAGATACCAGTCTTCCTTGCGATTGAGCGGCCACATCCGCCCGCTGGCATCGGGGATGCTGTTCTCGCCGTAACCGGCCATGCCGACGCGCTTGGCGACATCGATCATAAATTCTTCCAAGCACATATGCCGGCCGTCGGGCGTCTTTTCGGTCAGCTCGATGACCGGCCAGCGAATACCGGTGCCTCTCGTCAAGGTTGTCGGCATCGTGTCGGCGTGGCTCCAGCGTTCCAGGAAACTGCCATCCGGAACGATGTAGTCGGCGTACATGCTGG
>Ga0307372_10005122_pt1 | contig 19835 bp, 15 predicted proteins | sample OX1MG_FD_202533 | JGI IMG/M metagenome (GOLD analysis project Ga0307372, IMG submission 202533) | Soil microbial communities from Risofladan, Vaasa, Finland - OX-1 | ecosystem: Environmental > Terrestrial > Soil > Coastal area > Acid sulfate soil | place: Finland: Risofladan, Vaasa | collected...
GAACGGAATCGAACTTCAAGACCGCGAGTTCATCTCGGCGATCCGCGAGTCTCGAGAGCCGAACTCAAGTGTTGCCGGAGTACTCGATTGCTATCGCGTGCTGGGTGAACTCGAGGCGCAACTCAAGTCGAGGGGTTAGTGCCACGGCGGGAAAAGTTTCACGGGCCGCGAACCCGCCGTGAAGAGCGATTGTCATACCAAAGGTGATGAGTCCAAGGGTCCGGTCTGGCTTGGCGCTTCATTGTTGATGCCGGGGTGGATTGAGTCATGCTGCGTCAGATCACATCGGGATGTTTCGCTCATGCGCTTTGTCAGGCTTGATCGCGTGGTCGGAAACAGGTGAAGCGGAGCATTGGATGTGTCGGCCGGTTCAATGGCCAGATAAACGGAGAGTAAAGACCTACCGGGCCTGTCATGGCACCGGGGCAAAGGCGCCAAGGGGCAGCGATATTGGCGAAACGTCACCAGCCATCGTTTGCAGTACAAGAGGCACTCTTCGCCGCGACGAATCGCGCTGATATCAGTCGAAATACCCGTTTGACACCGCGCTCCTAGCGGCGCTTCTTCTTGAAAAACCGACCGGCGAGAACCGTCTCTTCAGGCTCGGTATCTCCTCTGAGAATATCAATCATCTCCGCGTGATCCCCACCGCTGATATAACTCCCCGCGTCCGCCTCGCGCCCGTTGGTGGAGATACTCAGCGGTCGCTCGCGTGTCTCGTACGGAGCGCTCGTCGGTTCGGGTTGTGCGAATGGGACCTCGGTCAGATGAGCGTCCACGCCAGCCATGGCGCTCAGCCTCTCTTCAAGTATCTGAAGTCGATCGAAAAACTCGGCGAGATCGAGCGCGGTGGCTGAAGGTTCGACGACACGCTGCTCACGCAGCGCCAACCTTCGGTCGACCTCGCTCACCTCTTCGGTCACGTGAGATTGCTGTGCAAGTTGCGTTTCGAGCTCACGAAGCCTGGAGGTCGTCTCCTCGGCCAGCTGAGCGTCCGGGGCGGCGACGGCACTCAGTCTCTCTTCGAGCTCCTTGAGATGGTCGAGAAACTCAGTGACGTCGCGCGTGGTGGCTAAGGGTTCGACGACACGCTGTTCAAGCAGCGCCAGCCTTTTGTGGACCTCGGTCACGTCCTCGGTCACGAGAGACTGCTGTGTAAGTTGTGCTTCGAGCTCACGCAGCCGGGAGGTCGTCTCCTCGGCCAGTTGAGCGTCCGGGGCGGCGACGGCACTCAGTCTCTCTTCGAGTTCCTCGAGCCGATCAAAAAACTCGGTGAGATCGAGAGCGGTGGCAGAGGTTTCGACAACACGCTGTTCGAGCAACCCCAGCCTTCGGTCGACCTCGGTCATCTCCTCGGTCATCTCCTCGTTCGCGAGAGGCTCCAGAGCGGGACCTTGAGACAACAATGACGACGCGAGCTGAGATTCCTGCTCGGATTGTGGTGGAGCAGGAGATAGCCGTTGCTCGATTGCCCGGAGCTGCTGGCCGATTTCGTCTGTTGCCTCAGGGATCGAAATAGGGCTCGTATCATCAAGATGGCCAGGCCAATCAAACGTCGCCTCCACGCGTACACGCAGCTCTTTCAAACTCAGACCTTTATCTCCCACTGCATCTCCCAACGAGTCATCCTGGCCGAATCATCAATGATTGTGTAGTCCGCTGGCGCGTGAAACGTTGTACACCCTCCAGACGCGCTATAGGCCATAACGGCACGTTTCCGCGGGAGTTTTAGCCCGGCTTCGGCATTCTTTTTCCATCGGATTTTTTCAATATCGGCTCATGCTCAGCGATTGGATTCAAGTCTGGACCACAGCCGATACCTCAAAGGGGTCGGCACAGAGGACATCTTCTTGAACATCGGATCGTTTTCATTGTCTTGAGGTCTCAAATGAGGCTACGGGTGGCAAAGCTAGGGATATGGAGCCCCTCTCTTGCGATCGGGGATGCGACGACGCGCTGTTTTCGACATATCGTCGATATGTGGTCGGTTAGAGCTTTTGCCTCACCCGTGACCCGCGATGTTCTGAGCGGAATTGTTGAGCAGGTGCATCGTTGCATGTCCCACGAGCAAGACTGCGCCCACCGCGACGGTGACGATCATGGCAAGCAACAGCGCGTATTCGATGATGCTGGCTCCTCGTTCGTCGGTCCTGCGAGTCTCGAGCCAGGCCAGAATCGAGCCGTGGACGACAGCCAATCGAGCCCGCAACATGATCTCCCTTTTCGACGCGCCGTCGTATCAGATGGATACAACGGCTCCAAAGTCCCCTGTGACCGAGCGGAGCCCTCAGAGGATACCGAGCGTCCTTGTCGCCATTCCATAGGCCGATCGACTCAATAGAACGAGAAGGCCGGACTTTTCTGGCATTGTGCCTGTCCTTTTGGGATCTTGAAACCTTCCATATCTGCCGTTCGCAGATACCCACTGCCCACAAGAATTTGTTGTCAACTTTGTCGCACCAGGTGCCGTTAGATATCTGTGAGCTCGCCATCGTCTGTTGTCACCTGTTCGAAACTGACACGTGTGATGGCGCGTCGCGTCCGGTTTGAATTACGCGAAAAGGACCCTGAATTGGCCTTGGTCTCGCTACTGGGCGAATTGGCTCTGCGAGAGGGTAGTGGTGGATCCTCTATCGATATCGCGGGCGAATGCCGTGAGGAGGTGCCGCATGCCTGTGTCGCCATGGGCTGAATATCTGGAGAATTTCGTAACGTATCTCAACCGCGGTCCAAGCGCTGTTGAGTCTGGCGGTCGGTTTCGCGTGGGACCGGATATGCCGAGGCCGAACTGTCCCTTACCTGAGGAGGAGGTCTGGATGGTATTTGAGCTGCTGGGAAAGGCCTCCCAAACGTTCGACAACAAGGATCTCCATCGGGTCGGGCTGCTCGATATGTGCCAGACGATCAGACGTCGCGCGTACAAACGTACGCGTCGTCAACGGTTCACCCGAACGGGGTAGACGAGGTTCGTCGCTCTCCTCGCGATCGGGCGACATCATCGCCAAATTGGTCTCCAACGCCTTCTGACGCTGATTCGTCGGTTGGGCGGCGAAACCTTCGATGCCAGCTGTGCCTGTTCTTGATGTCATCAGCGTATTGATGTCATCAGCACGGCCGAATGGACGAAACGACACGCGCAATTGGAAGGTTTGTCGTGACGCTGGTGCGAGGAGTCAATATGGATTCAAGGATTCCTCACAACATCGCTCTCTTGCTTTGAGATCAGGTGATCGAGGGCACCTCGGATGGAGGTCCTCCCTCCAGACGTCTTGAACCGAAACCGCTCGACACAGCGGCGATGGCGGTGATCTTAGCGATGCTGAACCTGCTCAAGGCTTTGGACTTTTGGGAAACACTACGAGCAGGCCGTCGATGTTCTCGCGCCAAGGGGCAAGGTAGCGATTGGTGCCGAGAGCCTCGGTGAGGCTGGCGAGCCATCGCCATTCGAGGCACGCCTCTTGGTCGAAGTCGAGGTTGGATCGCCTGACTATTGTCTCAGTGGCGTCATCGTGGACGTGAGTCGGGTGGTCGGAGTGCAAGTCGCCGCCGCCGTAGTGTTTTGGCTCGAGAGGTCTCTTTTGTCGTGTGGGTGTGTTTTCGCGAACACAGTTTGTCACCGCTTGGATCTCGATGAGCGGTGAAATCTGGATCTTTTTCACGGCTGAATGTGCCACAGTGGGCTCTTTTGCTAGTGCCTCGAGCTCATCACGATGCGCTTCAGGCACGAGCCACATTGCGGATCTCTGTCGTGCCAAATGAGGGGTGCGCAATCGCGATTGATTATTGGTACGATCGGCCTTGTTGAGTTGAAGTGCTGGTTGTGGTGGCCAGTTTCAGAGGCGGTAGTAAGCCCAACGATGTTGTTGGGTGCTTGAGGGCAAGCGTTGATCCATCGGACGGATTTGGTCGCCGAAAGTCCGATGGGGAGCGAATGGCGAAACCGGGCCCCTTGTATTGACACGATGAGGGCCCGGAGAAGACATTGGTGATTGAAGCGTTTCTCATGGTAGTGCCGCGAGACCTTGTTTCTCGTGTGCAAGCGCCGGTGACAAACGTGATTCGATCTCTCTTTTTCGTTCACTCTTGCTGGCGATTGAAGTCGGCAAGGAGTATTGCTTTTGGTCTTTCTCGTGCGATAAATCCACGCCGCTCCCGCTACCACCCAACCTCACCGCTCATCGCGACGACATCTGTCGTTCGATGGACGGTCTTCGATGCATAGCCTTTCTCTCTTTCATGTCTTCACAGTCGCGCCGTCACAACTCGAAGATCTCGTCTGCGTATTTATCGCCGCTTTGACCATTCGGTCGCTTGCAAAGATGTGCAGGCACAAGACCTCCGAGGTGGCGCGACTGACTCGCCATGCTCGATTGACAATCCTCCTTCCAATTTTGCGCTCGGCGTTGTCACGTGCGACGTGTCGATCTACATCGAAATATCCCGGCAAGTTTGCAAGGTCACTTACGCGAACCCCGGGTCTTGTCATCGCGTCGATACCTGCAAGCTTTGGTGAAGTTATTTTTCTGCCTGAGATTGCCAAAAGTCTGCTCAGGGTTCGTATCTCTTCAAAGATGCTCGCAGTCTCTGAAGATCCGGCCACTCAGGTGCGGTCCGTTGGGAACGCTCCTCTCTCGTCGCGTGGCGACGTCACAAAGCGCTCGGCGAGACAACGAGGTCGTTTGCTCATCCGCGCCCACCATGTATTGGACTCTCGGAATCGGCATAAGTCAGGATCTTCTGCGAAGCGTGATAGGTCGGCTCTGCGATGGCGCATCAACGTGTTCATCCGAGCTCTGGCAGTCACGACCACCTCGGTCAGTTTGGCACTGGTGACGGTCATGGGTTTTGGCGTCACGAGCGCGCTTGCGGATTCGGTTCCGAGGGTGAACGCGATCAGCCCGACCTCTGGTCCGACCACCGGGGGCACCTCGGTCATCATTAGCGGCACCGGTTTTGCTACCGGCGACACCGTCAGTTTTGGTACCGCGCCGTCGTCGTCCGTTACCGTCGCCAGTTCGATCTCGATCACGGCTGTTGCTCCGGCCGGTACTGCTGGCACCGTGAGTGTCGTCGTCACCGACACCAATGGCTCTGGCATGGGGACGGTCAATTTCACCTACGCCGCCGCTCCCACGATGACGGGCGTCACTCCGAACAACGGCTCGACTACCGGTGGCACTTCAGTCACCATCAACGGAACCAATTTCGGTTCGGACTCATCGGTTGCCATCGGCGGAGCGACGGCTACGGGTGTGGTCGTGGTCGATTCGACCCAGATCACTGCTGTCACTCCACCTGGCACCACCGGTTCACAGGACGTCACCGTCACCGACACCGGCGGCAGCGCCACTCTGGCTGGTGGCTTTATCTATGGCGCACCGACGGTCACCTCGATCACTCCGATCTTTGGTCCAAGCTCGGGTGGCACTTCAGTCACCATCAACGGAACCAATTTCGGTTCGGACTCATCGGTTACCATCGGCGGAGCGACGGCTACGGGTGTGGTCGTGGTCGATCCGACCCAGATCACTGCCGTCACCTCCGCGGGTGTTGCTGGTACTGCGGCTGTCGTTGTCACCGATACGGCTGGCGCTGGCACGGGGACGAACATCTTCACCTACGGCACAGCTCCGTCAATCACCGGCGTGACAATCACCGGCACGCCGAGCCTTCTCCAGGTACTCAACGCAAGCGCGTCTGGTGTGACGGGTGACCCTGTGCCTCTCGCGAGCTACCAGTGGCTTAGCGACGGCATACCGATCAGTGGCGCAACATCGTCTACGTACATCGTCTCAGGCGCGGACGTTGGTAGCTCTCTCGCGGTAACGATCACCGAGAGCAACGGAGTCGGCGCAGCTGCGAGTGCGACCAGTAATCCCGTTGCCGTACCTTTGCTATCGAGCGCTCTTGAGATAACCACAACTTCAAGCTCTTCGACCCATGGCTCTCCAGTGGCATTTACCGCAGTGGTGAGTCCCTCAACTGCTACGGGAACAGTCACTTTCAAGAGCGGCTCGACCGTGTTCGGTTCTTGCACGCTCAGCTCGGGGACATGTGCCGTTGTCACGAGTTCACTCGCCGTTGGCACCGATGCGATGAGTGCGACCTATACAGGCGATTCCCTCGACAGCGCGTCAACCTCCGCGACGTTCGCTTACACCGTGACCCGGATCGTGAGCTCGGTCTCGCTCTTGGCGATCCCAGCTCGAACCTCGGCCTTACACAGTTCGGTCAGGTTCAAAGCGGATGTCTCGCCCTCAACAGCGAGAGGAACGGTCACTTTCAAGAACGGCTCGACCATACTCGGTTCTTGCAGGCTCAGCTCGGGTCGATGTGCCTTCACGACGACGTCGCTACCCGGTGGCACTGACACCATTCGAGCCTCGTATTTGGGGGGTCTGGGGTTCGCGAGGTCGACCTCATCCGCGATGAGCTACACGGTCGCCGCTGTCGCGAGTGCCATCTCGTCGCCGCATCTCGCCACGACCGCGACTCAGCTCTTGGCGCTTCCGGCTCGAACATCGGCCTTTACCAGTTCGGTCAGGTTCAAAGCGGATGTCTCGCCCTCAACCGCTACGGGAACAGTCGCTTTCAAGAGCGGCTCGACCGTGTTCGGTTCTTGCACGCTCAGCTCGGGGACATGTGCCGTTGTCACGAGTTCACTCGCCGTTGGCACCGATGCGATGAGTGCGACCTATACAGGCGATTCCCTCGACAGCGCGTCAACCTCCGCGACGCTCACTTACACCGTGACCCGGATCGTGACCTCGGTCTCGCTCTTGGCGATCCCAGCTCGAACCTCGGCCTTTACCAGTTCGGTCAGGTTCAAAGCGGATGTCTCGCCCTCAACAGCGAGAGGAACGGTCACTTTCAAGAACGGCTCGACCGTACTCGGTTCTTGCAGGCTCAGCTCGGGTCGATGTGCCTTCACGACGACGTCGCTACCCGGTGGCACTGACACCATTCGAGCCTCGTACCAACCGAATGCGCAAGACTCATCGAAATACACCTCAGCGACTTCAAACCCGCAGGTTGAGTTGGTCTTGGTGAGCATCCCGGTCGCCACGAGCGCCACCCAGCGACTCACTCGTCCGGCACTTGGCAACCAGGTGCTTTCTGGTTTTGCCCCGTCGAGTGCAGTGGCGATACAGGCTGTCGGTTCCCGGACGGTTTCTTCATTCGAACTCTCATCTGGTTTGATCAACGATTCTTCGCTCTCTTTGGCCATCTCCTCTTCTGCCTCCCAACAAGGAGCAGGATTCGCACAGGTCACCTCGGTCGCCGCGGTATCGAATGCTCGGGCACGGAATTTTGCCGGTATCCAAGGAGTAGCAGCCGCGACGGTCAATCGGTATCTCTCCGACTCGTCTTTGCAGCCGCCGCGGATGGTCAACTCCTATTTGGGTACCCCAGGACACAAGTGGGTCGAAATTACGGTCGAGGTCAGCTCCTACGTACCTGGCACAATCGCGTTCCTTGCCGTCACGACGCGACCCCTGATGTTCGCCGATGCCGTGATTGGCAAAGATGGGATGGCCGTGATTCGCGGGGTCTTCCCTGTCGATCTGCTTGGAATGGGCGCCCATCACATCCGTGTGGTTGGTGAGCGGGTGCTTGACACCGTCTTGGCGAACAGCAGGGGACAGGTCATGTTTCCCGCTTTTGCAATTACCGCGATTCACCAGTTCGACGCAAAGACTATGGCTACGGTTTCGATCGACGGAATGTCCGCGAACAACACGCCACTGACGCTTGTGCGCGTCGTCGCCCTCGGCGCGAGCATTTCTTGGTGGACACTGCTCTTCCCAGCTGTCCTTTTACTTGCAGCTCTTCTCGCGGTTGTTCTCGGGTGGGTACGGCGCCGACGCAACCGTGTGCTTGTCAACGTGGTTGTCTTCGGTGGTTCCATCGTTCCGATCGTGACTGGATGGCACGAGGGTGTGTTTGCGCTTGCAAACGCGGGGTTCGATATTGGATTCGGCGCAATCGTTCTCGTGCAACTTTTACCGAATCTTCGTAACGAACGAGTTGTAAGAGAACGCTCACAGTTTTTTGGGTATCGATTCGAACGACGAAGTGATCGACTTAAAGGTCGTAACGTTTATGAGGAGGACGAGATGGGTTCTGCTTACTCGCCATATCAACGCGGATCTCAGTGGAGGCGAAGGATCGAACGGCGCATTGGGGCGAGGCCGACCAGACCGATCGGCGTCTCCGCAGATCAGTTTGAGGCGGACCGGTCTGGTCGCGAGAGGACGCGCCCGAGCGCATCCAAGCGGAGCCACGGTCAAGAGGAACTCTCTGAAAAGCTGGCTGGACGGCCGAATCTGATCCTTTTTCTCGAACGGGTTGGTCAGGCGCTCGCGCGCGCGAGTGGCGACGACTCGAAGATCGCGGTTTTGTATTTCAACCTTGATGGCTTCCGAGTGTTCAACGACGCAAAGGGTAAGGAGTATGGCGATGTTCTGCTTCAGGTTGTCGCCGAACGCCTACGTGCCACGATTGGCGACGACGATGTCCTCGCCCATCTTGCTGCGGATGAATACGCGATTCTCTGCAATGACGTTGCCGATGAGGCAGATGCCCACAGCCGCGCAGAACAGATACTCAAGGCGTTCAAACGGCCATTCGTACTCGCTGATGGCGAGGTAATGGCCTCTGCAAGTATTGGAATTGCGCTTGGTGATCAGTATGCGTCACCGTCGGCACTCGTCGAAGATGCCGAGATTGCGTTGCACACCGCCAAGAAGGTCGGTAGAGGGGGTGTCCGGATTTATGACGTCGGTATCCGCAAGCGCGCGGAGTATCGATTCACCCTTGACGGGGCGCTGCATCACGCACTTGCGAGGAACGAGCTGTTCTTGGCCTACCAGCCGATTGCATCGCTGCGGACCCGAAGATACGTCGGCGTTGAGGCGCTTTTACGCTGGCGTCATCCAGAGCTTGGCGTAATCGGACCAGAAGAGTTTATTCCGGTCGCCGAGGAGAACGGCCTCATCGTTCCCATCGGCACCTGGGTGCTTGAACGGGCTTGTGAGCAGCTGCGGCTGTGGAGGGACGCCTCTCCAGAGGCAAGCGGGTGGCTCATGTCCGTCAATGCTGCAGCACTTCAGCTGCGCGCGCTTGACTTCCCCGACGTGATTGAGCGATCGCTCGAGCATTCGGGACTGATGTCATCAGATCTTCGCATCGAGCTCACAGAGTCCGCGCTTATCGAGAGTGGAGTTGCGACCGATGTGCTGCGACGACTGCGCGAGCTCGGAGTGCGAATCTCGATCGACGACTTCGGTATCAAGTATTCGTCGCTCTCGTATCTCACGAGACTTCCGATCGACGAGCTGAAGATCGACGAGTCATTCATCGGTGGTCTCGTCGGTGATGAGTCGATGCAGGCAATCGTTGCGGCAATCCTCACCATTGGACGCTCGCTTGGCCTTACCGTGACCGCAGAGGGGGTCGAAACCGAGGCACAGCTCATCGAGCTGCTGATGCTTGGATGTGACTCGGTTCAGGGCTTTCTCTTTGAAAAACCGCTTCCACCGGATGAATGTTTCACTGCGCTGATGGGTACGCCAAGACCCCCCCTCGGGCGAAAGTTGTGAGGCGCAGACCCGCTTGAGCTGGGAGAACTTGCTTTATCGTTGGTGAGGACCCGGGATCTTTATGGACTCTCGGGGGCGTTTCAGGGAGGAAATATCAGGAGATTGTGTAACTTTTCGTAATCTTTCTGCAATGTCGTGCGGAAATGTATAGGGTTATGCAACCTAGGTATTCCACTAGGTGCATTGTTACGGTGGACTAGTCATTGAAACGGGGGATTCGTGAATTTCCAGACAAAATTTGGACAACCGCGGTGGAGGCAGTTCAGCCACCGGCGGGCAGCGGCAGCGGCCATTTCGCTGTGTAGTCTGGTCGGGTTAATGGTGTCGCCGGTTTCCGCGGCGGTGCATGCAAACTCTTCCAGCCACAAGGCAAAGGTCTGCCATACGGCAAATGGCATCCGCGTGACGAACGCGGACATCTGCAAAGGTCTTGCGTTCTACGCGGGCAAGACGATGACCTTTGTCGACATCGGATCGATCGGCGGACCGTTCTATGACCCAGGGGTTGCGTTGCAGCCGCTGATCAAGCAGTACCTCGGAGTCACCCTGAACATCACGCCGTACCCGACGGGAAACTCGATTCCCGGTCAGGACGCCCTCGCACGTGCGTTGCCAGACGGGCTCACAATCGGTATGTTGAACCCGCTCAATGACATCCAGGACATCCTGACGCATGTGCCCGGCATCAACTTCAACCCGGCAAGAATGGCCTATCTCGCTCAGAATGGCCCGAACGCCTCGCCGATCATCGCCGGGTCCAATTCGGGTTACTCGACCTTTGGCCAGGTCGTCAGTGCATCAAAGGCTGGCACGCTCAAGATGTTGACCCAGAACACTGGAACGCTGAACACCATTCAGCGCACCTGGATGGGAGTGCTCGGAATTCATCCCCAGTACATCTCAGGGTACGCGGCGCTCTCTGCCGAGGTGACGGGTCTCATCCGTGGCGATGGTCCGATGGGACTGTTCGACCTCAGCCTCGCCTGTGGCCTTTTGCAACAGGGCAAGGCTGTCGTGCTCGCAACGTCGATCGTTCCGCCGGTGGGCACGAACTGCCGCAAGTACCTGACGAACGTACCGACGCTGAAAGCGACCATGAAGCTGTACCCACCAGCGTCCAAGCTGCAACAGACGCAGCGGAATACTCTGCTGTCGCTCTTCGCGGTGACAGGGAACCCGACGGTTACCCAGACCAGTGTTGCCGGCTACAAGGTCAACACGCTTCGGGCGGCGCTGAAGTGGATTTACACTCAGCCGAGCTACAGGACGACAATGCTGCAGTTCTCACAGAACCCCACGTATCACAACCCGGTTCAGGCGAAGCAGGAATACATCCAGGCCTACAAGCTTGGAACACATGTCGTGTGCTTCATTCAAGGCACCTGCTAACTGACTGGCACTGAGATTGGACCAGTAGTTCGGTAGTTCCGAGCTGGCGGATGGAGGAGAGATCTCTTCCATCCGCCAGCTTTTTGTTGTCACGTGTGTTTGGACGGACCCGATGATTGCGCTCGTATCGAGAGACCTCCGAGTTGGTGGCACCGACTGAAATCCGAAGAACCGGAAAACGTTGGCGATGGTGCCGAGCATCGAACTGGGGTCAAGGGCCTTACAGCCCCATTTGGCATGTGCTGCTCACCGAAGAGGGTCACAGATCCCTCGTCGGTACGCTCAGGGGCCTCACGGTCGTTCGCTGTGGATCGTAAAGTGGCGCGCGACGTCACCGCGGCATGGGTCGTCGGAAAGATCAGACGATGTGGCCGGCGCCATCAAGGAGTGGGCACATTACCAGGAGTTCACTTTGACCGACCAAGGGCATCGAGAAACTTTGCGACGATCGGGCCGCACGTCGGGCCGCCATTACCCCCGTCGACAACGAGAGTCGCGAACGCGATGTCGCCGTTAAAGCCGACAAGCCATGCGTCGGTCGGCAGTGGATTTCCCGTTCCGTACTCGGCGGTTCCCGTCTTCGCGTAGGTACCGGGTGGAAGTCCTTGGTTCGCGGCCGTTCCCTTGGCAACGACGTTGGCCATCATCTCGTGCAGGTCTTTGACAAGTTCGTCGCTCAAAGAGCGTGTCGGAGCATGATCGTCCGGAGCGCCAACGACGAGTCGCGGCGCTCGGACTGTCCCGGTGTCGATCCCGGCTGCCAGCATCGCCATGTCCAACGGCGACACCAGTACCCGCGCCTGTCCAATTGCCGTCGCGGCGAGCTCTGCGTCATTGGTCGGGCTCGGGACGGCTCCACCGAACGCCGGAAGCCCCATTGCGGGTGTCGTCCCGATGTTGTAGAGCGCCGCGGCCTTGGGCAGGCTCGAAAGATTGAGGTGCGAGGTCGTAAGGCCGATGAAGGCGGTATTGCAGGACTCGGTGAAGGCCTCTGAGAGGTTGCTCACCGGTAATTCGCCCTCGGCGTTGTGGTAGGCCTCGCCGCCGACGGTGATCGAGGTCGGACAGCTTGCCGATGATGACGGCGAAAGACCGGCGTCGATCAGCGCGGTGCTCGTAATCGTTTTAAACGTCGATCCCGGGGGAAACACACCATCGAACGCTTGGTCGAATGGCTCCGCGCTCGGATTACTGACCGAGGCAAGCACCTGTCCGGTCGACGCGCGCACCGCGACGAGCGCGGCGTTCTTCGGCTCCCTCGCAAGGGCGGCCTCTGCTGCTTTTTGGACGGTCGGGTCGATGCTCGTTTTCAGGGTCTCGCCGGGTTTGGGCGCAATGGTCGCGACCGTCGCAACCGTTGCGCCAGTTGAACCAACAACGGTGACCGTCGCGCCAGGCTTACCGGCGAGCTGACTCTGGTAGACCTGCTCAAGGCCGGTCTGGCCGACAACGCTGTTCGCGTCATACGGCGCACCGAGTTGGCGAAGCTCCTGCGCGGTGATCGGTCCGACGCTGCCGACGAGGTGCGCCTCCAGTCCGGGCGTGATGGCGGTACGTGCAGAGATGGTCTGGAATACCGTGCCCGGGAGAGGATAGAGCGTGGGCTTGAGCTGGAGATACCGGGCCATTGTGACGCGATAGACAGGCTCGAAGTCGATGGGGTTTGCCTTTGCTCGACCAAGCGCCACCCTTACCGCCTGGCTTGGCGCGCCAGCGTTGGTGAGTGCCGCGCTCAGTGATCTCGGGTTTTGAACGTAACTGCCCTCGATACCGATGACCACCGTTGGGGTCTGTCGAGTGAGTCGCACTCCACCCGAACCGAGAATTGGCGCGCGTGGCGCCCATGTCGTCGTCAGCGCAAAGGTATCGCCGTTGGTCATTGCCGGCTCGATCGTTGCGGGAGACCATTGCACCAGCCATTTGCCGGAGAGCTCTTTGAGATGCACGGTCGTGTGTATCGTCAATGGCCCGATGCCAACGAGTTGGAGATGCTCGGTCACGCGAGCGGTCGCCAAACCACCCTTTTCGTTGACCGAACCGGCAACGTAGTCTGCCCTCGACACGCCGAGATCCGAGAGTGCGCGCGCGTTGGTTGTTGCAAAGCCGGCCGGCGCGTGGTCGACGAGACGGCTCATTGCCTTCCAATCGTGGCGCGTCCAACTCGTCACAAACGACTGCGCGGTCACTTGGGGTCCAGTCGCTGAAGAGTTCCCACATCCCGCGAGCAGACCACCGAGAAGCAACCCGGCGATGACGAGCCGAAAGCGCGACGGCTTCTTCTCGCGATACGCCAGCAAGCGGGGGTGCATTGTCGACAGTGTAAACGTCTGAACTGGCCCAGAGCGGGCCATCGCGATGACGCCCACGCGTAACCTCTTCTTCGTACGACATCAGCGCATTTTGAGCGGACCTGCGACGTGATCGAAACAATGATGTGTTTCATCGGGCAGACTCGTACTGTGCTGCGCTCAATCTTGCTCGTGTCGGCTGTCTTCGCACTCGTTCCTGCCTCGGCGGGCGCAAGCGCGCTTGCGACCACAGGTCTGAACGCTACGGTGTCATCATCTGTCAAGACGTCTCGCTCGATCGAGCCCGCGAGATGTGCCCGCTCACAGTTTGCAGTTGGCGGACCATCAGTCGTGCCGGTCAGGATCGTCCATCTCGGCAGGGGCGCCGTCGCAGTCGTCAATGTGTGCATCGACGGGGTTGGACCGTTCCGCTTCGTTGTCGACTCCGGCTCTGCCCTATCGATCATTGACACCCAGCTCTCACACCGTTTCCACCTGCACCAGGTCGGAATGCCCGAGCTGGCCGCAGGCATTGGTTGCCGCACGATGGTCGTTCCCGAACAAGTATCAACGTGGTCGATGGGCAAGTTCACCCTGAGGTCACAGACAGTCCTCAGCACTGCGCTTCCCAATCTCGACGCGAGTCAGCCCTTGGACGGAGTGATCGGCTCGGACGTGCTCAGCAGGTTCGGTGTGGTCCGTATCGACTACCGAACACAGACGATGAGCCTCGGTGATCCCGAAAGCCTGTCTGCGACGAACAACGCTGCCCTCCAAGGGCGCGCATCGATTCCGGTGCAGTTGCTCAAGAGGGTGCTCGTCGATACCCGGCTCACGGTTGTGACCCAAAAGGGCGCCGTTGGGATATACGCGCCAATCAGATTCAACCGTGCCAAGCCGCAGCTCTTCATCGTTGACACCGGCGCGGAAATCTCGATGGTGTCACCACTCCTCGCGCGCTCATCTCATCTCGTGACAACTCATCAGCGGGTCACCCTCTCAGCAGCAATCGGGTGCCCGGTGAGCCTGACCGAGGTTCAAAGCAGTCGCTGGGCGCTCAGCTCGGTCTCGCTCGAACCGCAGCTGATCGCGACTCTCCCAGCATCTGGCTTGAAAGTCGACGGTCTGATCGGCTCGGATGTCTTGTCCCGCGACGGCGCGGTCGTCATCGACTATCGCGGTGCCCGATTATTCCTGGAATTGGGATGAGCGCCCGAAGACCCCATCTGCGCGCGCGGCTAGTGACCGCGCGGCTTTTCGAACGGCGCGCAACGATGGTTATTTTGCGCTACCCGGCCTCCCTCCGAAGGTATCCGAGATTTCAAGATCTCTGCGTACCGCCTGTCCGAAGACCCTCAGTGAACTGACAAAACTGGAGGCGGCGCCCAGAATCGAACTGGGGTAGAGGGCTTTGCGGGCGCTATTTGGCGTTCACTACTGACCGTAGAAGATCAGAATGAGCTGGTGGGAAACCGTATGTGTACGCCGGTGATCGTCCTAGATCATGGGTAGCCGCGGCATCACCGCGGTATGGATGATGCAAGTGCCTGCGCAGATAGGAGATACAGATCGATGCTCCTACGTTTGTCAAGGAGTAATTTGACACCTCTTTCGGTTGTGCAGTTGGCGACCAGTCCGGGCAAGACAGGGATGAGCCACTCGATGAGGGCAAGCTCTTACTAAGCCAAAGCTCCGGTTGCTCAACGGCGATGGTGGGCTTCTTGCAGCGGGCCGACAGATCGATATGAGGGCAACTTTCGAAAGTGCCAGCCGATTCTTGAGCCAGGCCCGCCACAAGAAGTGATCTATGCGCGAGGAAGGTAGTGATAAACCTCGCGAGCGACGTAGCGCTTCAGGACTCGAATGATCTCGGGCTTAGAACGTCCTTCTTTCAGTCGGCGTTCCACGTAGGCCTTGGTGCGGGGATCAGATCCCATGCGGGTGATCACCACGCCCCACAGCGCGGAGTTGGCCTGGCGGTCGCCACCACGATCGAGACGTACGCGGGTCACCTTGCCCGAAGACGCTTGAATCGGAGCGACACCACAAAGATGTGCCCATGCAGACTCAGAGTGGATCCGCCCGGGGTTGTCGCCGGCCGTCACCAGCAATGTGGCTGCAGTGTCGACGCCTACTCCATGAACCTTGAGTAACTCTGGCGCGGTTTTCGTGACGAGATCAGTGAGCAGAACATTGAGTCGCTCGCGCTCTTCATCGAGAACAAGTACTCGCCTGCCGAGTAGCGAAAGCGCGGTCTTGGTGGCAAAGATCACTGGGTCGGTGCCAGCGCGTGGCCGCAGCGCAGCGGCCTTTGCTCCAAGGTGCTGGCGCGAACAACTCTTTAGACGTGCTCGCAGCTCTTCTGGTGCAGTGAAACTCAGATGGCGGATTTGATTGAGCGTCTTGATCTTCGTGGAACGCGAAGATCGTGTCGCGACAACGAGTGCTCTGATTGCTTCCACGTTTCCATCGCGCGTCTTGCCCGCACCTTGAGCTCGGCCTGACAGCGCGGCACGCGCTGCTTCGACGGCGTCGACTGGATCGGACTTGCCATTGCGACGACGGGCTTGTCGGTTCGGTCGATCAACTTCGACGACTTCCACGCCAAGACCGCGGAGGAACCGAGAAAGACCTACTCCATATGATCCGGTTCCTTCCACGCCAACGCGCGTCAAGTCCCCAAAGCTCGCGAGATAAGTGACGAGCTCTCGGTGACCTGCTGGAGTTGTTGGAAACTCCGCTACACCAAGCAGGCCTCCGATCGGATCGAGAGCTGCTGCCACGTTTACATCGAGGTGCGTATCGACGCCACCCGTCACTGGGCGTGCTGCATCTACAGTGGTCATCGCCATCCCTTCTCTCTTCATTAGTCAAGGGGTGGCACGCGTCGCCAATGTGTGCGGCGCCGGTGCGATCGTCCTGTTCGTGCAGGGCGATCCGCCGCACTCAAAACGCGAATCGTGCCACTCGTTACATGTGCCAGGGGTGCGGTCGACGGATCGATCTGAAGACAGGCTGACCGTCAGCCGGTTCTCGAGTCAGACCAGCAATCCCAAGCAAGACTGAAGGTATCCACTCACCACGTTGCAGTGGTGGATGCATTGCGAATCAGCCGTATCTCATACTCCCTGCCGATTCTGTGCCTATCTTCGTGAGCTGGCGCTCTCGATCCCGTCGTTGTTCTGTGTCTCTCTCGTCCCGCAGCGATGAGTACCTCAGTCCAGATGTAGTTAACAGGTGCGGTGTTACAGGGTGAGCATCCGCGTTTCCTGAACTCGGCCCTTACCCGATCGCTCATCTCCTTGGAGCAACCTCGTCCGTGCGTCCTATACTCGTCGGGAAACCGAAAAAATAGCCCTGAGCGAGCAGGCGTCCGCCTTCCATACTGGAACCCAGAGATCTGATCATCTCGGACTCAGCTGCGGTTTCCACTCCTTCGGCGATGACCGTGATTCCGGTTCGCGCCGCGAAGCGACATAAGGACTCCACCAGAGCTTGACGCGTGAAGTTCGTGTCTATGTTGTGGATCAACGAAATGTCAAGCTTTAGGAAATTCGGGGCTAGCTCGACTACCTGGCTGAGGCTCGTGTACCCAGCACCCATGTCGTCGATTGAGAGCTGGCAGCCTTCCATACCCATGATCGCTTCTCTGATTGCCACGTAGTCCGTAGCGAGGTCATGCTCGGTGATCTCGATGACGACTTGACGTATCGCTCCGCGAACGACGTCTGCCGCTGAGCCATCAAGAATTGCAGTGGCAGAAAAGTTCAGGCACAGAAAAGCCTTTTCAGGCAATGACTCCGCTGCCCGCAGGGCCGCAGCTGCTGTCGCGCACTCGAGTTCACCTCCCAGGCCAACAACATGCGCGTCGGCGAAATGTTCGGCAGGAGAGACACCATCTTCAAACCGAGTCAATGCCTCGTAACCGACTGGCTGAGAGGTAGCGAGATCTATGATTGGCTGAAAGACCATCGTGAAGTGTCTCGCGTCGATGAGGTCCTTGATGAACGCGTACTGGTCTTCGTCAAGTTCAAACTGCATGCTTCGGTAGCCGAGGAGTGCACCGGCGAAGGATCCGAGTTGTTCAAAGAACGGCAAACGCAAGTCGATGCTCTTCTCGGTAAGCGGGTCTCGCGACGCAAGAATCAGCGCAGATATCATCTTTCCACCAAACTTGATCGGGACAGCCACGATCCAAACTGCGCCATCCTCAACAAGCCGCTGGTGAAACTCCTCGCCGCCGGACCATTCGCGGCGGGTCAAGGACAGTCGCGCCGGACCGGCGGCCACGTATTCGAGCACAGAGGAGGAGACCCGGGCTATGAATGGCTCGGCTTTGGTTGGATCGTAGGCCGTCGTGCCACTTGCGGCGAGCGTACGCATCTTTGAGCCGCCGAAGGGATGAAGAACAATTGCGACCTCGATGCCCGAGACTCTCACCACCTCTTCGCAGAATGACTGCGCGGTCTCTCCCAAGTTGTCCGTGGGACTGACCTCGCGCATGATCTGGGTAATCGCCTCCCGATCGGACGTCGCCAGCGCCAGATCTCCTTCGACGCTTCGATTGCCCGTGAGTTCCTGCTTGACCGCTACGTACGCGATGATCGATTCATCCTCATCAAAGACTGGCGAGATCGTTGTGTCCTCTTGGTAGATCACACCGGTCTTTCGTCGATTGATGAAGATGCCGTGCCACGGCAGCCCCGTCCGAACAATCCTCTCCTGCTCGTCGTAGAAGTCCTTGGAATGCCAATCGCTCCCGAAGATTCGGGGATTCGCTCCGACGATCTCTTCGAGGGGATACTCGCTTGTCCGGGTTGCGCAAGCGTTGGCGAAGACAATGCGAAAGTTCAAGTCAAGAATGAGGACCGAGTAGTCAATCTCGTTCATCGCCTGGGCGAGCGGTGACAGCATCTTGACATTACGCAAGCGCCCCTTGGTGTCCTTCGCGACGAATCCTTCGACCAGGTCTCGAATATCATCCTCGAGGCGGCCGTCTGACTTCGCGTGTCCCTCAGCTGTTTCTTCGTTCAGAAGTCGCCCGCTGTCTGCAGACGTGTCTCGGGACCCCTCAACATTGACGGAACCGTCGTCGCTCCCGCGGTGCAGCTTGCTCACTATTCGCCCCCCTGTCTGCCAAGAGATTCGTAATCGGGGATGGTCGTGCTTCCACGCTCGAGTGACCAATCACGAGACGAATTTTGCCGCTTTAGGCATGTTAATGCGACCGGTGAAGGGCTATCAATCAAGGGCAGCGATCATCGCTGGGCCTGCTGCAATGCATTCATCGGGAAGGATTGCACGTAAATCAAGATAAGCATTCCGATCAACCTCGAGTAGCTGTAGACCGGCCCGTCACGACGAAATCTCAATCCAAGCGCCGATGAGTCAGATACGCCGTCGCTAAGTTCCCCTCGTCTTCCTTGGCCATAATGGGGCTGTTTGAAGGCGCTTCTTGTCATTAGAGAGAACCGAGGGTGACGAGAAGAACTTTTGCACTTCACCTAGCGCGCCAAATTCATCAACCTCCAGTCGGAGAACGGAGTGGTCGGTCCACCGACACCATTGTTGTACATAACATAATCTGATGTTGTACAATATGACCATGGTCAAAATATCTGTCAGCAAGGCACGTGAGAAGCTCTCCGAGGTTGTGGAGATGTCGCAGTCCGAGCCGGTTGAGCTTGAACATTATGGACGACGGGCAGCAATCCTGGTGAGCCCAGATCAGTACGACGAAATGCTCGAAGCACTCGAGGAGGCTCAGGACGTGGCCGCGTTTGATGCCGCCCTTGCTGAAGTTGGAGACAATATCCCTTGGGAACAGGTGAAGATGGACCTCGGCTGGTCTTGAACGCTTATCGCATTGAATTTCGGCCGGCGGCACTTCGAGAACTCCGCAAGATTGATCTTTCGATGCAACCTCGAATTCAAGGGGCAATCGCACTGCTCGCCCAGGATCCACGGCCTCCTGCCTCGCGGCCGCTCCGGGGGCGTGAGGGTTACCGACTTAGGGTTGGCGATTACCGAATCATTTACACCATCGATAACGGAGTTTTGGTGATCGTGGTTGTAACAATTGGCCATCGTCGCGACGTCTATCAGTAGCCAAACCAGTTGGTGATTCGCCAGTCGCAGACTGTGCACGTCGGCCCTCCGACGCCAATCAGGTCTTGACTAGGACAAGCCGCCAGTGCAAGGTTGCATTTCTGTTGCGTCGGGTCTCCGAAGTGAACCCACACGTTTAGGAGACGGTTGTTCGCACCTCATTGAAAAGCGTGCTTAGGGTCTAATTCACCATTTACTTCAGCAGCCCCGACTCTTTAGTAAAGACACTTTTTGCCCCCTTCCTATAAGGCCATTTTCGACGGTCATTTTGAGACACAAAAATCGGCATATGACCGAAAAATGTGAATTCTAGACATCGAAGAATGTCAGTGGATTCTGAAGTCGACCACTTAGCCGCTGGCCGCTCGGCCACTTCGAGCCCGGCGGCCATGCTAGAGAAGGTAAAAGGTGAACAATTATGAACGAAGATGCGTAACCCGTCTATACA
>Ga0307372_10005123_pt1 | contig 19833 bp, 22 predicted proteins | sample OX1MG_FD_202533 | JGI IMG/M metagenome (GOLD analysis project Ga0307372, IMG submission 202533) | Soil microbial communities from Risofladan, Vaasa, Finland - OX-1 | ecosystem: Environmental > Terrestrial > Soil > Coastal area > Acid sulfate soil | place: Finland: Risofladan, Vaasa | collected...
CAACCGTTGCCGGAATGACGCCGACGACCAACTCGGCTAGCCGTCTCGGCGCCAGCCCGATCAGTCCGATACTCCACGCGGATAACGCGGAGGCGAACGCTGCCGCCACCACAACCGGAGGAACTCCATGGACCTGACCCACCTCGCCATCGCCCCCTGGGACATCGTGGTTCGCTGCGTTTCCGTCTACCTGGTGATGATTATCGGTCTCAGAATCTTCGGCAAGCGGGAGCTGGGCCAGATGACCATATTCGACCTGGTCCTGGTCTTGCTGGTCGCCAACGCCGTCCAACCGGCGATGACCGGCCCCGACAGTTCGTTGCTGGGCGGGCTACTGATCATCGGGACTCTGCTGGCTGTGAACTGGGTGGTGGGCCAGGGCCGCCTTCGCAATCCGCTGATCCGCAGACTGCTCCAGCCGAACTCCACAGTGCTGGCGTCGCAGGGGCACTGGATAGCCAAGGCACTCCGCAGCCAGGGGCTGGACCAGCAGGATGCCGACGACGCTCTCCGCGAGCATGGCGTCGAGGACGTCAAGGACACGCTCTTGGTGGAGCTGGAAGCGGACGGCTCAATCAGCGTGGTGGCCAAGGAGGGAATCACCAGTCGGCCCCGCCGTCGGACCCGAAGCGTAAAGCGACCCTGATTGGCCGGCCTAACTGAGATCCGCCCAGAGAGTGGCCACCGATATTCACAAGAATCTCCAAGTCCGGGCTCATGGCGCTTCCAGGAAATCGGAGCAGGCTGGGTTCATCGTCCATCCAGTTAGGAGTCGCTAGACATGACAACCAGCAGCCAGACCAACGCCTCGGACCAGCAAACAGCCCAACCAGTGGCGCCGCCGGCCAGTCGGCGGCCACGAATCCCGCGACCGCTTGGCGGCATCGGATTTCGGGCCCGGGACAGGTTCGGTCCCGACTCGCAGCGCTGGAGGAGTCACGGCTTTCAGGCGCCCTGGACCGATCCCGGTCGGACCCTGGGCGGCGAGCGGGCTGACCCTCCACCGGGCGAAAAGCCGACCGGTCGGTCCGGCCCTGAGATCCCAGCGCGAACCTAACCGCGGCGGTGAGCTGGGGGACCACCGTGGCCGGGAGCGCCCGGCCACGGCGGGACCCCACCGGTCCAGCCACGATGACTGCCGGTCCGCATGGTCCGGGCACAGTGGTCCTGACTTGAGGCGGTGATCCGCGCCGCCCGGCCCTCGTCTCTCCCGCCTGCCTGGACCGCGGCTCTGCTCCAACGCGAAGGGCTCTTCGAGCACATTCGGTCTCCCAGCCGGATCTATCCGGGCCGGATGGATCCGCCGGCGGTCGCCGATTCGGTGCTTCCTCTCCGGATGTCGATCGGGGCGGGCCCGGTTCGTCGTATATAGAGACTGGGCATTGCTAGCCCGGCTGGAAAAGGAGTCGAGATGAAGTACATGCTGCTCTTCGCTGGCGCCGACGGCGACGCCCCTGGAGGTGAATCCATGACCGCGGTGATGGCCAAAGTGGACAAGTGGTGGCACAAGTACAGCGAGGCTGGGGCAATCGTTGGCGGAGAGCAACTGCAACCGGCGAGCCGAGCCACCACGGTGCGCTTCGGCGGCGAGACGCCGACCGTCGTCGATGGTCCCTTCGCCGAGACCAAGGAGGTCATTGGCGGCTTCGCCATCATCCAGGTTCCCGACCTTGACGCCGCCCTGGAGATGGTTAAGTCCTGGCCCGCCAGCTCGTCAGTCGAGATCCGGCCGGTAGTCGAGGCCTGACCAGCGTCTGAGCCAGGAGCCGTCGACTCCGCGCTCGCCTCGGTCTTCCGAGAAGAGGCGGGCCGGGTCGCGGCCGCCCTGATGCGAAGGTACGGCGACTTCGACCTGGCTGAGGACTGCACCCAGGACGCCCTGCTTGCGGCCGTCAGGGCCTGGCCCAGCACAGGAATCCCCCGGCGTCCCGGAGCCTGGCTGACCACGGTCGCCCAGCGGCGCGCTCTGGACCGCCTGCGCAGACGGAAGGGTCTCCAGGCCAGGGCAGCTCAGCTCCGGCCGGAGCTGGCCGAGGGCGGTGACGAGAGGCTCCGGCTCATGTTCACCTGCTGCCACCCAGCCCTCTCGCGCGATGCCCAACTGGCGCTGACCCTGCGCACCGTGGTCGGATTCACCACCCGGCAGATCGCCAGCGCCTTCCTCACCTCCGAAGCGACCGTGGCGCAGCGGATAGTCAGGGCCAAACGCAAGATCGTGGAGGCGGGCATCCCCTATCGTATGCCGGCTCCGGCCGACCTCGACCAAAGGCTTGGCGAGGTCCTGGCCGTTCTCTACCTCATGTTCAACGAGGGCTACCTCTCCAGTAGCTGGGAGATCCCCCACGACCGCAACCTGGCCGAGGACGCCACCTGGCTGGCCCGGTTGGTAGTGCGGGTACTGCCGCGGCAGGCAGAGGCGATGGGCCTGCTCGCCCTCTTCCGACTCCAGCTGGCCCGGGTTGGGGGGCGCTTCGACCAAACCGGTGCTCTGATACGACTGGCTGACCAGGACCGCTCCCTGTGGGATCGAGCGGAGATCGCCTCGGCGGTCGAGTTGCTGGACCGAGCCGTGCTGCTCCGCCAGCCAGGCCCCTACCAGCTCCAGGCGGCGATCGCCGGCTGCCACGCCGAGGCGGCCAGCTGGGAGGGCACCGATTGGCCCATGATCCTTAGGCTCTACGATCGCCTCCTGGACCTCGATCCGTCTCCGGTGATAAAGCTCAACCGGGCGGTCGCGACTTGGCGCGCGGTCAGTGCCGGGGCGGCACTGGTCGAGGTCGAGCAGCTGGCCACCAGCCTGAACGAGTACCACCTCCTGCACAGCACCCGGGCCGAACTTCAGCGAGAGCTGGGCCAGGAGGCGGAGGCGCAACGGTCCTTCCAGCGGGCCCTGGATTTGACCCTCAACCCCGCCGAGCGGAGCCACTTGAGAGGCCGGATGGCCACGGCCTGATCCCAGTCCCGCCACCCGTGCCCTCGCCTCGGTCGGCGTGGCGCGCTCCGCCGCCGCCGGCGACCGCGCCACTCAGCTGCAGGGCCGGAGGCCGCCTCGAAGCCCTCGCCGCTGAGTCGTGGCCACCGAAGCCTGAGACTTCCGTGACTGCGCGGCCGCACATCCGGGTCCTGACCGGCGAGCAGCGTGCCCCAGCTGGCAAGGTCTCCGCGGACCATTGGCCGGGGTGGATCGGCAACGAGGACGTGTGCTTCACCGTCGCAGATGGCACCGGCGATGGCGGCGCCCACCAACTCCCGCGGGTCAGCTGGAATCCGCCGGGCCCGGCGGACAAGTTGGCCGGCGCGGAGCCGCTGGTGGAACTCGGTGGCCAGTATCGACGGGTGCACGACCGAAACCGTCATGACCGCACCGGTCAACTCAAGCCGTTCGACCTGGGAGAGAATGTTGAGCCCTGCCCTGCTGGCGGAGTAGCCGCTCAGCCCGCGGAGGAACCGCAGCGACGTGGCTGAACTCACGTGAATGACGGCTCCGCCTGAACCCCTTGGCATGACGGGGAGGGCCGCCTGCATTCTCAGAAGCGGCGCGACCACGTTGAGTTCGAAGACGGCGCGCAGATCGGCCGGGTCCAGCTGCTAAAGGGGGACGTGCAGACCTAGCCGGAGTCATTCACGAGCACATCGAGCCTGCCGTAGGAGTCCACCGATTGGGTGTCAAGCGGCCAGACCTGTCAGGGGACGGGGACATCGGGTTCTACAGCGAGCGCGCCAAGCAGTCGCGCCGTCGCCGCACCGATTCCGGAAGATGCACCTGTGATGCTGAGACCGACCCATCGATGTCCATGGTGACCTACGTATTTGAGGATCCCCGTCCGTTGCGGTGAGCGCCGTTTACCTTCGCACCGGAGGAGTCTCGGGCCGAGAGGGTGTCGGCGAGTAGGGCTCCAAGTGTCCAGCTAAGGGCAAAACAACCGGCCATCCCAGTAGCTTGCCGTGTCGCGCCCAGACGCCAGGCCTCGTCCATCAGATCGAGCGGTCGAGCCTGCCAGTGTGCTGTGGAGTTGCTGGCTTCGCCGCTCGGGGAGCTGTGAAAAAAAGGGCACAGGCATGAGGCGGATCTCCGCTCGCCGCTGGCCCTTTGCGGTTCTGCTGATTTGTGGCTTCGGCACGCCTCGGCAGAGGGCTACTCGTAATCTAGGGGCGGACGTCTTCGCGGTCGTCAGGTCCGCGTGTCTAGTGGAGGTCCGGCGGCTAGCCCAAGACTGGCCTTGGGCCCTTGGATTGGACTCGACGATGGCGCCTGATAACACCGCTTGTCCGAACCAATCGTGGGATTTGGAGGCCATGATCTCAACGAAGGGAGTCTCCCGCTGTCCGGGGACGTTCCGCGAAGCGTACTGACGCACTTGGACCCGACTCCACCACGGGCCGTGGCACGGTATTGTTGAGAAGTTCGCTCTCACGCACTCGGGAGCCCGGTCTAGATGCACCAGGGCAGCGCCCTGGATTCAGGGAGGTGGGTTTTTGGCTCAGGCACTGCGCCCACACGTGGCCATCATCGCCCACGACGGCAAAAAGGCCGATCTGGTGGCCTTCGCCACCTACAATCGCGAGCGTCTCAAGGCCTGCTACCTGCTAGCCACTGACACCACCGGCAGCCTGCTTCAGGAGAAGGTCGGACTCGAGGTCCACCATCTCAAGTCCGGCCCCCTCGGAGGTGACGCCCAGATGGCGGCCCGTGTAGTGGAGGGCGACGTGGACGCAGTAATCTTCATCGTCGACCCTCTCGGCAAGCACCCTCACGACCCCGACATCCAGACGCTGTTGCGAATCTGCAATGTGCACGACGTACCCCTTGCCACCAACATCGCCACCGCCGACATCCTCATGGGCTCTGAGCTGCTCTGGGAGAAGGCCAAAGTGCGGGCTAGTACCAGACAGCGCGCTCAGCGTGGTGAGCAGATCTCGGAGAGTCCCAGCCCAGGCCCAGGGACCGAGACCGAGCAGGCAGAGCAAGCGGGGGGCACGCCCACCTGGCCGCACCGCTGAGGCAGGCGGTCCGCTCCCAGGGCCGCCGTGCTACTTGGGAGTGAGGGCGAGAACGGGGATGCGGCGGCTGGTTTTGGCCTGGTAGGCGGCGAAGCCAGGGTAGAGGGTGGCTTGGCGGGTGTAGAGGTCGTCATGTTCGCCGCCGGTGATTTCGGTGGCGGTGACTTCGATCTTGTCGGAGCCGACCTCGATGGTGGCGCCTGGGTGGGCTTTCAGGTTGTGGTACCAGTCGGGGTTGGTGGGCGCGCCGGCCTTGGAGGCAAACACGATGTAGCGTTCGTGGTCGGAGAGATACATCACCGGGTGGACGCGGGTCTGGCCGCTTCGGGCCCCGATACTGTGGAGCAGCAGGAGTGGGGCGCCAGCGAAGGCGCCGCCCACCTTTCCGCTGTGGGCGCGGAACTCGGCGATGGTGCGGGCGTTAAAGTCTTCGGCTTGGCTCATGCTCTTGAGGCCTCCTAGGTTTGGGCGCTTAGCGGTCTGGCTTTAGCGCAGTCGTTGATGAGGTTCACGGCGAGAGTGGCCAGAATCAGCACCACGATCTGGAGTCGAGTTATCCGGAACTGCTTCTCAATAGTATGCAATTCGTGAGCACGACTGTGGACGAAAGTCGTTCCGCGGCTGCGGCTTCACTCAGGGCCGCGATTGCGCTCCCCCGGTGAATTGTCGATGGGTACGTTCCCAGCACACATGAGGCCTGGAAGGTTGACTTGGTCTTGAATCCTACGATCGCTCCACGACCATGCCTGTTTACAGATGAGACGATCCCCCGAACCAGCAAGGTGGCGCCCCTGTACTGGGAGTAGAAGTCGTCTTTCTCCATGGCGTTGGCCAGCTGTCGTGGAGTCACCTGCCTAACGCTCGTCGTTACAATTGCATAACTGTTGCCGATAAGGAATGAGATACCAGCGACCAAAACGGTGGCCATTATTAGACTGGCCGAGATCGCCAACCGTCTTCTGGTCATATCCTCACTATATCTAATCAACCAACCAACGCGACGTTCGAGTTGAGTTCCAGAGCGGGTTTCTAGGTCGTGGACCTCATTCTCGTGCACACGTCGCTTCGAGGTGCGGGTCGGTGACATCATCAGCCGCCGGGCCACTCAGGGTAAGCAATAGGGCGAACGCGTCACGCTCGGGTATACCCCAATGTGACCGTCGTGATGCCAAACCCAGCCCACGGGACAACAACTTACTCCTGCACGGGTTGGGTCAACGTCGTGTTCCCATCGCAGGCCGTTGCAGGCAACCTCTGGGCGGCTGCGGGCCGTGCAGGTAACCTGACCGACCGTACCCGTAAGGCGGTCCGAACCTGCTAACGGCGAGGCGTCCGGTCTCGCAGTTCAGCTGGGGCGGGCCGGCCAGTCCTGATGGCTCAACCTCTTCCAGCCGATCGCGTTCCAGCCGATCGCGGTCTCCGGGGCCCTGCTTGGTCAGAGAGGAAAAGTGCCAGTGCGGGACAGGCGGCGACGGTGCGACGGACGAGGCGGAGAAGTTCCTCCGGGACGGGATCGCCGTCGATGATGGGATACCCCCAATCGTCAAGACGGATCATCTCCGGGAGCAGTTCGGCGCAGATTCCGTGCCCAACGCAGGTGGTGGGGTTGACCCGCAGGAATTGCTGCTTCACCGCCGCTCCCGATGGTGCGCTGGGAGGGGAAAGCCGGCCGTGACCGTGCCTGAGCACCGTCCCCGGCGATGGAGTTCGAGCTCCGGAGCGAACACCGCCACTGAGGACCGCACCAGGTTCACGAACCCGTTTGGATGATGGCACCCGCCACGACCCTCGATGTCGTCGCACCACTGTCCGATCCTTGCCTCCAATCCTTGCGGGACCGAGTGCGCCTGGGCGAGCTGTGAGACAGCACCGGCGACGGCGGGAAGTCCGCGCACGCACGGGCCGCACTGTCCGGACGTCTCCAGCGCCAGCCAGGTGGCCAGCCTGGCGGTCTCTTTGAGACCGCAGGCACCCTCGGGTAGCAGTTGAACGATTCCGGCCCCCGAGGATGCGCCCAGCACCCGCACCCCGGCCCGGGAAAGGAGCGCCCCCAGGGCGGCCTGGCTTTCCACCCAGGTCCCGAAGTACCCTCCGAGGAGGAGGGCCGAACTGGTCGGAGACCATCCAGCCGTCTCCAGGAGCCTCCGCAGCGGGGTGCCGATGGAGAGCTCATAGACGCCCGGCCTGGTCGCCGAGCCCGCGACCGTGACCAGCGTCGTGCCGGGTTCGTCGTCGGTGCCATCGGAGCGGAACCAATCCGCACCGAATCGCGAGATGAGAGCGAGATTGGCCAGTGTCTCGACATTCTGGACCAGCGTGGGAAGCCCGCGCCAGCCCCTTTGGAACGGCCTGGGCGGGCCGAATCTTGGCAGCGGAGGAGTGCCCTCCAGCCAGCGAAGGAGTGCGGTCTCTTCCCCTCCAACGAAGGCAGGCGAACCAGTCACCACCTCCGGCACCAGTCCCCCCGGCAAATGTGCCGCGCGCTCCTTCAGGGCCACGCGAACCGCCGCCGCCGCCTCGGGGGCCCCCCAGGGTGTGACCAGGAAAGCTCGCTGCGCTCCCACCGCGCGGGCGGCCACCTCGATCCCGTCCAGAACCAGGTGGGGCCGCAAGGTGAGCAGGACTCGGTCCTTGCGGCTGATCGGTTCGGTCTCGCTGCCGTTGGCGACGACGACGGGATTTCTTGCCAGACCTGCGTTCTTCGAGACCGCATCCAGCTTCACAGCGGTGGGGAAGCCCGCTCCGCCCCTCCCCTGGAGACCTGACCGACGCACCAGGTCGATGATGCGAGCTGAGCTCTGGCGACGGCCGAGCGCCTCCAATAGGGGTCCAAGCCGCTCCCTGTGGGCCGCGAGCGTCTCCGCCCGGCCGTCGCGAGGTCCGGCCAGGAGCCGGTAGTGCGGCGCCGCGGGCGTCGGGCCGTCGCCGTCCTCAGAGACCGGCCAGGTTGCCACTGTCATCCCTCGCCGCCGCCCCCGGTATCCCCCCTTGGCACGGGCCCGACCGTGACCAGCCCGGACACCGCTCCCGATCCGCCTTGGGACTGGATCTCCAGATCCAAGGCGACCGGCGAGCCACTGCCGATGATCATGACCAGGGTTCCTCCTTGGATGGTCGACAGCCGTCCCGCGAACACGCCGGGGATGGTGGCCGGTCGGTAGCTGCACTGGCCGCTGGTGACCGAGATATCCCCGCCGCCGGCAGCCGTGCCCTGAAGGCTCACGTCAAGGGTGCCTCTCATCCCGCCTAGGACATCACCCGAGATGACGACCGTCTCCAGCGCTCCCGAGCTACGGTCGGTCAGGGTGCCGCTGAACGGCGCCTGGAAGTAGCTCAGCGAGGTGGACGGCGTCGCCGGCGGCGCTGTCGTGCCCTGGCCGGACGTTGAGGAGCCGCTAGCCAGTAGCGAAGTCGGCGTGCCGGCAGACTTCGCCCAACCCGGCTGGAGAGGCCCCAGGGCTGCCCAAGTAAGCACCACGAGGGGCGATGCGGCGACCAGCATGGTGCCGGCCGCGCGGGACCACCGCCGCGCCGCCGGCAGCTGCCACAGCCGGACCAGCATGGTGGCCACCACCAGCGCCAGACACACCAACTCGTAGTCGAAGGCCCAGCTCAGCCGGGTATCGGTTCCGGTCCCCAGAGAATGCAGAAGGGCGACCGGCCAGGAGAGATAAGCGAGCCAATGCACCGCTCTCCAGGTCGAGAGCCTCAGACGCGAGCGCAACAGGCTGGTGGCGATGACGGCGACGGTCATGTCCACACTGAGGGCGCCAAGGCCCAGCCAGATCGGCCGGTAGTTGCTGACGAAGGGCACTACCACCGCGAGCCAGCCGACCGGGGCAAACGGATCCAGCTCCGCCGTGATCACATGGAGTGCCAGTAGTAGGACCGCGAGCAGCGAAAGATTGCGATGGAGGTCGGCGACGACAAACCGGGGCCAGTTCCGAGGCGCCCAACCCGCCCGGATCGCCACCCCCAGCACCAGGGTGGCGGTCAGAAGGCCCAGCAGCACCAGCCCGGTGCTGCGGGACAGATACCAGAGCACGGTCGGCGCGGAGATAGTCGCCAGGACCGGCATTAGGAGCTACTGGTGATGACGGCGATAGGCGCGAGTTCCTCGCCCACCGCCGTCCAGGCGCCGAGGTGGCGCACCCCTGACGAGTTCGAGACCAACCGAGCGGACGCTCCGAACGAGTGGATGACCGACACAGCGGCGCTCCCGGCCACCAGCGCCGCGGTCGAGAGCGCATTGGCCTCCAGGCAGGAGGAGGCGGCAACGCTCACCGTCCGCCAGGGACCGGCCGCGGGGCGCCCCGTCCGGGGGTCGATCAGGTGGTGGGCAACCTGCCCCGCCTGCCGCCAGCGCCGGACCGTGGTCGAAGAGGTGGCCAGGCCCGCTGCGGACAGCACCACGGTCTGGCCCGGAGCTGATTCCGGCCCACGGTGATCGTCGGACACCCTGACAACCCAGCCACCGGGGGGTTTCGGTCCCGCAGTGGCGATGTCGCCGCCCAGGCTGACAAGGATGGAGCACTGGCCAGCCTGGGCACCTGCCAGCGCCGCCCGGTCAGCTCCCCAGCCCTTGGCGGTGGCGCCCAGGTCGAGAGCCAGACCGGGAGGACATTCAACCGAGTTCCCATCGAGCCGCACCGTGTGCCAACCGGGAGCCGGCAGGCTCCTCTCAGTGGGGCCGGCCTGGTCCTTGTCCATCCGCTCGAAGTCCGACCGGTAACCCGCGGCCACAAGGGCCCTGCCGACGGTGGGGTCCACGAGCCCATCGGTGCGATCAGCCCAGAGCAGGGCGGCGGACAGCAGCTCAGCGAAGCGCGGACTGACATCCAGACGTCGGCCGGCATTCTGATTGACCCAGACCAGCTCCGCGTCGCTGCGAAAGCGGCTGGCCAGCACGTCGAGGGCGAACACCTCCGCCTCCACCGCCGGCATAGCACGCTCCAGACCGGTTTCGGGGAACGTGACGACCTGGATTGTCGTGCCCAAGGCCGCGAACCTGGCCGCCCTCATCCCCGAGGGAGCAAGCACCTGCTCCCAGCGGGCTCCGAGCTTCACGAGCCGCCGGACACCGCCGCCGGAACCGGTGCTACGGGGGCCGGGGCTGTGCCCTGGCCACCACTGCCCGTGGAGGGAATTTGGGCTGCCCCAGAGCCGGAGGTAGAGGTCGCCGTGGCGGCAGCGGTGCGGCCAGGGAGGGAATGGGCGACCGCGGCTGCCACGACTCCCGACAGGACGACCGCTCCCATGCCGATCCAAGTCGTCAGCCTTCTGAGGGTTGCCTGGCCGGCGCGCCTCCGCTCGATGGGGTCTGGGGATCGCATCATCATCGATAGATTGTGGGCAGCGCAACTGATAGGTGGATTAGAGATACCTGGTAGGAGGCTGTGACCACCAGACCAGCCCGGGACCGACAGGGGGACATCATCTCAGCCGAATCTCAGGGTCCTTGGATAGCCTTGGCCTCGATGAGTGGGACCCAGAACCAGCCGCTGCAGGACCAAGCGCGAACACGGACGCAATGGAGCGATCCGGAGTCGTTGCCGGACCCAGGTGCCGAGGGGAATGCCCGACTGACCGGAACCCTTGGATTGATTTTGCTGGTCCTACTGGCGATGGAAGGGCTAACCATCCTGGCCATTCGGCCCCTGCTCGGCGCCCACGTCTTCTTGGGGATGCTGCTGCTGCCGCCGGTGCTGCTCAAGATCAGCTCCACGGTATGGCGGTTTGCCCGCTTCTATCTGGGAGCAGACGAGTACCAGCGGCGTGGCCGTCCGTTCCTCATCCTGCGCCTCCTCGGCCCGCTGGTGATCCTCACGACGCTTGCCGTGATCGGCACTGGAATTGTCCTGGTTCTGGGCCCACCGACATGGCGTCTGCCGCTGCTGTTCCTGCACAAGGCGAGCTTCATTCTGTGGTTTGGCTTGATGGCTCTTCATGTGCTCGCTCACCTAGTTGACGTGGCTCGGCTCGGGCCCCGTGACTGGCTGGGCAGAGGCCGAGATCGCCTCTCCGGAATAGGTGCCCGGCAGACCGCCGTGGCTGCCAGCCTCGTGGCCGGTACGGTGTTGGGGGTGCTGGTTCTACCCGCCGCCAGCGGCTGGCCCTTCTTGGGCGGCAATTAGCACCGGTCTCCTCGGAGCTACTTCGCGCCGCGGGCGCAGCGGTCAGGCCAACCTGGAGGGGCGACCTCCCGGCTCTTCCGCAGTCGACTGCTTGAGCAGCCTGCGAGGTCAACCTCGGCGACGGCTCGGCGCCCTGCATCAACTCGCAAACCGTCAAGGCCACGTACGCCCAGCTGTGCTGCCAGGTCCCGGTTTGGGGCGGTCGGGAAGGGACTCAGCAACTCACCAAGGGCTCAGAGGCGAGCCTAGCTACGGCACGTTCCAGGACCAGGACTTGGTCGGCATAGCACGCCCCAACTTCCGGCGGCGCGGCGTGGTCAGTCTGACGATGCTCTACTACGGGGTCGGATCGCCGATAACCCCCGTCTGCGCCACCCGGATGACCAGGCATTCCTGGAAAAACGGCCACCCCAACCATGACGAGTCCTCTTAGCGGCGTAGTTGTACTTGTCAACGAGCTCTTCGACGCGGGTCACGGGAGGAAGACCGCGGAGTGTGCTGTGAGCGCAGCGGCACCAAGCGGCGCGTAGCACAAATTGACATTTAGGTGCATCGACGATTCCGACAACGTCGAGAATTGGCAGCCTTTCACCTCGGAGATTCCTGCCGTTGCTGCGCACCAATCCGCGGCGCTCTAGCAGCCCACCTTCGGCTGTAGAATCCGGTCCCACGACTCCGAAGGATCTCGTTCGATGACTCCAACTGGGAGGTGATCAGTGCACGGGCGATCGTTCGGCGCCTGGCTTCTGAGCCCGGTCTCTTGCCCTACACAGTGTCCGCTAACGCACACGAAGCCGCTAACGATGTGGCAGGCGAGACCGCCCTTCCCGTCCGCGACTCCAGGACAGACATACTGGCGACTTTCCGTGACTCGCAGGAAATCTGCTCGGTAACTACCCGCAACCTAGACTTGCAGAGGCCGAGGCCGAGATGACCAGGCCTGCTTGATCCGATTGCGACTGCCCTTCAAGCCACAGCCAGACGATCAATTCTGGAGGTCGCTACGCTACTGCCGTCGGAGTTCATTGGTTAGCTGATCACTGAGATCGGGTCGACCATAAAGAGCTGCGGGTGTGTTCTGCAGCAGAGCCACTCGCCATTCGCCCTCCTCCTTCACGGCGACGAGTACCTGAACCGCGTTGACTTCAGGATTGATGTCCGTCTGTCCGGGTGGAACCATCCCAACGACAGCCCGCAGGGGTGCGGCCTCTGCGGAGAGGAATCGCACCTCTCTGACCTTGGCGACATAGGCAGCAGTCTGGTGCTGGCCGAAAATCTCCTGAAGATGGGCCTGGATCTGCTCTTGTCCGCTCACCGTGCTACCGTCGAAGCCAACCGAGACACCACCCTCGGCAAATTTGCCCGAGAAGCCAATGGGGTCTCGGGCATTCCAGCTCTCGAGCAGGGCCCGATGGAGAGTCCGAACTGCCTCCACTTTCTCGGTCATCTCTTCATTATCGCTGACCAAGATTCGGTCAGCGTCAGATCGGGACATTCGGGACGGCGCGAGTACCGGTACACCGTCTCTCTGCCTGCGCCGGACACCGGCGATTTGCGGCCGAGTTTTGCCGGTATCGGTACGGCGGCAGAGCCGCTCAACCAGGTCCCCAGGGAGCACCCTCCAGTTTCCTCGCTACCGTTGTCCCCCGGGCCGCTCTCGGCCGACTCAATCGGCCTACACCTGGGCGGGACGAGGGGCCGACGGCGGCTGAGCGCTAGGCCCGTCAACTAGGGTTCCACGAGCGGTAGTCGGCCTGGAACGACTCCGGTGGCTGTAAAAGTCACGCGGCGGCAACCTTTTTGGGCAGTCAAACTATAACCCGCCCAGGAATTTGGCGTACTGGCTATAGCTTCCGTGGCAATGCCATAGCGCTACCTGAGTATGCCGCCGCACCACATACTTGGCTTGGTTCAGATCCTCATCAGAACTGGGGGAACCGAGGTCACGCGCCCAAGGCGACTGCCGCAGTCCAGGTGAACACATAGCTGACCGAACTGCTGGGGACCAATACCCACTCCAGGGTGCAGGAGTTGAGGTAACTAAGGCCGCTCTCAGGCACACAGGCTGTGCCCCCAACCCAAGTGTACCCGGAAGGAGCAGCCATTACGCCAGTGACAGTGTTGAGCAGGATGTCATCCCGATGCACCCAGCATCCAGAGCTGCTGCTAGTGGGACAGTCGATGTTGAAAGAGCCCGGCCCGTCATTGTACATCCAATCAAACATCGCGCCCAAAGAGCCGTAGTCGTCCGCCAGGTTGCTACCGTAGGCGATCGCGCCGGGCACGTTGAGGCCGTCTGGGTCCGTATTGCTTTGCGCGCCGTCTGTTGCGTTTTGGTTGGCGGCCGCGGTCAGGCCGGCGATGGCCGGAAGCCCACGGCTCACCCTCTCCTGATCGGCGACGACAAACTCCTGCTCCGCCTCACTCAGACTGGAGAGAGCAGCTGGCCAGGCCAGAGGCCCCAACCCCTCACCGGAGCGAGCTGAGTCGATAGCGGCAATCTCGGCCTGTCCACACGTAAGCGATGCATAGCCGGACCAGTAACACGTCGACATGAAGGTGTCGGGGAGGTTGGTGCTCGGATTGGCAGACACTATGATCGTCGAGGTGTTGAGCACCCCCTGATAGATTCCGGTCTGCGAACTTGCCCATGCCATCAATTGATAGGCGCCGTCGCCCCAGCCGGTTGTGTTGTATTGAAAGGAAGCATTGGCGCTGGTGGCACCTTCGAGGCTCCACACGGACGATCCCGGAGCGAGATACCAGTACGTGTACTGCACCGACTCCCCGGCGGGACAGACGGCTTGAGAAGTGACATCCACCGGACTACCACTGACGGTGGATCCGGTCGGGCTTAGGGTGACCGATGAGCACGGCTGGATAGCCGGCATGTTGGTGCCGCTTACGGGCACGAAATACCCGAACACGTCGATGACCGCGTCGGCGGATCCCTCAGCGTTGAACAGGTAGGCGTCCCCCGCCGAGTTCAGAGTGGTGACGCCCAAGTTGGCCACGGTCGCGCCAGGTAACCAGTTGAGGTCAGAGGTCGTAGGAGTGGCTTCCTGAGGTGCCAGAGTGTAGTAGCTCGCCGAGCCGGTGTCGGTGGAGGTGAGGTTGGCCACGATCGCCGTCGCTTGAGAGCTGATCCCGTCAACTCCTGCGAACTGCTCGCCCAGATAGCTGGAGGCATCCAGCCGGTTGGCATCAACTCTAGTGTCCAGCATTCTGGTCGGAGCGATAGGATAGTAGAGGCTCGCTGCGGCAGCGGAAGAAGCGCCTGCGGCGAAGTATCCGGTGACGTCAACGACAACATCCGCGCTGCCAAGGTCGTTGTGGGCGCTTATCTGCCCTGACGCACTAAGTGGCACCACCACGCGATTAGCCACGGTGACACCAGTCGCCCAGTTCTCCGAGGAAGTGCCAGGAGTGCTCTCACCCTCCGGATAGACTGCCAATAAGCTGTAGGCCGTAGTGTCAGTGGCCGTGACGTTCAACACCACCGCCGAGACGCCTTCCGCGGGAACTCCCCCAACGCCGCCTACTTGAATGTTGAGGGTAGAATCGGCTCCCAGGGTGCTACCGGCGTTGGGGTAGCCGCTTCCAGTTCTGGTGTCGGTGATTCGCTGCGGCGTCAGCGGTAAGTAGTCACCGCCGGAGCCTCCGCTGGCCACAAAGTACCCTTGTAGGTCGATCACCAAATCCACGTTTCCGTTTTGGTTGTAGAACGTTAGATCTCCACCGGTGCCAACTGGAACGATTGCTAGGTTCGCCACGGTGTCCCCGGTCGACCAGTTGAGGTTGGAGGACGATGGCTGGCTCTCACCGGTTGGGTAGACGGACAGAAAGCTGGGAGCCGTGGCGTCGGTAGCAGTTACGTTGACAGCCACAGCGGTAGCGCCAGCCGGAACTTCCCCAATTCCCGCGACCTGGAGGTCAAGGCTGGCGGCGGCTCCCAGCGTCTCCCCATTAGTGCGCGTATCCAGCAAGCGCACCGGCGAGAGCGGGACGTAACTGTCACCAATCACAGCCGCCTGTACTGTCTGGGCGGTAACTTGTCCCAGGACGACGGCAATGAGCGCTGCGCAGAGCCCCGTTGTAACGGCGGGCCATCGGAGGCCTCTCATAGTCAAAGTGAAGCCGATAGCTCCCCAATACGGAAGGAGCGTCACGGGGCTGCGACTGAAAAGCGATTACAGCGTCAGGCCAGAGGCAAGTTGCTAGACCCAGTAGGGTAAGCCACGACCGATGTCGCCTCGGGATGCTAGCACTGCACACGCCGATTCGGAAACCCTCGAGTAGGTTGCCCTCCACCCATTATGTCCAGCTTGGTGATGATCCATCCTGCTGACCATTTCGGTTTGAGGGGCCCGGCCATGCTCACCGCCTGAGAAGGAGCGAAGAGGTGCAGCGTCTCGCGGGGGCAGGTAAACGCCTCGGGCGTCCGGTGGGCGGCGCAGAGTTGGCGAGAGTGTCTCGGCCAACGGCGCGACGGCTCCGAATCAACCCAAGCTTCAGTCAGCGTTCGGCGCCGGCCCGGCGTCGCTGCAGCCGAGGGTGAATTCGGGGGCGCTTGACTTCAGAGATCTTCGACGGTCACCTCAGCGCCTGTCTCTTCGTCTATAAGTCATCGAGCTTGAAGTCGCCTGCCGCTGGTGATCCGGACGACGGCGCCGCCTGGGACGGCGTGGGCTGCGGTCCGGTGGTCGATACGTCGACAGGACCGGACTGGCTGGCGTGCGTGTCAAGTGCTACCAGGCCCTTATCAACCGCATCGTGCGGCCCGCCTTGCCGCTGTTCCGCGTAGTAGGCAGCACCGAGGTCCCGCAATAGGGTATCGGTGGCGCGCTTGGCCTGCGCCGCGTCGAACTTGGCCTGGACTTGGGCGGTGCCTTCCTGCGCCCTGGTCGCCACTTGTCCAGCCTGCACCTTCAGCTTGTCCATCAATCCCACGATGTCTTCCTCCTCTACGCAGAACGGTCAGTTAGGCTGACCGAGCAACCCACCTATACCGGCATGGCCTCGGTCATCACCGGCGTCGTCAATAAGCTTCTCCAGCGTTTTCGCCAGACCGTGCAGATTCACCGACTGCAGGATGACAGCCCCGTCTCCTTCCAGAGTGGCCAGGCTTATCCCTTCGCCCCCGAATATTGCAGTCATTGCGGTTTGCGTGTTCAGCCCGCCGATGTACTCGACGCTGTAGCGGACCGTGTCCTGGAACCCGACGAGGCAGCCGGTGTGGACTTGGATCTTACCGCCGTATTTGGCCGGGTTCAGCTCGATAAAGTTGCCCGCCGCCGCGATCAGCAGCGTCCCGGAACCTGTGAATTTCTCAAGCACGAATCCCGTTCCACCACGCCGACCTGCTCGCAGTCCGGCGAACGCGATGTCGAAATTGATCCCGCCCTCGGCCGCGATCAGTGCATCCTTCTCCGTGAACCATCCGGTGCTTCCGTCCAGTTCGATTGCGCGCATCTCACCGGGCAGCGCTCCGGCGAAGGCCACGAGACCGTTGCCCCCGACCGGGGTGAAGTATTGGAACGCCAGGCTCTGCCCGGCGACCACACGCTTGCCCACCTCGAGAGCTCTGCCAAGCAGCCCGCCTCCCCCGGCTTGCTGCGGTGTTGGGTTGGAAAGGTGGGTCTCCAGGGAGACGTTGGTGGTCTTCCATAGGAATCTGCCGGCCTCCGCGAATACGGTCTGACCCACTTCCAACTGGCAGACCACCATTTGCATGGAGTTGCCCACGATCTTGTGCGCTACGGTCATGGTCGGACCCCCTGGAAAGCTGAGCCAAGACAGAATAGTACCGCCGAGCTGGCCAGACGGCAAGTGAACGGCTCCGGGTTGTGTAGAGACTCAGCTTCTTGGGAGACCGTCGGCTCAACTGGTTCCTCCTCATGGGAGTGGGTAGCTTCGAAGTCATTGGGCGGGACAGTGCCCAGCTCGGTGTGGAGACGAGGCTGGTTGAATCAGGCAATCCATTCCAAGGTGGCGAACTCCACTTCTTCAAGTCCGCGCCCGGGGCTGTCCGGCGGATCCGTGTTCTAATCCAGCTGTGCCCGGACTCTTGAGAAGTGACCTGTCGGCGGCGACGCGCCGGCTCGCCGCCGCCGGATGCCTCGCCGCCGAGGAGGAGGCCGAGGAGCTCGCGGCGGCGGCTCTGGGCGATGACGAGGTTCTGGCGGGATTCGTCGAGCGACGAATGACTGGCGAGCCGCTCGCCTGGATCACCGGGACGGCGGTATTCTGCGGGTGTTCCGTCGCCGTCACCCCCGGAGTGTTCGTTCCACGGTGGCAGAGTGAGCCGTTGGCTAGGCGAGCTGCTGAGCTGCTCCCGCCAGAGGGCCGAGCGATCGATCTCGGCACCGGAAGCGGAGCGATTGCGCGCGTGCTGCTCGACCGCCGCCCAGGCGCCACGGTCCTCGGTACTGAGCGCAATCCCATCGCGGCACAGTGCGCACGAAGAAATGGCGTCACGGTCGCAGATGGGAACCTCTTTGAGGGTGTGCCAGCGTCATGGAAGGGGACGGTCGACGTGATCGTCGCCGTCCTTCCCTACGTTCCGACCAACGAGATCGAATATCTTCCACGCGACGTGCGCGCCTTTGAACCAACCATCGCCCTCGACGGGGGCGACGACGGCCTCGTCCTGGTTCGGCGGGCGGTGAGCGAGGCCCGCCAGTGGCTCCGTGACGGGGGACACGTGCTGCTCGAGATCGGGGGCGATCAGCCGGATGCGCTCATCCCGATGCTCCAGATGGCGCGATTCGGTAGCATCCGTGTCATGTTCGACGCGGACGGTGATCCGCGAGGCGTCGAAGCTGTTGCAATCTCGCGGCACCCCGTCCATTGAGGCCGCGGCCCACTCCGGCATCCGTAGCCGTTGGCGCGCGGAGAGTCGGCGTCGGAGCCAGGTCCCGGAGGATCTGGATCGGGCGATGCTCGAGCAAGTTCCGCCCGCCGAGGGATCCCGAGCGCAATAGGCGCTGTTCACCCTTCCAGCCCCGCCTGATCCCCACTCCCTTGTGCACACTCGTGCCCGAGGGCCTTGGTGCTGCCGGCGGGTCAGGGCTATCGAACCGCCCCGGATGAACTCAAATTGCCTCCTGGTGCCCAGAAATGAGAAGGGCGCCCGAGATTTCTCTCGCGCGCCCCTTACTTTGCTAACTCGCCCACGCCTCAGGCGAAAAGTGCATATGCCTCCCAATCGAGCCATTTGCGCGTTTCTGGAGGCCCCAGTCGATGGACGCAGCCCACACGACCCGGGCGACTTTTACAACCCCACTTCGCAATTTTAGCCAGTTTTGATCTCAGGAGCCTTTGCAGGCGAGACCAGCCGTCTAGAGCTCAGAGTGGAGGAGTGAAGCCATGGGACTGCGCGGTCTGCCGGCACAGCGATGCGCTTAGTCGTCCGATGCTCGGCGCGCAACGATCCAACTGAACGGTTGGATAGCACCTGACGGAGTCGTGTGTGCCTCGCGTCGGGTAGCCATGATCCGAAACGGGCCATCGAGGGAGCTGGCAAGCTCGGCGGCGCCGTAGTGGGCAACAGGGAGGCCGGAGCAGCTCTCCGGTCCGCCGGCGGCGAAGGTCCCTAGGATCACGGCACCTCCTGGCCCGAGCGCGGCTCGCATCACCGAGAAGTACTTGGCTTGGTCAGCTGGGTTGACGAGGAAGTGGAAGACCGCCCGATCGTGCCAGAGATCGATTGAAGCCGGAGGTCGCCACTCCAGCACGTCCGCATGGATCCACTTTGCTCCAGGCCGATCGCCGAGGCGTCGCCGGCTGGTCTCCAACGCGGTCTTGGACAGATCGAGCACGGAGACGTCGGTGAAGCCGCGATCTACCAGGCTGTCTACCAGAGTCGAGGTCCCACCTCCCACATCAAGGACGGTGGCATCGCGGGCAAGCCCAAGCTCCTCGATCAACGATAGGGACATTTCGGGCTCAGATTGATACCAGCTAACTTCAGTCGGAGCCTTCTGCTGGTAGACGGCCTCCCAGTGCTGACGCCGTCCGGTCGCCTCGCCGCCACCGACTGGGGGCATGTCGAGATTGTCCCAGGTTGGAAGGTGGTGCCAGCCCAGTGGGCTAGCGACTACCAGTTGTTTGGGCCCACCCGGTTCCCTTTCCAGGATAGAACTCCCGATGGACAAGACGCCCCCGAGCCATTACGTTCCGGTCATGAGACTATATCTATCATCGTTTCGCCTCGGGTCCTACTCGGACCGCCTGCTGGCTCTGCTGGGGAACTCCCGCCGAACCGCGGTGGTCTGCAACGCCATGGACCGAGCGCCCGACGACATCCGGGCTGCCGGGGTCGATCGGGAGATTCGCGAACTCCAGGCGATTGGCCTCGACTGTCAGGAACTGGACCTTCGCCAGTCGGGGGCCGCCGAACAGCTGGCGGGGGTCGACCTGATTTGGGTGCGAGGCGGAAACACTTTTGTGCTGCGCCGCGTTCTCGCCGACAGTGGCGTTGATTCTGTGCTGGTTGAACTGCTCCACCGTGACCACGTGGCCTACGGGGGCTACAGTGCGGGAGTCTGCGTGCTGACTCCGGACTTAACCGATCTGGAAATGGTGGACGACCTAACGGTTGTTGACCGGCCAATCCTTCAAGGGCTGGGGATCCTCGATAGATCCTTCGTGCCTCACATTCGCTCTCCGGACCATCCGGAGAGCGAGCGCTGCGACG
>Ga0307372_10005124_pt1 | contig 19831 bp, 9 predicted proteins | sample OX1MG_FD_202533 | JGI IMG/M metagenome (GOLD analysis project Ga0307372, IMG submission 202533) | Soil microbial communities from Risofladan, Vaasa, Finland - OX-1 | ecosystem: Environmental > Terrestrial > Soil > Coastal area > Acid sulfate soil | place: Finland: Risofladan, Vaasa | collected...
TCAATCCCGCTGCGTTTTGTGAATCCCTCCAGGTACCACTTCAGCGCGGCTCGCAGGCCCACTTCGTCAAGCAGAGGAGGATGCAAGAGATGAGATATGCTGCGGACCTGTTGGATCGTGCGATCAATCAGGGTGCTCACGTCGGCGGCCGCTTGTTTTTTCGACGCAGATTGATTCTCTAACAGGATCCCATCCAACATCATCTTAATCGCAACCAAATCCTGGCCTAAACCATCATGCAATTCGCGCGCGATTCGCCGCCGTTCTTCATCCTGGCTCGCGATCAAGCTGCTGGAGAGCCGGCGCAACTCCGAATTCAAAACTTCCAACTGGTGCGTCTTGCGATGCAGTTCCGCAAAAACGCTGACCTTTGCACGCAGCAATTCGGGGACGACGGGAACGGAAATATAATCAACCGCTCCGCGCTGGTACCCCTTAAGGCGGTCGAGGTCCGTCAGGTGCACAGCAGAGATGAAAATAATCGCCGTCTTCTGAAATCGCGGGTGCTGGCGGATCATCTCGGCCAGTTCAAAACCATCGAGTTCGGGCATACTCACATCCATGAGGACGACGGCAATGTCCGTCTTCAGTAAGTGCTCCAGCGCCTCCCTGCCCGAATTCGCCTTAATCAGGTTCTCGCCCAATTCATTGAGTATGGCTTCATAACTGAGCAGCTTGGCGGGCTGATCATCCACCATGAGTATGTTGGCCTTTTCCTGCATGCAGTTCACCTTTCTCTGCCTCAATGAATTCGGGCGCCTTACTATGGGCGCACGGTTTGATCTATCGATGCAGCCACATCCGCAAAGCCGATAGGAGTTGCTCCGTATTTACCGGTTTCGCCAAATACTCCGAAGCTCCGGCTTCCAGACATTTCTCGCGATCGCCTTTCATGGCCTTTGCGGTCAAGGCAATGATGGGCAGGCGGCGCAGAGAAGAGTTTTGCCGGATCACCTGCATGGTCTCGTAGCCGTCCATCTCGGGCATCATGATGTCCATCAGGACAATCGCTGTGTCGGGCGTTGATTCGAGCATGGTGATTGCTTCCCGGCCGGTGCCAGCAGTCAGCACGGTCATGCCACGACGTTCCAGAACGCTGCTGAGCGCAAAAATATTCCGCACGTCGTCGTCGACTACGAGCACTTTCTTACCCACCAGAGCATCGTCTGAACTGTGCAGCCGGTCGAGCATCTTCTGCTTCTCTGCCGGAAGATCACCAACGACGCGGTGCAAAAATAAAGCCGTCTCGTCGAGCAATCGTTCGGGCGATTCGACGCCCTTGACCACCACGCTGCGCGCCAGCGTGTGCAGGCGAGCGTCTTCTTCCGGCGATAGTTCTTTGCCGGTGAAGACGACCACAGGCAATTCGCCCAGCGCTGGAGTTTCGCTGAGCCGCTCCAAAACCTCGAAGCCGGACATGTCCGGGAGGCGAAGGTCAAGAACTACGCAATCGAATTGTTCATCCGAGAGCATTTCGAGGGCTTCCGCGCCCGTGGCCGCAACGGAGAGGTCTATGTCGTCATATCCGAGCAATTCCCGAATGCTAAGTTGCTCGGCAGGACTGTCCTCCACAATCAAAAGGCGCTTGCGCCGAGACGTCGCGTATTCCTTGATGCGAGTCAACGCTGTCTCAAGTCCCTCGGGAGTGGTTGGCTTGGTAACAAAAGCGAATGCTCCGCGCGCCAAGCCATGGTGCCGATCCTCATCAAGGGTCAACATCTGGACAGGTATGTGGCGTGTGGCCGGATCCTGTTTCAAATGGTTAAGAACTGTCCAGCCCAGCATGTCCGGAAGAAAAACGTCGAGGGAAATGGCCGTGGGATGGAATTCACGGGCAAGGGCGAGCGCCTCTGCGCCGCGCATCGCCACGAGAACTTTGAAGCCCTTGTCGCGGGAGAGATCACACAAGACGCGGGCGTAGTGCGGATCGTCCTCGACAATCAGCAGTACGGCATCGTCCGGCTGCAGGTCGTTGCGATCGTCCGCGATATGCTCGACCGGAATTTCCGTCACCGTCATGCTGGACAGTTTGACGGGCGAGATAGAGGCCGTCGCCTTCCCTTCCAGCGCATTGATACTGGGCGTCGAAGGACCCACGTACGTTTGGGGGATGTACAGCGTGAATGTACTGCCTTTCCCGGGGGTGCTGCGCAATTGGATTTCGCCTCCGAGGAGACTGGCAAGCTCGCGGCTGATTGCCAATCCAAGGCCTGTTCCGCCATATTTGCGGCTGGTGCCGGCGTCCGCTTGCTGGAACGCTTCGAAAATGATTCTTTGTTTTTCCGCCGGAATACCGATACCAGTATCGGAAACCTCGAAGGCCACAACCGAGGCCGCTCCGCTGAGAATCGGATGTTCTTCGCTCCAACCCTTTTGCGGAATCGACACGGAAAGCCGCACGGTTCCTTGCTCGGTAAATTTGAATGCGTTAGAGAGCAAATTCTTGAGCACTTGTTGAAGACGCTTGGAGTCTGTGACCAGGCTGCGGGGCAGATGTGAATCGGCCTGCACTGCGAAAGTAAGCCGCCGATTTTCCGCTTCGTGCTTGAATGGCCGCGCGACCGTCTCCAGCAGGCTGGTGAAGAAGACGTCTTCGGCGTCGACCGACACAGTGCCCGATTCGATCTTCGACAGGTCAAGAATATCGCTGATGAGATTTAACAAGTCAGTGCCCGCTCCGTGGATCGTACGGGCAAACTCGACTTGCTTTGGCGTCAGATTTTTGTCGGGGTTGTCGCCGAGCTGCTGTCCCAGAACCAGAATGCTGTTGAGCGGCGTACGCAACTCGTGCGACATATTGGCCAAAAACTCGGACTTATACTTGGAGGTAAGCGCGAGTTCCTTGGCTTTGTCTTCCAGCGCCCGGCGTGCTTGCTCGATTTCCTGGTTCTTGCGTTCCACTTCGACGTTCTGTTCGGCAAGCTGCTGGGCTTTTTGCGCCAACTGCTCGTTGGTCTGCTGCAATTCTTTCTGCTGTGTTTGAAGTTCAGTTGCAAGCTGCTGAGATTGCTTGAGCAGTCCTTCGGTCTGCATCGTGGCCTCGATACTATTGAGCACGATGCCGATGCTGGCGGTGAGTTGCTCCAGAAACGCGAGGTGCGACGCTGTGAAAACGTTCAAGGAAGCCAGTTCGATTACCGCCTTGGCGCGATCTTCGAAAAGCACGGGAAGCACAATCACATTTCGTGGCACAGCTTCGAACAAACCGGAGCGGATCGGTGCCGTGCCCGCCGGCAAATCGGTGATCAGCATGCGCCGTTTTTCTGCAGCACATTGTCCCACGAGACCTTCGCCCACTTGGAGACGCTGGCGATGGCCGTCTTCGCCATCGTCGGCAAACGCCGACAATAACACCATGCCTTCCGACTCTTCCGTCCCGACTTGATAGATCACGCCCTGCTGGGCGTTGACCAATGGCGCCAACTCAGACAACAGCATGCGTCCCACCGTGGTGAGATCTCGCTGGCCCTGCAACATGCTGGTGAAGCGCGCGAGGTTCGTCTTGAGCCAGTCTTGCTCCGTGTTGCGGTCGGTGGTCAGCCGCAGGTTGTCGATCATCGTGTTGATGTTGTCTTTCAACTCCGCGACTTCGCCGCTGGCCTCCACCTGAATCGAACGGGTCAGGTCGCCCTTGGTTACGGCAGTTGCGACTTCGGCGATGGCTCGAACCTGGTTTGTCAAATTGTCGGCGAGCAGGTTGACGTTGCCGGTGAGGTCCTTCCAAGTGCCGGCGGCGCCGGGCACGTTGGCCTGGCCGCCGAGGCGGCCTTCCACACCTACTTCACGGGCGACGGTCGTGACCTGATCCGCGAATGTGGCAAGCGTGCCGGTCATATTGTTAATCGTTTCGGCCAGGGCCGCGACTTCGCCCTTGGCGTTAACCGTTAGTTTTTGCGTAAGCTCGCCGTTTGCGACGGCGGTTACCACCTTGACGATTCCACGAACCTGCTCCGTAAGGTTCGCGGCCATGACGTTCACGTTGTCCGTAAGGTCTTTCCACGTGCCGGCGACACCTGGCACTTGCGCCTGGCCGCCGAGTTTACCGTCGGTGCCGACTTCGCGCGCCACACGCGTGACTTCCGCGGCGAAGGCGTTGAGCTGGTCGACCATGGTGTTGATCGTGTTCTTGAGTTCGAGGATTTCGCCCTTCACGTCCACGGTGATTTTGCGCGACAAATCGCCGCGCGCCACGGCCGTCGTCACTTCGGCGATGTTACGTACTTGGCCGGTCAGGTTGCCGGCCATAGCGTTGACCGAGTCGGTCAAGTCCTTCCATGTACCCGCAACGCCCGGGACGTTGGCCTGGCCGCCCAGCCGGCCTTCGCTGCCGACTTCGCGCGCCACGCGCGTGACTTCGGCGGCGAACGATCGCAACTGCTCGACCATGGTGTTAAGTGTTTCCTTCAACCGCAAAATCTCGCCGCGCACGTCCACCGTGATTTTCTTGGAGAGGTCTCCGTTGGCGATGGCCGTGGCTACTTCGGCGATGTTGCGGACTTGGCCGGTCAAGTTACTGGCCATGAAATTGACGTTGTCGGTTAAGTCTTTCCACGTGCCCGCTACTCCGGGCACGTTGGCCTGACCGCCGAGCTTGCCTTCGGTGCCGACTTCGCGCGCCACGCGGGTGACTTCGCCGGCGAAGGCGTTGAGCTGGTCGACCATGGTGTTGATGGTGTCTTTCAGTTCGAGGATTTCGCCCTTCACGTCCACGGTGATCTTGCGTGACAGGTCGCCGCGTGCCACGGCCGTGGTCACCTCGGCAATGTTGCGCACCTGGCCGGTCAGGTTTCCCGCCATGGAGTTGACCGAGTCGGTGAGATCCTTCCATGTGCCCGCCACGCCCGGCACTTTAGCCTGACCGCCAAGCCGGCCTTCGGTGCCGACTTCGCGCGCCACGCGAGTCACTTCGCCGGCGAAAGCATTGAGCTGGTCTACCGTTGTGTTAATGGTTTCTTTCAGCAGGAGAATCTCGCCGCTCACGTTCACGGTGATTTTTTTGGACAGGTCTCCGCTAGCGATTGCCGTGGATACCTCGGCAATGTTGCGGACCTGGCCAGTCAAGTTGCTGGCCATGGAGTTGACCGAGTCGGTGAGGTCCTTCCACGTACCCGCTACTCCAGGGACTTGAGCTTGGCCGCCGAGCTTGCCGTCGGTGCCGACCTCGCGGGCTACGCGCGTCACTTCGGAGGCGAATGCCCGCAACTGGTCGACCATGGTGTTGATGGTGTCTTTGAGTTCGAGAATTTCGCCCTTCACGTCCACGGTGATCTTGCGCGACAAGTCCCCGCGGGCTACGGCGGTAGCCACCTCAGCGATATTACGGACCTGGCCGGTGAGGTTGCTGGCCATGAAGTTCACGTTGTCGGTTAAGTCTTTCCACGTGCCGGCGACACCGGGCACCTGAGCTTGGCCTCCGAGTTTGCCTTCAGTGCCGACTTCGCGAGCGACGCGGGTCACTTCGCCGGCGAAGGCGTTGAGCTGGTCGACCATGGTGTTGATGGTGTCTTTGAGTTCGAGGATTTCGCCCTTCACGTCGACGGTGATTTTGCGCGACAGGTCGCCGCGGGCCACGGCGGTCGTGACTTCGGCGATGTTGCGCACCTGGCCAGTCAAGTTTCCGGCCATCGAGTTGACCGAGTCGGTGAGGTCCTTCCATGTACCGGCCACGCCGGGGACTTGTGCCTGGCCACCGAGCTTGCCTTCGCTGCCAACCTCGCGCGCCACGCGCGTTACTTCGCCGGCGAAGCGGTTCAGTTGGTCCACCATGGTGTTGAGCGTTTCTTTGAGCTGCAAAATCTCGCCGCGCACGTCGACCGTGATCTTGCGCGAGAGGTCGCCTGTGGCAATGGCCGTGGCTACTTCAGCGATGTTGCGAACTTGTCCCGTCAAGTTGCTGGCCATGAAGTTTACGTTGTCGGTTAAGTCCTTCCACGTGCCGCCGACGCCAGGCACTTGAGCCTGGCCACCGAGCTTGCCTTCGGTGCCGACTTCGCGGGCCACGCGAGTGACTTCGCCGGCGAAGGCATTGAGCTGGTCGACCATGGTGTTGATGGTGTCTTTGAGTTCGAGGATTTCGCCCTTCACGTCCACGGTGATTTTGCGCGACAGGTCGCCGCGCGCCACGGCCGTGGTCACTTCGGCGATATTGCGGACCTGCGCCGTGAGGTTTCCCGCCATGGCGTTTACTGAGTCGGTTAAGTCCTTCCAAGTGCCGGCGACCCCAGGCACGACGGCCTGTCCGCCGAGCTTGCCGTCCGTGCCAACCTCGCGCGCGACACGCGTGACCTCCGATGCGAATGACCGCAACTGGTCAACCATCGTGTTGATGGCTTCTTTGAGCTGGAGAATTTCGCCGCGTACGTCCACGGTGATTTTACGAGATAGGTCTCCGCTAGCCACGGCTGTTGCGACTTCGGCGATGTTACGCACCTGGCCCGTTAAGTTGCTGGCCATCGAATTGACCGAGTCGGTGAGGTCCTTCCATGTACCGGCAACGCCGGGAACTTGCGCCTGACCGCCCAGTTTGCCGTCCGTGCCGACCTCGCGCGCGACGCGTGTTACTTCAGCGGTGAAAACGCCCAACTGCTGAATCATGGTGTTAACGATATTAGCGGAACGCAGAAACTCGCCTTCCAGCGGCCGGCCGTCGACGTCCAATCGCACAGTCTGTGTCAGGTTTCCTTGCGCGACGGCGGCAATGGCGCGAGTCACTTCCGTAGTTGGACGGAGCAAGTCCCCGACGAGCATGTTGACGGAAACTTCCATCTCGCCCCAGGCGCCTCTCGACTGGTTGAATCTTGTCCGTTCTCGCGTTCGGCCTTCCTTGCCAACCACCTGTCCAACGCGCTTTAGTTCCTGCGCCATCTGCTGATTAGCCGCGGCAATCTCGTTAAACGTGTCGGCGATTTTCCCTTCCACGCCCGTCCAGGCGCCGGGGAGACGCACGGAGAAGTCACCGTCGCGCATTGTTTGCAGGCTCGCCAGTATGACGCTGAGATCGGCGATGCCCGGTGTCCCCTTGCCTCGCCCGTTGTTTTCCGACGCTGTCTGCGATTCCCCGCTGGTGCTGGGAATTGCAGGGTTATGGTCGCTTTTTTTCATGCCTGTCTCCAAAATGCCTCTGCATCATTACGCGTGGAGTAAACATAAATAATGACGGATGCTCCGTTGCTACGCATGCCTGTTTTCGCTAGCGGACTCTCTCAATCCCGACTGCTTCGCTGACAATCTCGATGGCTGTATCTGGCCCAGCTTCAGATAAGGAAGTCTAATTTCGTATCATGAAAGCCGCACGGAGGGGCATACAGTAATTCCTGTATAAAACAGCACAGTAGACAAATTTCGGGTCTAGGCATGCCCTCTTCTTGTGAGGTATGCTTGCCGAATGATGGTTTGGCACAGGGCTCGTTTCATCGCATGGTAGCCGTACGGATCTTAATCGCTGACGACCATGAATTCGTCAGGAGAGGCGTGCGCGCGCTTTTGGAGTCTCGCGACGGCTTTGAAGTGTGTTTTGAAGCTGCAAACGGCCAGGAAGCCGTTGAGAAAGCCCGGGAACTGAAGCCTGACCTAATCATTTTGGACATCACCATGCCGATTTTGAGCGGCTTTGATGCCGCTCGAAAGATCAAGGAATTCTCCCCGGAAACTCCCATTGTGATTCTCAGCATGCATCGCGACAAAGAATACATGGAAGAGGCGCAGAAGATAGGCATACAGGGCTACGTGCGCAAATCGCAAGCGGCGTTGACCCTGGTTACTGCAGTGGACGCAGTTCTTCAAGACCAGACCTTCTTTCCTGCCGAGTTGTGACATTGCTCGACCCAACATCCGAAATCGCTGTCTCCTTTAGCAAGTAAGCCCTTTCTCGGATGGATATGTGAACGATGGATGCAGGGGATTCGCAGGTAACAGGTTCACGCGGTTTCTTTCGGCGAAAGGGAGACATTTTCAGCCTCCAAGCTGTCGCCATGAGGAGAACGATCGCCGCGCCTCCTACTGCGGGACGCTACAAATGGCGCAACGGTTCATCGACCGTATCAGCGGGAGTTCTCTTTGCATCTCGCTCCAACGATTTGGTTACCATGTCCTTGGAGCCGAGACCTACAGCAAGAGCCAAAGCGAAAACAATTCCGCCGAAGAGAATGCCAAAAGCAAGCTCCACGATGCCAACGGCGATTCTGAGGTGTACCAGCGCCATTGCGATCGTCAACACCATCACGAGCCATCGAGTGCCAACGCTGAGCAGGCGCGCGTACCCCAAGTTCAGATTGACGGCTCCGATCAATACGCTCCTGGCCACGTAGCGAGCAACTACCGCTCCAACCGCTAGAACAACGATGGCGCCCATCACGTTCGGCACGTAAGCGAAGATGCTTCGCACCAACGAAGAGGTCAGGTCAGAATTGAAGGCCGCGATGCCGATCAGGAATCCAGCAGCGACAATGGCGCAGGCCATCGTTCCCGACACGAGAAGCGTGGGGCTGTTTTGGGGCGACCACTCTGCCAGAGAGGAAAAGCCCCAACGGGATACTCGTTCGTCGAATCGCATACTCGAGAGCAATCGCCGTACGACCATCCCTACAATCCAAGCCAATAGAAGCGAAATCAGAAGTGCCAGGAAGAGGGCTACGAATCCCGGCACCAGACTTGCCAGCCTGGTAACGAATCTAGTCGTCGACTGATACAACGCTTGCTTGACTTGTCCCCACATAAATCCCTCCTTTGCAAACCTACGGATTGAAGCGATCTGGCCAACGCCATCGCGACACGAGGTATGGCTTCCCTATCTCGTAGGCGAGCGAGAGCCGCTCGAGACGGTGTTCGATCGCATTTTCCTCGGCGGTTTCTAATTCGCGCGCATAGGAAGCCACCCATCCCAGATACAGTGGCGTCAGCGACCGCAGAAGATGATCGCGGTTGATCGTCCGCAGACGATGAGCCAGCGCAAAATCGTAGATGATACGCACCCAGAGTTCGTCCGGGATATGGAACTGCTCGATTGGCAGGCGCGCCAGCTTTCTCAGTTCCCACAAACTAGCCGGAGGCAGGATTAAGCCCCATATTTCCTGTAGGTCTCGGATGCCCAACTGGAACGAATTCACCAATCGGTCGATTTCCACGGTTCCCGTCGTCTGAGGCGCCGACACAGGCTCGTTCAACGCCTTCACCGGACTCGATGTTCGCGTTCTTTGCCAACACGCAGCGTTTTTCTCCATGGCGAGAAAAATGGGTCCAAGGATCTCGCTAAGCAGGGAACTCACAGTCGTCCAGTCGCCCGGAGGATAGCTGCGCGCTCCCAGATACGCTTGAGACACCTGGAGGTTGCCGCATAAAACCAGTGGAACAAGTGACGCGAGCAAATGCATTCCGCTCGCGCCTGTCTTGCCATTCTGCTCTCTCTCGAGGAGTTTCTGGAGGAGCTTTTGAGAAACTCCCAAGTCCGGTCCCATCGGATTTTGAATGCGCAATCCGTAAAGGCTTCGCGTAAGCGGGGAGATGATGCTGCTATTCAACAGCCCCTCAAATTTCCGGCGCGCATAACTCGGCGCGATAAAATCGCAACTCGCTTCGAGTAAGGGCGCCGTAAGCTGGCAGACCCACTTCGATGGCGCATGTTCCAGTTTGGAGGCAATGACGCAGCATCCACGAACTCCAAGCCTCTCGCCAATCGTGAGAATGGATTGGTAAGCGGCCAACATGCCCTCAACGGGTGTCATCGGTGAGCTTTGAGTCGGCAAAGCCCAAGGGATTAGAGACAATGATGAATCTTGCGCGAGTGCAGCGGAACCGGTCGGCGTGGAATCGGAGGCAAGACGGTTTTGCAGCACCACGATTCGCGGACTTCCCGGAAGTGTTCGAAGGGCACTGCACACTTCGGCAACGTCTTCCTGGCTCAGATCGGCCACAATGCCGACCACAAGGTCAGCGCTATCGATTTGTCCGAGGTCTTGCACCGCTTGTTGCGGAACGGAGTCCACTTCCAAGGTTCGAACCTCAAGCTTCTGATTTTTTCACACCGACATCGACAGAATCCCCATTAACGGGATTCGTAGCCACGCGGGACGGCTGTCCAGTTCATAGCGCACCTCATAAAGCACCTTTTCAAGGAGAAACGTATCCAGGAGCACGCGGAATTCGTCCGCGCTGCCCGGCACGAAGTCCACACACCCGAGCGTTTGCCGATAAGCCCGCACGAATTCAGCGGAAACCGAGCGCTCCCAAAGCTGCGCCCACGGCTCGAGCGTTTCAAAATCGCCGGGATGTCTCGCAATGTAGGCACTCAGGCTAGCGTACGCGGCGTAGCTGAAGGAACGCACCATGCCGGCGACATCTTTCAACGTGCTTTGCTTGGATCGCCGGTACGCCAACGAGCGCGCCGGTTCCCCTTCGAAATCCAGAATTACGAAATCCGTTTTCACCCGCAGTACTTGCCCCAGATGATAGTCGCCGTGAATTCGGATGCGCTGCGTGCGAAGGTTTGAGCTGCCCAACGCTTCCAGACGCTGCAAGATCCGGCGACGCCGAGTGAGTACGGCGCCCGCGAGCTCGATTAGTTCATCGGACAAGGACGGCAGCCGGTCTTTGAGAATGTCGAAAACACCCGATGCGTGTTGGCGAACGTCAGCCATCAACGCTTTCAGGTCGTCGGCGCTCAAAGGCTCGGGCAAGAATGCCGGATCGTCAGTCGGCGATGCCATTGCCAAATGGAGTTCGGCGGTGCACCGCCCCAGGGCGGCAGCAGCATCCAGATAAATGCCTACGTGATCTCGCGCCAGCTGAGATGGCGGACGCTCGGCAAGTTCCATAATGTCGCGCAGTTCGCCGCTCAAGTTCTCGGGAAGGGCGAGAGGAGCACAGGTTTCGTAGTAGCGGTCCAGCTCTTCGATCGTCCACTTCCAGCCGTCGCCCTCGTTTGCAACCAGGCCCTGCAAAATTCCCAGTGTGGAGGTGTTGCCGTTCTCCGTCGACGTATACTCGATCAAGCCGGCAAAGGGCGGAATTCGATCGAAGCCTACTTTTTCGGTTAGGTGTCTTCCAATCTCACACTCGGGATTCACACCAGTTTCTTGGCGGCGGAACAGCTTCAAAATGAACCGGTCTCCAAAAATGATCGACGTATTGCTCTGCTCCGCGGAGCCGCGCCGCACCTGTAAGGAAGTTTCCGCATGTCCCAAGACATGCTGAAAGGCCTTTCCCCGCACTCCTCGTATAGCACCGTGGCGGGCGGGAATCTGTTCTTCGTTTTCGATCAGTGCAAGCAACGCGGCGCACGTTTCGTCGTCCAACACAGCATCGTGAAGCAAACCAGAATTCTCCTGCACGACAACTGGCGCGATCACGGCGTTCGGAGCTGCGCGGCGCAATTCCTCTGCGCGCTCGCCCAGGGTTACTCCGAGTGTGAGCAGATAAGTGTCGGGTGCTCCGCCGTTGTACTGCACTTCCAGCAGAGCCAGTGCCGATTTTGACGCCTCCAAGACGGCCCAGTCCAGAACTCGTGTTGCTTTGATCTGGCGAGACTTCGCAGCGAACCAGCGCTGCGCCGGCAGATATTCCTTCAGATATGAGCTCTCGAGGCGGCGTCTTTCCACGCCTTCAAAGATGGTTCCCCAGTTGTCCCCGAAAGCCAGCGGCGGATTTTCCGTGAGGCCCACGCCGGCAGCGCTGGCTTCTTGCCTGGCATGCAGCTCCAGCCACATGAAACCGTACGGAGCCAATGTAAGCCGGTAGGGCTGCTGCTCCACTACGGGGAATTCCACATACCCCAGCATCTCAATCGGGAGCATTCCCTCCAATTTCGATAGATCCAAATCCACAGGTTGGGCGAAGCGGGAAAGATTCGCCACGCACAGAATTTGCTCATCTCCATCCCTTCGCAGATAGGCCAGCACCTTGCGATTCGCCGGATCGAGAAATTCAATGCTGCCGCGCCCGAAAACGCGAAAAAGTTTTCGCAAAGCGATCATGTTGCGCATCCAGTTCAAGAGCGACGACGGATCACTCTGCTGAGCTTCCGCGTTGATCGCTTCGTAGCCCCACACCGGGTCCATGATCACGGGGCTGTAAAGTAGCGCCGGAGTGGCGTTGGAAAATCCGGCATTCCTATCGCCGTTCCATTGCATCGGCGTTCTCACGCCGTTGCGGTCGCCAAGATATATGTTGTCTCCCATGCCGATTTCGTCGCCGTAGTAGAGAATCGGGGAGCCTGGAAACGAGAAGAGCAGGCTGATCAAAAGTTCAATTCGCCTTCGATTGTTGTCGACAAGAGGGGCCAGGCGTCGGCGGATACCGAGATTGATGCGCATTCTCGGGTCGGCGCTATACGCCAGATACATATAGTCGCGCTCATCATCCGTCACCATTTCCAGCGTCAATTCGTCATGGTTTCGCAGAAACAGGCCCCACTGGCAGTTTTCCGGAATACTGGGAGTTTCCGCAATGATGTCGGTAATGGGCAGCCGGTCTTCCTGGCGCAGCGCCATGTAGATGCGCGGCATCAAGGGGAAATGGAAGGCCATATGGCATTCGTCCCCGTCGCCGAAATATGGACGCACATCGGTCGGCCACTGGTTCGCTTCGGCAAGAAGCATACGGCCGGAGTAATTTGCATCTATCTCCTGCCGAAGTCTTTTGATGACGGCGTGTGTCTCCGGAAGATTTTCGCAACTCGTTCCTTCGCGCTCCACTAGATAGGGGATCGCGTCCACCCGCAAGGCGTCCACTCCCATGTCCAGCCAGTACCGCATGACCTTGATGACTTCTTCGACCACTCTTGGGTTGTCGTAGTTCAGATCGGGCTGGTGCGAGAAGAACCGGTGCCAGTAATAGGCTCTAGCAAACGGATCCCACGTCCAATTGGATTTTTCCGTGTCGGTGAAGATGATTCGGACGCCGCGGTATTTTTGGTCCGTGTCACTCCAAACATAAAAGTCGCGTTCCGGCGAACCGGCGGCAGCTTGGCGGGCGGCTTGAAACCAAGGATGTTCTTCCGAGGTGTGATTGATCACCAGTTCGATTACAACCTGAAGGCCTCGATCGTGAGCGGCGTTCAGAAACGTTTGGAAGTCTTCGATCGTGCCATACATGGGATGAACGCCGAGATAGTCGGAGATATCGTAGCCGTCATCCTTGAGGGGTGAAGGGAAGAAGGGCAACAACCACAGACACGTGACGCCGAGGTCCTGAAGATAATCCAGCTTCTGGATCAAGCCGGGAAAATCACCGATGCCGTCGCCATTGCTGTCCTTGAACGCGCGCACGTGCAGCTCGTAAATGATTGCGTCTTTGTACCAAAGCGGATCCGCCGCACTGCCGCGCCGTTTCTCCATAAAGCCTTTCCTAAAGTCTCAAGGAGCATTCCCAAACTGTGGCTGGAAAAGGGGAAACTTCCGCTTAGAGGTGGTAATCAAAATCCGGCTCCGTATGAATCCTTTGGCCGCACGCGCAAAACATGCGCCGGCAGACTTCCGGGCGTCAATTCCACGTAATTCCGTGGTCCGTGCCACAGAAATCGCCCATCGCTGAGGAGGTCATGAGCCTGGAATGCCTGATCCGCGTCGAATCCCAGTGAACTGAAGTCCAAATGTACCCAGCCGGACTGTGTGTGAAAGGAATCGAGATTCACAACCACGACAATTACATTGGAAAGATCATCGGTCGACTTGCTAAAGCACAGCAGAAGTGGATTGTCCGTTTCGTGAAATCGCAGCGTGTGCTCGCTTTGCAATGCCGGATTATCCTTGCGGATTCCATTGACCTGGGCGATGAAGTCCCTCAGGCTTCCTTCCGCATTCAAGTCCCTGTGCTTGATTTCGTATTTCTCTGAATAAAGGAACTCCTCGCTGCCGGGCTCCAGCGCGGCGTTTTCGCACAACTCGAAAGCGGGTCCGTAGATTCCATAGTTGGCTCCCAACATGCCCGCCAACACCAGGCGAATCATAAACTCGGAGCGCCCCCCGACTTGCAGGCCTTGCGGAAGAATATCGGGAGTGGCCGGCCACAGGTTGGCGCGAAAATATTCCCGGACATCCGTCTGAGTCAATTCGGTGAAGTATTCAGTCAACTCCTGCTTGGTGTTCCGCCATGCAAAATAAGTGTAGGACTGAGAAAAACCGCTTTTCGCCAGCCGGAGCATGATGTGTGGCCGGGTAAAAGCCTCCGCAAGGAAAATCACCTCGGGATGCTGTTCCTTGATTTCGCCGATGACCCATTCCCAGAAGGGAAAAGGTTTCGTATGCGGGTTGTCGACCCGGAAGATGCGCACTCCTTGATCGATCCAGAATTGAAAAACGCTTTTCAATTCGTCCCACAATGCAAGCGCACCTGAGGTGTCGAAATTAAGAGGATATATATCCTCATACTTCTTTGGTGGATTTTCCGCGTACTGGATCGTACCGTCGGGACGCTTCCGGAACCACTCGGGATGCTCGTGCGCATAGGGGTGATCCGGAGAGCATTGGAACGCGATATCCAGCGCAACTTCCAGCCCGTGTTCTTCGGCCTTGGAGACAAACCGGCGGAAATCCTGCAGAGTTCCCAACTGCGGATGAATCGACTTGTGACCGCCCTCGGCCGATCCAATCGCCCAGGGGCTGCCCACGTCGTCGGATTCCGCCACGACTGAATTATTTTTTCCTTTGCGGTGAGTGCTCCCGATCGGGTGAATGGGTGCCAGATAGAGGACGTCGAAGCCCATGGACGCAATATAGGGAAGCCAAGTCTCGCAATCCTGCAACGTGCCGTGACGTCCAGCCTCTGGCGAGCAGGAACGCGGGAAAATTTCGTACCATGTGGAAAAGCGCGCTTTAGGGCGGTCCACGGTTACGCACAGCTCTTTCTCGTAACGGGTTGCGAGCTTCCGATCTGGATAGCGTTCCATTAGCGACAGCAATTCTTCTTCCAGAGCGATTGATTTGCCGGATTCTTTTTCCGCATTGTCATGCAGGCGGCGCGCCCATTCGCGGAGCAATTCGCTATCCCCGCCCGCGGCGCGTTTGGCTGTATCTGCGATGAGCTCGGCTCCGATCAGCAGTTCGATTTGAACATCTTGTCCGGCGGCGATTCGCTTGCTCAAGTCGTCGCGCCAGGTTTTGAAACGGTCCGTCCACCCTTCCACGGTGTACCGATACGTTCCAATTTTGGTAACGCGAAACTCGCCTCGCCAGCGATCGTTTACAAGAGGCACCATCGGCGACGACTGCGGCTCCTTCTCCGCCCCCTGCCAATACAGGATGCGACATGCAAGCTGGTCGTGGCCATCGGCAAAGATATCCGCTTCCACAACGACGCTTTCCCCGACCACGCGCTTGATCGCGAACCTGCCACCATCGATTTCCGGACGTACTCGTTCGATGGCCACGCGACGTCGAGCATCCATTCGCAGCTGCTCCATCGGTCGAAGTCCCTCTGCGGGTGCAAGGCCAAGCTCTTCCAGGTCGCTCTCCTTCGCTGCTGCAATACGATTTATTCGGCCCATCTTTTTAAAGATACGCCTCTCCATACTTCATACCAAGTGCTATTGGCCCATGTTTGTTACAAAGGAGTTTTTATCACGAAGGCGTCCCAGCTCTACGTCTTACAACGCGCTTAAGCCCGCGAAGATATCCGGTGAACAATATCCAGTGAAGATATATGCTAACCGCGATGGTGCCCCTTTCTCGCCGCAACAGTTTTCCCGGCCATTCCCAATTGACTCGCGGACCGGCGGTGCGTACTTTCGAACGCGTCCAGTTTTTCGCCGGAAAGGATCCTCATGAATAACGCCATGGCCGCAATCATCCTGTTGGTCGTCGCTGGAGTGATGAACGGCAGCTTCACGCTTCCGATGAAGTACACGCGCGAGTGGGCCTGGGAAAATACGTGGCTCATCTGGACGATCTGGGCATTGGTGATCTTCCCGCCCGTAATGACGCTTGCCACTGTGCCAGATTTGCGCGGCGTTTATTCGAGCGTCGCTCCCGCAATCATCATTACGGTTGCCGCGTGCGGAGCCGGATGGGGAATCTCACAGGTCTTTTTTGGCCTCGCCGTTGATTCTGTCGGCATTGCGCTGGCCTTCTCCGTGATTCTCGGCATTTCGGCTGCCGTTGGCGCTCTTGTCCCGCTCTTCCAATCGCAAGCGGAAACCAGGCGTGAAATCCTCGTTCTCGCCGGAGTCGCGCTTGTGGTCATTGGCGTCGGGATTTGTGCCATCGCCGGACGCAGACGCGAAGCCGCTCTCGGACGCGCGCTGGATCCCAACAAAGCTTCCGTGACGCGCGGATTGCTTTACTGCGCAATCAGCGGTGTTGGCTCGGCGCTTGTCGGAATCGGCTTGTGGCTGGGAACGCCGATCGGTGTGGCCGCGGAGCATCTCGGTGCGAGCATCACCTGGTCGCCCAACGCCATCTGGCTGCCGCTTATGTTGGCGGGCGCGATCCCCAATCTGATTTACTGTCTGTATTTGATCGGCAAGAATCACACCGCGAATCGCTTTGCCAAGCCTGCCACCGGCGGTTACTTCATCCTCGCCGGAATCATGGGCATATTCTGGTTCGGCAGCACGCTGATGTACGGAATCGCCGTCAGACCGCTGGGAACGGCTGTCGCCTGGCCCATTTTCATGTCTCTAATCGTCATCGTCGCCAGCATCTGGGGCGTTCTCACGGGAGAATGGAAAGGCGCCGGCAAGCGCCCGCTGCAAATCATGTACGGCGGAGTCGCCGTCCTCATACTCGCCATCATTGTTCTCTCCCGCGCGAGTTAGTAGACTTTCTGCGCGATGCCACCACGCTTTGAATCGAACGTGCCGTACTTTTCTGGTCCGGGCGGCGTAACGCCACCGGGCGGCAACAACGGAAACCCGGCCTCATTCGTTTGCTTGAGTGGATCGGCCGCAGTCTCCGGGAGTTGCGGGTCAGTGGTCGCCAGACTTGCGCAAAACCGAGAACCGGCTGAACCTAGCCATACTTGTGAAGTTCTAACCCATTTTCTCCGGACCTGTACGCGCGGAGCTACGCTGAAACTACTTAGTTGCCCAGAGAACGCATTCAGCATTTTGGTGTAATGTTGTTGTAATACAAGGGGTCTCTCATTCCAATCTCCGTCACAACGCACTCGGCGATCTCTTTGGGGATCTCGATTGGCATCGGGTTGCTGATCGGAGCGGAACGCGAGCGCCGAAAAGGTAGCGGCTCCCGACGCGGCGCCGCCGGTGTACGGACGTTCGCCCTTGCTGCTTTTGCTGGTGCGCTCAGTGGCTATTTCAAGAGTGAGGGCCTGCTCGTTGCCGTGGTAGCAGCGGCTGTGCTCTTCGCGGCGCTTGCTTATCGTCGCACAGCCCCAAAAGACCCTGGCCTGACCACCGAATTTGCTCTCGTGGTCACTGTTCTTCTCGGCGCGTTGACGATGCAGAACCCGCCGCTCGCTGTTGGCCTCTCTGTCATCATAACAATTCTCCTTGCGGCCAGAGAACGTCTGCATAGAGCCTTCAAAAACCTGCTATCGGAACAGGAAGCTCATGATGCGCTCGTGTTCCTGGCCGCCACACTTGTGATTCTGCCTCTTGCACCGAACCGCGAAGTCGGTCCATTTGGCGCATTCAATCCTCGAAAAATTTGGGAGCTTGTGGTCCTGGTGATGGCAATTGGTGCAGTGAGTTACATTGCCTTGCGCGCTCTGGGATCCCGTGCAGGACTCGCCCTGGCTGGCCTTGTCGGTGGGTTTATCTCCGCCAGCGCAACCATAGGAGCTATGGGTAATCGTGCAAAACGTAATCCCGAACTCGGAAGTGCTGCTGCTTCAGGTGCGGTTCTTGCAACGGTCGCAACCATCGTCCAAATGCTCCTCGTTCTAGTTGTCGTCAATGTTGCGACATGCCGTGCGTTGGCAAGGCCACTGTTTTTCTCCGGTCTCGCCGCCATCGGATACTCACTGATTTTTCTTGCGCTGTCCGCAAGAACTCCAACGGCAAATGAGCCCGCTGCGGGAAGGGCGTTCGATCTCCGATTGGCCTTTCTTTTCGCGATGACGATTACAGTGATTATGTTTCTCTGTGCTTTCTTGAACCAGAAGTATGGCAATCGAGGTCTTTTGGTGGGGGCCGCACTGTCGGGATTCGCCGATACCCACGCGACCGCAATCTCGATCGCGTCGCTGGTTTCCGCGGGGAGAATTACACCAGAGTCAGCTGTCTTGCCAATTTTGCTCGGCCTCACTACCAATACGCTGACCAAGGTCGTGGTTGCGTTCGCGGCCGGTGGTCATCGCTTTGCCCTAAGAATTCTTCCCGGCCTGATCGCAGTCATCATGGCAGCTTTCCTCGGGATGTGGCTTGCAACCAAATGAGAATCCCCATCGAGCCAACCTGCCAGTTGCCCGGCCGTTCACGGCTTGAAGTGGGGTAGTAAATTCTGATGTCCACCCTGGCGTGCTACAGTTAGCTAGTGCGACCCGAGATCGAGCAAGTCGTTCAATTGATCCAGCGCAACGACCCAAAGTCATTGGAGGAAGCGCTGGAATTGCTTCAGAAAACAGTTTTTTCCTTCAGCATGAAGGTGTGTGGGCAGCGGCAAGATGCCGAAGACACCATGCAGGAAGTGCTTCTCAAGTCAGTTCCCAACCTTCCAAAGTTCGACAACCCCAAAGCTCTGAGGGTTTGGCTTTATAAGGTAGCTAAGAACCGCTGTCTAATGAGCCGGCGCAAAAGCAAATTCTCTCCCACGGAAGATCTCTCCCTCGAAGAATTGATGCCCGACCGTCGGGAATTCCAAAGGCTATGGCGGAATCCTGATGGAACGCCGGAGACTTCTCTGTTGCGTCGCGAGAACGCGAAGCACCTTCGGGAAGCGGTGCGGAAACTGCCTGCGGAGTATCGGCTCGTTCTTGTACTGCACGACATGGAGGAGCTGTCGGACTCGGACATCGCCGAAATCACGGGCCTCCGGCGAGGGACACTTCGCGTGCGGCTGCATCGCGCACGACTCTACGTGCGAAAGGAACTCGCCAAACAGGCGCTGCATCGTATCCCACGTCAACAGGCGAAATCCTCTCGGGATAAACGACCCCTTGCAGAGGGCCGCCAAAGGCACTGCAAGGAAATGTTCGCCGAACTCTCAAATTACCTCGACGATGAGATGGACGATTCCCTCTGCGAAAAACTGGAAAAGCACATGGACGGCTGCGAGCCGTGCAAAGCGTTCCTGTCGAGCTTGGAAAATTCGATCCAGCAGTGCCGAGTGGCGCCAAATGAAACACCCGACCCAAATGTCGCTGCGAGACTTAGGCGTGAATTGATGGCGGAGTATCAAGGATTAATGGGCAAGATCACCAAGGACCACGCAATCCGGCGAAACCGAGTTTAGTCGCCAAAAGATCCCCTTCTGTTTATTCGCTATTCTCCTGTAACAGATTTCGTACTTCTGCATTTATGTATGTGCCTGTTTGAATTGAGGCTGATGTCTCCGCCGTCACACCGGACTGTGACCTTAATCACAGCAAGCCCAAGAGGTTAGAGCTTAACTGGTTGGCAGGCGCGACCCAATGCAGCCAACCCGCTTCGCGCGTTCGGGTGGGGCCTGAGTGAACCAAAGGAGTTTAGGAGACAAACTATGAGACTGTCCTTCGATTTGCCAAAGGTATCGTTGTTAGCCATTGCGCTCGCTGCCCTTAGTGCGATTGTTGCGTTCGGGCGCGTCGGCCAGGGGCCCAAAGGAACACGTATCTATGATCCAAAGACTGAGACAACCATCACCGGTGTAATCCAGGAAGTGAAGGAATTACCTGGTCCGGGCCGCAGCACGGGCACGCATCTCATCGTCAAGGCCGGAACGGAAGTAGTCGATATTCATGTCGG
>Ga0307372_10005128_pt1 | contig 19818 bp, 16 predicted proteins | sample OX1MG_FD_202533 | JGI IMG/M metagenome (GOLD analysis project Ga0307372, IMG submission 202533) | Soil microbial communities from Risofladan, Vaasa, Finland - OX-1 | ecosystem: Environmental > Terrestrial > Soil > Coastal area > Acid sulfate soil | place: Finland: Risofladan, Vaasa | collected...
CGACGCGGGGCCGACATCGAGGCCGAACTGCACCTCTCGTTCGAGGACGCCGTCCGCGGGGTCACCACCTCGGTCAACGTGGCCGGCGAGGCCCGTTGCGAGACCTGTCACGGAAACGGCGCCGCCCCCGGTACCCAACCCGTCACCTGCCCCACCTGTCACGGCAGCGGTTCACTCCAGGACAACCAGGGCCTCTTCTCCCTGAGCCGCGTCTGCCCCCAGTGTTCGGGCCGGGGCACCATCATCGAGACCCCCTGCCCCACCTGCAAGGGATCGGGCGTCCAGCGCCGGACCCGTTCGGTCAAGGTCAGGATCCCCGCCGGCGTGGAGGACGGACAGCGGATCCGGGTGAAGGGACGCGGCGCCCCCGGGCGCGGCAACGGCCCCTCCGGTGATCTCTACGTCATCGTCCACGTGGACAGCAATCCCCTCTTCGGACGACGCGGCCGGAATCTCACCCTCACCGTCCCCGTCACCTTCCCCGAGGCCACCCTGGGCACCACCATCACCGTCCCCACCCTCGACGACCCCGTCACCCTGCGCATCCCGGCCGGTACCTCGTCGAACCAGACCTTCCGGGTCAAGGGACGCGGCGTCCCCTCGTCGGGCCGACGCGGTCACGGCGACCTCATGGTCACCGTCGACATCGTCGTCCCCAAGAAACTGAACGACGAGCAACGCGCCGCCGTCGAAGAGCTCGCCCGCGTCTCGGACCCTGCGCCCCGTGACCATCTGGGGGCCGGCTCATGACGATCAACCCTTACCGCCGGTCCGGCCAACCGGGCCCGCCCGAGTCACCGACGCGCGCCGTCTACGTCATCTCGGTGGCGGCCGAGTTGGCCGGCATGCATCCCCAGACGCTGCGCGTCTACGAGCGCCGCGGTCTGGTGGACCCGTCGCGCACCGGCGGCGGCAACCGGCGCTACTCGCAGCGCGACATCGAACAGCTCCGGCGGATCCAGGACCTGACGGCGGCCGGCCTCAATCTCGAAGGCGTCCGCCGGGTGCTCGAGCTCGAAGCCGAGCTGACCCGTCTGCAGGCCGAGGTCGACCGGGTCCGGGCCGAGGCGCAGGCCGCCGTGGAGAAGACCCACCGCCACTACCGACGCGATCTCGTGCCCGTCCGCCAGGCCATCGTGGCCCGGCCCAAGCCGGCCACCGGCCGCACCAACAGCAGCGTCACCGATCGCCGCAGCGATCGCAGGAGGTAATCCCATGGCCATCGATCCGAACCGTTGGACCGTCAAGACCCAGGAGGCCTGGGCCGCCGCCGCCGACCGGGCCCGGACGGGCGATCACGCCGAGATCACCCCCGACCATCTCCTGGCCGCCCTGGTGGCCCAGCCCGACGGTCTGGCCGTCCCTCTGCTCGGCCGTGCCGGGGTGGAGCCCGCCGCGCTCGGCCAGCAGGTGAACGAGCGGTTGGACAAGCTGGCCAAGGCCTACGGCTCCTCGGCGCCGGCCATGGGCCGCGAGACGAGCCGGGTGCTCGACGAGGCCGACACCATCCGCGGTGACATGGGCGACGAGTACCTCTCGGTCGAGCACCTGTTGCTGGCCCTGGCCGACAAGATCGGCGTCTCGCGCGACCAGTTGCTCACCGCGCTGCGCCAGATCCGCGGCAGCCACCGGGTGACCTCGCAGAATCCCGAAGAGCAGTACCAGGCCCTCGAGCGCTACGGCCGCGACCTGACCGAGGCGGCCCGGCAGGGCAAGCTCGACCCGGTCATCGGCCGGGACGAGGAGATCCGCCGGGTGATCCAGGTGCTCTCCCGGCGGACGAAGAACAACCCCGTCCTGATCGGCGAGCCCGGCGTGGGCAAGACCGCCATCGTGGAGGGCCTGGCCAACCGGATCGTGGAAGGCGATGTGCCCGAGGGCCTGCGGGACAAGTTGGTGGTGGCCCTCGACCTCTCCTCCATGGTGGCCGGGGCCAAGTACCGCGGCGAGTTCGAGGAGCGCTTGAAGGCGGTGCTGAAGGAGATCACCGACGCCCAGGGCGAGGTCATCACCTTCATCGACGAGCTCCACACCATCGTGGGGGCGGGCGGGGCCGAAGGGGCCATGGACGCCGGCAACATGATCAAGCCCATGCTGGCCCGGGGCGAGCTCCGGCTGATCGGAGCCACCACCCTCGACGAGTACCGGAAGTACATCGAGAAGGACGCGGCGCTCGAGCGGCGCTTCCAGCCCGTGGTGGTGGGCGAGCCCTCGGTGCAGGACGCCATCGCCATCCTCCGCGGCCTGAAGGAGCGCTACGAGGTCCACCACGGGGTCCGGATCCAAGACGCCGCGCTGGTGGCGGCGGCCGTCCTCTCCGACCGCTACGTGACCGGACGCTTCCTGCCCGACAAGGCCATCGACCTGATGGACGAGGCGGCCAGCCGGCTGCGGATCGAGATCGACTCGATGCCCACCGAGATCGACGTGGTCAGCCGGCGGATGCGCCAGCTCGAGATCGAGCGGATGGCCCTGGCCAAGGAGTCCGACCCGGCCTCGGCCGAGCGGCTCGTCCGGCTCGAGGAGGAGCTGGCCAACAGCACCGAGCAGGTCGACGCCATGACGGGCCGCTGGCAGGCCGAGAAGGACGCCATCGCCTCCATCCGGACCCTGAAGGAGGAACTGGAGGTCAGAAAGGGCGAGGCCGAGCGCTTCACCCGCGACGGGGACCTGACCCGGGCCTCGGAGATCCGCTACGGAACGGTCCCCGTGATCGAGCGCAGGATCGACGACGCCACCCGTGCCCTGGCCACCCTGCAGGTCGACGGAGCCATGTTGAAAGAAGAGGTGGACGCCGAGGACGTGGCCGAGGTGGTCAGCCGCTGGACCGGGGTGCCGGTCACCCGGCTGCTCGAGTCGGAGCTCCAGAAGCTCGTCCATATGGAGCAGGACCTCGACGCCCGGGTGGTGGGCCAGGACGAGGCCGTCCAGGCCGTGGCCAACGCCATCCGGCGCAGCCGGGCCGGCCTCTCGGACCCGAACCGGCCCATCGGTTCCTTCCTCTTTCTCGGTCCCACCGGGGTGGGAAAGACCGAGCTGGCCCGGGCCCTGGCCGGGTTCCTCTTCGACGACGACCGGGCCATGACCCGGATCGACATGGGCGAGTACCAGGAGAAGCACAACGTGGCCCGGCTGGTGGGCGCCCCTCCGGGCTACGTCGGCTACGAGGAGGGCGGCCAACTGACCGAGCTCGTCCGCCGCCGTCCCTACGCCGTGGTCCTACTGGACGAGATCGAGAAGGCCCACCCCGACGTCTTCAACGTCTTACTCCAGGTCTTGGAGGACGGCCGGCTGACCGACGGCCAGGGCCGGACGGTGGACTTCACCAACACCGTCCTGATCATGACCTCGAACCTGGCCGGGGATCCCCAGGACTTCTTCAAGCCCGAGTTCTTCAACCGGATCGACGAGGTCGTCCGCTTCCGCTCCCTCGACCGCGACGACCTGCGCCGGATCGTGGACATCCAGCTGGCCCACCTCCGTGACCGCCTGGCCGATCGCCGGCTGGAGTTGGCCGTCACCGACGCGGCGAGAGACTGGCTGGCCGACAAGGGCTACGACCCCGACCTCGGGGCCCGGCCGCTGCGCCGGGTCATCCAACGGGCTATCGAGGACCCCCTCGCCCTCACCTTGCTGAAGGGCGGCTACACCGAGGGCGAGACCGTCACCGTCGACGTCGGCGACCACGGCACCCTGGTGCTCACCTGAGAGCCCGGCCGGCACCGGACGGGGAGATCCCCCCAGGCCCCGGGGTACACTGCGACGTAATCCGGAGTCTTTCGAGGCAGGAGAAACGCGTGCCCGCAACGGTGGTCGTGGGGACCCAGTGGGGCGACGAGGGCAAGGGCAAGCTGACCGACCTGCTGGCCCGGGACATGCAGATGGTCGTCCGCTACCAGGGCGGCCACAACGCCGGGCACACCGTGGTGGTGGAGGGAGAGTCCTTCGCCCTGCAGCTGGTGCCCTCCGGGGTGCTCTACCCGCACATCACCCCCGTGATCGGAAACGGCGTGGTGGTGGACCCGGGTGTGCTGCTGGCCGAGCTCGACACGCTCGAGGCCAAGGGGGTCGACGTCTCCCGGATGGTGGTCTCGGGCAACGCCCATCTGATCATGCCGTACCACCAGGAGCTCGACCGGGTGACCGAGCGCTTCCTGGGCAAGAACTCGCTGGGGACGACCCGGCGCGGGATCGGCCCCGCCTACGCCGACAAGGCCTCGCGGGTGGGGCTGCGGGTGCAGGACCTGCTCGACGAGAAGATCTTCCGGCAGAAGCTCGATGTGGCTCTGAAGGAGAAGAACGCCGTTCTGGCCAAGGTCTACAACCGGCTGCCCATCACGGCCGCCTCCATCTGCGAGCGCTACCTCGACGAGTACGCGCCGCGGATCGGGCCCATGGTCGCAGACACCGTCGCCCTCGTCCACGACGCCCTCGACGCCGGCCGCAACGTCTTACTCGAGGGGGCCCAGGCCACCTTCTTGGACCTCGACCACGGGACCTATCCTTTCGTCACCTCCTCCAACCCCTCGGCCGGCGGCGCCTGCACCGGCACCGGGGTGGGCCCGCGCGACATCGGCGAGGTGATCGGGATCGCCAAGGCTTATGTCACCCGGGTGGGGGCGGGGCCCTTCCCCACCGAGTGTCTCGACGAGGTGGGCGATCTGATGGTCGAGCGGGGCCACGAGTTCGGGACCAACACCGGCCGGCGCCGACGCTGCGGCTGGTTCGACGCCGTCATGATGCGCCAGGCCGTCCGGCTGAACTCGCTCTCCGAGGTGGCACTGACCAAGCTCGACGTGCTCGACAGCTTCGAGACGGTCAAGGTCTGCGTGGCCTACGAGTCCGACGGCGAGCGCTTCATCCACCCGCCCTACCACCAGTCCACCTTTCACCAGGTCGTCCCCGTCTACGAGGAGCTGCCCGGCTGGTGCGAGGACCTCTCGGCCGCCACCGAACTCGGCGACCTGCCGCCGGCGGCGCGCGCCTACGTCTCGTTCCTGGCCACCCAGATCGGTGTCCCCATCAAGCTGGTCGGCGTGGGACCGGGCCGCGACCAGTTCGTCCGTTTTGCCGCATGAACACGGGCAAGGCATGAAAGCGGGCAAGGCATGAAGGCGGGCAAGGCATGAAGGTCTGCGTGGTCGGCTCGGGGGGACGCGAACACGCGCTGGCGCTGGCGCTGGCCCGGACGGCCGAGGTGGTGGTGACGCCGGGGAACCCGGGGATGGCGGGGACGCCGGTGGGGGGCTACCCGATCTCGTGCAGTGAGCGGGCCCCCGACGAGATCACCGCCGACCTCTGGGTGATCGGGCCCGAGCAGCCCCTGGTGGATGGGCTGGCCGACAAGCTGCGGGCCGACGACAAGCTCGTCTTCGGGCCCGGGGCCGACGGCGCGCTGCTCGAGGGCTCAAAGGCCTTCATGAAGGAGATGCTCGAGGAGGCCGAGGTGGCCACCGCCCGCTACGGCGCCTTCGACGAGGTCGCCCCCGCCCTCGAGTTCTTGGCGCAGCTGCCCGGCCCCTGGGTGGTGAAGACCGACGGGCTCGCCTCGGGCAAGGGTGTGCTCGTGACCGACGACCTCGGACGGGCCGAGGCCGACATCAAGACGAAGCTCTCGGGGGAGGCCTTCGGCGACGCCGGCCGGCGGATTGTCGTCGAGGAAGGCCTGGTGGGGGCCGAGTGTTCGCTGCTCGTGCTCTGTGATGGCCGTCGCATCGTGCCCTTGCCGGTGGCCCAGGACTACAAACGACTCGAAGACGCAGACCTTGGGCCCAACACCGGCGGCATGGGGGCCTGCTCCGGCACCGGACTGCTCGACGACGCCGTGGTCGACCGGATCCTGGACGAGGCCGTCGAGCCCCTGGTCGCCGCGCTCCGCCGGCGGGGGATCGACTACCGGGGGGTGCTCTACGCCGGGCTGATCCTCACCGCCGACGGCCCCCGGGTACTCGAGTACAACGTCCGCTTCGGTGACCCCGAGACCCAGGTGGTGCTGCCCCGGGTGGACGAGGACATCACCGGCCTGCTGGCCGAGGCGGCCGCCGGCCGGCTGCGGACCGATCCCCGGCCGACGGCCTCGGCCGAGGTCTGCGTGGTGATGGCCTCGGCCGGCTACCCGACCGCCCCCCGTCCCGGCGACCCGATCGAAGGTCTCGACCGGGCCGGGATGCTGGCCGATGTGACGGTCCTGCACGCCGGGACGGGCCTCGACGACCAGGGCCGGCTGGTCACCGCCGGCGGCCGGGTGCTCGGGGTCTGCGGCTCCGGTGCCGAGATGGCCACGGCCCGGGCCCGGGCCTACGAGGCGGTGGACAGCATCAGCTGGGACGGCGTCCAGTACCGGACCGACATCGGGGACCTGACGTCATGATCCCCCGGTATTCGTTACCCGAGATGGCGGCGCTCTTCACCGACGAGGCCCGGATCGAGAAGTGGCTCGAGGTGGAGCTGCTGGCCACCGAAGCCCGGGCCGAGCGGGGGGAGATCGCCGTCGAGGAGGCCGTGGTCGTTCGGGGCCGGGCCCCCAAGGTGACGGGCGAACTGGTGGCCGCCATCGCCGACCGGGAGAGGGTGACCGACCACGACGTGGCCGCTTTCGTCGACGTCGTCCAGGCCGCCGTCGGCCAACCCGAGGGATCGCTCGTCCACCACGGGCTCACCTCGTCCGACGTGGTCGACACCGCCCTCTGCGCCACCCTCGTGGCCGCCGCCGATCTGCTGATCGACGCCTCGGACGCGCTGGTGGCGGTCTTGAAGACGCGCGCCCTCGCCTTCATGGACACCCCCATGGCGGGCCGGACCCACGGGATGCACGCCGAGCCGACCACCTTCGGGGCCAAGCTCGCCCTCTGGTGCCTGCAGGCCGACCGGGACCGCCATCGGCTCCGGGCCGCCCGCCGGGCGGTGGCGGTGGGGAAGCTCTCGGGCGCCGTCGGCACCTACTCCAACATCGACCCCGCCGTGGAGGCCTTCGTCTGCCGGGCCCTCGGCCTCGTCCCCGTGCCCGCCAGCCAGGTCATCGCCCGCGACCGGCACGCCGAGCTGCTCTGGGCCTGCGCCTCGGTGGGGGCGAGCATCGAGATGATGGCCACCGAGATCCGGCATCTGGCCCGGACCGAACTGGGCGAGGTGGAGGAGGCCTTCGGAGCCGGCCAGAAGGGCTCCTCGGCCATGCCCCACAAGCGGAACCCGATCCTCTCGGAACGACTGGCCGGTCTGGCCCGGGTGCTGCGCGGCTATCTGGGGGCCGGCCTCGAGGACGTGGCCCTCTGGCACGAACGTGACATCAGCCACTCCTCGGTGGAGCGCGTCATCCTCCCCGACGCCTGCCTTCTCACCTATTACGTCCTGCGCCGCGGGGCGGGACTGATCGAGAACCTCGTCGTCCACCCCGAGCGGATGCGAGCCAACGTGCTCGAGGGGTCCTTCGGCCTCGTCTTCTCCCAGCCGGTGCTGCTGGCGCTGGTGTCCGCCGGCATGTCCCGCGACGCCGCGTATCGTGTGGTCCAACGTGACGCGCGTCGGAGTTGGGAGCAGCGCCGGCCCTTCCGGGCCGTTCTGGACGAGGACCCCGAGGTGACCGTCGGGGCCGAGGTCCTGGACGAGGCGTTCAGCCTGGACCGGTCGCTGCATCACGTGAGCCGGTTCGTGGAAGCGTTGCAGGAGGTGGAGCCGTGACTCTGGGACTGGTCCATGCCGGCAAGGTCAGGGAGCTCTACGACGCCGGCGACGAGATGTTGCTGATGGTGGCCTCCGACCGGATCTCGGCCTTCGACGTCATCCTGGCCGAACCCATCCCCGACAAGGGCCGGGTGCTCACGGCCATGACCATCCACTGGCTGGCCCTGCTGGCCGACGTGGCCCCCAGCCATCTGGTCACGGCCGATCCGGCCGGCCTGCCGCCGGGGGCGGCCGGCCTCGGCGGCGATGCCGGGCTGGCCGGGATCGCCGGCCGGGCCATGCTCGTCCGGAAGGCCAAGATGCTCCCGCTCGAGTGCATCGTCCGCGGCTACCTGGTCGGTTCCGGGTGGGCCGAGTACGAGAAGTCGGGCACCTTGCACGGCACGCCCCTGCCAGCCGGTCTCCGTCAGGCCGATCGTCTGCCCGAGCCGCTCTTCACCCCGTCGACCAAGGCCACCGAGGGTCACGACGAGAACATCTCCTACGACGACGCCGTGGCGCTGGTGGGGAAGGAATTGGCGGAGCAGGCCCGCGACATCTGCGTCGAGGCCTACCGCCGGGCGGCCGCCGCGGCCGAGAGAAACGGCATCATCGTGGCCGACACCAAGTTCGAGCTCGGCATGATCGACGGCCGGCTGGCGCTCTGCGACGAGGTTCTCACCCCCGACTCCTCGCGTTTCTGGCCGGCCGACGAATGGAAGCCGGGCACCAACCCGCCGTCGTTCGACAAGCAGCCCGTCCGCGACTGGCTGGCCGGCACCGGCTGGGACAAGCAACCCCCCCCGCCGCTGCTGCCGGCCGAGGTGGTGGCGGCCACCAGCGCCCGCTACGTCACCGCCTACGAGCGGATCAGCGGCAAGTCCCTGGCCGACTGGTATGGCCCGTCAAAGTTGAGCGACGAGGTGATCCGGTGAGATTCGATGTCCGTGTCGAGGTCCGGCTCCGTCCCGGCATCGCCGATCCTCAGGGCGCCACCATCGAGCGGGCCCTGCCCGCCCTCGGCTTCGCCGGTGTCGACGGCGTCCGGGTGGGCAAGTCGATCCGTTTCGCCATCGAAGCGCCCGACGAGGCATCGGCACGCAACCAGGCCACCGAGATGAGCCTCCGCCTGTTGGCCAATCCCGTCATCGAGGACTCCGACGTCGAGATCACCGCCGTCAGTGCGGCCGGCACAGCCCCGGTCGCCGGAGCCGTCCGGTGACCACCCGGATCGGCGTCGTCGTCTTCCCGGGCACCAACTGCGAACACGACGTCGTCCGCGGCCTGCGTATCGTGGCCGGCACCGACGGTGCTGCCGGTGCTGCTGGTTCCGCGGTCGAGGTGGAGCTCGTCTGGCACGGCGCCGACTCGGTCGACGGTTTCGACGCCCTGGTGTTGCCCGGGGGTTTCGCCCACGGCGACTACCTCCGGCCCGGCGCGCTGGCCCGTTTTTCGCCGGTCATGGGAGCGGTGACCCGCTTCGCCTCCGACGGGGGACCGGTCATCGGCATCTGCAACGGCTTCCAGGTGCTCACCGAAGCCGGTCTGCTGCCCGGGGCGCTGCAGAAGAACAGCGGGCTGCGCTTCCTGTGCACGACGGTGCCGGTGGAGATCTGCACCAGCCGGACCCCGTTGACGGCGACCGTCACGCCCGGCACCGTACTGCGGCTGCCGGTCAACCACTTCGAGGGCAATTACATCTGTGACGCCGTCACCCTGGAACGCCTCCGCGACGAGGACCGGATCGTCCTGCGCTACGCCGAGAACCCGAACGGCTCCATCGACGACATCGCCGGCATCTGCAATGTCGAGGGCAATGTGGTTGGCCTGATGCCCCATCCCGAGCGCGCGTGCGACGCCCTCACCGGGGCCACCGACGGAGTGGGCCTTCTGCGAGGGCTGCTGGCCGCCGCCTCTTCCGGTCGCTCGGCCCGTTCGGCCTTGGCTACCGCTTGAGCCCCTCATCCTTCGTCGCCGGGATCCTCTGGTCCTGAGCCTGTAGGCGGGCTCGTCCGACGAATTGGGCACCTCGAGCACCATGTCGATGATCGGCTTGGCCGGCAGGTCCACCACCGACGTGGAGCCGGCGTGCTCGAGACGGATGACACGGTCACCGAGGATCTGTCGGAGCCGCTCCGCCTCGCCGGCGTAGCAGGCGGGCCAGGCCGGATCGTAGGCCCGGATCTCTATGCGGCTTTGTAACGGCTGGGGTTTCGTGACCCAGGTTCGGGCCAACAGCTCCTCGTAGGCGCCGACGTCGTCCGGGTCCGACGGCATGCGTCGGGTCGCTTGGTCGGCATTCTCCGCACCGTCGGTCGGTGGGAATGACGGGCCCAAGGTGCTCAGGCCTTGGCCGCCTTGCCCCGGCCGATTCCGGCGCGCTCGAGGACCCCGGCGTCCACGCCGGCGGCGCGCCAGGCGGAGTAGCCGATGGCCTTGCGCTCGCCGTAGGACTTGGCCACCTTCAGAAAGCGGGCCTCCAGGTCGGCCATGTCGTCACCACCGTCGGCGCGCGCCAGTTCGGCCTCCAGGTCGGACTTCTCCTGCAGCAGGTGCAGTCGGGTCAGCGCGTCGGCCCCCGAGAGTTTGTCGTTCACCACACCGAGACGGCGGTTGATCGATTCGGTGGTCCGCTTCCGGCCCGGCCGGGGCCGCTGCTCCTCGATGGCCTCGAGGTAGAGCCGGACGGCCCGGCCCTCATCCCGGCCGCGGGCCAGTGCCTCTTTGTGCTCGGCCGTCATCGGTCGCTTGGACTGCTGTTCGGGGGGCGCCATGGGGCCATCATGCCGGTCGGCCGCCGTACCTGCAACGGAGCCGGAGCAGGTACCGTGACATCGATGGCCGACCGTGACACCGCCGCCGCGGCCGACGAGACACTGCACCGCGCCCTCGGTCTGACCGACCCCGAAGCCGACCGGATCGCCGAGATCCTGGGCCGGCCGCCGAACCATCTCGAGCTGGCCCTCTACGCCGTGATGTGGTCCGAGCACTGCTCCTACAAGTCCTCGCGCAAGCACCTGGGCCGGCTGCCCACCGAGGCCCCGCAGGTCATGGTGGGGCCGGGGGAGAACGCCGGGGTGGTCGACGTGGGCGACGGCATCGCCGTGGCCCTTCGGATCGAGTCCCACAACCACCCCTCGGCCGTCGAGCCCTACCAGGGGGCGGCCACCGGGGTGGGAGGCATCCTCCGCGACATCTTCACCATGGGGGCGAGGCCCATCGCCCTGATGGACCCCCTCTTCTTCGGCCCTCCCGACGACGCCCGGGGCCGCTGGCTGGTCGAGGGCGTGGTGGCGGGCATCTCCGGCTACGGCAACGCCGTGGGCGTCCCCACCATCGGCGGCGAGCTGACCTTCTCTGCCTGCTACGCCCGAAACCCTCTGGTCAACGTGCTCTGTCTGGGCGTGCTCCGCAAGGAACACCTGGTCCTCTCCGCCGCCCACGGCGAAGGCAACCTGGCCATCCTGCTCGGCTCGACCACCGGCCGTGACGGCATCGGCGGCGTCAGCGTCCTCGCCTCGGCCGGCTTCGCCGACGCCGGGGCCGACGACGAGAAGCGGCCGAGCGTCCAGGTGGGCGACCCCTTCGAGGAGAAGCGGTTGATCGAGGCCTGTCTGGAACTGCTCGGTCGCGGCCTGGTGGTCGGCATCCAGGACCTGGGCGGTGCCGGTCTGGCCTGCGCCACCTCGGAGACGGCGGGCCGGGCCGGCATGGGCATGGACGTGGACGTCTCCGCCGTCCCCCGCCGGGAGCCGGCCATGGAGCCCTTCGAGGTCATGACCTCCGAGAGCCAGGAGCGGATGCTGGCCATCGTCAGCCCGGCCGACCGGGCCGAGGTGGAGGAGGTCTGCCGCCGCTGGGAGGTCCGGGCCACGATGATCGGGACGGTGACGGCGCCCCTGCCGGGCAAGGACAGCGGCGGTGGCGGCCGCTTGCGGATCTTCGACAGCCCCGGCGGCGAGCTGCTGGCCGACGTGCCCGCCGCCTCGCTGTCGGACGACGCCCCCCTCTACGACCGGCCCCTGGCCCCGCCCGCCGATCTGGCCCGCCGCCGGGCCGACGACCCGTCTCGGCTTCCGGCTCCGGCCGACTGCGGGGCCGAGGTCCTGGCCATGCTGGCCGACTCCTCCTGGGTCTGGCACCAGTACGACCACCAGCTCTTTCTGAACACCGTGGTGGGACCGGGCGGAGACGCGGCTGTCCTGCGGTTGGCCGCACCGGGGCTGCCCGACAGCCGGCGCGGCCTGGCGCTCTCCACCGACTCGAACCCGCGTTGGTGTGCCCTCGATCCCCGGGCCGGCACGGCCCTGACCGTGGCCGAATCGGCCCTGAACGTCGCCTGCACCGGGGCCCGACCGGTGGCCCTGGTCAACTGCCTCAACTTCGGCAACCCCGAGCATCCCGAGGTGATGTGGCAGCTGTCGGAGTCGATCGACGGCATGGCCGAGGCCTGCCGCGCCCTCGGTATCCCCGTCATCGGCGGCAACGTCAGCCTCTACAACGAGAGTGGCGGCGTCGACATCGACCCCACCCCGGTGGTGGCCGTCCTCGGTGTCATCGACGACCTGGCCCGCCGTCCCCCCGACAGCGGCTTCCGGGCCGACAGTTGTCTCGTCCTGCTCGGCCCCACCGATCTCTCGCTGGCCGGTTCCCGTTGGGCCGTCGACCGGCACGGCCATGGCGGCGGCGTCCTGCCCGCTCTCGATCTGGCCGCCCACGGTGCGCTACTGCAGTTGGTGGCCGATCTGGTGGCCGACCCCGACCTGGTCGTGGCCGTCCACGACGTCTCCGACGGTGGTCTCGGCCTGGCCCTGGCCGAGTGCGCCGTCCGGTCGGGCCTCGGTTGCCTGGTGGACGGGGTGGACGGCCACGCCGAGCTCTTCTCCGAGTCCCCCGGTCGGGTCCTCGTGGACACCACCGATCCCCGCGAGCTGCTCGCCCGGGCCGCCGCCGCCGGCATCGCGGGGCGCGTCCTCGGCCACCCCGGCGGCGACCGCCTGGTGGTGAAGGGCCTCGTCGACCTGGCCGTGGCCGAGGCCCAGGCGGCCTGGCGCCGGGCCCTCCCCGACGCCCTGGGCCAGCCGCCGGCGGCCTGAATCAGAGACAGCGTCCCTTCAGGGACAGAGTCCCTTCAGAGACAGAGTCCCTTCAGGGACAGCGGGCGGCCAGGGCTTCGAGCACGGAGTCGGGGACGTCGAGGTCGCCCATGCCGGTGCCCACCTCGAGGTCGGGCTTGAAGGAGCCGTGGTAGTCCGATCCACCGGTGGCCACCACGCCGCAGCGGGTGGCCATCCGTTTGAGGCCGCGTCGTTGCTCGGTGCTGTAGCGGCCGTAGATGGCCTCGATGCCGGCCAGGCCGGCCCCGGCCAACTCCGCGACCAGACGTTCGAGGGCCGAGGGGTCGAGGCCGAGGGTGAGGGGATGGGCGAGGACGGCCACGCCCCCCGAGGCGGTGGCCAGCCGGGCCACGTCGCTGGGCGAGAGGCGGGCCTTCGGAACGTAGGCGGCCCGGCCATCGGCCAGGAAGCGGTCGAAGGCGTCGTCGATGTCCTCGGCGGCACCCGACCGGACGAGAGCCCGGGCGAAATGGGGCCGGCCCAGGCCGGCCTCGGCCCCGGCGTCGGCCACCATGGCGTCGTAGTCGACCGGGACCCCGAGCTCGGCCAGGCGTTGCCGGAGCCGGGCGTTGCGCGCGGCGCGGTCCCGGCGGAGGTTCCGCAGCTCGTCCTGCAGCGGTCCCTCCCCCGGCTCCACGAAGTAGACGAGCACATGGACCCCGCCTGCGATGGGCTGCCCGCCGGCCGGGGGCGGGGGCTTGCGGCAGGAGACCTCGCAACCCGGGACGAGGGTCACGCCCACCCGGTCGGCCGCCGCCCGGGCCTCGGCCAGGCCGTCCAGGCTGTCGTGGTCGGTCAGGGCCAAGGCCGAGCATCCGGCCGCCGCCGCCCTCTGCGGTATCGACCCCGGCGGCTCTGATCCGTCGGACTCGGTCGAATGGGTGTGCAGATCGATCACCGGCCGAGGCTACCGGTGCCCGGTTGGACCCCGACGCGGCGGGGACCGGTAGGCTCGCGACAGGTGGAGAGCGCGGCGCTGGTTCGACCGATGGCGTCATGAGGGCGATGCGGTGAGGGCCGAGTGAAAGAAGCCTGTGGCGTCTTCGGCGTCTACGCCCCCGGTAAGGGGGTGGCGCAGCTCACCTTCGACGGCATCTACGCCCTGCAGCACCGCGGGCAGGAATCCGCCGGTATGGCCGTGAGCGACGGCGAGGCCATCACCGTGGTGAAGGACATGGGTCTGGTCACCACCGTCTTCGACGAGCGGACCATCGCCTGTCTGCCCGGCGATCTGGCCATGGGCCACACCCGCTACTCGACCACCGGCGCCTCCGAATGGCGCAACGCCCAACCCGTCTACCGCTCGGTCGGCGGATCGGGCTTCGCCCTCGGCCACAACGGCAACCTGACCAACACCGCGGCGCTGGCCGAGGAGGCGGGGATGTTCCCCGGGGTGGTGGCTTCCGACAGCGATCTGGTGGCCGAACTGCTGGCCCGGCAATTCCCGGTTCCGGCCGAAGGGGCGGCCCCGGCCGAGGACGCGCTCGAGAAGGCCCTGATGACCGTCCTGCCCGTTCTGGAGGGCGCCTTCTCCTTCGTCCTGCTCGACGCCGGCCGTGTGATGGGGGTCCGCGACGCCCACGGCTTCCGGCCGCTCTGCCTCGGTCGTCTCGGCCCCGCCGACCAGCCCGAGGGCTGGGTGCTGGCCTCGGAGACCCCGGCGCTCGACATCGTCGGGGCCACCTTCGTCCGCGAGCTCGAGCCCGGCGAGCTGGTCATCGTCGACTCCACCGGCGTCCGGTCGGCCCAGGCCGTCCCCGTCGAGCGAGTCGACCCCCACCTCTGCATCTTCGAATTCGTCTACTTCGCCCGGCCCGACAGCCGGCTCTACGGCCGCGAGGTCCACGCGGCCCGGCGGCGGATGGGGGAGAGGCTGGCCGCCCAGGCACCGGTCGAAGCCGACCTGGTGATGGGTGTGCCCGAGTCGGGTGTCCCGGCCGCCGAGGGTTTCGCCACCGCCACCGGCATCCCCCACGGTCAGGCCCTGGTGAAGAACCGCTACATCGGCCGGACCTTCATCACCCCCGGTCAGGGAGCGCGCGAGGACAGCGTCCGGCGCAAACTCAATCCCCTACGGGAGAACATCGACGGCAAGCGGATCGTGGTCGTCGACGACACCATCGTCCGCGGCACCACCCAGAGGGCGGTGGCCAAGATGCTCCGGGAGGCAGGGGCGCGCGAGGTGCACCTGCGGATCTCCTGCCCGCCGGTGACCTGGCCCTGCTTCTACGGCATCGACATCCCCCGGCGCGACGAGTTGATCGCCGCCGACAGCTCCATCGCCGAGCTGGAGAAGTACCTGGGCGTCGACTCCCTGGCCTACCTCTCGCTCGAGAACCTGGTGGCCGCCATCGGCGCGCCGGGGGCCGGCTTCTGCTCGGCCTGCCTGACCGGGAACTACCCCGCCCCCGTGCCCGTCCAGCTGGGCGCCACCGTTACCGCCGCGGTGCCGCGCCACGCGGCACCGGCTCCCGCCTGACGTGATCGACCGCGGCTCCGACGGACGGGGGCCGGCCACCTATGCCTCGGCCGGGGTGGACATCGCCGCCGGCGACCGGGCCGTGCAGCGGATCCGGGATCTGGTGGCCTCGACGGCGCGGCCCGAGGTGCTCGGCGGGATCGGCGGTTTCGGCGGCTGCTTCGCCTTCGACACCGACCGCTTCGCCCAGCCCGTCCTCGTCTCCTCCACCGACGGGGTGGGGACGAAGGTCTTCGTGGCCCGGGCCACGGGCCGCTTCGACAGCGTGGGCATCGACCTGGTGGCCATGTGTGTCGACGACCTGGTCTGCCTGGGCGCCGAGCCGCTGTTCTTGCTCGACTACGTGGTGTCCGGGAAGCTGGTGCCCGACCAGATGGAGGCGCTCGTCTCCGGTGTGGCCGACGGCTGCCGGCAGGCGGGCTGCGCGCTGCTCGGCGGGGAGATGGCCGAGCACCCCGGGGCCATGGGCCCCGGCGAGTTCGACCTGGCCGGCTTCGCCGTCGGCGTGGTCGACCGCGAGGCCATGCTCGGGCCGGACCGGGTGGCCGTCGGTGACGTCCTCGTCGGTCTGGCCTCGCCCGGACTGCGCTCGAACGGTTACACCCTGGCCCGGCACGTCCTGCTCGAACGGGCCGGCCGGTCGCTCGACGACCCGGCCTTCCCCGGCGCCGGCCACAGCCTGGCCGACGAACTGCTCCGACCCTCCGTGGTCTACGCCCGGGCCGTCCTGGCCGCGCTGGCCGGCGCCGCCGGGGCCGTCCACGCCGCCGCCCACATCACCGGCGGAGGGATCACCGGGAACCTGGCGCGGGCTCTTCCCTCCGACGCCGACGCCGTCGTCGAGCGCGGCACCTGGCCGACGCCGGCGATCTTCTCGGAGATCCAGCGACTCGGTGACATCGACGACGACGAGATGGCCCGGGTCTTCAACCTCGGGGTCGGGATGATCCTGGTGGTGGCGGCGGCCGACGAAGCCGCCGTCCTGGCCGCCCTGGAGGCGGCGGGCCAGGAGGCCTCGGTCATCGGCCGGGTGGTCGCCGGCCGCGGCCTTGTCCAGATGGCCGGCACCGGGTGAGTGCCTTGCCGTGAGTGCCTTCACCGACTCCGACGGTCCCGGCGGCGCCGCCGGCGGGCTCGAGGCCTTGCGGGCCCATCTGCTCGAGTACTCGGTCCGCACCGGCGACTTCGTGCTCAAGTCGGGCCGGCAGTCGACCTGGTTCATCGACTCCAAGCAGACGGTCTGCCGGCCCGGGGGGATGCTGCTCGTGGCCGAGGCCGTGCTCGGGGAGATCCCCGACGAGGCCACCGCCGTCGGAGGCCTCACCATGGGGGCCGACCCGGTGGCCTTCGTCACCGCCGGGGTGGCCGCCGACCGGGGCCGGGAGCTCAAGATCTTCAGCGTCCGCAAGGAGGCCAAGGACCACGGGGGTGGGGGCCGGATCGCCGGCGCTCTCGACCCCGGGGACCGGGTGGTGGTGACCGAGGACACCACCACCCGGGGGACATCGCTGCTCGAGGGGGTCCTGGCCGTCCGCCAGGCCGGGGCCGAGGTGGTCCTGGCCGTTGCCGTCGTCGACCGGGGCGGGACCGCCGAAGCCCTCCTGGCCCGGGAGGGTGTTTCCTTTCGGGCCCTTCTGGGTGCGCCCGACCTGGGCTTCGACTTCGACGAGCCCTGAGCCGGCCGTACCGGCCGCGACAACCTCCCGGTAGCCTCTGCGGCGACGACGTGTAATTCCCCCGCGGGCGGGGAAGGATGACACGGGGTACCACCATGGCCGATCTGATGACCACAGCGCAACGCACTGATCTCCTGGGCAGTCGCTTCCGCGATGTCCGGCAGACGACCGAGGTGCTCGCCACGCCCCTCACCCCCGAGGACCAGACGGTCCAGTCCATGCCCGACGTGAGTCCCACCAAGTGGCACCGGGCCCACACCTCCTGGTTCTTCGAGACCTTCCTGCTCGAGCCCCGGCTGGCCGGCTACCGGTCCTTCCATCCCGCCTTCGGCTATCTCTTCAACTCCTATTACGAAGGGGTGGGGGCGCGCTATCCCCGTCCCCGGCGCGGGGTGGTCTCGCGACCCGGGGTGGCGGAGGTGGCGAAATACCGGGACCACGTCGATGAGGCCATGGCCGGTCTGTTGACTGGGGGGGCGCTGACCACGGCCGACGCCGATCTGGTCGAACTCGGCCTGCACCACGAGCAACAGCACCAGGAACTGCTGCTCATGGACATCAAGCACGTCCTCTCCTGCAATCCGATGCAGCCGGCCTACGCCACGGTCACCGTGGCCGAACCGTCGGCCCAGGCGCCGGTGCACTTCATCGAGCACGAGGGTGGCCTGGTCGACACCGGCCACGGCGGGGAGGGTTTCGCCTTCGACAACGAGTCCCCGCGCCACGCCGTCCATCTCGAACCCTTCGCCCTGGCCGGCCGGGCCGTCACCTGCGGCGAGTGGATGGCCTTCATGGCCGACGGCGGCTACGAACGGCCCGACCTCTGGCTCTCCGACGGCTGGGCCACCTCGCAGTCCGAGGGATGGGACTGCCCTCTCTACTGGTTCCGGGTGGTCGACGACTGGTGGCTGTTCACCCTGGGCGGTCCGCAACTGGTCGACCCGTCCGAGCCCGTCTGCCATGTCAGTTACTACGAGGCCGACGCCTTCGCCCGCTGGTCGGGCGGCCGGCTGCCGACCGAGGCGGAATGGGAGACGGTGGCCGCCGGATCGGCTGGCAACGTGGACGGGGCCAAGTTCCTGGACACCTCTGTCCTTCACCCCCGGCCCACCGGCAGCACCGAGTCGATGTTCGGCGACGTCTGGCAGTGGACCTCGAGCGCCTACAGCCCCTATCCGGGCTTCCAGCCGGCCGCCGGTGCCGTCGGTGAGTACAACGGCAAGTTCATGGTCAACCAGTACGTGCTGCGCGGGGGATGCTGCGTCACCTCGGCCGACCATGTCCGGCCCACCTACCGGAACTTCTTCCCGCCGTCGGCCCGGTGGGCCTTCTCCGGCCTCCGGCTGGCCCACGACGGCTGATCGCGCCGAGCGCCGACCCCCACCCCGCTTGCTGAGACCGCTACCGCCGAGGCCGATCCGCCATGACGAGCACCGCCACTCCCTCGATCGAGGTCCACCTGACGGCATCGGATCTGCGCCGGGCCCTCGAGAACGACGTCCGGATCGGGCTCTCGGCCGAGGACAAGTGGCTGCCCCCCGTCTGGTTCTACGACGACCGGGGCAGTGCGCTGTTCGACCAGATCACCCGGTTGGAGGAGTACTACCCGACCCGGGCCGAGCGCGGCCTGCTCGAGGCCCACGCCGCCGAGATCGCCACCCGGTCGGGGGCCGACACGCTGGTCGAGTTGGGCGCCGGCACCTGTGACAAGTCACGCGTCCTGCTCGACGCCTTCGTGGCCGCCGGCAGCCTCCGGCGCTACGTGCCGCTCGACGTCAGCGACGGCACCCTGTGGACGGCGGCCCACGCCCTGGTGGAGGACTACCCGGGACTCGACGTGCACGCCGTGGTGGGGGACTTCGACCGCCATATCGGGTTGATCCCGGCCGTCGGACGGCGGATGGTGGCCTTCCTGGGCAGCACCATCGGCAACTTCGCCCCCGAGCATCGGCGCCGCTTCCTCTTCGACCTGGACTGCATGATGGTCCACGGCGACAGCTTCCTGCTCGGCACCGACCTGATCAAAGACGAGAAGAAACTGGTGGCCGCCTACGACGACGCCGCGGGGGTGACGGCCGAGTTCAATCGCAACGTCCTGCAGGTGCTCAACCGCGAACTGCACGCCGACTTCCGGCCCGAGCGCTTCCAGCACGTGGCGTTGTGGAACGAGGAGGACCACCGGATCGAGATGCGGCTGCGCTCGCTCGATGACCAGCAGATCCGGATCGCCGATCTCGGTCTCACCGTCTGCTTCAATGCCGGCGAGGATCTGCTCACCGAGATCAGCAGCAAGTTCACCCGGCAGAGCGTGGAGTCCGAGCTCTTCCAGGCCGGCTTCGTCGTGGACGCCATGTGGGAAGCCCCCGAGGGGGAGTTCCTGCTCACCCTGGCCAACCCCTACTGCTGATTCGGGGCCTTCGGCCGGAGCGGTGCCGCGTCAGATCCGGCGCCAGGCTTCCGAGAGGACGTGGCCGAGGACCTCGACGATGAAGTCGATCTCGGTCTGGCCGCAGATGAGCGGGGGCGAGAGCTGGACGACGGGGTCACCGCGGTCGTCGGCCCGGCAGATGAGGCCGGCGTCGAACAACGCGCCCGACAGGTAACCGCGCAGAAGTGCTTCGCCCCCGGCGTCGTCGAGGGTCTGGCGGCTGTCCTTGTCCTTCACCAGTTCGATGGCATAGAAAAAGCCGTCACCACGGATGTCGCCCACGATGGGGAGATCCCCGAGGCTGTCGAGGCCGGTCCGGAAGGCACCTTCAGTGGCGCGGACATGTCCCAGGATGTCGTCGGTCTCGAAGACGTCGAGGTTGGCCATGGCCACGGCACAGCTGACCGGATGGCCGGCGAAGGTGAAGCCGTGGGAGAAATTGGCGTCGCCGTGCTGGAA
>Ga0307372_10005129_pt1 | contig 19817 bp, 3 predicted proteins | sample OX1MG_FD_202533 | JGI IMG/M metagenome (GOLD analysis project Ga0307372, IMG submission 202533) | Soil microbial communities from Risofladan, Vaasa, Finland - OX-1 | ecosystem: Environmental > Terrestrial > Soil > Coastal area > Acid sulfate soil | place: Finland: Risofladan, Vaasa | collected...
AGCAGACCGCTGTTGGTCACGGTCGGCGAGCCGAAATAGACCGGCGGGGCTTGCGTGTCGACCACCATCTGGAACGTGGCGGCCGAACTCCAGTCCTTGTCGGACGGCGCCGACGGGCTGTCGATTTCGACCTTGGCCGCCAGAATGTGCGAGCCTTCGGACAAGGGCGTTGCGACTTGCAACTGGAACACGCCCGGCTGTTGGATTACGCCGGTCTTGGGCACGGCGTCGGCGTAGCCCAGGAAGATCGGCGATTGCGGGTTCGTGTCGTCGTAGACCGCCACGCGGAAGCTGCCGTTGTTGGCCGGCGAGTTGGGCGGCGTGGCCGCGTTGCCCGCCCAGAAGGGGATCAGAATCGGCGTGTTGTTGGGCGGGGTTTGGCTCGTCGAGCCGCCGCCTTGCAGATCGATCAGGCCGTCGGTCGGCGTGTTGGCCGCGTCGAGCCGGATGTAAATCGTCGGCGTATTGTCGCGGGTTACGTTGTCGAACTGCGAGCGGCCCGTGTCGTTGCTCTCGATCTGGAACGTGTCGCCCGCCGCGGGAGCGGCCGAGAACGGCGACGCAAACGTGAACGTGTGCGTGGCGCCGACGTAGGCCGTGACCAACTGGCGCTGGCCGATCAAGGCGCCGGAGGTGAATTCCAGGTACTTGCCGACGTAGAAGTTGTCGACCGTCGAGAGCGGCGGCAGCGGCTGCGTCGGCGGCGGGGGCACGGCGGCGTCGGAAGCCGTAAAGGTCGTGGTCGTCGGCGCGATCGCATTGTTGACCGAGCCTTGGGCCACGATGTCGTTCAAGCCCAGGCTGTCGGGCTTCGGCGCCGGCGTGTTGGTGATCGACAGGCTGTAGGCGTTGACCGTGGCGTTCGTCGGATCGAAGCCGTCGGGCGGGGTGAACGTCGGATCCTGCGTGATGCCGTAGACCTGCAAGTAATAGGTCTCGCCGGCCACGACCGGAATCCGCCGCCGCTGGTCGCTGTCGGTATCGTTGACGCCGAAGCTGGTAATCTGGTTGCCGGCCGCGTCGTACACCTGAATCTGCAATTCGCCGCCGCCCGGCAGGAAGCCGGCGTACTGCTTGAAGTAGACCTGGAAGTCCATCGTGCCGGTAAACTGCGCCACGACGCGGAACCAATCTTGTTCGGCCTGCAAGAAGCGGTGCTCGAACGCATTGGGGAAGATCGTCAGGTTCGTGGCGTTGATCGAGGCGCCCGAGCCGAGATACGCCGCGTTGTTCAGCGAGCCGTTGGGATCCGACAAGTCGGGGCCCATCGTCAGCGTTTGCTGCTGGTGCGTCGTCGCGTCCACGGCCGTGCTGGCCTGCACGATGCCGACGTTCGAGTAGCTGATGTCGGGGTACTGGATCGGTTCCGGTCCGCCCGTCGATTGGAACATCCGCACCACGCCCGAGGTGTTCGAGGTGCGATTGACCACGGCGAAGTAACTGCTGCCGAGCGTGACGCCGTTGGCGCCGGCCACGACCAGGGCCGCGTTTGAAGACACGGCGCCGCCGTTGATGTTCACCAGCAGGTTGTTCGGCATCACGAAGCCGGGGCCGACGATGTCGTTGGTCGGCGGGGTGTTGCGGGCTGGAATGACCAGAATCGTATTATTGCCAATGCCGCCCTTTACGCCGACGATCTGCACAGAGGGGCCGAGGACGACAGGCGTCAGGCCGGCGCCAATCGAATTTTGAACCGACACGGTGCGATTCGGCGAATCGACCGTGATTACCGAACCGGCGTTTACTCCGAGAACGTCGACTTCGTCGCCGCCGCCAGTGCTTCCGTTAACCGTGAAAATCCCGGTTCCAATATCGAAGTTAAACGTGACCGGCACGCCGGCTTGGCTAAAGGTGCCGCCCGAGGAGCCTGTCGGCTTGTAGGTAACCAAGTCGTCGCTTTTCGATTCCGTCACTGTTAGCGTGTCGGCGCCCCCGTTGCCGTTTAAATTGACCTGCGACACGCCTGTATAGGTGACGTACCCTCCAAAGCCGGTGATTTGGTTATTGACGAGTTGCACGCCGATGTTGTCGCCCCCGGCCGAGCCGACCAGATCCAAAACGGCCGGATCGATGCTGTTAACGGCGGTGTTCCTGTAGGGCAAGAAACTGTTCAGCGTAAAAGTGTTGTTCGGGTTGTAGCCGTTGAGCACGAGGTTCGTCATGCCCGTTTGCATGATCGGCACGCGGTCATTCAAGTGAATCGTGCCGGTCCCGCCGTCCACGACGAAGGCATCGTTGTCCGCCGTGCCGTCGACGACAAGGGTGTTCAGTCCTCCGAAGGCTCCGCTGATCGTGACCGAGCCGGTGTTCCCGAGACCAATCCCAAGGTGCTGATATGTCAACGCCAACAGGCTCCCGGGATTTGCCCCGATATCCTCGCGAACGGCCACCGTGCCCGCGTCGCTGGCCGCGCCGGCGGTGTGCGTGAACGTGTTATAGGGACCTCCCATCACCGTCAGGCCGGCGCCACCGCCTTGGCCGTCGTAGGTCGCGCTCTCGAAGCCGCCGGCCGACGAGGTGTAGTCCAGCAGCGGGATGAAGAACGGCGCCGAAGTCAGGGTGATCGTCGACGTATCGGCGTTGCCGCCGCTTTGCGTCAGGCTGAACACGCCGCCGTCGATGTTCGTCGGCTGGTAGGTGACCTGGTTGCCGCTGCCCGGCGTTTCCAACGTGAAGTCGTCGCCGTTGAGGCCCGGCTGGCCGGCCGGGGCACCGCCGGCGATGGTGACTTGCGTGTTCCACGCCACGCCGTTGGGCGCAGGCGCCCGCACGTCGACTTCGTCGTCGCCGCTCAAGGCGTCGATGTACAACTGCGGCGCGTTGATGAACAGGATGTTCGGGCCAGCATTCACCGAGACCGTGTAGTCTTGGTTGCCATCGGCCAACGGGCTATAGCTCGAGTCGCGGGCGATGACCTGGATGTCGTCGTCGCCGTTGGTGCCGACGATCAACACCGGGCCGGGGCCGACGATCGGGCCGATCGATTCGATCTGTTGGAAGCTGACGGCAGCGTCGGAGCCCACCTGGAAGCCGCCCTCGTCGTTGTGCGGTCCGGCGAAGAAGGTGATCGGACCGCCGCCCAAGATATTGAGCGTGTCGCCCGGCAGCACGCCGATCGGGTCGCCGCCGTTGACGTGGATCGGGATCGCCGCGGGCGTGACGTTGAACGTGTCGCTCCCCGTGCCGCCGTTCACGGTCAGCGCCGTGGCGCCGGCGTAATTGACGGCCAACAGCGAATCGACCGTCACCTGGCTGCCCGAAGCGTCGATCGTATCCGGTCCGGTCGTGCCGTTGACGACCAACGAATCGCCGGCGCCGGTGAAGTTGACGTTGAAAGCTCCGCTATTGGTCAGGTTCACGACCGGCGCCTGGCCTTCGACTTGCAACGTGGCTGCATTCGTGTCGGTCGGCGTGACGTCGAGCGTATTGGGGCCGGTCGAATCGGTCGTCGTGACCGCGCCGCCCGCGGCTTTCAAGTTCAGGATCTCGTTGCCGGTAATCGTCACCGTGCCGAGTCCGCCGCCCGAAACGATCGTTGAAACGCCGCCGACATTGACCGTGACGGCCGTGCCGTCGCCCGTCAGGTTCGTGACCGACGGATCGACCGTGCCGCTGCCCGAGATGGCGACTGTCGAGAATGCCAGCGGGGCCTGCAGATTGAACGTGTCGTCGCCCGCCAGGCCATTCAGTCCCAGGACCTTCACGCCCGGCGCCGTCATGGGCAGGGTCGTGTAGATGTTGCCCGGCTGGTTCTTGAGGATCTGAATGCTGTCGAGGCCAACGTTGCCGACGTTGAAGATGTCGCTGTCGCTGGTGCCGTTGACGACGAGGTGATCGGTGCGGCCAGCGTTGGCAGTCGTGAAGCTGACGGAGCCGAACGTGCCGAGGTTGGCGAAGGTCATGGGGGTCAGGTCGGTGGAAACGCCGAGCTGGTCGCCAGTCACTGTGCCGGAGTCGGGGTTGGCGCCGGGAGTGTAAGTCAGCTCGCTGCCGATGCCGTTGGCGGGGCTCTGGTACGTCAGGGCGTCCTGGCCGCCTTGCCCATTGATCGACACGCTGCTAATCGCCGTGAACGTGACGACCGGCAAGGCATTTACCGTTACGCTGCCGGCGTCGGCGCCGGTCGGGTTATAGCCGATTGAATCGGCGCCTGACGTGCCGTTGACGATCAGCGTATTGCTGGCCGTCGGATCGCCGCCGTTGACGGTGATGCCGGTCAGTCCCGTCGGAGTGCTCGGGTTGTTGAGGTTGATCGTGTCGTTGCCCGCGCCGGCGTTGATCGTCAGCGAAGACTTGTTGACGAAGCTGATCGTCTCGAGGTTGTTGACGCTGACCAAGCCGTTGCCGGGGTTGGCCGGGTCGGCCGAGTAGTTGATCGCGTCGTCGCCGTTCGTGCCGTTGACGACCAGCGGGCCGGCGACGTTGTCGATCACCGGCGCCAGGTTGACGAAATGGACCGTTTCGGGGCTGCCGCCGATGACGAGAGCGTCCATGCCTTGACCCGCCGCGGGGCCCGGCGTGTAGATGTCGCTCGAAGCGGAACCGCCGGTCAAGGTGAGCGAGTTGCTGCCGGCGCCGCCGTCGTAGTAGATCGGCGTGAGCACCGGCCCCGCCGTGCTGTCGACGGTCAACGTATCGTTGCCGCCCATGCCATCGATGCCCAACGTCTTCAAGTCGCCGACGTTGTAATTCACGGGGATGTCGCCTGCGATCGTCGCCTGGCCGTTGGTTGCAGTGATCGAATCGTCGGCGGCCGATCCGTTGACGGTCAAGGCGTTATTGCCGCCCAAGAGATCGACGTTCAAGGCCGTGGCCGCGGTGAAGTTCACGACCGGATCCAAGATGCCTTCTTGCAAGTTGCCAGCCTGGGGGCCCGTCGGCGTGACCGACAAATTGTCATCGCCCGCGCCGCCGACAACGTCGATGTTCTGGCCGGCCGCGTCCACGTTCACCTGGCTGACGCCGTTGAAGCTGATCGCTCCGAAGCCCGTTTCCTGGACGGTTTGATGGCCCAGATCGACCGTCAGCGGGGCAGTTCCGTCGCCAAGCACCGTCAGCGAATTGCCCGCCGAATCGCTGCCGCCGTTGACCACGACCGGAATGGCGGAATTGCCGTCGACGGAGAACGTGTTCACGCCGCCTTGGCCGTCGAGCGTGAGGCTGGCGATGCCGGGAATGCTCACGGGCAACTGGCTGTTCAGATACACGATGCCCGTGGCGTTGACGCCGAAGCTGTCGTTGCCGGGCGTGCCGTTGTAGAGCAGGCTATCGACCGGGTTTCCGCTGACGTCGGCCAGAGTGACTCGGCCGGTGGCGCCGAGGTTCGAGAAGCTCATCGGCACGAGGCTGCCGACCTGGACCGACGCCGCGTCGATCGTCGCCCCTGGGGTGTACGTGATCGCGTCGGGGCCGGCGGGCGTCGTCACCGTCAGCAAGTCGTTCCCGCCTTGTCCGTTGATCGACACGTTGCCGATCGCCGCAAAGGTCACGGCCGGCGCCGCGTTGACCGTCACGCTGCCGGAGTCGGCGGCCGAGGGCGCGAAGTTGATGGCGTCTTGAACCGCAGTGCCGTTGACGACCAGCGAATCGCCCGAAGCCGAGGAGCCGTACACGTTGAACGTCGAAACGCCGGCGAGCGACGCCGGATTGACGAGGAAATGGTCGTTCCCCGCCACGCCGTCGAGCGTCAGGCTAGAGTAGCCGCCGAAGGCGACCACGGCGCCGTTGTTGACGGCGACGGCATTTCCCAACTGCGTGATCGCGTCGTCGCCGGTCGTGCCGTTGACGACCAGCGAGCCCGTGCCGGCGCCGGTCAGATTGATCGTTTGCAATCCGGAGAAGTTGATCACGGGGTTCGAGCCCGCCCCGGTGTCGATGGCGCCGGAAGACGGATCGGTTCCGTAAGTCACGGTGGCGTTGATGGTGGCCAGGTTCAGCGTACCGGCGGCCGGAGTCTGTCCGCCTTCGATCGAGAGCGCCGGTCCGCTGGAGCCGGAGACGTTGAAGATGTCGGCGCCCAGGCCGCCATCGACCACCAAAGCTTCGACGTCGGCCGTGTCGATGCTGACCTGCTTTAACGCGCCGACCTGCACGGTCGTCGTGGGGCCTTCGACGACATTGATCGTTTCGCTGTTGCTCGTGCCGTGGACCGTGAGCGTGTTGCCGTCCCCGGCCGTGCCTTCGAGGATGTCCAAGATGCCGGTGTTGGTCGTATTCAAGACCGGCGCCAGAGCGTTGTCCTGAATCGTGGCGGTCGATGCGCCGGTCGGGGTGACGCTCAACTGGTCCGGCCCGGTCGTGCCGAGCACGTCGATCGCGCCGCCCAGGTTGCCGAGGTTGACGACGCCGACGCCCGTGATATCGACCATGCCTAGGCCGCCGCCGCTGACGGTCTGCGTCGGGCCGCCCAGGTTGACGGTGACGGGGCTGCTGCCGTCGCCGTTCAGGTTCAACACGTCGGGATCGCTATTGCCGCTGCCGTCGACGGTGATCGCCGTGTAGGGCTGAGGTCCGGAAATGTCGTAGGTGTTGTCGCCGCCCAGACCGTTGAGCACCAGGTTCGCAATGCCGATTGGGTTGATCGGCGTGTCGTTATTCACGTGGACCGTACCGGTGGTCGGATCGACGACGAAGGCATCCGCGCCGGCCGTGCCGTTGGCCACCAGCGTGTCCGTGCCGCCGTTGCCCGCGATCGCCAGCGAACCGCCGGGGCCGAGGTTCTGGTAGCTCAGGGCCAACAGGCTGTTGACCGCGAGCGTACCTGCATCGTTGGCGGCGCCCAGAGTGCTGACAATCGTATCGTTGCCGCTCGTGCCGTTGATCGTCAGGGAGTCGTTTCCGCCCTGGCCGTTCACGACGAGTTGTTCCACCGTCGAAATGTTGACGGTCGGCCCCAGGCCCGTAATCGTTCCGGCGTTGGCCGACGACGGAGTAAAGTTGATCGCGTCGGCGCCCGCCGTGCCGTTGATCGTCACCACGTCGTTGGCGCCAAGCGAGCCAATGACGTCGATGGAACCGCCGCCGAGCGAGATGTTGGAGGGCGTGAGATTGAACGTGTCGTTGCCGCTCTGTCCGTACAGCCACAAGCTGGTCTTGTTTGCGAACGAGATCGATTCCAGATTGTTCACGGTCACGACGTTCGCGTTGGTTCCGGCGGTGATCGCGTCGTCGCCGTTCGTGCCGTTGACGACCAGCGGGCCGGCGACGTTGTCGATCACCGGCGCCAGGTTGACGAAATGGACCGTTTCGGTATTTCCGCCGATGACAAGAGCATCCAGGCCTTGGCCCGCGGCGGGACCGGGGGAGTAGGCGTCGCTCGTGGCCGTGCCGCCGGTCAAGGTCAGCGAGTTGCTGCCGGCGCCGCCGTCGTAGTAAATCGGCGTCGTCACCGCGCTGGCGGAGCTGTCGACGGTCAGCGTGTCGTTGCCGCCGAGGCCCAGAATGTCGAGCGCCGAGGCCGCAGTGTTGTAGTTCACCGGCAAATCGCCGCCCACGGTCACCTGTCCGTTGGTCACGGTGAAGTTGTCGTTCGCGGCCGAGCCGTTGACGGACAGCGCGTTGGCCGTCACTTGCAAGGCGCCGGGGTTGGCGAAGCTGCTGTAATTGACCACGGCGCCGACGCCGCTGTCTTGCAGCGTGCCGCTTTGGGCGCCCGTGGGCGTGACGAGCATGTTGTCGGGGCCGCCCGAGCCGGAAATCTGCAGCGTATCGCCGGCCGCGGCGTTGCCGATGACGTTGATCGATTGCAAGCCGCCCGGCGTCCCCAGATCGCTCACGCTGATTGCGTCGCCCGCCACGGCGCCGCCGCCGTTGACCGTCAGGTTCGGCACGCCGACGAGCGTGATCGGCCCGGCGACGATGCCGGAGATCGTTCCCGCCGCTGCATTGACGCCGATCGTGTCGTCGCCCGCCGTGCCGGTCACATTGACGCTGTCCTGGCCCGCTCCGTTGACGGTAATTCCACCGGGGAAATTCGCGCTGGCGGCGATCGAGACGTTGTCCGTTCCGCCGAGCAGGTTCAGCACCAAGGCGTTGAAGCCCGACGTGCTGACCGGATTGCCATTGACCGTCACCGAACCATCGGCCGCCACGACGACGTTGTCGTTGCCGCTGGCGCCGTTGACGACCAGCGTCGTGCCGCTGAACGAGACGTTCTGGACGTTGGCGTAGCTCAAGGGCAAAGTGGCGATATTACCCGGCAGGGTCACTTGCACCGTGCCGCTGCCAGGCTGCGAGCCCGGCGTGTTGACGTACGTGCCGGCGGTTGCCGTCGTCAGCGAGTTGGTCCCGCCCAGGGCGTCGATCGAGGCCGAGGTAATGCCGGTCAAGTTGTAGTTGGTCGTACCGACGGTAGTGACGGCGATCTGGCCCGAACTGGCCGAGGTCGGCGTGAAGACGAAGGCGTCGTTGCTATTCGTGCCCGTGATGGCCGCCGAACCATTGCCCGCCGTTCCGCCGTCGATGTTGACGTTGGCGAAGCTGGACCCGGTCGCCTGATCGACGGCGAACGAATTCGTGCCGCCCCGGCCGTAGAGATTGAGCGTGCTGCCGGCGCCAAAACCCGAAAGCGAGATCGGCGCGTGAGAGTCGACTTGCGCCGTGCCGTTGGCCAAGGCGAAGCTGTTGTTGGAGCCCGTGCCGTAGAGCGTCGCGTCGTCCGCTCCGCCGCCGCCGGAAAGGGCGAGGGTCTCCGTGTTCGTAAAGTTCAGCGCGGTCGGCGCCGTGGCGCCGGCAAGTTGTGCGGCGATGCTTCCCGAGCTGTTCGAGACGCCGGGCGAAACCTGGAACGTATCGCTGCCCGCCATGCCGTCGACTTGGATCGAATCGGGGCCGCTCGGTCCGCCCGGGGCGCCGCCATCGACGTTGACCGTCAGGCTGCCGTCGGTGCGGCCCGAAACCAATTCGAAGGAATCGCTGCCGCCTTGCATGGCCACGTTGACCGTGTTGATGTTCGACAGGCTTTGCAGCGTGTAGAGCGGCGCGCCGCCGACCTTGTCGGCGACGACGACCATCGGATCGGCCGGCGTGCCGGCGGCGGCGAAATTCGCCACGAAGCTGTCGTTGCCGCTCGACCCTGGGTTGGCAGGGTCGGTCCCGTTCAAGGTCAGCGTGTCGGTGTCGCCGGCCGAGCCGTCGTTGCCGTTGACGATGATGTTGGTGTTCAGCGTGTAGTTGATCACGGCGACCGGCGTGCCGGTGGCGGCGTTGGTCGAGAACAACTGGCCGGCTTCCGAACCGGAGGGCTGCACTTGGATGTTTTCCGAGACGCCCGAAACGCCGTTGTAAACCAGCAGATCGCCGTCGTGGTTCTTGTCGCCCTGGTCCCAGTAGGCTTGCACGCCCCAGCCTTGCGGAGTGTTGTTGGCCCAGGGCGTGACGTACAGGGCGTTGATGTCGCTGCCCGTGTTATCGACGCCCTTCGCTTCGCCGTAAGCGTTCAGCGTGGTGACGCCCGAGATTTGAATCGGATCGCTGTAGCTGGCCGGATCGTTCTTGTTGCCCGAGATTTGCAGCGTGAAGGCGTTGGGCCCCGTGCCCACGACGCGGTAGCCGTCGTTCTGGGCGCCGCCCGCGACGTTGTTGTCGCCGTAGATGTTCACGATGCCGTTACCCGGCGTCAAGTTCAGCTCTTCGATCGAGTTGTAAGTCACCGGCAAGTCGCCGCTGCTCGCGATGCTCACGTCTGGCGGGGTGGCGGCGTCGCTCCAAATCTCCGCGTCGTTGGGCGTCGACACGTTCAGCCGGTCGCCGTGGGGCGCCGTGCCAGTCGCCGGGAGGCCGCCGTTGATCTGGAAATGGATCACGGGCGAAAGCTGAACCGTAAAATCGTCGGCCACGCCAATGGCCGGCGTCGTTTCGTCGCCGCCGTTGACGGTCACGGCGGCCTGCGTCGGGCTTGGGTTCTCGAAGCTGTTCGTCGCGTAGTTGACGGTCAGCAAGGCGCCGACCGCATTGTTGTTGATGGCGATCTTGGAATCGCTGACATCGATCTGATCGTAACCGTTGCCGGCGGTCACCGTGTCGGCCGGGCTGCCGAAGGCGTTGCCGCCCCAGGCCGACGTGCCGCCGGCGCCGTTGAGGTCTTCGGTCTTGCCGTTGACGACCAGCCGGTTGCCGTTGCCGGGGCCCGTCGAACCGCCGTCGACCGAGAAGCCGGCCAGCGCCACGCCGCCCACGAACAAATCGGGTCCGGCGCCGCCGCCGAACACGCCCGGATTGTTGGAACTGGTCGAGCCGGGCGGAATCGTCAACAGCGGATTGCCGCCGAGGAATACGTCGGCGGAGCTGGCCGAAAGCGGCGTGACCGAGAGCGTGTTGTCGCCGGTCGAGGCGCCGCTGACCGAAACCGTGTCGTCGTTGGCCGAGTCGCCGTAGTAATTGACCTGCCGCGTGCCGTTGACTTGAATCCCCGAGACCGTTCCCAAACCGCCCACGAGTACGGCGTTGCCGGCTTGATAATCGAGTTGCACCGTGCGCGGCCCGTCGCCCGATAGGTTGGCGTTGACGTTGACCCGGTCGTCGTCCGTGGCCGGGCCGCCGCCGTCGACGACCAGCGTCGTGCCGGGCGCCGACGAGATCGAGGCGCCCGCGGTGAAGTTGAGATTGAACGTGTCGCCGCCGTCAAAGCCGTTGAACGTGTTCGAGGCGCCGGCCTGCAGATGGTCGGCCTGAATGTTGAACGTCGAGTCGCCGCTGGCGCCGCCGGCCCCGTCGTGTACGACGTTGCTGAGCGTGCCTGTGGTGTCGTTGATGTTGTAGGTGCTGCCGCCGACGGACGTGCCCGTCAGCGAGAAGTGTTCCAATTGGCCGGCGCCGCTGGAGTCGTAAAGGATTCCGGCCGTGCCGGTGGCGGCGACGAGCGTCGCCCCGCTGATTTGCTTCGTCACGGAGTAAATGCGCGAGGCGGCGCCGCCGAGATCGGAAACGTTCAGCGAATCGTTGCCGGCGCCCGTGTCGAGTTGTACTTGTCCTTGAATGCCCGACAGAGTGCCCGTGTTGGCCGGCGCGTCGCTGGAAACGTTGATCGTATCGTCGCCCGAGCCGGTGTTCACGTTATAGATCGTGGCCGAATGCGTGCTCTGGATGTTGAACGTATTGCCGCCGCCGCCGCCAAAGATGGAAACCGAGTTGATCAGACTGCTGGCGCCGTAGGTGATATCCGGAGCGCCCGCGTAGCCCGTGATGCCCTCGATCGTCGGGGCAGTGATCTGGACCGTGCGCGAAACGGGATCTCCCGAGTCGTTGACGAACAGCGAGTCGGTGGCGGGCCCGAGGTCTACGGCCGGAGACACGACGACCGGCCCGGCGATTTGTTGCAGGTTATGCGCGGCGTTGTCCAGATCGAAAGCGTTGGTTCCGGTCCCGCCCAGGAGCGCGGCCGCGACGGTCGGCAGCAGCGATTGCACGGCGATGTTGTCGTCGCCCGCGCCGCCTTGCAGGGTGACGTTCGACAGCGACGTGGCCGAATCGAGACCGGCCAGCGTGATCGACTCGCCGGTTGCGTTCAGGCCTTGCACGACCAGGTTGTTGTAGCCGCTGAAGGTCGTGGTTTCGAAGCCGCCGTTGCCGGTGATTTGCGAAACGCCGTCGCCCGGCGTGCCGTCGTCGGCCACGGTCAGGCTCGTGTTGAAAGGATCGGAAAGGGTGTTGACCGTCAACGTGCCGCCCGCGCCCGTGAAATTGACCGGGGCCAGGCCGTCGAACGAGAGCGAGAACTGCCCGGCGACATTGACCACGCCGCTGTGGCTTGGTGCAAAGTTATCGTCGAAATAGGTCACGTTCTGCGAGGTCAAGAAGCTCATGCCCAGCGAGTCGCCCGGGTTGCCGCCGCCCGAGAAGTCGATGCCGACGTTGACCGGCGTCAACAAGCTGCCGGCGAAGGCCGGGTCGGTATGCGCGCCGGCCGCGGCGCCGCCGAACTGCGGCAGGCCGAACGCCGTTTCGTTGATTTGCATGTGGTCGGCCCCGCCCTCGCCGAAGAACGCGAACGAACTGGCGCCGTCGAGCGTCACGAGCGGGCCGCCGTCGAGCGTGTAGGCGTCGGTCGTGAGGCCGGTGCGGGTCAGCACGAGATTGTTGGGATTGTTGTCGCCCTCGACCGTTACGCCCCCGACGTCCGTGAGCGTGAGGTTGACGTCTTCGATGTTCGAGAACGTCAGCGTTTGACCGGCGCCGGCCGTGATGGTATTGGCCGTCATTACGACGTTTTGGCCCCCAGTGTCGTAGTTCAGAACGTCGGAGATGTCTGGTCCGCCGCCGTCGATGCTCGCCGGGGCGCTGAGCGGGCCGGTGACGTTGAACACGTCGTTGCCGGCCTGTCCATTGAAGTTGTTGGTACTGCCGGCGCCGAGCGCGCCGCCCGCGATGAAGAACTGATCGTTGCCGCTGCCGGCGTTGATCGTGTTTGTCACGCCGGCGGCCGTGCTGTTCACGTTGAACGTATTTCCGCCCGATCCGCCTTCGACCAACAGCGAGTCGAGCGCGGCCGGGTTGTAAGTCACCAACGGCGAGGGGACCAGGCCGCTGAACGTGAGCTGGTTGTTGCTGACGCCGACCGTTCGACTCGTGGCGTCCGCCGAATCGTCGACGGTCAGATCGGTGGAGATGCTGCCGGTGAACGTGAGATTCACCGGGCCGGTGATCCCGCTCAAGCTGCCCGCATTGCCGACGTTCAACTGATTGGCCGCCGCGCCGGTCACGTCGGTGATCACGGGCGTTTGCAGCAAGTTGACGATCGAACCGGCGCCTGTGCCGGTGTTCATGGTCAGCGAACTCAGGCCGGTCGCCGCATTGGCGGCCGTGATATTCACGTTGTACGTGTCGAGCTGACCCGCGCCCTGGACGGCGACGTTCGTTTTGTTGGCGAAATAGACCGTTTCGAACAACGCGTTGTGGCTGAACACGCCCGTGGCATGGGTCCCGGGCGGCAGCGCGGGCAGACCGTACGAGGCGATGGTCGGGATCGAAAGCGAACCGGGATCGCCGATGTCGATGGCGTCGGTTCCGGCTGCGCTGGCGTCGTAGGTCACGTTGGCTGCGGCGCTGAGATCTTCGATCGGACGCAGGCCCGCGTAGCTGATCGTAGACGTGATCGCTCCGTGCGTTAGCGCGATCGTACCCGAGTGCGGACCGCTGGGAGTGTAGACTTCGTTGTCGTACCTGCCAGCAACGCTGCCGACCAGAATCAAGGAATTGTCGTGCCCCGTCTGTGCGTCGAACGCGAGCCCGCCGCTGGGGATCGGGTCGCCGTTGCTCGAATCGACGGTGAGTTCATCGTCGGCGCTGTTGCCCGCAATCGTTAGCGACGAGATCGACGCCAGGGCGACGGTTTCTTCCAACGTGCCGTTGACGTCCAACTGCAGCAATGTGCCGCTGGTGTCGAGCACGGCCAAGATCTGGGCGGCGCCTGCCGTAAAGTTGCCGACGTTGAAGTTCAGCGGCGCGCTGCCGTTCGTCGTGGTTGTGGATTCGATGCCCGAGTAAGTGATGGCGTTGAAGTTGCCGAACGTGAACTGGCCTGCGCCCGTGCCTGTTACGTTCTGTTGCGGATTGGTCGTTCCAGCGAGATCAACGCTGAGCGCGTCGCCCGGGAGGGCGGTTGGCAGGCCGCCGTTGACGTTGATCGTTGCGGTCGCCGAAGGGGACGCATCGAACGAGTCGTTGCCGCTGCCGCCGTCGACCGTCACGGTGGCGACCGTGCCGCTGTAGGAGATGGGGGCCGCGCCGTCGCGCACGATTTGGCTGCTGGTGATGTCGTAGGCATGCGCCGCGGCGCCGCCGGCGTCGCTCACCGTCAGCGTCGCGCCGCTGGTCGCCGTGCTGAAAGCGAGCCCTTGCGGCACGGAAGCGCCGCCCGTGTAATCGACGAACAGCGAACCGCCGGTCACCGTTGGCGTCGTCGAGGCGCTGGCGGTTCCGGCGATCGACGTCGTCCCGGCGGCGCTGAAAGCCAGGTTTCCGCTCAGCGCAGTAACGCTGGCGCCCGTTGGCACGCCGATGCCGCCGCCGGCGCTGAGCGACACGTTTCCGCCCGCCGTTAGGCTGACGCCGGCGCCGACGGTGATGTTTCCGCCCGAGATCAAGGAAAGATCGTTATAGCCGGCGTGTGCGGTCACCGCGGCCGTCACGACGATGTTTCCCGGGTTGTCGCTACGGCCGACGAGCACCGAACCCGCCGTGATCTGGCCCAATTCGGCGTCGCTGATCCCCAAATCGCCCGGCGTGGCGCCGCCGCCGAGGTCGATATCGCGAGCCGTGGTGCTGCCCTGCTGGAGCGTAACCGTGTGGTTGGGGGCCGTGATGGCGGCGTTGATCGCCATGTCGTCGGCGCTCAGCACGACGTCTCCGGAGTTGCCAAATTGAGTCATGTCGATGGGGTTGCTGACCGTCAGCAGCCCGCCAGCCCCTAAGACCGTCACCTGCACCGTCCCGCCGAACAGAGAGCCAAGGCCCGGGAAGCCGGAGCCCGGGTCTACGCTGCCCACGGTCAGGCTGGTCGAATCGACGAAAGTGATAGACCCGCTGGCTACGCCCGAGATTTGCGATATCGCATTGCCGGAATCGCTCAGGTTGACGACCGCAGCGGCGAACACTTTCAGGTTCGCGACCGTCAGCGACGCGCCGGCGTTCTGGCTGATCGTGGAACTTACCGGGTTGTCGATCAGCAGCGACAGAGTATTCCAACCGGCGCCGACGTCGGTAATGGGCGAGGTGAACGTGATGTCGGAGTTCGTGCCGCTCGTCGTGCCGATCCGGAGAATGCCGGCGGTGACTTGGGCCAGTTCGGCGTTCGTCAGGCCGAGCGTGCCGGCCGCATTCGGACCGCCGAGGTCGATGGCGGTATTCACGGTCTTCGGCAACAGCGAGACGATTCCGCTGCCGGCGTCGATCGAGTTCTGAATGGTCATCGCGTCGGCGCCGACGGTAATATCGCCGCCGGCGGTCTTCAGGCTGCTCGTGGCGTCGAGGTTGAAGCTGTCGGCGCTGAGCCCGATTTGTCCGGCGCCGGTAGCCGCCGCCGCGGAGCCGCCAATGAGATCGATTCCGTAAGAGCCGGCGCCCGCGGCGCCCGCGATCGACAACGATCCTGCGCCGGTGGAAAGCACCTGGGCCGCGCCCTGCACGAGTACGCCGTCGTTGTCGCTTCCCGTGTCGCCGCCCTTGCCCTTGAGCACGATCGCTCCGCTCGCCGAGGTGATCGTCGCGTGATCGACGTCGATCCCCACGAAGTTGCCCGAGGTCGGCGTGACGCCCTGGTTGGCTTGCAGCGTGATGTTGCCGCTGGTCGTCGAAAGGCTGGCGCCGCTGTTGACGGCGATGCTGGAGTCGACGTTCGCATCGAGGTCGAACGCGCCGAACGACGAAGTCCCGTTGAACGCCAGACCGGGAATTGCAGGCGAGTCGTGCAGGCCGATCGTGAAACTTGTGGCGTACGCGTTGGCCCCGCTGTCGTTAAACGCGACGGACGTTGCCGTCCCAGAGTCAGAGACGTCGACCAGACCGAACGCCGACTCGTGAGCCACCGTGAGCGTGGCTGTACCGTTGCCGGATACGTTGGCGTCGTCCGTGCCGCTCCACGTGCCGCCAGTCAAGGTCAGCGTTGCGGCATCAGCGCCAGTCGCCGCGACGCCGACGGCCTCGTTAGCCGCCAGGTTCACGATGAGATTTCCTCCGACTTCGCTGAAAGCCGCCAGCACCCGTCGGTCTTCCAACCCTTCGATGCTCAACAGCCGCCGCCGTTCAGGAGCGGCTCCTTCCGACGTGAACAACGAAGGACGAAAGAACACCGAAGAGCGGCGTTGCCTGGTTTCGCGTGCTTTACGCGAACGATCGCTGCGGCGGATCTGCATCGTCTGGTTCCTTGAACGAGTTGACGTACTCGCGGTCAAGCGGCCGTATCGCGCGCACGGCGATGAACCGCCAAAGGTCAGCCTGAAAACCGAGATCAGGGTAAACTGCGAAAACGGGGGCTATGGTAAACGGCGCGGGTCGCAAAGACAAGGATGATTAGGAAAAAAACGACGTCAATGCCCCCCAGGTGATGTAAAAAGTCCAATTTGCCCGCCCAAACATGCCGCAACCCTGTTTTTGCGAGCTATGCTGCCGTCGAGGGAGAGTACGCCGAGCGACAAAATTGCCGAATTCAAAAGAATTTCAAAGATTTACGGGGGCGGTTTGCCGGGACGCTCGGCAGTCGCCGCGGTCGAGGACGTCAGCTTTGCGATCCCCGCGGGAGAAGTTTTCGGGCTGCTAGCCCGGATTATTCATCAGCCCACACTAACCCGAAGCGCAAGCGAGGTGGAGCAACGCACTTACCTCGCTGGCGCTTCGGGTTGGTATCGAGCGCTTTGTCAAGTAATAGCCAGGCTGTGAATAATCCGGGCTAAGCCCAAACAGGGCGGGCAAGAGTACGCTGGTCAAGATGCTGCTGACGATTTGCCGTCCGACATCGGGACGCATCAGGCGGCTGGGGCGCCCTTGGAGCGATCGCCGCACGCTGTCGCTCGGCTTCATGGGCCTGCTGTCGACGGCCGCCAGCCGGCAATTCGCGGCGCTCGACGATTGAGTTCGCGGCGAGGCGTTCAGTAGCGCATCAACTGCCCGTGTTCGACGGTGTCTTCATAGGTCATTCCCGTCAAAAGCCGTCGCATGATTTCGCCTCCCCGGCTCGATTGCAAAAGCCGCGCGAATTTACGGTCGCTCTGCTCAACACCAGGAAGCAAGCGGCGTGCCGCCGGTCGCGGATAAGCTTGGAAGAGCTTGGCATCAAACCAGTTACGAACACGCCATCCGCAGGCGTCAAGCAGAGCCTGCCGCGTCGAGCGCCCTCTTTTTGATGGCGCAAGTGACGAACCGAAGGTGCGAAGCGTCAGGCGTCCTAAATGCGCCGCGGGGGTGGTGAAACCGTTTGAACGGGAGTCAAGGATAAACGCTCCGAAACTGTAGGGAACGCCCTCCGTGGCGTTCTCTACAGAGAATCTCCTTTACATTCGGTCAAATGGTATCACTATCCGGCGGGCGACTCATTTCCTCGCCGGCGCGTTTTGGATTAGAATCGCTGTTAGTGTTTGGACTTGCGGACGGCGATTCTGAGCGGGCCGAGGCGTTTCGCTCGGGCTGTTGCCGTGGATTTTCACCGCTTCAAGGAAAATGGAGCCCATGATTCGTTCGAACTCGACTCGCCGCCTGCGGGGCCCCGCTTGCTTGCTAGCGACGGGCATTATGGCAGTGCTCTTGAACGGGGCGACCGGCTGGGCTCAACAGCCGCCGGGCGGCGCAGCGCCCCCTCCCGGCCCGCCGCCTGGCGCGGCGTGGCTGATGTCGGGCGACGGCGGCATGCCTTGGCCGGTGGCCGCCATGTTTACGGGCTTTTGGGTGTTGATGGCGGCCGAAGTCGCCATCATTTCCAAGTCGGCCGGTCGACTCGACAAGCCCAAGAAGAAGGACCAGTACCAGGAAGCCGAATGATTTTCGCCCGATGGAGCGAAGATCGCTTGAAAACTTTTTGACTAGACCGCGGAGTTGCTCGGTAATGAATGGTTGGACGGTACTGACATACTTTTACTACATCGGACTGGTCTTCATCGCCCTCTGGATCCTGGGCACCAACGTCAAGGAAGGGCTGTGGGGCAACGCGCTGTTGGCCTTCAATTGGCTCGTCGCGGCGTTTGGCACGCTCGCCATTTGGCAGCCAGGGCTGAAGGTCGCCCTCTCCGCGTTGAAGCCCGCGCCCGACGGTCAGTTGCTGATTCTCGCGGTCGCGATGGGATTGTACCTGGTCTTGTTTCTGGTCTTCTTCCTCGGCATGCGGACGGCGACCGACGGACTATCGAAAGTCAAAGTGGCGTTTCACCCGGTCGCCGACACGATCGGCAGCGTGGTCTTCTGCGGGCTACTGTTCCTGGGCATTGCCGCCGCCAGCCTTCCGGTAATCGTCGTGCTGCAAATGGGCAAGCCGGCTTAGGCCTCGTCGAGAGTGATAGGTCAGGCTTTCCAGCTTGACGCGGTGGGGTGGGCTGGCGGCAGAGCGAAGCGATGCCCCAGACGCGCGCCGCGGCGAGCGGAACGGTATCCACACATGTGACGCAGCGTGCGGTTGCAAAGCCTGACCTACGTATGGTCAACGGCCCTTCGGCCAGACTATCCCCCTCCCCGCGATCGAACGATCCGTGGTCCGCGTGTTTGACGATTGGCTCCCTATCCAGTGAGTCGAAATTAGCGCTCGTTGCCCGACATCCTGATTCCCCCGTCGGATCCGGATGTCCGCCGAGGACTCGCGGATGCGAGTAGCAGATTTTTCCGCCAATTCTCGACTTTTCCGTTGCCAAGATGCTTGACACGACCGTTCCTCGGCGGGAAAATCGCTGGCGTCTGAGGGGGCTCCCCTCGTTGCCTCAGGCATTCGCCGAGATCGCTCCTTTGGCCTAAAGGGTTGCGTCATGTCGTCTGCCTCTCCGCGCTCGTCGTCGCTTCGCAAAGCTCGCCGTTCTTTCGAGGTTCTTGAGTCCCGCATCGCTCCCAGCGATACGCTGCTCGTGCTGGGCGCCGCGATCGCCGCCGCCCAGCCCGAAACCTTGTTGATCGCGCCACCCAAGCCTGCGACGCCGCGGCAGCCGTGGACGCCCGAGAAGATGGAAGTCGCGGTCCCGTCGATTCCCTCGACGCTTCCTGCCGAGGCGAACACGCGAGTGACCGTCGCCCCGGAAGCCGTAGACGAGTTGTTCCGCGACGAACTCGACATCCAGCCAATCAAGATGAGCGAGAAGCTCGGCCCCGACATCGAAATCGAGGCGCCTACTTCTCCCCGCCCTGCCGCGCCACTTAGCCTGGGGATCGGGACGAGCCCGAGCCCGGCCCCAGGCAGTGGCAGCGGTGGCAGCGCTGGAGGGAGTGGCGGCGGAGGTGGCGGCGGCTCTCATGGCCCGAGCCAGGCAATGACGGGCACGACCGACGTGGTTCGTGCGGCTGCGCCGGCCCCGAACACTTCGAGTACCATGTCGCCAATGGATTTTGGGCCTGTCGCCAATGATGACTACTATCAGGTAGCCCATGACGATGTATTCAGCGATAATGTGTTGACCAACGACAGCGGATTCGGCACGGTTTATCTCGACAGCCTGCCGACGTTGGGTACGGTGGATATGGACCCGGGCGGAGGTTTCACGTACCAGGCAGGATACCACAATTCAGGTGCGGACAGCTTCACGTACCACTTTGTTGACGATATGACCGGCGAATCGAGCAACATTGCCACCGTCAGCATCGACATACTGGAACGGCCGCCGCAGGCGAATGACGACGACTATACGCTGACGCACGACCAGCCGTTTGGCGCCGACTTCAGCAATGGGGGTCTCGTCAATGATTTCGATCCCGATCCGCAGATGGAAACGATGACAGCCAGTCTCGTGACCGGTCCCGCGGAGGGCACGCTTGTATTGAGGAGCGACGGCACGTTCGACTATACGCCTAAAGCGGGTGATGTCAGCGTTCAAACATTCGCATACAGAAATACCGACGCACTCGGAGAATATAGTGAGGCTACCGTGACACTCGACATCATTGATCCGAACCAGCCTGTTGCCCTGAATGACGGTATCGATCCCTCGGGAAACGTGATCTGGCAGATTGGTTGGCGCAAAAACGACGACGTTCAAAGTAGCTTCAGCGGCAACGTGCTCGTCAACCAATATGGTTGCAACTCGCCCACCGCTTGCCACAAGTCATTGAGCAGCAATGCATTGCACGGCGAGTGCTAGCATGAAAAGAAGCGACCTCCGCAGTAGGATGAGAGGTAGTGAAAAATCACCCATCCATCC
>Ga0307372_10005131_pt1 | contig 19806 bp, 15 predicted proteins | sample OX1MG_FD_202533 | JGI IMG/M metagenome (GOLD analysis project Ga0307372, IMG submission 202533) | Soil microbial communities from Risofladan, Vaasa, Finland - OX-1 | ecosystem: Environmental > Terrestrial > Soil > Coastal area > Acid sulfate soil | place: Finland: Risofladan, Vaasa | collected...
ACATGGAATGAAGACCCCAAACCATTCATCTGGACGAAATCTGCGGAAGAAATCCTCGAATCACTCGGTCGACTTTTACGGCGGATCAAAGATCCAGGACACTAGCAGGACAGCGAACCGGCTGCGAGGTCCGGCCGATGCGGGATGCTGCGCGCCAGCACTGGGAGTTCAAAGCGCGATGGCCGCAAGCGCGCCGATGAGGATGAATGGCCCGAGCGGCAGGAGACTGTTACGGGTTGCCCGGTGCCGGGCCAGCAGCACCCCGCCGTAGACGGCGGCCAATGCGAACGCAGCAAAGGTACCGGTGAGCAGGGCCTGCCAGCTGGTCCAGCCAAGCGCGGCGCCGACGCTAGCGGCGAGCTTGACGTCACCCAGGCCCATGCCGCCCGGCCTGATAAGGGACAAGGCCAGGTAGAAGCAGGCAAGGGCGGCAGCCCTGATGGCTGCGCGGCCGAGGTGGCCGGGCTGGTGGCTGGTGAGCGCGGCAACGGCCAGCAGCGCGAGGGTGCCCGCGCAGGCGGCGGCGGTAAACGGGTCTGGCAGCCGGCGGACGGCTATGTCGATGAAGGCCAGGGGGACGGCGAACAAGGCCAGCCAGATCAGTGCCGCTAGTTCCCAGGCAGAAGACGCGCGGGCAGCCACGACCGCCAGGGCGAGCCCGGCGGCAAGCTCGGCAAGCAGCGGATACGGGCCGACCCGGATGCGGCAGGAGGGGCAGCGGCCGGTGACGGGCAGCAGCGAACGCCACTGCCAGCGGGCCGGAATGATCTCATTGGCGCAGGCAGGGCAGGCACAGCGGGACGGCTGGCCGGGTTCGGTGCTGCGGGAGAACACGCTGGCGCGTATCCGCGGGCCGGCGATCAGGCCTGCGGCAGCGCCGGCGATGATCCATGGCAGTGTCACCCTGTCTCCCCGCCTTGGCCTGGGCGTGAGCGTGCTCCTTTGCGACCGCAGCAGCTCGCACGGACCGGCGACTCAGCCAGCGTGATGAGCCTGAAGCTCGATGTCCGCACCAAGATCGGCTTTCAGCGCCTCCTCCAGCATCTGCCGCGTCATCCTGTCCGCAGCACTCACCGCGCTCGCGCCATCGGGGCATGCGGCGAGATAGATCATGAACTGGCTCAGCCGCTGTGCTCCCGGGAGCGCGGCCAGGCCCGTGATGTCGACCAGTTCGGTCATGTCGCGGGGAGCTTCCAGCCGGATCCCCGCCTGCGCGGGCGGCTCACCTGAAACTGTCAGCCCGAACTCGCCGGACAGCAGCGCCGCGAACGCGCCCGGGAGCTGCAAGGCCCGCTCGAACTGCCGCCGCCACGAGGACGGGCTCGCGGGCGGTGCGGGCGTGCCGTCCGCGTCGCGCGGCTCGACATGGACGACAAGCAGCGCATAGCCCTCGACCCGGCCATGGCGCCTGATCCCGTCGGGCAGCTCCAGCCGCGCCGAGGCCACCCCGTCGCCCAGCACCATGTCGATGATGCTGGACGCGCTGGTGGCCTGGCGCGCCCACGCGGCGTCCTGGCCGGCATGCGTCAGGTCAGCCAGCACCCTCGCGACGGCCGGTTCCTGCAGAAAGGCCCCGAAAGCCGCCCTGATGGCGGGCCAGTCAGCATCATCGCCGACCGGGTCGCAGGCAATGTGCACCACGAACCGCACCCACGGCGGCCTGTCCCCCGGCTGGCGCATGTAGGTGGTGCCGGGCAGGGCGATCTCCATCGCCAGCGTCGGCGCCCGTATGCTGTCAGTGGTGGCCTGCCACCGGTCGGTGATCAGCCGGGCTGGCCGGCGAAATGCCGGGCTCACCCAGGTAATCAGCGCGGCGACCCCGGCCGCGATCAGCAGCAGGAAGGCGATCGCGGCGATGGCAGTCAGCAGGTCGAACAACGGCTGGTGCCACGGCGAGCCCTTCGTCTGCGCGGCGACGAGGCCCGCGAAGGCACCGCCGATCGTTGCTACCCCGGTGCACCATCCCACGACGCCGCTGGTGCTCCAGGGACCGATCCGCCTGTCTGGCATACCAGTCAGCGTACGGCCCGCGCCCGACGTGCCGCGCGTATCACAGAGCCGCGTCCATGGGAAGGTTCAGTTCGCGTTCAGAGCCCGGCCCGCTCGGTGACGACAGCCAGGCGCCGTTCCAGGTGAACGGCCGCCTCGTCCACGTCCCCGGCGATGCCGCTCATCGCTACAGCCGCGGTGATGATCACGTCAGCGAGCTCGGCAAGCAGGTCATCACGAGAACGGCAGGTCCCCTTCCTGCTATTCAGGCCCTGCATGCCAATGAACGCCTCCGCGGCTTCCCCCACCTCTTCGGTCAGCTTGAGCAGCCGGACCTCGACAGGGACATCACCGTGATGCGCATGCAGCTGGCCAACCTGATCCCACATCCATTCCTCCGGCAGAAACTAAGGCCGGCCGATGCCGGCGGTGCCTCATGCTGCTAGATGAGAAGGGGTCAACGCCGCCTCATGCCTGGTCACGAATTGCCCGACCGGTGAGAACTTCGGACGGCTGGTCAGGCGGGTGACCGATAAACGGCGGGCGGAGACGAGATCAGGTTATCCCCGGACGGCTAGGACAACCGTCAAGGCACGAGCGCGGCCGTGAGCACCACCAGAACGTCAACCACACAAGGCGACTGGCCGCCCGATCCGCAGACTTGCGCGCGGCGGCCGTCTGCGATGACAGGTCGGTAATCGCATCCTTGATCGGCGCCGACCCGGACTTGCGCTACCGTGACAGTGGCGCGGGAGGGCGCCGCTGGGTCCGCGGGAAGGACTGAGTCCGCCCCCGGTCAGCGCAGATAGTTTGCGTGCTGGAAGCAGGACCGTCTTCAGCGAGCCTGAACGCGGGGCCCAGGCCCAGCGAGGAGACGCGCCATGTCCCAGCTTCCCGACCGCCCAGACCCCGATCAGATTCGCGAGGCCGGCCAGGCGGCCACCGGCGTCCTGGCCGCCGAGCGCGCGAGCTGATCGACGGCCAGTACGCCGACCGCCCGCGCCTGCGGCCGGTCCTGGACGCCGTGCTGGCGGCGCTGCCCGGGCTCGGCCCGGTGACGGTGCAGGCCCGCACGACCCTCGTCAGCCTGGTCACCCCGCGCCGCACCTTCGCCGTGGTGCAGGCGACGACCAAGAACCGGGTGGACCTCGGCCTGCGGCTGGACACCGCGCGGCCCGGCGGCCGCCTGCTGGCCGCCAGGGACGTCGGCGCGGCCACCGTGCGGATTGGCTTGTCCGCGCCCGAGGACCTCGACGAGGAGGCCCTCGGGTGGCTGCGGCGCGCCTACGAGGAGAACACCGTCCCGGCGCCGCCGCGGCGGCCCGCCCGGCGCCCGGCGCCTGTTGTGGGGCAACTCACTGTCGTGATCGAGGGTTTCGACCTGCCCGGCCTGACCTGCGGGCCGGCTCCCGGCGGCCCGGGCCATCAGAACGTTCACGTCGCCCTGGGCGGGCCGGGCAAGGACCGGCGCGGCCCGGCAGGGCTGGGCGGGGACCGGCCGACGCTGGCGTACAAGCCGGGCAGCCCAGGGCTGGCGTACGAGCCGGTTCCCGGCGACGCCCCCGCAGCCCGCTGGGAGGTCACCGTCACCGTGCGCCGTGACCAGGACGACTTCGACTTCAGCGGGCCGTTCGTCCGCGGCGACCGCGCCGACCGGCACCTCGGCCTGGCCTGGGGCGACGTGCCGGGTGACGGAACGCTGCGGGTGTTCCGCGGCGCCAAGCTCCGGTTCGCCGACGTCGGCTCCGGGGTCATCGAGCAGGCGATGCGCCCGGGCCAGCGGCTGGTCGCCCGTGTCCGGCTGACCGACGCCCGGGGCAACCCGGTCTGTGCCCGGCTGCGCCCGCCCGCCATCACCTGGTCGGCCGGGCCGGGCTAGCGGCGACGCTCATCCTCGCCCTCTGTGACGAGATCGGCAGCCGTGCGCTGCCTACCTGTGGCCATGGCGTCTCATGTGGATCTAGGCAGCTAGATTTCATTCAGGTGAGGGGCGGACGCCTTCGGTATTCTCCGCGCCGATATCGACAGCCCGGGACGGGCTGCCCGGCATTGTTCGCTGACCAGTGGTGCCGGTAAGCCCTAGCCTGGAACGAAGCAAACCAATCGGCCCGGCATCGGGCTGCTAGGAGAACCGTTGACCAGCTTCGACACCGGAACGCGCGTGCGACTGCCCGGCTCGTCTGAGTGGGTGACCGTACGCGGAGCGGTGCCGTTCGATGGCGGGTGGCATCTATTCGTCGCCCACGATGATGGCACGCTGACCGAGCATAAGGTGTCGGATTCGGCCGCGGTGGAGCAGCTGAGCGAAGACGGCGGCGCTGAGTCCGCTGCCGTGCTGGCGGGACTGTGGACGCAGTGGATGCGGGCGGCCACGCAGAACGCGTCCGCCGCAGCGCTGGCGTCGATGCCGCTGGTGCCGTACGCACACCAGTCACGGGCCGTCTATGGGTCGATGCTGCCGCAGCCCTTGCTCCGGTTCCTGCTGGCCGACGAGCCAGGCACCGGCAAGACGGTCATGGCGGGCCTGTGGATCCGCGAGGCGCAGCGCCTGGGGTTCATCCAGCGCGCCCTCATCGTGTGTCCCGCGCACCTGATCTCGAAGTGGATCGCTGACTGGGAACGGTTCTTCGGCGGGCAGCTCCGCCAGATCACGGCGAGCACGGTCCGCGAGGGCGGGCTGGCCGCGCAGCATGATGTCTGGGTCACCTCGCTGGAACTGTCGGCAGTCAACCATGCCGTGCGGGAAGCCATCCGGCCAGACCGTGCCGGCTGGGATGCGGTCGTGTTCGATGAGGCGCACCGGCTTACCCCCACGGCTGTCGAGTATCACCGTGTCGGGCAGATGATCTCGCGAGACACACCCAGGGCGCTGTTCATGACCGCTACCCCGCACCGCGGGAACGAATGGCTGTTCCGCTCGCTCATGCACCTTGTCGACCCGGCGGTGTTCCCGGAAGTCGAGCGGATCGATGCTGACCAGCCTCAGCATGCGCTCAAACCAGGTCCGCTGCATTTCCTTCGCCGGATGAAGGAGGAGCTGGTCGACTACGATGACCGGTCTCCGCTGTTTAAACCCCGCCACGCCCGCAACATAAACGTGCCGCTGAATGTGGACGAGCAGACCTTCTACAACGAGGCGCTCGACCTGGTAGCCCGGTATTTTCCGCGGACCGCGGTGGGGCTGGGGCAAATGGTGTACGGCAAGCGGGCAGCCTCGTCCTTGTACGCCCTTGCCGAGACGCTCCGGCGGCGCCGCGAGAAAATGGGCACCCAGAACCCGGCCGACGCGGCTCACGACGCGGACCGCGACTGGGAGGACGAGGCGGAGCGGGACCTCGCGTGGGTCACCCACGAAGAGTCAGAGTCTGCCCGCGAGGAAAAGAAGGCGACCGGCGAGCTGCTCGACCGCGTCGACGCCACGCTGCGCGACAGCGACATGCAGGTCTCCAAGTGGCCCCGCCTCATCAATGAATGCCTGCGGCCGAACGGGATCCAGCCGGGCGGCGATATTCAGCTGGTGGTGTTCACCGAGTTCGCCGACACGGCGGACTGGCTTGTCCGGCGGTTCCGCGACTGCGGGTTCACCGCCGAGCGGTACTCCGGACGCGACACCCATCCCGTCCGGGACGACATACGTGCCCGGTTCGAGGCCCGCGAGTTCCAGGTAATCGTGTCAACCGACGCCGGCAATGAAGGCATTGACCTGCAGAGCGCGCACGTTCTGGTCAACTGGGACATCCCGTGGTCGCTGGTACGGCTCGAACAGCGCATGGGCCGTATCCACCGTGTCGGGCAGACCGAGAACGTCGAACTCTACAATCTCATTGCCCTCGGCACCCGCGAGGGCGACGCGCATGCCCAGTTGCTAGAGAACCTCATCACCGCCGCCAATGAGCTCGGCGGCAAGATGTTCGACTCGCTGTCGCTTGTCGGCGAGATCGTGTTCGAACAAGAGCGGCTCGGTAGCCTCGAAGACCTTCTCGCCCGTGCCTACAGTCCTGAGACGCACGCCCGGGCGCCTGCGGCGCGTGCCATCCGGGCTATTACTTCGGAGCGGTTCCGGATGGCGCACCAGCTCGCCCGGCGGCAAGAAGACGAGCTTGCGGCCCACTTTGGTGACAGCGACGTCATCGCAGCCGCGGAGGCCATGCACGCCGAACGGCTCGAACGCATCAACCCGCATGTCGTCGAACGGTTCCTGAGCAGGCTGGCAGAAGCCGACCTTGTGCACGCCGAGTCCTCTGCGCTGGCCGACGAAGGACTCTGGCTCGTCTCCGCGGCGTCGCTCAGCACGCTGCCCGCCGACTTCGGCACTCCGCCCGGCAGCCGCGCGCTCGTCGCCACGAGCGGCACAGCAATCCGCGAGGCGATAAAGAGCGGGCGCTCAGCCGCCGCCCGCGCGGTGAGCCTGGGGCCAGCCGATCCGCCGTTCCAGTCGCTCGTCAAAGCGGCCGCCGACCACCTTCGCCCGGCCCTGTGGCGCGGCGGGACCATAGAAGACCTCACCTCAGTGACCGATTACGACCTCGTGTGCTTTGAGACGAAGGTCACCGAAGGCGGAGGCAGGCGCGAGACGACCTGGTCGTACCTGGTGCGTGTCGACGACGTCGGTGCCAAGCCGGTCAACTGGGAACTCCTGTCGAACCTTCGCGCCACAGACCGCCGCCCGCGGGCGCTCCATCCGGCTCACGCCGCCGACGCCGCGACGGCGGCGGGCGCCGCAGCCACGGACGATGGCGCGAGACGCCGCAACGCCCTTGACGCGTGGCTGGCATCGGCGGGCCGGCAACTCGAACGGCTCCCAGGCGACCTGACCGACGATATCCGTGACCGTTCCGTCCGCCTCGCGACTCAGCAGCGGCTGCAGCGGGCCGTAGAAGACCGCCTCGCCGTCCTGCGCGCGGCTGCCACAATCGAGGTCGGAGAGATCCGCCGCGTCGGCTGGGCGCACGTCGTAGGAACCGGCATTCCCCAGGACCCGACCGAGAAGGACTCCGAGACGATCGCGATGACGCACGTCACGGCGCTGCTGCGCCGCGATGGCTGGGCTGTCGCCGACCGCCACAGCGAGCGGCCCGGGCCTGGCTATGATCTTGAAGCCCGCAAGGGCCGGCTTCAGCGGTGCGTTGAGGTTAAAGGAGTCTGGCGCTCAGCGGCAAGCTCTGGTGTGAGCGTTACCGGCAACGAACTTGCCAAAGCCGCGATCCTCGGCGACGACTACTGGCTCTACGTAACGGATCAATGCCACGACGGTACCGGAACGCTCTACGCCGCTTACCGGAATCCCGCAGCGGTGTTCGCCGACGCGGCTAAGGACGTGCCAGTGCTCCACATCGCGGGCAGCGAGCTCAAAGCCGCCAAGGAGGCGCAGACCGCATGACCCGCATGATCGAACGCTGGTTCCCGTGCCAGGAAGTCTCCGAGCACAGTGAAGGAGGCTGGGGAAGCGGCAACACCGAGGCCAACCTGTTTACCTGGTTCGCCAAACGTCCCATGTCCCAGGCGAAGGCCGCCGTCCTCACCAGCCTGCTGCCGTGGCCCGAGAAAGCCGGTGAGCAGAGGCGGCTTCAGGAACTTGTCCGCCAGGCTTTCGCGGGACGTGACGCGGCGCATGAGGATCTGGTCACGGAGCTGAAGAGGCTCTACCCGAAAGGCGCCTCCATTCTTGATCCCTTCTCGGGGCGGGCAATGATCCCGCTGGAAGCGGCGCGGCTCGGCGTGAAGGCATGGGGGATCGACTACTCTCCGGTCGCGACCATCGCGGGACAGCTCCTCGCCGACTACCCCATGCGCGACTGGAGCGCGGAGCCCGATCTCCCGTTCCCCGGATACAGCGACATTTCCCACGGGCGGCTCCTTGACGGCCGGACCCGGCTGCTGAAAGACGTCGAGTTCGTCCTCAACCTGGTTGGTGACCGTTACGAGCGCTCCATGGACGAGTTCTATCCTGCTCACGACGGCCGCCGCCCGTGGGGTTACCTGTGGGCGGTCACCCTTCCCTGCCAGGAGTGCGGTAACCGGTATCCGCTGATCGGATCGCTCAAGCTCCAGTCACCGGTGCCGAAGTCGGGTTACCCAGGCCAGAGTTACCGGCTGGAAACAGACAAGGCAACCGGGCGCTTCTGGGCAGAGGTCGAATCCGGGCCGCCAAGCGGACAGCCCACGCGCGTTCTGCCGCCAGGGCAGTCCCGGCACTCCTCTAAAGGACGCCACGGCGTATGCCCGTTCTGCGGCCAGGTGCAGCCCAAAGAGATCCTGGAAAGACTCGCCGGGGCGCGGCTGGGGCAGGATGTCATGCTCCTAGTGGCCGACCTGGATCCAGACATCGGCAAGTCCTTCCGGCCTCCCGATCCCGCCGACCTTGATGCCGTTGACAAGGCACGGGCGGCTCTCGCCGCCGAGCCCGATTTCGGGCCGGGAATGCCTGCCCGCCCCAACGAACCCATCCCGCCCGGCAATACCTGGACCATCCAGCCGTCTCTGTTCGGAGCGGTGACCTACGGGGATCTGTGCAACGACCGTCAGACTCTCGGATTCGTCCGGCTCGCGCGGACGATCAACGAAGTGGGCGCCGAGTTGCTCGCAGCCAGCGTCAGCCCTGACTATGCGGCGGCGCTGTGCGGCTATGCGGGTTCTGCCCTGGTCCGCAAGATGCGGCGTTCCACCCGCGGAGCAGCCCTGCAGATCTATGCTGACGGCCGTCCCACCGGTATCCATGACATCTTCGGACACAGCGAATCCAGCATCGCTTTCTCCTACGACTACTTCGAGACAGGCCTGACCAGCGCCGCAGGAGGATGGCGCTCCATCTGCGAACGGACGCTCGCCACTCTCAGGACCCAGCTGACCAGGCCGCCCGGACGGCCCGCCCTCATCCAGCAAGGATCGGCGTTGTCGCTCCCCCTCTCGCCGGCCTCGGTCGACGCCGTCATTACTGACCCGCCATACGACGACATGATCGACTACACGGACGCGTCAGACCTGTTCTTCGTATGGCTAAAGCGGGCTCTTGCTTCCACGTATCCAGCTCTGCCGATCACCGGACGCCAAGACGGGCTTCAGGATAAGGCGGAAGAGATCATCGTCAAGAAGGGGGGAACGTCGTGCAACGACCACCGTACGCCGGCGTTCTACGACTCCAGGCTCGCGCAGGCGTTCGCCGCCGCTCGTAAGGCGGTTCGAGACGATGGCGTCGTCACGATCGTGTTTGGCCACGGTGACCCTGACGTCTGGCACCGGCTGCTCACCGCTATCACGAGCGCCGGTCTCGTTCTCACCGGCTCGTGGCCGGCGCGTACCGAGAAAGGCGGCTCCGTCGGCTCGGCCAACATCGTCACAACCTTGACTCTCGCATGCCGCCCAGCCCCGCCTGAGCGCGGTGAAGGAAGGGTGAACGAAGTCGACGCCGAAGTTCGCCTGCAGATCGCGGAGCGGCTTCCCCTCTGGGACGCCGCCGGGCTTGCCCTGTCTGACCAGCTGATGGCGTCCGCGGGCCCCGCGATGGAGGTCGTCGGACGCTACACGGTGATCCGCGACAAGCGCGGCGAGCCCGTCGACCTCGGACGGTACCTGCCGCTGGCCCGCCGGGCAGTAGAAGAGGCCGCAGACATCCGGGTCGACTCGCTGCCACTCGGAACGTTCGATGCCCGTACCAGATTCGCCCTGTTCTGGGCGCGGGCGAACGGCCGCACGGTGATGCCAGCTTCGGAGGCCCGCTGGCACCGTCTCGCATCGGACCTGACCGAAGACGACACGCGCCGCATTCTCAAGACCGTCAAGAAGGGCGTACGGCTCGCCTACGGGAAAGAGGCCGCGGTAAGCGTCGAATCCACGACGCCGGTCATCGATGTTGCGTTCGCCCTTGCCAACGCCGGGAGAAGCGTAACGTCCGCCGCCGAGGTCCTCGTCAGTTCAGGCCGGTCCGACGACCCGTACCTGTGGGCCGCGGTCGGAGGGCTCGCCCGATCCTTGCCCGAAGCCGACTCCGATAGTGAAACCTGGACCTGGCTGGTCCGGAACCGGAACGCGATCACGACAGGCACCCGGAACGTCGAAGCCGCCAGGCAAAGGCAAGAATCGCGCCGCGCAGCGGAGGCGGCACAAGGGCATCTATTCGAGGAGGAGCCCTAAATGGCACGACCAACGCCGTGGTGGGAAACAATCCGGCTGCGGGATGAGATCGCCTCCGCGTCGGGGGCGATCGAGGACGTGCAGATGTCGCTGTTCAACGCGGTGCACGGCGTCGCGGGCCGCACGGTCGCGTACGCGGACGCTCGCTACTACGCCGACATCACGTTCCCCTCTGCGAGCCTTATAGAGCTCATGGCCCAGATCGCCGTGCGGCTCGGCGCACAAGACACCTACGAGGCGGTCCGCGCACTGTGGCGGCTCGACCAGGGCATGGGAGGCGGCAAGAGCCACGGCCTGATCGGCATGTACCACCTGGCGGCTAACACCACTGCCTTCACCGGGACCGAAGTGGGCCAAGCCGTGATGGCCTCAGCGGAAAAGATCGCGGGGAAGGGAAACGTCGCCGCGGACCTGAACCGGCCGCGGGTCGTGGTGCTCTCTTGTGACAACATGACGCCCGGCAAGGGAGACAAGGATATCGACGGGCCGGCTGACACGCTCGGTGAGCGGTTCTTGTGGCGGCTGTTCGATGGTGCCCCGAAGCTCTGGAGCGAGTACCGCGCCGACGCGACGAACAAGTCCCGTCTTGCCGAGGCCATCAACGTAGTAGGCCGCCCCGTGCTGATCCTGGTCGATGAGGTGATGGACTATATCCGTAAAGCCGCAGCCGCCGAACAGACCGATCTCGTCGTACAAGACATGGCGTTTCTTCGTGCGCTGCTCGACACGGTGAACGACGTCCCCAACTGCGCGATGGTGCTGGTCATGATCGCCTCCGACAAAGAGAGCATCGTCCTCAACGATCTCGGCGAGCGATGCAGAGCAGAGCTGGAGGACCTCCTGGTCCGTAACGCCCGGACCGCGACAGTCACAACGGCGAATGACTTCGCCGAGATCATCAGGCGGCGCCTGTTCGAGAAACCCCCGCCTGCCGAGGTGCTCTCCGCAACTGCCAGGCAGTGGCTCGATCACGTGGACGGCGACTGGAGACGGGTCCTATCGAGGTCCGGCCTGGCAAACGACACCGAATTCGCCGCAAAAGTCGCACGCTCGTATCCATTTCACCCATCGCTTATCAACCTAGCCGAAAACGAGTGGAGCCTGTCGACTGGCTTCCAGCGTGTGCGATCGACCATCCAGATATTCGCGGCAACCGTGTTCGCCCAGCAGCGCCGAGCTGCGCGTGGCGAATGGGTCCCCGGGCTGATAGGGGTCGGTGACCTGCCGCTGTCGGCCCGGGACGTCCGCGACGGCCTCCTGAACTCAGGGCTCGTGCCTGACCAGCGGACCACCGCGAGCTATCGCGAGATCGCATCAACCGAGGTCGTCGCAGATGACGACCAGCGTGGCACGGCCCGCCAGTTTGACCTGAAGCGGACCGGACACGCGTACCTCAGCTCCAACCCCCGCGCTGCGGAGCGGGCCGCCACGGCACTGTTCGTCTACTCCATCGGGCAGCGGCCCCAGGGCCGACAGGGTGCCACCGAAGCTGAACTGAAAGCAGCGGCGTTCGTTCCCGACACCTCGTTCGGTGAAGGAGATGCCGACGTCGTGGTGACTGAGCTGCGCAGTCCTGATGACGGCCTCGCCGCGCTGGAGGAGATTCCCGGACGCGGCGGACAGCCGCTCAGGCTATTTCTGTCCACACGCCAGACGCTCAACATGCTGGTCCGAGCACAGCGAAACGCCATCGGCGACCAGGAGCGCGACAAGCAACTCGCCGACATGGCATGGGACCTCGCCAAGACCGGCCCGTTCAATGTCATCATCCCTGTCGACGCCGGCAGCGAAAGCGACCCGCGATCGTTGCGTGATGTGCTCGAAGCAGCCGGAATTGACGACGCGCGCAAGAACCGCCTGGTCGTGCTCGACCCCCGGCGGTTCTCGCTGCTCAACGGGATCGACGAGGAAACTCGCGCCGCCATCCGTGCCGCGTTGGGGCTCGGCGATGACCGCCTGGCCGTCGGCTGGGCATCTTCGGCGATATTCGCCGTCGTTAACACGCAGCGCCGGGCCAACGCCCGGAAGCTCACCGTCGAGTACCTCGCCCGCAAGCGCGTTGCCGACATCGACGCGGTCAGGACCGATGAAGACCTCGCACGCAAAGCCCGCGAGGATCTCACCGAGGCGCGCAAACGGCTCGAAGAGGCCATCCGCGACGCCTACCAGCATGTCATCTATCTAGGCGAGGACCCACAGGGAAACCGCTCCGACAAGGCGATCAGGTTCGATAAGAAGGGCCAGTCAAGCCTGAACGGCGACACCGTCTGGGCTGCACTGTGCGACGCCGACAAAGCATTCGCCCGCAGCGAGTTTGACGCCCAGGCGCTGCTCCACAACCTTCGTGACAGCGACTACGGCCGGCCGCTGTCAGAGATCCGCGATTCATTCTGGAATACCCCACGCCTGCCATTGCTGCCCGATGGTGAAGAAGACCTTCGCCGGACCATCTACCAGGCGATCCGAAACGGCGATCTGGTCCTGGTTGACCATGTCGGCAATCCGCGCACTGCCGAAACGCCTGCCGACATCAACATGTCCTCCGCCGGTCTCCGCCTCGCCAAACCCGGTCCAGCCCAGGTCGAAGACGCGGCCGTACCGAACGTAATCGGCAGGTCCGCCGATCAGGCCCGCGCCGTGCTCGGCTCATCTGGTTTCACCGCAGACGGAGCCGCTACCGGCACCATCACCGCGCAGCAGCCCGAGGGCGGCGAACTCGCTCCGGTCGGTTCGGCAGTAATGCTCTTCGCTGAAACGACCCCCCGTCCGGGGACGGGCTCCGAAGAGCCCGATTACCTAGTTTCGGTTACGCTTAACACCAGCCTTACAGACGAAGAACGCGGATACGCGGTGCGGATGCTGCTCTCCGCACTCGGTGAGGCCGTCGACGGCGATGCCGCACACATCCAGATGACTGTCAAGATCACCGCGCCTTCCGATGCTCGGGACCGCATCATCGAACGGGCGAAGAAGGCAGGCGCGCAGCAAGCTACTTCGAGCGAACTTTAATGTCTCAGGCACTGTTATCAGGAACGCGGACGATCAGCCTCAGCGGGGCTCATGAGGCAGCCTGGGCATCCTTTGTGATGCCGAGCTTAGTGACGCGGGCGGCGATCCATCTGACCCGCTCGGCGGTGGTCATGTTGGGCGGGATGTCGATGACGCGCTGCCCGACGCTGGCGCAGGTCGAGCGGACGACCCGGTCGGCGGCCGACTGAAGGTCCAGGACCTTGGACCGGTACGGGTCGCCTGCTTGGTGCTGGGCGAACCGGTCGCAGCAGTAGAACACCGCGTCGTAGGTGGGAGCCCAGGCTTCGCAGAACGCTTTCATCGCGTCCAGCACGGCGGCCTCGCGGCTGCCGGGCGGGGTCTGGAGCACCAGCCAGGCGTAGGCCATCACGTTCGCGATGGTCTTGTCGGCGATGATCATCGTGTGCTGGCGGGCGGCGCGCAGCTGCGCCGACAGCTGGGCGGCGAACAGGTCGACCTCGGCCTCCAGGTCGAACTCGCCCTTGCCGTGCACGACGATCTCCTCGATGAACGGGCTGTGCCGGGCGGGCTCCTCGACGGTGGCGACGTGGATGCCGCGCTCGCGGTAGTAGGCGGCCAGCGCGTGGGTCAAGGTGGTCTTGCCCGAAGCGTGGGTCCCCTCGATGGCCAGCACGACACAATCACGCAGCATTAGCCTCTCCCAGCAGCGCGGTGAACACAGGGTGAGCCAGCCAGCCGAACGAGCGGCCCAGCTCGCGGGCCAGGAGCCGGTTGACATTGAGGTCCGGCTGCCAGCGCGCCAGCCCGGCTGCGCGGGCGGCGACCAGGGCGGTGGACAGGGAGTGCCGCAGGTTCAGCACGGTGATCTTCTCCCGGGCCGTGACGTCGCCGGCCTGGAGCCAGCGGCGATGCAGCGCGGTCATGGAGATGCCGCGCAGTTCGGGCTGGGTGACATCGAGGCGCAGGTCGGCGCAGACGTCGACCAGCCGCCGGGACTGGCAGGCCAGGAGGTGACCGGCGTCGTAGCGGGTGTCGAGGAAGCGCGGCTGGCCGACAGGTTCCTCCCGCCGTCGCCGCCACGCGGTAGCCGCGGCCACGACTGCCGGCCGTGATGCCGGGTCTGCCGCGGCCAGGACCCCCAGGTCGCTGCACAACTGGTGACCGGCGATCAGGCTGGCGTGTTGCATCAGGCAGGCCAGCGCGGCGTCCGCCCCGGCTGCCAGTTCCGCGCCCTCGCTGGCGTCCTGGACGTAGGCCGACGTGTACCAGAACCGGGTCGCCTCCAGGCCGGTGCCGGCATTAGCGGCGGGCAGGGCAAGCCAGACCACCGAGTAGCAGAACGGCACATTGCCGCCCCGGATCCGGTAGTTCTTGGACCACTCCACGTCAATGGCCGCCAGCAGGCGCACCCCGGGCGAGCACCGGGGCACCAGGCCGCAGCCCGTGACGTTAGTGCTGATGATCACTTCAGGTTCCCCCGCGAGGACGCTCCGGCGCGGATGCCGCTCTGTGCGGCGGCCTGAGAGGTCAGCGCCGCGGTATCCGTTGCGTACTGGGGCAGGCAGTCCCAGGTGGCGGCAGCAAGGACAGGCCCGATGCGCAACGTTCCGGCCCAGTCGTAGCGGCCCTGGTGCCGGGCGCAGACCAGCGCGAGCATCAGCGCCCGCTCCACCGCCAGCGTCACCACCTCGCGATCGGCCGCCCCGCCTGGTTCAGGGCCGGCAGCGATGCCGGCCTGCTGGCAGGCCAGCTCCAGCGTCGGGGCCTCGGGCAGGTCCAGCCCGCAGTCGAACGTGGCCGCCCGCCCTGCTGCCTTACCCCGGACCGCCCACTCGCGCTCCACCGCTGCCAGCCCCCGCAGCGCCGCCACGTCACCGGCCTGCCGCAAGGCGGCCAGATCGCTGGCGAGCAGGTGCCCCGCCAGGACAGCCGCATGGCGGCGGGCCTGCATCAGGTCCAGGTCAGCGACCGCGGCCAGCGCGGGCATGTCCGCCGGGTCATCGGCACCGACCGCGCGGAACCCGAACGTCAGCGTCTGCTCCGTCACGCTGATCGCCTGGGTGCGGTGCAGCGGCAGGTAGACGATGGCGACCGCTGCCGAGGCGGGACGGCCGCCTGCGGCTGCCCGCTCGGCGGTGAATGCGGCCAGCCTCGGGACTGGCCTGCGGTAAAGCTGCTGCCCGCTCCGGTACGGGTCATCGGGCCAGGTCATGTTCGTGTAGGTGCGCATCAGGGGCCGCTGCGGGTGGCGGTGTAGATGCTGCGCCCGAGGTATTTGGCGTAGTGGTTCGCCTTGTACGGATAGCGGTCCCAGATCGCGGTAACCGGCTCTTCCAGCAGGTTGCCCAGCTTGAGGAACAGGTCGGGCTGATCATAGACGGGCCAGGCCTGGGCGGTGCCGTTCGGCTCGACCACGATCATGTGCCCCTCGGTCTCGGCCGTCCACGGGGTCATCCGCACCGCCGGCCGCCAGTCATGCGTGGCCCGCAGCTCGGTCAGCCGGCCGAACGCGTCGTGCGCTTCGTCCACGCTGATGAACTCCCTCTCCGGCAGGCCGAGCGCGTTGCCCTTGCGCAGCGGCAGGATCAGCTTCAGCTTTCCCGCGTCCAGCACGTCGGCGATCTGGCACAGGTAGGGCAGGGCGTGCACGGTGGAGCGGAGCACGACCGCCGACAGCGAGATCGGCAGCCCGGCCTCCCCGAACGCCCGCACCCCCGTCATCGCCTTGTCGTAGTCGCCGCGGACCCGGGAGAACGTCGACCGCGGCCCGTCGAAGCCGATATTGACGAACGCCACCTTCCCGGCCAGCCGGGGTGCCATGACCAGGCCACGGGTGGCGTTGGTCGGCAGCCCGATGATGAAGTCCGAGTACATGTCCACGATCTCGGGCAGGTCGCGCCGCAGCAGCGGCTCCCCGCCCGACAGGAACACCCGCCGCACCCCGGCCAGGTTCGCGCGGATCGTGTCGAGCTGATCGAGCGTGGGGTCGGCCATCTGCAGCGTTTCCGAGCAGAATCCGCAGTTGAAGTCGCAGCGCTTGGTGACCTGCAAGATCACCGACAGCGGGGCGGCAGCGGCTTCGCCGAGCACGGCGGGGTCAGCCTGACCGTGGAGCGCGAAATGATGGCCCGCAGTAAACGCAAGGGCACCACTGCCGTGCGCAAGATGATTCCTCGCGGGCACCTCGGGCACGGGCAGCACGGGCAAGCTGGAGGTGCCAGGTGACAGAGCGGTCATATGTTCCTGCCTTACTCGCTGCCTTACTCGGCGCACCGGAGTCGGCGGCCATCCGGTTCCCAGCCTGACCACCTGGTGGCACGGCGTCACTCCCTGCGCTGGGAACGTGTGGTTCCCGCGCACGGCGGCAATCTTCCGGCGCACTCTTGACGAACCCGGCCGGCGTAAGGATCCTGACAAGTGCGCAACATTCGCAACCAGAGGACAGGGAGACGGTCATGCGCCTGACGCTCATCGGCAAGGATCCGGAGTCCAACCCGACCGGATCGTCAACGGTGTACCAGACCGACCGGGGAACCTGGGTCGTGCAAGGATGGACGGTCACCGACCCCGACGCCCTCGCTCAGATGAACATCCCGGACGGGGAGACTGCGGTGGAGATCCCGGACAGGATGATTCAGTTTCTGCAGGCAGGAGGACGGTGACACCGGTAACGGACGAGGAGTTCGGGGAGCTGCTGGAGGCCGGCTTCGACCGTCAGGCGGTCCACCTGGAAATGCGCGACGCGTACGGCACAGCGGTCGAACTGCCGCACATGGCCGGGTGGGCGGCCGGGGAACCCGACGACCTGGAGTGGCTGCAAGGCTGGTGCACCACGCTGCGCGAGCACGCCAAAGCAGGGAGGTCCGTCCGCAGGGCACGAGTGGTGTCCGAGCCGCTGAGCGAGTATCAGCGCTGGTCTCACAGCATCGCCTCTCCGATGGTGGAGGCCGGGGAGGATATCCGGTGGGTGCCCCGCGGGCTCGTGTCGTCGGTCGCGCTGCCGGGAAACGACTTCTACCTGTTCGATGACCGCCTGGCCGTGTTCCTGCTGTACGCGGGAAACGGCCTGGCTGCGGGCATGCTCAGCTCCGCGGACCCTGCTGACTTGCGGTTGTGCTGCTCGGCGTTCGAGGCCGTCTGGAAGCTGTCGATACCGCACCGTGAGTACGCCCCCGTCTAGCTCCGCCAGAGAGGCCCAGCACGCGCTGGGCGCCCGTCTTCGGGAGATCCGCGAGGACGCGGGCCTTTCCGGGCGGGCACTGGCGGCGGCCACCAGCCAGCATTTCACCAGGGTCAGCAAGATCGAGCACGGCGTCCAGGCACCCTCCGACCGGGACATCCGCGACTGGTGCCGGGCCTGCGGCGCTGACGACCAGGTTCCCGACCTGATCGCCACCGCGCGTGCCGTGCAGTCCGCCTACCTGGAATTCCGGCGGCAGGCCCGCGCGGGAATGAAACGAGTCCTTGGCCCGCACATCTTGCCGCTGTATGAGCGGACCAGCCTGTTCCGGATCTACGAGCACAACGTCGTACCGGGTTTGTTCCAGACGAACGCCTACTGCGCCGCCATGCTGTCATTCTGGTTCGGCTTTCTTGACGCGCCAGGCGATCTTGACGAGGCGGTCGAGGCTCGCATGCAGCGGCAGCGCGTCATCTACCAGGCAGGCAAGCAGTTCGCTGTCGTGCTGGAAGAGCAGGCTTTGCGGACCTGGTTCGGTACCGCCGAGACACAGGCCGGCCAGCTCGGCCGGCTACTGGAGGTGATGTCGGTACCGACGGTCTCGCTCGGGATCATCCCGATGATGACCGAACGGGCCGCGGTCGCCTCAGCCGGTTTCTGGATCTTCGATAACTTCCTGGTCGCGCTGGAGACTCCCACCGCGAGCATCGAGGTAACCCGGCCGCAGGAAATTGAGCTGTATGCCAGGATGTTCGACCATCTCAGGGCGTCCGCGCTATATGGAGCGGCGGCACGGGCGCTGATCATCAGGGCGCTAGGCGAGCTGAGCTAGCGCAGAGTTAACGCAACATCTCGCAACATCGTGGACTACGCGTCTGCGCTGTTTCTACCATCGCAGCATGGGAACCGCCATGCTCCCGCCCACAGCACTGACGCGTTGCGCCGACCAGGCGGCCGGCAGCGTGCACGGAGCGCATGAAGCATCTCCCGCCCCTGCGCCCGGCCGGCGAAAGGCAGAAATAATGGCCTACGCTAAAACCAGTCTGCGAGCCGAGAAGCGCGCCCTGCGGGAGAAAATGCGCGCCCTGGGGTTCGGCTACCGTGACATCGCTGCCGAGTTCGCCCGCCGGTACCGGTCCCGGCCGCGCGCCGCGTGGCGAGAAGCGTACGGGTGGAGCCTCAAGGAGACCGCAGACCGGATCAATTCTCACTGCGGCAAGGCCGGTCTTGATCCCGGCGCTATCTGCAGCATGACCGCGGCACACCTTTGTGAGTACGAGAACTGGCCCGGGGCTGGTGCCGGGCCATCCGGCCGCCGTCCCGCGCCCTACCTGCTCGCATTACTCGCCGCCGTGTACGGCTGCGCCGTCACCGACCTCCTCGACCTCGCCGACCGCGAGCATCTCCCGCCCGCCGACCTCCTCATCCTCGACACCTACAATGCGAACCGGACCGAGCGCACAGAGGAGCTGACCAGCGCCCTGAGGACGGTGCCGCCGAAGACATCGTCGCCCGCGACAGCGGTCGCCTCGGCGGCAGATACGGGGCGAGGCGTATCTGGACACCGCGGCGTGGCGTGTCCGACGCCCTTCCCGGGTGCTGCCGTGCCGGCGTCATGGGGCGGGGCTTACCGTTGGACCGGGGATCCCGCTACGCGGGCATCCGCGATCGAGCGAGAGGTGCTGATGACGGCGCACGAAGGGAGCGAGCACGCCGAACGCGCCGAGCGCCGCGACATCGGCGAGGCGACGCTGGAACAATTCCGCGCCGATGTGACCCGGCTGTCGCAGGAGTACATGACCGGTGAGCCGTTCCTGGCCTTCCTGGAGATGCGCCGGGTGCGGAACCGCATGCACGACGCGCTGGAACGCCATCTCTGGCCGCGGGATGCGAGCGAGTTGTACCTGATGGTCGGGTGCCTGAACGGACTCATGGCGTCCGCCGCCACCAACCTGGGCTACCCTCAGGCGGCCGAAGAGCTGATCCGATCCGGCTGGGCTTATGCCACCGTGATCGATCACCGGCCGCTCATGGCCTGGCTGCGGCTGGATGGCGCCTACGCGGCGTACTGGAGCGGCCGGCCCCGGCACAGCCTCGCACTGGCCGAGCGAGGCCTTGAATACCTCGCCGACGGGCACAACGCGGCGCAACTCCACCTCTATCGCGGCCTCGCCGCAGCGCACATCGGAGACGCTGATACCGCGCGTCGCGCGATCACCGCCGCCAGCCAGGCACGGGAACGGGACCACAATGACGAACTCCTGGAGATCGGCGGCGAGTTCGGCTTCTCCCGAGCCGCCCACCACTACTACGCGGGCTTCACCCTCACCGATATCCCAGGGGCGGCGGCAGACGCGGTCACCGAACTAGAGCACGCCACGGAACTGTACGCGGCCGGGCCAGGTCCAGGGGAGGATTACAGTCACAAGTGCTGGATGCTCGCGCACACCGATCTCGCGACAGCCCGGCTGCGCGCAAGACAACTCGACGCTGCTGTCACTGCGCTGGAACCGGTC
>Ga0307372_10005132_pt1 | contig 19805 bp, 15 predicted proteins | sample OX1MG_FD_202533 | JGI IMG/M metagenome (GOLD analysis project Ga0307372, IMG submission 202533) | Soil microbial communities from Risofladan, Vaasa, Finland - OX-1 | ecosystem: Environmental > Terrestrial > Soil > Coastal area > Acid sulfate soil | place: Finland: Risofladan, Vaasa | collected...
CGCCGACCCGAGGTCGAACTCCAGGCCCAGCGCGCCCAAGCCCTCGACCGCGGTCGACGTCACGCCGAGATAGCCGCGAATCGGCTGGCTGCGATCGAGCGGCTCGAGATCCATCGCCAGGTAATCGCCATGGCTCGACGGCTTGGCGAGACCACGCCGCGCGTTTTGCAGGATTACCGGGAAAGCCTTGCGTGCGATCAGGCGGCTGTGGGCCGCCCGCGCGCCGCGCCGCGCCGCCAACAATCCATAGCCGCTCAGCAACGAGCCGTAGCCGATTACGATCAGCCGCTGGTTAACGCTCGAATGCTTCAAGTGCCGGACTCCCTGGAGTCTCGACTATGGTAGCGGCACGCGGCGACGCTGTTAACCGGGTCGGCACCAATTCGAAGCATCCACGAATGAACCGTTCACGGCCGCGGCGCGGCGCGACTCGGCGAGGCGCTTGAGGGCCTCATCGGCCGGCCGCAGCGGAATCATGGCGAGTTGCCATCGCCGCGAACTCGGCGCGGGCTGGCGCGAGCCGCAGCGGCCCGCGCCGCCGCCGCGCACGGCAACGGCCTTGCGGGATCGGCCTACTTGAACTGCAACTGGCCCGAGATTTCGCAGGAGTCGCCCTGTGTATCGGTGTAAACGTTGACGAAGAAAACCACGTGCGCGACATTATTTACGAACGCCCCGTAAACCGCATCGAAGGTAGTCGCTCCGTCTCCGGGATCGACCGTGAAGGTCGTATCGGTGGTCGAGTACGGCCCCGAAAGCTGGCTGGTCGATTCGGTGAACGGCGTAGCTTGGACCGGTCCCGAGATCGCCGTCAGGTCTTGCGAGACGACCCCGCCGTTGACCGAGATCAGGTTTCCACTGACTGTGTGCTGCTTGGCATTGAAGTTCAGCACGCCAATCTTGTCGCGAATCGAACCGATGGAGTTGAACGTAAAGAAATTAAGGTCGCCGTCCGTCGTGTCGGTTTGCGTCTGTGCAAAGAGATTGGGCTGGCAGAATCGGTGAAATTGCACGGCGTAGATACCCGCGAGTTTAGGTGGCGCGGCCGCATTGGCGCGACTTCCCGCAAGCATCATCAACCCACATACCCCGACACTAAGGCCCAAAACACTCCAGAAACGACACTTCATGGTAAAACCACCCCTTTTGTTTGCTCTGACTTACTTAACTGAGCTTTTTTGACTTCCATTACCTATACGGAACGGCTTTCCTTTGCAAGGTTTTGGCCGCTTTTGCTCCAAAGTGTTTTCCTGCGGTGCGGGAGGCGGGCGGTTTCGCGTCCGGGGCTTCCAACCGCGCGTGGCGACTCGGCTAAATCCCCAGTATCACGCCGCGCGCCGCAAGCCCGGTGCTGGCGCTGATCGCCGCCATATAGAGCCCCAGTTGTGCGCGATATTCCTCAAACCGCGCGTTCAAGTCCGCGTCGGTCTTGAAGTCGATAACGATCCAGGCCGGGGCCGCGCCGCGCTGATCGAGAAAGGCCAGATCGGCGATTCCTTCGACCAGCGTGCCGTCCGCGAGCCTCCCCACGATGGCGCACTCGCGACGACACTCACGCGCGGCGAATGCGCGTACCATCAGCGGCGCCGCGAGCGCATTGACGACCGCCGTGGCCGCCGCGGCGACTTCCGATGCCGTCGCACCGAGAATCCGCCCCTGCAGCTCGGCGGCCTCAAGAATCGCTTGCGGGCCGGCGCCCGCTTCGACCCGCAGCATGGTCGCATGGACCAGCGAGCCGAAGCGCTTGCCGCGCGGGCGCTCGACCGTACGCGGCAGCTCGATGATCTCGATTTCGGCGGCCGGCAAATCAGCCGTGGCCAGCGCCGCCAGTTCGGTCGCGGTCGCGACGCGATAGGCGGGATGCGCCGCGCTTTCCAGCATCGCCGCGCGCCGCGCGCGCCAGGCCTCGTAACGCTGATCGCCTGCGGCCGCCGCGGTCCCGTCCTGATCGGCCTCGAGCAGCTTCGATTGCCTGAGCCCCATCGCCTCCTGCACGTTGAGCACCAGCTTGCGGCAGTCCCACCAGACCACCTGATGGTCGCCGTGCTGGGTGCGATGGAGCCCCGGGGCGACGGCTTTCTCGCGCCGCGGCGTCTTCGGCGCCGGCGGCCGCACCACCACGCTGTCGTCGCCGAACTCGGGGCATCCCGGCGGCTGAGGCGTGAGGGGGGTGCGGCGATTCGCGGCGTCCGGGTAAATCCCCGGATTGAGCCGCGCCAGCCATCCGTCGTGCGGCTCGTCGCCGATCGCCGGCACCACCAGCAGGTCGCGGGCGCGCGTCGCCGCGACATAGAGCAACCGCACCGCCTCCTCCTGGTCGCGCCGCAACTCTTGCTCCGCATGCTCCATCAATTCGCCGGGCGCGCAGCCGGCGATGCGGAGCGCGCACAGCCGCGCGGCCGGATCGACGTAGCGATGAGCATCGCCGGCGGTTTCATTGCAAGTGATATCGGCCAGGATGACGACCGGGAACTCCAGCCCCTTGGCGCGATGCACCGACATGATACGGACCCCCTCGGTGCCTTCCTCGACCACCGGCACTTCGCTCGCCTCGTCGCGTTCGGCGCGCGCTTCGAGATGGTCGACGAAGCCGCGAAAAGAGGTCGCGCCACTGCGCCCCTCGTAGCGCCGCGCCATATCCATCACCCGCATCAGGTTGGCCAGCGCCTGCTCGCCGGTCGGCCAGATGGCGATTCCCGCATGGGCCCGCGTGCGCGCCAGAAGCTGGCCGATAGTGTCGGCTATCGGACGCCGATTACGCCCGCGATGCAGCTCGCGCAGCACGCCGAGCGCGGCGGTGACTTCCGCCAGATGCGCCGGGAGATCGTCCGGAAACCTCCGAAACGGATGGGGTGCGCCGCCGGCCAGCGTGCGGAATTCCAGCAGCGCGTCATCGCCCAGCGCGAACAACGGGCCGCGCAGGGTCGCGAACACCAGCAACTCGTCGTCGGGACGCTCGATCGCGCCCAGCGCATTGCGGATCGCCTCGACCTCCTCGCGCTCGTTGAACGAGGTGCCGCGCACCACCACGTGCTGAAGATGGCGCGCTTCCAGCGCCCGCATATAAGCGCGGGTCACGTCGCGCCCGTAACTCGTGAAGCGGCGGAACAGGATGCAGATATGGGCCGGCCTGAGAGCGACACGACGTTCCGGCTCGTCGCGCGTGGTCACGGTCCAGCCGCTGTGGTCGACCAGCCATTTGACGTAGGCCGCGATCGCGTCGGGCAGCGACTCGTCGATCGCGCGGTTGGTCACGAAGCCGCGCTCGTTGTAGGGCGCCGGCACCGGCAGCGCCACCACCGCCGGCTGGCTTTCGCAGGCCGGACGAAACGGCGCGAGCGGCGCATACTTCGGCTGGCTGTCCGACTCGGCCTCCATCTGCGGCGCGAACACCGCGTTGATCAGCGCCTGCAGGCCGGGCGTGGCGCGAAAGCTGACGGTCAGATATTCGAGCGCCGCACCGCGCTCGACCAGCGCCCGCTTGATGGTCTGATAGAGCGCGACATCGGCGCGCCGGAAGCGATAGATCGATTGTTTCGGATCGCCGACGATAAACAGCTTGCCGGCCACCGGCCGCACCCGCATCCAGTCGGTCTCGGCCGGATCGTCGGCCGCGAGCAGCAGCAGAATTTCGGCCTGCAGCGGATCGGTATCCTGAAACTCGTCGACAAAAATAAAATCGAAGCGTTGCTGAAGCTCGGCGCGGACTTCGGCGTGATCGCGCACCAGGTTGCGCGTCACCAGCAGCAGGTCGAGAAAGTCGAGCAGGCCTCGGTCGCGCTTGAGCGCTTCGTAATGGCCGATGACCGGCCACAGTTCTTCGCGTAGCAGCGGCGCCAGGCTGGCGCCCGCCGCGGCGCGAAAGCCCATCAGATGCTCGAGCAGCGTTGCGCGGCGCGCGATCGCCTCAGCGCGCGAAATCGCGCCGAACTGATCGCCCCAGCCGCGCCAGTTCCATCGGCGACCGCGCGGCAGCGCGATCAGAACCGCCTCGAGCGCGTCGTAATCGCGGCCGGCGACCGCTTCGAGGCGCAGCGCGTCGGCGACGATTTGGGAGATTTCGTCGATCGACTTGCGCAGCCAATCGTCGGCGTCGACGCCGTCGGTCAACGCGCCGAGCGCCCGCACCTCGTCGATCAGCGCGTCGATTTCGCGGTCGCGGTCGAACTCGGTATGGCGCCACGGAGTATCGAAATCGCGCCATCCGAGCAGCTCGGCGGCGGCCCGGCGCGCCACCTCGCGCGGCCCGTTGCCCTCGTCCGAGGCGCGCCGCCGCAGCAGCCGGCGCATCCCGTCGCCAGGCGCGGCGAGCATCGCCTGGAACCATCGATCGAACGCGATCTCCAGCAGCTCGCCGGCGTTGTCCTCGGGCGCCATCTCGAACAGCGGGTCGACCCGCGCTTCGATCGGCCGTTCGCGCAACAGCTCCGCGCAGAAGGCGTGAATCGTCCCGATGCGCGCCTCTTCGAGCTGGCGCAGCGCGTCGGTGAGATAATCGCGCCGGCGCTCGTCGGGCGCGGCCGAACGGGCCTGTTCGATCTCGGAGCGCAGGCGCAGCTTCAGCTCGCCGGCCGCCTTCTCGGTGAAGGTCACCGCCACCATCCGGTTGAGCGGGGCGCGGCCCGACTCGATCGCCGCGACGATCCGGTTGACGAGCGCGGTGGTTTTGCCGGTGCCGGCCGCCGCCTCGACGATCAGCGTGGCATCGAGGTCGGTGCGGATTCGATCGCGCACCCGTTGGTCGGCGAGCGCGGTCATCGGAGCTCCCGCATCCGCCTGAGATCGGCGGTCCGCGCCGCCGGCTTGCGCGCGGCACGCTGCTCCTCGTAGGGGCCGCATACCGGGCGATAGTCGCAGAAGCGGCATTCGTCGGTGGCCGGCAGGGCCGGGAGAAAGCCTTCTTCCAGCGCGCGGCCGACGGTCGCGATCACCTGGCCGATTCCCTCGCGGGCCGCGTCGTCGAGCGCCACCACGCGCTCCTCGTAGCTGCCGGCCGCGGTGCAGTAGTAGAGGCGGCCTGCTTCGACCGGCGCGCCGAGCAGTTGCTCGGCCGCGAGCGCGTAGAGGATCGGCTGCAGGACCTTGCCGCCGCCGACGATCAACCCGCGCTCGGCCCGCACCCGGCCGGTCTTGTGATCGGTGACGCGCAAGCCGCCCGCGGCGCGCCGCTCGACCAGATCGATCGAGCCGCGCAGCTTGAGCCCGCCGGCCAACTCGACCGGCTCGCCGCGGCTGGCCGGATCGGCCTGCGCACGGTCGACCAGCCCGAAGGCCAGCTCGAAGCGGTCGGGCAGCCAGGCCTCGCGGCTGTCGACCATCCGGCGCAGCCATTCGCGCAGATCGGCGCCGATCGAATCGATCCCGTCACGCCATACGCGATCGATCGCCGGCGCGAGACGATCGCGATAGTCCTCGGCCACGCGCCTGATCGTAAGCTCGAGCAGCGCTTGCGCCGCGGCATGATTGGTCGCCGTGACCGGAATCAAGCCGGCATTCCTGAGCTCGGTCAGGAACGCGAACTGGATTTCATGGAACAGCGCGCCGCGTGTCAGCGGATCGATAATCTCGATCGAGTCGGCCTCCTGGCGCGGCTGCAAGCGATGGATCGCCTGGAGGAAAAATCGATACGGGCAGGCGGCGAAGTTCTGCAGCGCGGTCGGCGAGTAGCTGCGAGCGGCGAACAGATGACGCTGCAGGGCGGCACGCGCGCCGGCCGAAGGATCGACCAGGCCGTCGGCGGGCGTCCAGCGCCGCAGCCAGCGGCGGGCGCGGCCGCGCAGCGCCCGGGCCAGATGAGGATTGGCGTTGAGCAGATAGTGGGCGGCGCCCTGTCCGCTCGCTTTGTCCAGCACCGCCTCGAGCGTCGCCAGATCGAATTCGGCATCGTCGATGGCGTCGGCGGGATCGGCCGGCGCGGGCCATCCCAGGCGCGGGCTGCGATCGACGGTGGCGCGGCGCGAGAGTTCGTCGAAGCCGGGCAGCCGCCCCTCGGCGGCGCGCATAATCTCGAGGGCGTAGAACGACGGCACCCGCGGCCGTCCCTGGGCGAGGTCGAAGCGCGGAAAGGTGAAGATCGCGCGCCGGGTCGCGGCTCCGGCCGCCAGCCGCAACGCCAGCCGCTCTTCGGCCGCGCGCTCGGCCTGCCGGGGCAGGTACTCGGGATGGGCGCGAGGGTCGGGAGCTTGCAACCGCGCGCGCACCGCGTCGGGCAGAATCGGATCCTCGGTCAGCTTCTTCGGAAAGACCCGCTCGGTCAGGCCGGGGACGATCACGACCTCGAACTCGAGCCCGCGCGCCTGCGCGGTCGGGGCGACGAACACCGCGCCGTAGCGGCGGCGCGAGGGCGGGCGTTCGAGCTTGCCGATTCGGTCGGCCATCACCAGCCGCACTTCGTCGAGGCCGATCGGTCCAATCGGGCCCATCGGCTCCAGTTCGGCCAGCGCGATAAGCACCGTCTCTGCGTCGCGGATCGCGATTGCGGTCAGGGTCCGCAGATGGCCGAGCCATCCCGACCAGGTCGCTTCGCCCGGCAGCGCGCCGAGCGCCTCGACGATCGGCAGCGCATACTCGCGCAGATGGGCGAGGTCGACCAGTTGACGATCGAGCGCCGCCGCGCGCGCGTCTTCGTCGGTGAGCTCGCGCCGCCGCAGCTCAAGCTCCGCCGCGAGCCCGCCGAGCCGCCGCAACCATCGATCGCGTCCGCCGACCACCGCCGCCTCGACCAGCAATCGTTCCCATCGCCAGGGCGCCACCAGCGAGCCCTCGACGACCGGCACCGGGTCGCGCTCGATCGGATCGGCCTCGGCTTGCGGCGGTTCGAGCTCCAGGTCGGCGGCGAGCGCGGCGGGGCCGAGTTCGGTCGCCGGCGCGACGAATTCCGCATCGTCGTCGTCGGTCGTCGGCGCTTGCGGATTGCGATACGGCAGTTGCGCGAGCGATAGGTATTCGGCGAAGCGGCGCGCGGACAGACCCTCGGCGGCGCAGGCCAGCAGCGCCAACAGCGCGCGTCCGCCCGGCTCGGGCAACGACGTGCCGCGCGCGAAATAGGCCGGCAGGCCGGCGCGGTCGAGCGCTTCCTTCAGGTACGGCGAGTAACGGCCCGGCGCATGCAGCAGCACGGCGATCCGATCCAGCGCCACGCCGAGATAGGCCTGGGCCTGGATCAGCCGGGCGATTTCGACGCACTCCTGCATCTCACCGGCCGCCGAACGCACGATCACGCTCTCGTCGAGCGGGCTTTCCGCGGGCGAGGTCTCGGCGAACAGATGGTTCTGAAGGCGCTCGAGCGAGGACTGCGCGGCCGTCGTATCAGCGTGGGCGGCGGGCTCGGCGATAGTCGCGAAGCCCTCCTCGAGCATCGTCAAGGTCGGATGGTCGCCGGCCGGCGCCGTGGCGATAATCCGGGGCGCACGGGCGGCGAGTGCGCGCACCAACTCGCGCTCGGCGCTGGTGCGGATCGCGATATCGAACAGCAGGATCGGCAGGCCGATAAAACGTGGCGGTGGAGTGGCCGCGGCGGCGGCGATCGCGAGCTCGATTATCGCGGCGCGGTCGGCGAGCCCGGCCGCGTCCAGCTCGGCGGCATAAGTCGCGAGCAGTCGGGCGACAGTCGCCTCGCGCGCCTCCGGCACGTCGAGCGCGGCCGGATCGATCCCGTTCAAACGCAACTCGCCAAGCGTGGCGGCCAGCGCACCCGGGAAACCGGGGCGAGTCGCCACCGGCTCGAAGTACGAAAGCTCGTCGGCCTGGGCGAGCCGATAGATCGTGCGCGCAGCGACCGCCTCGAGCGCGAGACCGTCGGCCGCGACCAGCCCGCGCGCCGCCATCGCCTCCGCCGCCACCAATCCAATCAGGCGGTTGAAGGTCATGCGATGGATTCCGAACAGCGCGCCGCGGCGCGCGGCGAAAGCGCGGACCAGATCGTCGGTCGCCTGCTGGTTCTGTGCGACGACGATGGCTTCGGTGCCCGGCGCAAGCGCGTCGAGCCACGCATCGGCGGCCGCGATCCGATCGTGAACGCGGGGCGCGATCACAATCCGTGGACGATGCGCGGATGCTTCGGACTCCATCGGATAATGACGTCGCAGGCGGACGTCTCGACTATGGTTCGCCGCCGCGGCGCGTATCTCAAGGGCCGCCGGGCGATTCTGTCAACAACCGGGGCGGCAGGAGCGGGATTCGTCCCGCTTGGATAGCGGCCGCGCCCGGCGGGCTTACCTGATCAGCGCGACACTATCGCCGACGCGCACCCGCCCCGGCTGCTCGACCGCCGCGTAGGCGCCGACCAGGGCGCTGTGATGGCTCGCGGCGGTGCGCAGCACGGCCAGGTCGCGCGGCAGATCGTCCTGCTCGTGGGTGGTCATCACGCAGCGGACCACCGGCGCGGTCACCGCGATAGTGACCTCGCCTAACCTGAGCCTGCCGGTGAGCCAATCGTCCTCGATAAAACGGTCGGCGCCCGCGCCGGTATCGATCAGAATATTGGGCCGGAAGCGGCGCGCGTCGAAATGCGACTCGCGGTTGAGGCGGCCGAGATGGGCAAGCGTGCCGGTGGTCAGGATATGGAGCGGCGCGGCGTCGAAGAAGGTCCCCGGCGGCATCCCCCAGTAATCCGGGCCGGCGTCGGGTGGATGATACTTCTGGAGCACCGGCATCATCTGCTCGAGCGGCACATCGCCGAACACCATCGCGGGATCGAACGAGGCCCGCAGCGTTTGATCCGCTTCGGCGTGTGCGAGTTCGAGCTTGTGGCCGAAGGCTGCCGAGATCAGCTGCGAAGCCTCCGGGGCGTCGGCCGCGATCTTGCGGCCGTCGGGCAGCGTGATAATCGGCGCCGCGGATTCGGCCGCGTAGGCGGCCCGGAAGTCGAACGCCTGACGCCATTTCTTGGCGCTCACGATGCGTCCGTTGACGAGCTCGCGCAGCGCCCAGGCGCGATCGCCGACCACGCCGGCCGGTCCAATCGTCAACTCGCTGAGGGTTTCGCCGAGCATCGATTTGACCGGGTAGCGGAACAATCCGCCGACCGTCCCGACCTGCAGCTCACCCATCGGCTCTAGCCTGCGTCAGCGGCGCGCCCGGATTAGACGTGGGCCGCGGTCGGAGTTGCGCTGGGCGCGGCGCTCTTCGAGGGCGACGGCTCCGCACCCGGCGCAGGCGTCGGCGTGGCCGAGGGCGACGGCTCGGGGCTCGCGGTCTCGGCCGGCGAGGCCGCGGCCGAGGGCGGCACGTAGACGGTCGGCAGCGCGGTCGGCATTTGCGCGGCGGGGGTCTCGGCCGGAGTCGGGGTCAGCAGAGCGGTGCCGACGCCATGATCATAAACCAGCTCACCGCCCATGTAGCCCTGGTAGCCAAGCAGGCCGATGGCGGCAATCGCGGCCAGCAGGTAGATGCCGCGCCAGGCGGCGATGAAGGCGAAGGCTTCCACGCCGATGCGCCACAGCGCCAGGATGGCGAAAATCCATATCAGCCAATCACCCAGCTCGGCGTGATCGTGCAGCAGATCCTTGGCCTCGCCGCTCACCAGCTTGTGCACCCGATGAGCCTCCCATCCGCCGGTCTCCCACGAGGCGGCGGCAGCGAACGCTCCCAGGATCATGAGGGTCAGGGCCATGTAACGAATCCATCGGTAACGCGGCAGCAGGCTGCCGATCAAATCCGCCAGCACGCCGACCATCAGCAGCGCGACCGTGAAATGGTCGACTACCGGATGGATGTGCCAGGTCTGGAGAGTAGTGATCAAATTCATCGTCGCTTTTCACTCCTGTTGCGGGCCGGTCAATCGATCGCGATTCGGACTGATCGGGGACTGGCGAAGCGCGGCCCGCGTGGGTTTCGGATGCGCCCCCATCCTCAAGCTCCGACTAGCAATACTACGTGCTGACTGCCTAGCCAATTCCTTTTTTGCCCCTGATAAAGTGCAACGGCCTCGTCGGCGACGGTCAATCCGTCGGTTGCGGCGCGGCCGTGCTCGTGATCGAGGGCGTGGCGGTCGGCGATCCGCGCGGGCTCGGAGCCGCCGAGGCCGCCGGCATCGACGCCGGGGGCGCATAGATTGTAATCGGCGTGGGTGGAATCGTGGCCCGCGTCAGCACCGTGACGGAGCGCGATTCCAGCGGCTGCCAGGCATGCTCGAGCAGCAGAAACAGAATCGCCTGGCGCGCCCGCAGGCTGCCCAGGCCGGGCCGCCACCATGATTCCAGATCGAAGCTGCTGCGCGCGGCGATCGGCCATCCCGACGGCGCCTCGGTGGCCCCGGCAATCAGGTCGGCGTCGGCCGGGTTATGCACCGATCGAAGGTCGCGCAGGTACCATTCCAGCACCGGCGAGTCGGCAGCGATCCAGACGCTCGTGGCCGGAGCGCCGCCGGCGGTGACCGCTCGCGCCAGCGCCTCTGTGGCGCCGGCGGCAGTGACCGGTTGACTCCAGAACAGCAGGGCATGGCGGGCCCACGGCGCTTCGGTCGGCGCGGGCGCGACGATGACGAAATTAGTCGCCATCTGAACGTAGAACGTTGCGATTCCCAGCGCGGCCAGCGGATAGAAGAGCAGATTCCAGGCCCGCGTCCGTGCCAGCGCCTCGATTCCGATGGCGCCGAGCAGGATGGCGGGAACCAGGATTTCAACTATCCAGGGCGGGGAGAAAGCCGGTGTGAGAGCGAAAAAAGCGGCCGCCATGATGGTCCAGATGAGAGCGAAGATCGCCAGCGGCGAGCGTGAGCCGGCAAAATTCGTGAGCACCGCGAACACTCCCACCAGCGCGGCCGCAGCGACCAGGAATTCGTAGCACAGCAACGACGCCAGGCACGCAGCCAGCGCCGATCCCGGCGCGGCCGCGCCGCTCCAGTTGGCGCGGATCGCCGTGAGCAGCGCGGAAAAAAATCCCCGCGAGAAAAAACCGTTGCCCGCCACGCCCCAGGACAGCACCGCGACGACAACGGCGAGCGACAGCAGCCTGGAATAGCGCCGCCACCAGATCGCCAACCTCAGTCGCAGCTCGTCGGTGCCGGCCAATCGCCATATCCCGAGTATCGCCAGTGCCAGCGCGAAGCCCGCGCCGACCACCAGATTTTGCGCGTCAGCAGAGAGCGCCAGCCCGGCCGCGCAACCCAGCCCGACCGCCCGGCCGGCGCTCGGCGCGCGAGCGATCGTGGCGAACAGCACTACCACGGTCAGGGCGGCGAGCAGGGCCGGAGCCTGCGTGACGCCGGAGCGCGAGAAGTAGGTCAGGCTGGGCGAGAGCGCCACCATCGTCGCCATCGCCAGCGCGCCGCTGCGACCGATGAAGGGGCGAAAGGCGAGGGCGATCAGAACCAGGCCGACACCGCATAGCGCGAACAGCAGGCGCGCCGAGAAGTCGCCGGCCCCGAAGGCGCCAAGCAGCGCCGCGTCGAGCAGTTGAATCCAGGCCGCAGGCGGCGCCGGCGCAACGCCGAGGTGCATGGTCTGGTAGGCCGCCAGCGCCCGGCGCGCCTCGACGGGACCGAGCGGCCGGGCGCCAAGCATCAGCATCCGGCTCGCCAGCGCATAGAGCGCGAGGATCGCCCAGTACAGACGCTCGACCGTGATCATCATCACCGGCCGCTCCAGCCGCTCGTTTTCCGGGTCGGGTCGCGATGCGGCGGGGGCGTGGACCGCGGCGGGATCGTGCCGCTCCCCGGGCTCGATACCGAGGCGCCATTCTTCGTAGTCGTTTCGCTGGTCGGCTGGCATTTAAGGGCGATCGGTATTTGGCCGGAGGCGTCTTGTCAACGCATCACGCGTGGCGCGCTTTATGCCGGTAGCAGCACTGGCTATGCTGACGCGATCGGTCCCTCGTCATGAGCTCCTCCGCAATCAATATACGCCGCTTTGCCGGGACTGCGTTCTCGTTCCTGATCCTGGCGGCGATTATCGCACTGTTCTTCGCCTATCATCGACGACCCGCAGTGCTGCATCTGCCGCGCTTTTCGGTCTCGGCCCGCCAGCTACCGTACTATGCCTTCTGCTCGTTCTACCGGATGCTCGCAGCCTACGTGCTGGCGCTGATTTTTTCGATTGTCTACGGGCTTGGCGCGGCGCGCGGGCGGGTCTGGGAGCGGGTGATGATTCCGATCATCGATATCGCGCAGTCGGTGCCGGTGGTGGGATTTTTTCCGGCCGCGGTCTATTTCTTCGTCTCGATCTCTCATGGCGGACGGCTGGGCGTCGAGCTGGCGGCGATTTTCCTGATCTTCACCAGCCAGGCGTGGAACATGGCGCTGGGCGTCTACGAGTCGGCGCGGACGATTCCCGGCGACTCGCTGGAAGTCTTCCAGGCCTTCGGCGCCAGCGGCTGGCTCAAGCTCAAGCGGCTGCTGCTGCCGGCCTGCGTACCCAAGCTGGTCTACAACTCGATCCTGTCGTGGGTGGCGGGATGGTACTTCCTGATCGCCTGCGAGATCATCACGGTCGGCCCGGCCCATTATCGATTGCCCGGATTAGGCAGCTACCTGATGGAAGCGGCGGACAGGGGCCGTTCCGGCGAGATCGTGGCCGGGCTGCTGACGCTGCTCGCGATCATCGTGGCGATGGACTTCATGGTCTGGCAGCCGTTGTCGGTGTGGGCGGACAAGTTCCGTTACGAGTTCGCCGCCTCGAGCCCCGACAGCGAAGCGCCCGAGACCGTCGCGATCGTCGGCGCGCTCTACCAGATTGGCCCCACTATCCTGCGCGGCTTCCGCCTTATCCTGGCCCCGCCGGCCGCAGTTCTGCGCGCGCTTCGCGAGCGTATCCCGCCGCTCCGGATGCGCGATTATTCGTCCCTGTGGCGCGGCCTGCGGCTGGTCAGGATCGGTCTCGTCCTGATCGCGCTGGTCTTGCTGGCCTGGGCGATCGTCGATGGCGCGGTCGCGCTGGTGCGGGCACTTGCCCAGCCATGGCCGGCCGAGGCCCGGATGATACCGCTGGCGACGCTCGCTTCGATCGCGCGCCTGGTGGTCGCCTATGCTATCTCGCTGGCCTGGATTATCCCCTGCACGCTGGCCGCCAGCTCCAGCGCGCGGCTGCGCCAGCGGCTGGCCTCGATCGCCGAGATCGTCGGCTCGGTGCCGGCCACGGCGCTGTTCCCGCTGATCGTGGTGTTCGTGATCGAGGTCACCGGCGGCATGAACCTGGCCTCGATCCTGCTAATCCTGACCGGGATGCAGTGGTACCTGCTGTTCAATCTGCTGGCCGGGGTGAGCCAGATTCCCGAAGATCTGAAGGAGGCCGCGCGATCGTTCGGGCTGGGCCGCCTGGCGACCTGGCGCAAGCTGGTGCTGCCGGCCGTGACGCCGTCGCTCATCACCGGCAGTATCACGGCCTGGGGCGGCGGCTGGAACGCGCTGATCCTGTCGGAATACTTCGTCTACCGGAGCCACACCTACCAGGTGTTGGGACTCGGCGCGCTGCTCGACGTCGCGACCTATCAGACCGGCAACAGCGTGATGATCCTGCTGAGCCTGCTGTCGATGATTGCAGTGGTGATAGTCTTGAACCGCCTGGTATGGCGCCGGCTCTACGACTTGGCGGTGGAACGTTATCGGCTGGACTATTGAGAAGTTGCCCGACGGATGTCTTTTATGGCTGAACCCGAGCCTCCCGACCCATGCCGCTGCTTGAACTTACCCATATCTCCAAGCACTACCCGCACGCCAAGGGGAGTCTGCGCGTGATCGAGGATATCTCGTTCAGCGTCAACGAGGGCGAGTTCGTCGCGATCGTCGGACCCTCGGGATGCGGCAAGTCGACGCTGCTGCGGATTATCAACGGTATCGTGCCGCTCAGCTCCGGCCAGGTGCTGTACCGCGGCCGCCAGGTCGACGGTATCAATCTCGAGTGCGCGCTGGTGTTCCAATCCTTCGCCCTGATGCCGTGGCTGACGGTCGACGACAACATCGAGATGCCGCTCGAAGCGCTGGGTATTCCGCCCGCCGAGCGCCGCCGGCGCGCGAGTCTTTATATCGACAAGGTCGGGCTCGACGGCTTCGAGGAAGCTTATCCGCGCGAGCTTTCGGGCGGCATGAAGCAGCGGGTAGGATTGGCGCGGGCGCTGGCGGTGGAGCCCAAGGTGTTGCTGATGGATGAGCCGTTCTCGGCGCTCGACGCACTGACCGCGATCAGCCTGCGCGAGGAGACGCTCGATATCTGGCAGGCGCCGGACAGCCCGGTGCATACCATCCTGCTCGTCACGCACATTATCGAGGAGGCGATCGAGTTGGCCGACCGCGTGCTGGTGATCTCGGCCGGGCCGGGACGCCTGCTGGCCGACCTGCGGATCGAGCTGCCGCGTCCGCGCGATCGCCGCAGCGACGGCTTCAACGCCTTCACCGACAAGGTGTTCTCGTTGATCGAGGAGCGCTCCTGATGCCCCTGAGCGGAATCAATCCGATTCCCGAGGGCAATCTTAACTGGGTTTTCGGCCTGCTCGAGTTGCTCGAGGATCGCGGCGGGCGCGAGGACGGCTACAAGATTGCGCGCGACCTCAATATCAAGTTCGACGACGTGCTGCGGGTGATGAAGATCGCGGAGATCCTGGGGCTGGTCTCGACTCCGGCGGGCGACGTGGTGCTGGAACCGCTGGGCAAGCAATTTCTCGACAGCGACGTCAATCAGCGCAAGCTGATGATCCGCGAGCAGCTACGAAATCACGGCCTGTTCAGTTACCTGATACGGCTGCTGAAGGCGCAGGAGGACAAGTCGCTCAGCAAGGAGGTGGTGCTCGAGCATCTGGCGATGCTGTTGCCTCACGAGCTTCCCGAGCGCCAGTTCACGCGTATCGTGAGCTGGGGTCGATTCGCCGAGCTGTTCGGCTACAACAAGGACAGCGACCGCTTCTACCTCGACCAGGAGTAGCCCCGCCAGATCAGGCTTTCGTGCCGCTCACCAGTTCGGCGAGTACCGTGAGCTTCTCGTCGAGCCGCGCCGCCGCTGCGAGTAACTGCGGGTTGCCAAGCCGGGTCATCAAGGAGGACGGCAAATCGTAGGCGACCCGACATGAACCGCTGCGCGGCTCTTCGTAGATCATCATCCGCACCGGCACGTGCAAGCCCACGCCGAGGTCGTGCCGCAGCATCGTGCGCGCGATCAACGGGTTGCCAAGAATATAAAGCACTGCCTGGGCGGGCTGCCCGATCCTCGCGAGCCAGGCGCCGTGATCGATCCGCATGAAGCCCATGAAGCCGCTCGGCCCCTCGAAGGCGCGCATCCGCCGCTCGAAGTCTTCGGCCGAGGTCGAGGCCTTGACCGCAGCGCGGAACGCCGCGTCGTCGACCGCGCCGACCGCCGCCTCGAAGGCGGCCACGACGGTGTCGAACGGGCGGTTACTGACGTGCTCGCGATGAATCAGTGTGCTTTCGTCCTGCATGGCATCCTCGTCGCGGCCAGTCTCCTCAGGCATCGGGATGAGCCTGGTATGTGAATTGCCGCTAGTGGCGGAGCAATGATTTCCGCACCGTCTGATGCTTGGTCTGCGGATGGAGCCAGACGCTCATGACCGCCGGGCAGAATGACGGATCGTCAACCTCGCCGGTGCTCGAATCGTTCAGATAGACCAGCGTGCGGTTGGCCTCCGAGCAGAAGATTACGATTTGATCGCCGGGCCGCACGCTGCGGATGACGCTCTTCAGTTCCGCCTGCCAGGCGCGCAGCTTGCTCTCGTCGCCCAGCTTAAGGTCGCGCATCTCGCCCACCGCATTCTTCACCAGCGTGTCGGCGGAAACCGCCCGGCTCGGCTCGAGGTCGAGCGCATGCGGCTCCGCTTCCGACCATCGTGGGCCGACAATCCACAAGGTCGCGTCGTACATCTGGATACCCCACCATGAGTGGCGGCCCTTGCCGAACGGATGCATCCCCGGAACCGCCGCAGCGACCTGCGCCGGCAACGGCCGATGGCTATCCCCGAGCGCCGGGATCGCGAGGCCAGTGGACGAAATCAAAGCCAGGAATACAGTGGCTAATCGCAAAGATTCAGAGCTGGCGGGAATTCCGTGTCTCATAGGCGTTCTCGTGGTGTCCTCGCTTTTTCGATCATGCTTAGAATTTTTCTTTGAATGGCCGCAAGTCGATTTCCTGCGTCCATGCGCTGCGATCCTGATGGGCCACATGCCAGTAGGCTTCCGCGATCGCCGCGGGCTTGAGCATGTCTGCCTCGGTCAGCTCGGGAAAGCGCTGGCGGATGAAGGGCGAGTCGATGGCGCCGTCAATATTGATGTAGGCGACATGGAGCCCCTGCGGGCCGAGATCGCGCGCCATCACCTGAGCGAGTCCGCGCAACGCAAACTTGGACGGGCCGAAGGCGGCCGAGGTCGGATAGGGACGCGTGCCGGCCGTGGCGCCGGTGAACAGGATGACGCCGGTGCCCGCCGCGACCATCGCGGGGACCACCTGCTGCGACCATAGAAAGGCCGCGAACGCATTGACGCGCCAGGTGTTCTCGAAGGTGCTGGGTTTGGTCTCCATCAGCCGGCCAAACGGGCGCATCGCGGCATTGTAGAGCAGCACCGCGGGCTCGCCCAGCTCACGCCGCACGGTGGCGACGGCGACTTCGATCTGCGCTCCGTCGGCGACGTTGGCGGCGACCGGCAATGCGGTTGCACCGCTGCTTCGTAGCTCCCCGGCGAGTTCCGCCAGATAATCCTGGCTGCGCGCGACCAGCGCGACGGCGTAACCTGCGGCGAAGCGCCGGGCGAGCGCGGCGCCCAGTCCCGCACCCACGCCCACTACCACGGCAACCGGCTTTTCAGATGGCATCCCGCTTTACCTCCAGTAGCTGAGCTTCATGGGCGCTGCTCAGGCGAGCCTGCGCAGCGCCTGCTCGACGAACTCGAAGCGATCGTTGCCCCAGAACATCTCATCGCCGACGAAAAACGTCGGCGCGCCAAACACTCCGCGCCGCACCGCCTCGTCGGTGTTGCGGCGCAAGCGATCCTTGACCTCCTGGCGTTCGCTCACGGCGGCAAGTTCGCTCGCCGGAACGCCGGCCTGCTCGAGCACGCCGCGCAATACCGCGTCATCGCCGAGGTCCTGCGTCTCGGCCCATATCGCGCGATAGACCGCCCGATGGTACGGCGGGAAAACGCCGAGCTGCTGCGCCGCGACCGCCCCGCGCATCAGCCGCAGCGTATTCGACATGAACGGGTATGGATTCGATTTGAAGACCACGCCGTAACGCGTCGCCCAGCGCTGCAGTTCGATCGCCATGTAGCGGGCCTTGGCGGGAATGGTCATCGGCGAGGCATTGCCGGTGGCCTTGAGCACCGCGCCCAGCAGGATCGGGGTGTAGGCCACCGAGGCCTGGTTGCGCCGGGCGAAATCCTCGATCCGGAGGCTCGCCAGGTAGCTGAAGGGGCTGCCGTAATCGAACAGGAACTCGACTTCGCGGTTCATCTATAGCCCCCTCCAAGGCTCCGAGTCAGCGGTTTATCGAAACGCCGCTTTCAGGATGGAGAAGCAACTCGTGAGCCATCGCGTACGTTTCGTATAAGTAGGCCAAGCCCCGGCCATTTGCCAAGCTAATATTTACGCGGTAGGCAAAGAGCGCTGTGAGCGGGATCGCAATTGGCGAAACGAGGTCGCAGAATGCGCGCGCTATCCAGCTTTTTCCCAACGATGCAGCGGACTGCTAAACATCACAGCTATTCCGCGTCTATCGGTGTCGGGATGCGTCGCAGCCGGTTATACTCCCGGACACCAGTTCTACTTTCGGAGGGCGCCGCCGCTATATCGGAGCGCGAGAGAGAAGGTCATGGAACTTTATCACAACAACATGTCGGTCTGTGCGCAGAAGGTCAGGCTGGTAATTCGTGCGAAGGGTTTGAAGCCCGTCGAGCGTCATCTGAACCTCCGCACCGGCGAATCGCATACGCCCGAGTACCTGGCGCTCAATCCCAATGGGGTGGTGCCGACGCTTATCGACCGCGGCGAGCCGATTATCGAGTCGACCGTGATCTGCGAATACCTCGACGACGCTTATCCCGAGCCGCCGCTGCGACCGCGCGACCCGCTGGCGCGGGCGCGGATGCGTTTGTGGACGCAAATCCCCGATACCGGGCTTCATCACGCCTGCGCGACGATCAGCGTCGCGATCGCCTTCGGCAAGCAGATGGAAGCCGCCGGCGGGGAACAGTTCAAAAATCGTCCCAATCCGAGTGAGACCGAATACTACCGGAGTCTCGCGCGCGAGCGACTCGACCATCCGCAGTTCCCCGAAGGCATCAGGTATTACAATCAGCTGGTGACGAAGATGGCGCGCCAGCTCAACGCCACCACCTGGCTGGCCGGCGACGAATACAGCCTGGCCGACGTGGCGATTCTGCCCTACATCATCCGCCTCGAAGACCTGGCGCTGTTCTGGATGCTGGACGGCGCGCGCAGTTCGGTCGGGCGCTGGCTCGACCGCTCGAAGCAGCGCGAGAACTTCAGCGCGATCGCGGATTACCACGATCCGAAGTATCTCGAGCTGATGGGCCGCGCCGGGCGTGAGGCGACGCCCCGCATCAAGTCGATCCTCGCCGAACGGCGCTAGCGCGTCGCGAGTTCGCGCAGCATCTCGAGCGCGCGTCGATGCTCGCGGAGCAGGGCCGGTAGTTCTGCGGCCGTATGGCGGCCGAAGCCGCACGGCGCGGCCAGGCCGAAATCGGGGAGGTATTTTCGCGCCACCGCGAGCCGCGCCCTGAAGGCCCGCTCATCCTCCATATTGTGAACGATGCCGAGATAAATGCGCGCGGCGCCGGCCTGGAGCTCGCGCAATGGCGCGAAATAGCGGTCGTCGGTGCGGTTGAGAATCGGGATGTGAACGAAATCGACCCGGCGTCCGGAGCGGGCGACCGCTTCATTGGCAAACTTGACCGTGCGCGACAGATCGTCCGACTCGACCATCGGCCAGCCGCCGAGCGTGCCGTAGCAGAGATGGTAGCCCAGCATCACCTCGGACGGGATTTGTGGCGCCAGGTTCGCGATCGGCGCGAGGTTGCGCTCGAAGCGGTTGTCCGTGGGCGTCCACGGAAAGGCGTCTTCGAGGTCCATCGTTTCGACGCAGCAATCCCACTGGATCGCCAGGTCAGCGGGCGGAATCTTTTCGATCATCTTGGCGATTTCCGCCCGCATCGCATCCTCGAAGCCCGGCTTGATACGCGGCCAGTCCGCGGGATCCATGAAGAAGAAATCGATCGCGCTGTTGGTCAGCGGCAGGCATACCTGGAAGCGCACGTCGGGCGGTATCAGCCCGTCTTTGCGTAGCTGGCAAAAGATGAAATAGGAGTTGATCGCCTCCTTGGCGTAGCCCAGACGCCAGCCCGGATCGCCGAACCGGACCTGCTCGACGCCCGGCTTGACCCGGAAGCCCCAGGATTCCGTCCGGTCGGCCGGTTTCCATTTCTCGACCCCGTTGGCCGGCGGCGGGCGCCTGATAGTTTCGATTTCGGGATGGCCGTGGAAAACCCGATAGGCCAGCACCTGTATCCAGTAGCTGCGCTCGCCGACTTCGCCATCCGGGAGGCACGGGACCAGGTCGCCAATCGCGCGCCCGCAGGTTTCGAACACTTCCTGGGGCGTCTCCAGCGGGACACTTCCTACCAGCAACACATCGCGGGCCATCGGAGTCATCTCCTCGGCCAGTCACTCAGGGCGCTGAATTTCCGTAGAAAAACCACAGCACGTCAGTACCAAACAGGTTGACAATAGAGATCGGGCTCCCGCCCCCGTTCACCATGGTAATGTTGTAAGGTCTCGCGGTTCTCGGAGTCTTGGGGTGGTAGATCCTGTTACGGACGTCTGTGGCCGACGCATCGAACCAGGGATCGGCTACAT
>Ga0307372_10005133_pt1 | contig 19805 bp, 18 predicted proteins | sample OX1MG_FD_202533 | JGI IMG/M metagenome (GOLD analysis project Ga0307372, IMG submission 202533) | Soil microbial communities from Risofladan, Vaasa, Finland - OX-1 | ecosystem: Environmental > Terrestrial > Soil > Coastal area > Acid sulfate soil | place: Finland: Risofladan, Vaasa | collected...
ACTTCGATGACCGAGCCGTCCTTGAGTTTGAGGCGGACCTTCGCGTCGCCGCCGACCACCTCGTAGTCGACGATCTCGGCGTTCGATAGATCGGGCGGCGGGCCTCCACCCATCATGCCGGGGCTCCCTTCCGTATGCGCTCCTTGAGCAGCGCGCGGGGGTCCTGGCCATCGACCGTGAGTCCGATCGAGACGCAGGTGCCGATCACCTGGTTCACCTTCTCCTCGACCGAGCGGCCGAACATGTCGCCGCTCTTCGCCTCGGCGATCTTGCGAACGGCCTCCAGCGAGACGTCCCCGACGATGTCGGTCTTCGCCTTGCCCGAGCCCTTCTCCTTCCCCGCTTCCTTCAAGAGGAGCGCGGTGACCGGGGGTCGCCCGACCACGAGCGTGAACTGGCGCGTACCGGGATCGACCCGGACGACGACGGGAACGCGCATCCCGGCGAACTGCTTCGTTTCCTCGTTGATCTTTGCGACGACCTGCCCCACGTTGACCCCGAGGGGTCCGAGCGCGGGGCCGAGCGGCGGTCCCGCCGTCGCCTTGCCGCCCTCGACGAGGACGCTCACTTCATCCGCCACTCTTGCCGCCTCCCTTCTCCAACATGCGCACGTGATCGCCGCGTACCGTCACGGGGATCGGCACCACGGCCTCGATGAGCTCGACGGTGATCTCTTCCTTGTCCTGGTCGATCCGCTTCACTCGGGCCTTCTCGCCCTTGAACGGACCGGCGATGAGCTCGACGATCGCACCCTCGACGAATCCCTCGACCGTGATCTTCGGGACGAGGAGCGGCTCGACCTCTTTGAGCGTCGTTTCCCCGGCGACGAGGCCGCGGGCCTTGCGGATCCCTTTGAGCATCTCGTGGACGCCCTCGAAGCTCATCCCCTCGGCGAAGACGTAGCCGCGCAGCGCCGCCGGCACGAGGAGCGCGAAGATGACGTCGGGCTTCTCCTCGGTACGCGCGAGCAGCGTGTCGGCGACCTCGCGCTCGTACCCGCGCGAACTCTTGATCGCCAGCACGGCTTGGCGAGCGACGCAGGCGAGCGTGAGCTTGGCGGGATTCCCGCCGTCCAGCGCCTTCGCCTGGAGACGGATTTCCACGCGGTCCCCGTACCGCACTCCGACCGGGGCCGTGATCTCGAAGGAGAGGGGAACGAGGGAGTTTTCCTCCATCGTGAGGGTCACGGACTGAGAACGGGCGAACAGCTCCACGACGGTCCGCTTCCCCGGGGGAGCCCAGCGCACGGGCCACTCGGCCCCTTCTCCGGGGTAGGTGGAGGTGTAGCCGACATCGATGGTGAGCTCGACCGGGCCGGCGCTTCCGCGCTGGTGGGCGAGCACGGCGCTCAGGGTGGTGATCGTGCCGGCCGTGACCTCCCGGACGGTGTCGTCGGCGGCCTTGAGGCTCAGCTGGGACGGCTCGGCGGCGCGTGCCGGGGTCGCGGTGGGACCGGGCGGAGGGATCGGCGCCCGAGCGGTCGCGGGGGTCGTGGGCGCCTTCCCCGGGCTCGGTGTCGGTGGACCGCCGAGGAGACCGATGCCTTCGTCCGTGGGGTTCCCTGCCATTCCGCCTCCTATCCTCCGTACGGCCGCGGGACCTACAGCGCGGCGAAGTAATTCGCCCAGATCCACGGGCCGGCTTGAGTGAAGAAGATGTAGATCCCGAAGCCCGTGAGGCCGATGATCGCCGCCCCGATGAACGTGATCGTCAACACGCGCGTGTACTCCTCGCGGGTGGGTTTGCGGGCCATCCGCAGGATGCGGCCGTACTTGCCGTGGCCGACGTGGTGCAGGCGACCGTCGAAATCGTCCTGGGCCCGCCGGGCCCGGTCGAGGAATGCCATGGGGGTTGTACCTACCGTACCGTTTCGATCTCGTGCTCGTGCGCGCGCGAGCCGTGAGATCCCGCGGACGATGCCCCGAGAATCTGGGGGGATTTAACGCCGGTGACCACGAGTAGGACGCGGATCGTGGCCTGCATGGTGGGGTCGATGTTCGCTCCCCAGATGATGCGCGCGTTCGGGCTGATGGTCTTCTGGACGATCTCGCTCGCCTTCTGGGCTTCGCTGACCGTCATGTCGGGGCCGCCCGTGACGTTGATGAGCGCCCCGGTCGCCCCGGCGATATCGACCCGGAGCAGCGGGGAGTTGATCGCCTCCATCACGGCGTCCTCGGCCCGGTTGTCGCTCTCGGACTCGCCGATGCCGATGAGCGCGACGCCCCCGCCCTTGAGGATGGTGCGCAGGTCGTTGAAATCGAGGTTGACGAGGCCCGGCCGGGTGATAATCTCGGTGATCCCACGGATGGCGCTCGCGAGGACGGAATCGGCGACCTTGAAGGCGGTCTGCACGGGGAGCCGCGGCACGAGCTCGAGCAAGCGGTCGTTCGGGATCGTGATGACGGTGTCGACGACCGAGGAGAGGCGCTCGAGGCCCGCGAGCGCATTCTCGGTGCGCACCGTGCCCTCCGAGGTAAACGGAAGGGTTGCGACCGCGATCGTGAGCGGGTCCCCACCGGAAGCTTTGGCGATCTCGGCGACGACGGGGGCGGAACCCGTCCCGGTTCCCCCGCCGAGACCGAGGGTGATGAACACCATGTCGGAGTTCGCAAGGAGCGCCTTGAGGTCATCGCTCGCCTCTTGAGCGGCGCGCTCGCCGACGTCGGGGAGCGCCCCGGCACCGAGACCCCGGGTGAGGCGTCGGCCGAGGAGGACCTTGCGATCGGAGTGGATCGTGAGCAGATGCTGGGCGTCGGTGTTGGCGGCGATCGTCACCGCGCCGGAGAGCCCCTGCTCGGTGAGCCGGTTGATGGTGTTGCAGCCCCCGCCCCCGCAGCCGATGATCTTGATGGTCGTTTTCAGCGTGGCGAGAACCGCTTCGAGCTCCGCGTCGTCCCCACCCGGTTTCAGAGGAGGGCGGGCGGTATCGGCGGGCAAGTGCGATAGGATCTCCTGAGCGAGTGGGCGCATATCGGCTGTTCCTCGAGGGCCGGAGCATGGCCCGTCTTATAAATCAATGGCTCCTCTTCCGGCGGTAAGCCGTGGAGTACGCCGAGTGGGCCCCGGAGTATGCGCGAATCCGCGCCGCGTTCGGGTTCCCGTTCGACCGGGAGGTCCGCTCGGCTGAAGCGCTGAGGCGTCTCCTCCCGCCGGAGGCACGGATCGATCCGTTGCCACGGATCCGCGAGCGCCTCCACGCCCGCGAGGTCATCGTGGTCGGCCTCGCGCCGGGGGCGGGACCTCCGCCGGTGTGGCGCTTGCCTCCCCGGGCGAAGACCCCGGTGATCGTGGCGGCGGATGGAGCGACGGCGGCCTGCACCGGAGCGGGCCTCGTGCCCGCCGTCATCGTGACGGATCTCGACGGGCCGATCCCCTCGGAGATCTCGGCGAACAGTCGAGGGGCGCTCGCGGTGATCCACGCCCACGGCGACAACCTCCCGGCGCTCGAGGAGTGGGTCCCCCAGTTCCCTGGTGAGCTCGCCGGGTCCTGGGCCGGGCCGCCCACAGAGGACCTGATCAACGTGGGAGGGTTCACCGATGGCGATCGGGCGGTCCACCTCGCCGAGCACCTGGGCGCCGAGCGGATCCTCCTCTGGGGATTCGAGTTCGATCGGATCGACGAGGAGGACCCTCGGCTACGCGAGCGGAAGATCCGGAAGCTCGCGTTCGCTCGCTCGGCTCTCCACGCGCTCGCGGCGCGGAGCTCGATCCCGATCGTCCTCTGGCTTCGGGACGGATCGTTCGACCGGCTCGGGGCTCACACGTAGGCCGCGTCGACCAGGTAGGTCACGTCCTGACCACTCTCGTACAGGACGAGGAAGGGCGCATGCTCGAACCACGCGATCGCCGCGGGGCTCAGCGGGAGCGCGGCCGCCGACGGATCGAGCGCGACGCCCCCGTACATCACCGAGTCCACGATCACCACATCGATCGGGAAGGGAGAATGGGGCGCGTCCGAGCTCCGTAACTCGGCGGCGGCGCTCGTCCAGTTCGATCCCGTGAACAGGGCCGGGGTCGATCCCCAGGTCGCACGATTTCCGTCGAAGCCGAACACCGCCGAACTGAGCGGATGCGAGCTCGCGACCACCTGGTTCTGCGGCACTCCGATGGAGACCCATTGCCATAACGCGGCATCGCCCGGTGGGTATCCTTCCTGGAATCCTCCGAAGTTGGCCTGCGGGGGATAGACGATCGCGGCGTTCGCCGCCACGAGCAGGACCACGCCGAGCGACGCCGCCACGAGCGCTCGTCGACCCCCCCGTTCGCCGGCGCGTGCGACGAGCGCGCCCACGCCGATCGCGGCCAGCAGCCCGATCGGGATGAACAGGTACTCCACGTAGCGCGAGGCGGGGATCGCTTCGACGAACCCGGACGCCGAGCTGAGGTAGTACGTCGCGAGCAGCGTGAGCGCGGCGCCGATCCCTAACGCGGTCGCCATCGTCAGGGAGAGCGGGCCGAGCCGCGAGGCCGTTGGCGCCCGTCGGCTGCCGGCCGTGAGGATCCCCATCCCGAGGACCGGGGCGAACCACAGGATCGCCATCGGGCTTGTCAACTGGCTCGTCCCGGGGAGCGGAATGAACAGGACGGTCGCGATGCCTCCGAAGATCAGGGCCGCGAGGATCACCATGTCCCGCACGAGGCTGCGATCGCTCGGCATCCGGACCCAGGTCCGACGGGGTCGGAACGCTCCTCGGCGCCAGTACATGAGGAGCCCGGCGACCCCGACGCCGGCGAGACCCAGCGCTTCGAGCGCGGCGAATCCGGCGAGCGCGTCGCCGCCGAGTCCCGGCCCGATGACGGTCGCAACGAAGGAGGACGTCCCATAGAACCAGTAGGCGAGGGTCGCGGTGATGAAGGCGGCGATGAACCCCAGCTCGCGCGCCGGAAAGCGGCGGCTCCACAGGCCCGGTCGCCAGAGCTCGAGGAGGAGAAGGCTCCCGAGCGCGCTCAGGACGAACATGAACGAGGAGAGATGGTGGGTCACGATCAGCGCCCCGCTCGTCAGCACGAGCGGCAGGTAGAATCGGGAGTCCCGGCGGGTCTCCACGAAGAGCCAGATCGCGGCGACGCACAGGAAGTCCCCGAGCGCGAGCGGAGCCGGGTGCGCGATCGAGAACATCCGGGGCATCGCGACCGAGGCGAACGCGGCCCCGAGCAGTGCGATCGAATCGTGGGCGTAGAGCCGGCGGAACAGGAGGAACAGCGGGAAGACGGAGAGCGCGGAGACCACGGGGATGATGATCGTCAACGCGGAGAACGGGTCGATCCCGAGCGCGCCGGATCCGGCGCCGGAGAGGAGGAAGATGCCGGGAAAGTCCGGATACGCCGTTCCCCAGCCGACGTACGCGGCTCCGTGCGGCAGGTGGCCGGTCGAGACGAGGGCGTGGGTCAGCGTGTAGTACTCGCCCGAATCCGATCCGAACAGGGAGAAGGAGACATAGGGCTCGACCGCGAGCACGACCAAGAGCGTTGCGAGCCCTCCGAGGAAGAGCGCGGTCTCCCTCCTCACGGGCCGCCGCCCGGGGACGCCCACCTCGGCCCACCAGAGCACGCCCGGAGGGGGTCGGGTACCGTCATCTCGATGGGAACGCCAGGGGAGCCCGGACTATAATCGGCTCGCCCGCGGCATCGAGCCGCGATCCCACCGAACGTGCTCGACCCAACCTCTAAATAGAGGGGGCTGGTGGGGGCGAAATCAAGGGTTTATCGATGGCTTCTACTTCTCGCAAGAAGTCGCGCAGCGGACCGAAGTCCGCCCGGCGCCCGTCGAAGGCTCGACCGACCCGCCGACCGGTCCGTCGCCCGACGGCGAAACCGAGGAAGCCGACCCCCCGACGCGCCCCTCCCCGCAAGAAGGTCGTCGCGAAGAAGGCCGCACGTCCGAAACCGAAGATCCCCGTCAAGTCCGCGCCTCCGCGCAAGGTCGTGCCCGCGGCCGCGGAAGCCCCCCCGAGCCCTCCGCGCCTCGGAGACGGACGTCGCCACGTGCTCTCTCTGTCGTTCCTGCGGGACGGCGACGAGTTCCTCGCGCGCATCGAGACCGACGCGGGGCATATCACCGAGTTCAAGCACCGCGTCCTCGACCAGCTCCTCAGCCTCGTGGCGAGCGAGCTCGAAGATCTGCTCGAGTGAGCGCGAACCCGTCCCTTAAGGGCGGGAAACCGCTCGGGTCGGCGTGAAGAGCCGCACCGAATACATCGTATTGAACACGAAGACCCCGCGCGAGTTCGTCCGGCTCACCGACCGGGTGCGGGCGATCGTGAAGGACAGCGGGATCCGGGAGGGGCTCGCCCTCGTCTCCGCGATGCACATCACCGCGGCGATCTACGTCAACGACAACGAGTCCGGGCTTCTGGAGGACATTGCGAAGTGGGCCGACCGGCTCGCCCCTCCGGGCGACTACGCGCACCACCGCACCGGAGAGACGAACGGCGACGCGCACCTGAAGAACCTCCTCCTCGGACATCAGGTCGTACTGCCCATCACGGCCGGAGATCTCGACCTCGGTCCGTGGGAGGAGGTCTTCTACGCCGAGTTCGACGGGCAGCGCCCCAAACGGGTCGTGGTCAAGATCATCGGCGAGTAGGCAGCGGCTCATCCGCGAGGTGCGGATCGCTCTGCACCGCGTACGGGTCGACCGGGCGCACCAAGGGCCGATCGATGTCGACGTTCGGGATCTTTCGGGCGATCTCGCGCGCCATCGCCGAACAGGTCGACGGGGGTACCGGGTGAGCGGTGTAGCCCGGGAGAGCGAGGTCGTACGTCACGAACTTCTTCTCGGCGATCGTCTCCCACACGGCTCGGAAGACCCGCTCCGCCGCCTCTCGCTCTCCGAGATGACGGTAGAGGAGTTCGATGCACAGGATCTCGGCGACCGGATCGGCCTTGTCCTGGCCGGCGTACTTCGGAGCGGAGCCGTGCACGGGCTCGAAGACGGCGATCGAGTCCCCGAACAGAGCGCCCGGCACGACCCCGAGGCCGCCGGCCAGGCCCGCGCACAGGTCGGAGATGATGTCGCCGAAGAGGTTCGTCGTCACGATGACATCGTACTCCTCCGGCTTCTTGGCGAGCTGCATGCACATGTTGTCGACGAGCCGTTCGTCGGCCTCGATGTCCGGGTACTTCGGCGCCATCTCCCGGAAGGCGGTCTGGAACAGCCCGCCCGTCGTCTTCATGATGTTCGCCTTGTGGACCGCGGTCACCCGGTGCCGGTGCTCACGGCGCGCGAGCTCGAAGGCGAACCGGATGATCCGGTCGGACGCCTTGCGCGTGATGACGTTCACCGTCTCGGCCGCCGTATGGTCGCGATCGACCCAGTGCTCTACCCCCGAGTAGAGCCCCTCGGTCGCTTCTCGCACCACGATGAGATCGGTGTCCGGGTAGCGCGTCCCCTCTCCGGCGATCGCGCGCGCCGGTCGAACGGACGCGTACAGGTCGAGCTGCTGACGCAGGGCCACGTTGACCGAGCGGAAGCCGCCCCCGATCGGGGTCGTGATCGGTCCCTTGACCGCGAGCCGATTGCGACGGATCGAGTCGAGCACCTCCTCCGGCAGCGGAGACCCCGTGCGTTCGATCGCCTTCTCGCCGGCCTCGACAACCTCCCAATCGATCTTCACAGCCGAGGCGTCGGCCACGAGACGGGCGGCTTCGGTGACCTCGGGGCCGATTCCGTCCCCGGGGATCAGCGTCACTCGATGCGTCATGGTACTATTCCTTGCGCGCGGAGGCGCGCGCGGTCTTAAGAGTCGTGCTGCCGGGTCCCCGCTCCCCCGGAGGCCGCCGGCCGGCCCGGGATTCGCCCCCCGCCGATCGGAATGAACGGTGCATGGGAGAGTATTAGATTTCTTATAATACGCAGTATTCCACCGGTCATGCTGAACGCGGTGCATCCCGAGATCCTCGGCCCGGATTGGTTGCCTCCGGTGCCGCTGGCACGCTCCCGTGAAATCGACCAAGTCGTACGTCTCTTGGAACACCCGTCGGAGGCCGCCCGTTCTCCGCCGATGGTGCTCGTGGAGGGGTCCGAGGGATCCGGAACGTCCACCGTGGCCCGGGCCGCGGGTCGGATCCTCGCGACCCGGATGCGGAGCCCGCCCGGCCCGTCGGAGGTCCGCCTGTACACCGTGCGCACCCGCGGCTGCCGGACCGGGCTCGGTGTGGCCTCCGCGCTGCTGCGTCACTTCGATCCGGGCTTCGACGGTCGCGGGTTCTCCGTCGTGGAGGTGATCGCGGGGTTCCTCCGGAGGCTCCACCGAGATCGGCGGGTCGCCCTGATCCTGCTCGATGACATCGGGGTGGGAGGGCCGGATCTCGCCGTCCTCCTGCGCGCGTTCTCCGACCCGGAGCGATTCCTGCCCGAGGGCGAGAGCGGTGTTCCCTCCATTCTCCTCATCCTCGCCGGCCGGCGGGAGGGGCTTGACGGGGCGACCCGCGGATTCGGGCTGCGACCCCCGCCCGAGCGCTGGGTCGGCGTTTCTCCGTACTCGGACGCCGAGCTCGGGGCGATCCTTCGGGACCGGATGGAGCGCGCGCTCGGGCGACCTGCGCCGGAGACGATCCTCGAGCGCGTCACCGTCCGCGTCCGTCGGGATGGCTGCGGGATCTCCCGAGCCATGGACCTGGTGCGTCGGGAAATCCTCGGCCCGAGCGCGATCCGTCCCGGATCGGTCTATCGGCCGCTCGAGTCCCGGCTCGATCTCTCGATCGAACGGCACGTGGTGCGCGCGCTCGCACGCGCGGCCGACCGCGAGTCGGTCCCCTTGCGGGATATCCGACGCTGGGAAGCGCTCCTCGCGAAGGCCGAGGGTGCGCGTCCCTTACCGACGACGACGTTCTGGCGTCGGATCATCCGGCTGGAACAGGCCGGCTACGTGCGGCGGGAGATCCGACCCGGTGGCATGGGGGGAACGCAGTCCGTGCTGCACTTCCTATCGCCGGTACGGGAGTGGTTCACGGCTCCGCCGGGTCGGGATACTCCTCGAGGGTCCGGACCGAGCGGCGGCGGGCCGTGGTCGTCGGGGTGGGCTCCGCCGGATCGCTCTCCGAAGGGGGAGCGCTCCCCGGTCGCCGCACCTGATTGAGCACGGACTCGGCGAGCTTGCGCGATCGAAGCGCCTGCTCCACGCGGTCGAGCGGGGCGGCGCGAAGGGTCTCCCGGTCGGGGAATCCTGCCCGGCGCAGCGCGCGTGCGCGCACCCGCCCGATCCCCCGCAGCCGCACGAGATCGAGCAGCTCCTCACGGACTCCGTACTGCACCCGAAGGGAGAGATCGTCGATCGGCCGGGTGAGGCGCCGGTGGAAGCGCGCGGCGATCCGGCTCGATGCGAAGAGGAGCCAGTTCGCGTCCTCGACCTTGGCGCGCAGGTCCCCGGCGCCGATGCCGAACCGCTCGCTGATCTCGAGGATCGGCGTCTCATCGATCCAGGCCTCGAGCACGCTCGCCGTCTTGATGGTCGACAGGAAGAAATCGAGGTCGAGGTCGAGCGGCGCTTCCTCCGGCTTGATCAGGAGCTCCTCGGCCTCGTCCGTGAATCGCCCGAGCAGGTTCGACTCCTCCCCGCGCCGCAGGAAGAGCGGCGGCAGGTCCGGAGTGGCCGCGACGCCGGCCAAGATTGCGAACGGGCGCACGCCGATCGGAGCTCGGTCGAGCATCTGCCGGACGACGATCGCGCTGAGGGGATCGAGGTAGAGCTCGCTCGTCAGCTGTCCGAACGGCGTGGCGCGTAGACCCGGCGAGGGGGCGAGGAAGTCGTTGGTCTCCAGGAAGCTGCGTACCCGCCGGACCTGGTCCGCGAGATCGCGCCAGGGGAGCGTCTGGCCGTAGAACGTAGCGCCGAAGAACGACTCGAGCTCCTCCTCGGTCGCCACGGCTCCGCTCGCGACCAGCGCGAGGATGTGCATGCGGAGCGCGGGCTCCGCCGCCAATCGGCTCTCGATATCTTCCGGGGGCGCCGAGAGGTACGCGTCGAACAGCCGCTCCTCCTGGTCGGCGTCCCGGGCGATGAGGACGGCCTCCCCGACCGTGTCGTACCGGGGTCGGCCCGCGCGCCCGCACATCTGGTGCACCTCCAGGGCGGGGATCGGCGCCTGCATACCGAGCCGATCGTCGTAGCGATAGGTGTCCCGCACGATGACGCGCCTCGCGGGCAGGTTGATCCCCGCGGCGAGGGTGGGCGTCGCGACGAGCACCTTCAGGGCGCGCTGGCGGAACGCGCGCTCGATCACTTCCCGCTCCGGGTTCGTGAGCGAGGCGTTGTGGTAGGCGACGCCGTGCGGAACGAGAGCGGCGAGCTTGCGGACGCCCTCCGTCTCCTCCTCCGAGACCGTCCCGAGCTCCTCCGCCACCGCATGGGCCCGCGCCCGCTCCTCCCCCGACAAGAGCGGGCGGACCGTGCCCGTGAGTCCCTGGGCGGCCACTTCGCTGGCCTTTCGCGTGTTCACGAAGACGAGGGCTTGGCCCCCTTCCTCGATCACCGATCGAACGAGCCGTGGGACGGCCTCGGTGTTTCCCGGGATCTCGCGGATCGACAGATCGGTGAAGGCGATCCGCCCGTCGTAGTACACGCCGCTCTTGAGCGGAACGGGCCGGAAGTCGCTCGCGATGTGGCGCGCTTGGAGCCACTTGGCCACCGCGAGGGAGTTACCGACCGTGGCGGAAAGGGCCACGAGTTGCAGATCCGGATAGGAGCGCCGCAATCGGGTGAGGCTGACCTCGAGCGTAGGTCCTCGGTCGGGGTCCCTCAAGAGGTGCACCTCGTCGGCGACGACGACCCCCAGCCGATCGAGCCAGGGACTGCCGCGGCGCAGCAGCGCATCGGCCTTCTCGCTCGTCGCGACCAGGATATCGAGGCGCTCGAGCTGGTCCGCGCGCAGATCGAAGTCCCCGATCGAGATCCCGACGCGGACGCCGAGCTCCTCGAACGCCTTCAGCTCCTCCGCCTTCTCCCGCGCGAGCGCGCGCAACGGCACGAGGTAGAGCCCGGTCCGGCCCGCGCGAGCGGCGCGCAGCAGAGCGAGGTAGGCGATCAGGGACTTGCCGCTCGCGGTGGGGCATGCGAGCAGCAGGCTCTCGCCGGCCATGACCGGCCCCACCGCGGCGGCCTGAGGTGGGTAGAACGACTCGATCCCTTGCTCTCGGAGGATGCGTACCCACTCCGGGTCGAGCCCGAATGAGGCGACGGGGGCGGACGCCGCAGGAGGAGACGACGACGATGCATGCGAGGAGCGGGGCCGCGGCATCCGTGGTTGTGACCCCGCGACGTTACTAAGGGGTTCGCTCGGCGGAGGGTCCACCATGCTCGATGAGCGAGCGGCCGAGGAGCCGTTCCTGGATCTCGGTCGTACCCTCCACGATCGGGAACACCCGAGCATCGCGCAACAGGCGCTCCGCTGGGTGCCCGACCCGGGTCCCAGCGGGGCCCGCGATGTCGAGCCCCACCGACGCGATCGAGACCGCCGCTCCCGAAGCGGCCAGCTTCGCGGCGGAGGCGGCGATCTCGAAGGGTCGACCGGCGTCCTTCGCGCGCGCCGCAGCCTCGACCAGGGCCCGGGCCGATTCCAGTTCGACGTAGGCGCGCGCCACGCAGGCGCGATCCTCTTCGTGGCTGCGAAGTCGGGCGGACCGGCACATCTCCTCGAAGGCGGCACGTGCGACGCCGAGCGCGCACGCGGCGATGCCGATCCGGCCCCCGGCGAGCGCACCGAGCGCGATCGAAAGTCCCTCTCCTTCCGCTCCGAGCAACGCGTCCTCGGGAAGCTGGGCGTCTTCGAAGACGAGCTCGGTCGTTTCGCTCCCGCGGATCCCCATCTTGTCCAGCCGCTGAGCGACAGAGTACCCCGGAGTGCCTTGGGGGATCAGGAACGCGGAGATCCCCCGGGAACCGAGAGACGGGTCGCGCGTGGCGAAGGCGAGCACGACGGCCGCGGATGCACCGTTGGTGATGAACATCTTCGAACCGCGGAGTCGAAAGCCGTTCGGCACTCGTTCGTATCGAGTGGCGAGATGCGCCGCATCGGAGCCCATCCCGGGCTCGGTCAGCCCGAACGCACCGAGGAAACGGCCCGCCGCGAGCGGGCGGAGGAATCGCGTTCGCTGGGCATCGGTCCCCCATCGGAGGATCGGGGCCGCGCAGACCGAGAGGTGGACGGAGAGATCGGTAGCGACCGCCGCACTCGCCGTCGCGAGCTCCTCGAGAACCGCCGCGGTCGACTCCGAGTTCCCACCGCTTCCCCCCCACTCCGCGGGGATGCCGAGGCCCGTGAACCCTTCCGTGCCGAGGGTCGCCATCAGGTCGGAAGGTACCCGGTCGGTTCGATCGATGTCTGCCGCGATCGGTGCGAGGCGGTCGTGCACGAACCTTCGAGCCCGCTGCCGCCAGTCGGGCGTGCCCATGATCCCCGCCGGGCGCATGCCCGCGCAGATGCCAACCAACCCTTAAGGCCCGCCGTCGGGTCGGTGCGTTCGGCGAGGCGGAGGATACGTTGTCGTCTCAGCCCACGCCCAAGGACCGGTTCAGCGCCCTCGACATGCTCGCGCTCTCGCGCGAGCTCCGAGTGGCCGTCCACGCGCGCATCGACAAGGCGTTCGACCTCCCGGGGGGAGGCTGGTCCGTCACCATGCGGTCCGCATCGGCCGGCCGCCGCGAGCTCGTGCTCGTGCCCGGGCGCTACGGGGCGCTGGTCGAGGAGCGGGCCGAGCACGCCGAGGAACTGACCCCCCTCGCCAAGGAGCTGCGCAGGCTCCTCTCCGGTTCGATCCTTCACGCGGTGAGCGAACCGCGCGGGGAGCGGTACGTCGAGCTCGAGTTTCGGCGCGCGGATGGCGAGAAGCTCGGACTGATCCTCGAGATCTTCGGGCCCGGGAACCTGCTCGTGACCCGAGGGGGGCAGATCGTCGCCGTCGCCCGACCTCGGACGTGGGCGCACCGGACGATGCGGGTCGGAGCCGAGTACACTCGCCCGCCGGAGCGGGCGGACCCCTGGAATGCCGACCGTGAGACGCTCGAACGAGAGCTCGCCCGCTCCCGGACGGATCTCTCGAGCACCCTCGCGGCCCGGCTCGCCCTCGGGGGCCCGATCGCCGAGGAGATCCTGGCACGGTCCGGTGTCCCGGATGGACCCGCGTCGACCGATGCCGCCCGGATCGCCCCGGCCCTCCATCGCGCGATCGCCGAAGTCTACGCGGAGCTCGGAGGTCCTCCCCGAGGGTACCTCTACGAACGCGACGGGGTTCCCGTCGACGCGAGCCCCTACCATGGGCTGCGCTGGGCGGCCGACCCGTCCGTCCGAGAGGTGGAAACCCCCACGTTCAGCGAGGCCGCCTACCGGTACTTCCGCACGGTCACGACCGCGGCCGTGCCCGTCGAGATTTCGGCGGTCGACAAGGCGCGGGAGGACCTCCAACGGCAGGCGGCCCGCCAGCGCACCGCGATTGCGTCCCTAGAGTCCGCCGCGCAAGAGCTCAGCGCCCAGGCAGAGTCGATCTATGCTCACTACCCGGAGGCTGAGGCCGCCCTGGCGCGGGCCCGCGCGGAGGGCTCCGAGAAGCGGGAGGTGGCCGTCCGTCTCGGGGAGCGTTCCGTCCCCCTGCTGCTCGACCGACCGTTGCAGGGCTCGGCTCAGGCCCTGTATGAAGAAGGCAAGCGCCTCCAGGGCAAGCTCCAGGGAGCCCGTACCGCGCTGACGGAGACGGAGGCGCGCCTTGCCCAGACCCCGAGCACGGCCGCGCGGGCCTCCTCGGCCGAAGCCCCGGCCTCGCGGGCGCGCAAACCCCGCTGGTTCGAGCGCTACCGCTGGTTCCTCTCTTCCGAAGGAGCGGTCGTGATCGCAGGGCGAGATGCCGCTTCGAACGATCTCGTGGTGCGTCGCCACCTGCGGGAGGGAGACGTGTACCTGCACGCCGATCTCCATGGCGCGGCGAGCGTGATCATCAAACGGCCCGATCCGGGACGACCGGCCGTCACCGAGGTGACGATCCGCGAGGCGGCCCAGTGGGCCGTGGCGTTCTCGAAGGCCTGGCGCGCGGGTCTCGCCTCGGCTTCGGCGTTCTGGGTGAAGCCGGAGCAGGTATCGAAATCCCCGAACACCGGGGAGTTCGTCGCGAAGGGAGCCTGGGTCATCGAGGGGACGAAGAACGTTCTGAAGGACCTGCCGCTCGAGCTCGGGATCGGGACCGTGGCCTACGAGGACCACGAACTGTGGACGGTCGCTCCGCCCTCGGCGTTCGCTCTCCGCGGGGGACTGCGCGTCCTTCTCACACCGGGGGACGAACGGGTCCGGTCCGAACGGGAGTCCGAACTCGCCCGCGAACTGGGGATCTCCCGCTCGCTCCTCCAGTCGCTCCTCCCCGCCGGTGGCATCACGTTGCGGCGCCCGTAGAGCCGGATGACCTCGCCGGCGGGGAAGGCGTCGCCCGGCTTTCGCCAGCTTCGAGCGCGGGCGCGCAGCCCGGCGATCACGATCTCGGTCTCCTCGACTCGGATCCGCTCGCCCACGACGAGGATCGTCTCCCGAGGCACGACGAGCCGGGCGGGGCGCGTGCGGCGACCTTCGACGATCGAGACGGGCACGACCGCACCGAGATCGCGCGTCACCCACAAGGTCCCGATCTCCTCGGACCGGGCCTCGGGAACGGGACGGCCCAGGCGATTCTCGATCTTGTGGATGATCACCGGAACATCGGATTCCGGTACCCCGCTTCCGACCTGGAGCCGTCGGGCTTCGGGCAACTGGATCATCCGTCGCGTGGAGGCGGGCCCTTCCGAGATGATCTCGGCGACCTGGACGGAGGCCGGTGGGGCCGACGAGAACGGGTGGACGAGCCCGCAGGCACGGCACCGAGCGACTCCCCGCATCGGGGCGTTGGGCCGGTGGCCCGCGCGGTCGACGTGCAGGATGCGGTGGGACGTGAGTCGATCGCAGGTCACGCAGAAGATCTCGGCCGAATGGACCCGCGTGCCGGCCCGAGCGGGCTCCGTCTCCGGGGCGTCAGGCATCTTCTCCTCCGGCATGGATCTCGAGCCCCCGAGCGGAGGGAGGGCTTGAGGGTTCCCGTTCGCCCTTCTCCGGGCTCCGCCAACCTCAAGAAGAAGGTTCGGACGCGGAGGTGGCCATGGCTCTCGCAGAGCGCGTCTCCTTCTGCGCGACTAATCTCAACACGGCCGATCGACTGGTCGCATCGCTCGATTCCATCGATGTCCTCGGCCGAGCGGTCGGCGTGCCGTACGAGGTGGTCGTCGCGGACGGCCCGAGCACCGATGGCGCCCGGGAGCTCCTCGAGCATCGGCAGCGCCAGCGCGCCGATTTCCGGCTGGTTCGCCACGCAGAACGCCGGAGAGGAGCTGGCCGGCGGCTCGCGTTCGAAGCGAGCTCGGGCGCGGTGGTCATTCCCTTCGATACGAGCATCACCTACGCGGCCGCCTACGGTGGACTGCTCCGGGCCTACCTCCAGCTTCGCACCGACCGGATGCTCTTCTCGGAGATCTGCGCCCTCTCGCGCCGGAGCATCGAGGAGGTCGGCGGCTGGCGAGATCTCATCGGAGCCGAGGACGTCGATCTCTACGGACCGCTGATCGAGCGCTTCGGGCTGATCGCGTGGCCCGTCGCCCTGAGAGAATCCCAATCCGCCCGCATGGGTGCCTACGCGCGTCAGATGCGCTACGTGCAGGGCTCTTCGGTCCGGCGCCTCCTGCGGATGTACGCGACCCAGCGCGACCAGGTCATCGGTGCCAACTACCGTGTTCGGGATCTGATGGCCCTGAACGCCGCGAAACCGCCGGCCCGACGCGCCGCCCTCTGGGGATGGTTCACGTTCGCGGCGATTGGCGCGCGGTTCCGTCCCATCCGACCCCGCAAGGCCGCGCGGAACAACTACCTCATCCTGCGCGACGCGATCCTGGAATCGCTCCTTCGAGGGGATTACAAGAGCCTCGCCTGGGACGGGCCGCCGCCTCAGCTGCTCTTGACCCCGGCGGAGATCGGATACCTGCGACGGGCCTCTTCGGCGTGGGGCCGGGTGGAGTCCCGTGATCCGCCCCTCTACGGGGTCAAGTGAGTTCGAGACCGACACCACCGCTGGGTCCTTTGCCGGCCCGGCCTCGGACCCGTGCAGGGGCCATCGATCTCTACGGAGCGCGTACGGGAGCGTGGCGAGCGTGCGAGTGGCGGTGGTACGCTCGAGTGGTCCACTGGGGTGCCATCCGCTTGGCTAGCGCCCACAGCGCCCGAGAGGCGAGGTAAGCCTGCCTTCGAACCCGGGCGGCGCGGAGGAGCTCGGCAAACTGGCCCCAGCTCGGCGGGGGCGCTCCCGGGACCGTCAGATAGAATTGGAATCGGGCCTCGGCCACATAGCCGCGGCCGGCGGTTTCGGCCGGTTTCCCCTGGGTCATCTCCTCCACGAGCTCCACCGTCCGTTCCTCGCGGGCGAGCCTCTGGGCCTCCGAGGCCCAGCCTCCTTCGTCGATCTCGGCGTGGCTGGCGCTGGAGTGGAAGCGATAGCGCGTCAGGCGGTGAGCCTCGATCCAGAGGGTCCCTTCGCTCGCGAGCGCGGCGAAGAACACGAAGATGTCTGGGCTCGCGTCCACCTGACGGAACCGGTCCGCCACCGCGCGGAGGAGCGAGGTACGCACGCTCATCGCACTGAGGTTCACGCTGACGCCGTTGCGGAAGAAGTCGGGCGTTCGGGCCCTTCGCTCGGAAGCATTCGTCACGGAATAGGAGACCGTCGGCTGCGTGCGGAAGCGACCCCAGTCGGGCAGCGAGTGGCCGCGGCGATCCATCGGCGCGATGGCGTCGTGGACGAACGTCCGCCTCGGATCCTCCCGGAAGAGCCGCGCGATGCGGCAGAGCTTGTCCGGCTCGAACTGATCGTCGTCGTCCAGGAAGCATACGATCTCTCCCTCGCACGCGTCGATGGCGCGGGCAAGCATGGCGCCGATGGCCGGGCTATCGTCCCACAGGATCTTCGTGCCGGGTTCGTCGCGCCGAGCGTCGACGGCGGGGTGCGCGAAGTTCTTGATCACGACCATCTCGTAGTCCGACCGCGGGAGACTCTGGGCGAGCACGGAGGCGACCGCCCCCTCGAGGAACTCGCGGCGATCGAAGGCGGGAATGATCACCGAGATGAACGCCTCCGTCAACGTTCGAACCTCTCCTCGCTTCGGGCGATTCCTGCAGACTAGATCAGCGGATGGCACACGGTACGGTCCCGCGCGTCCGCCGTACCACCACTCTGCACTGGGATCGATCCCACGGGACACGCCCGAGGCATCGATGCGACCCCTCGGATTTAACGGCGCGCCGAGGGAGGTGACCCCCGCTCGCGATAGAGGGGGCGCGCCCTCGGTCCCGGAGCCACCTCGTCCTGGCGGAATCATCAAGCGCCGGGGTCGACTGCCCGCATCGCGGAAGTGCGATGCCAGATCCGAGTGCGATCGCTCCCGAGCTCCCGTCCGGCTCCCTCCGCGAGGGTGGATCGAAGGAACCTTTGATTTCCGTCGTCGTGGGCGCCTATTCCCGAGAGACCTTCGTGCGGGGCGCGGTCCAGTCGATCCTCGACCAGACCCTGGGCCGCGACCAGATCGAGATCGTCGTCACCAAGAACTTTCGGTGTATAGTCTCCCCCCATTTCTCTCGATAATTCCTGCGAAATAGACGATTCGCCCGGGAGGTAATATGAACCCACGGCGAGCGGGTAAATTCTACCTCGGCGAACCCTCGATAACGAACGTCTAGGAGCGAACGATCGCGTTCGGTTAGGAGGATTCACGGCGCGGGGCACCTGCCCCCGGGTGCGGTGCGGCGCGGGCGGGGGTTGGGATGAAAATAAATAGGTCTATGAATGAGTGAATATGTAGGGGCGGGCGTGAACGCCATACGCCCCGAGCCCAGCATAGCTAAGCCCAAGACGAATAGTTGTGTGCCCCGCCCCAAGGGGTCCGTATGAGGACCCTCTATCTAAACGGCCCCGGTCCTCTGAATATTCGCCTCACCAAAGATGGCCTACAGGTCGGTAATGAACCCGCCGTCCCTCCTCCGCTCTTTCCATACGACTTAATTCTAGTAGGCAACTGTAAGGGGTTCGTCTCTTACCCCGCGCTCAAGACGCTCGGCAAGTGGGGCGTCACGATCGGACTCATGGGACGGGGCGGAACGCCCCTCTCCGTTTTCGTCCCTTGGCGAAAGAACGATTCTCCTCTTCGTCTCGCCCAGATGAAAGCGGCCCTAAATCCCAAGATATGCGTGACGGTCGCTCGCGCTCTTATCGAGGCAAAGACGGGGACTAAACTCTCTCCACGGTTCGTTACGGTGGCCTCCATTCGTCAGGCGGAGAGTGGCCTTGCCGCCGAGTATTGGTTGAAGCTGGGTATTGATAGACGATCGGGGTATTACAAGACCTTGAACGCAAAGGCAACCACCGAGACGAACGCGGCCATCAACTACGCTCAAGGTATTCTCGCCGTGAAAGTAAGGACGGCCATCGCAAAGGTAGGTCTTGATTCTACAGTTGGGTTCCTTCATAATTCAACCGCCGACAAAGACGGAGCGCTCGCTTTCGATTTGGTTGAACCCTATCGGTCCCTGATAGACGGTGTGGCTATCGAGTATGCTAGAGCGAAACCCGAGTCTTTCATCCGGGATGATAGCTGGGTGTATCGGCTCAAGAACGACTCTACGCGATCGCTTGTATCGAAGGTTGAAGAGACGTTGAATCGACATGTCTCATATGAGGGGGTGCGCGTGTCGATAGACGCTTTGATTTTGAAGGAGATTCGAAAGTTTGCGCGGTGGCTAGAGCATCCCGTCGGACCGATTTCGTTTGTCCGACCCAACGTCCATTCGTGATATCGTCAAAGATAGGAGCCTTGCCGATAACAGGTCGGACATTCAATACCTCAAACCTAAGCTCGGCGGGGTTGAAATCGAGCGCTTGAAGGTTTGCCGTCAGGTCTAGCACCGTGTTAGACTCGGGGTCGTCGGGGTCATCGAATACTCCGATTTCATCCGTTCGGTCTCGGTTTAGTGCCTCAAAAAGGTGCGTTACATGCCTACTAGGAACGCCGAGGACGGGCCCGGTGGCCTTTCGGAGCATGTCGGCGGTAAGAAGGGGCTTACCCCGTTTTCGAAGCTCTACGGGGCCGTGCGCGGGCTCTATGAGCGCGATACCGCTTTGGTAGTGGGTCACGGTCTCATAGGCGAACTTACATTCGAATAGCCCGGTACCCACTTTCCGGTCGGCGCAGTAGTCACAAAACTCATGGAATTTAGGACCGAGTGTCGCAAAGCGAATCGAGTCCGTATTCACCGACACGACTACATTTCCGTGCGATACCAAGTGGTCCCATTCGTCCCATATCTTAGCTCGGCACCTTCCGGTGATTTCGGCGGCAAGCGGCCAATTGGTAAGTGGGGTCTCTCCGTGTTTGGACTCGGCGAGACAACCATACAGGGCGTTGATGATCGTCTTGAATAGCATCCTCAATACCTTGGCCTTAGGGTCGGTCTTTGAATCCGTCTTGAGCGCCGATACTTTTTGGAGCAGGGATTCAATCTCGGGGAATTGAGGTTCATACGGTCCGAACCACTCCTCCGCATGTGTGACTATCAGGGTTCGGCCCGACTGAATGAAGTAGTCCATTTCGGATTTAGTTGCCGTGTATGGACGGAGCTTTCCATGTGAGTCGGGATATACCGTCCTAGCTGTATTCTTTCCACGCGCTTTCGCCGTCAGGGGTAGTCGTGAATCGTAGTCTATCAGTATCTTGTATGAACCTAGTAGTGCCTCCGCATGATAGGTATTCGTGACTCGC
>Ga0307372_10005135_pt1 | contig 19794 bp, 20 predicted proteins | sample OX1MG_FD_202533 | JGI IMG/M metagenome (GOLD analysis project Ga0307372, IMG submission 202533) | Soil microbial communities from Risofladan, Vaasa, Finland - OX-1 | ecosystem: Environmental > Terrestrial > Soil > Coastal area > Acid sulfate soil | place: Finland: Risofladan, Vaasa | collected...
TTTATTTTGAACGAACGTGGTTTTAAAGCGCGTATCTTCTTAAAAATAGTCTGCTCAGCTACGATCTGTAGGGAATAATTCGTAACAGCTTTCAATCTGAAGCATAAGCCTGATCAGGTTGACCGTGCATCCGATTGAAATGGCCAATTTCCTCCACCACGATGCGCATCGCCTGTTTTTCTGTATCTGTTAGGTATGGATTCCAGATATCAAAGATTAGAACCACACGGGTCTGATCACTGCGATTCCAGGCTTCATGTTCGAAGGTATCATCGAACACGATGCATTCGCCCTCCTTCCAACCACGGGTTTCATCGCCGACACGAATGCCACACTCCGGTGGAATAATAAGTGGCAAATGCACCACTAGGCGGGTGTTTATAACGCCTGAGTGCGGCGGTATATGTGCCCCAGGCTTGAGCACTGAAAAGAACACTTCGGGTGAATGTTCCGCCACGTGGTTGAGTGGCAGGCTATCAAGTAATTTTGAGGTTACAGGGCAGCGACGGCAGTTATCATCGAACCGCCGACCATCGCGGTAGAAAAAGAACGCATTCCAGGTGGGGGAATAATTGAGCGCTTCCCAATAGGCGCTACCTGGATGACTAAGCGGCATTTCTATAAATGGCCGGAATCCCTGGTCAGAATGCAGCACTTGGGCCAGTTCTGCACGGATCTCGGGCGTGCGACTCTCGATCTTTTCCAACCATGGAAATTCCGTACGCTTAAACCAACCATGCGTCGGTAAGTCTGGAAAGGTCATGAATGTGGGCTTCTGCATGGGATGAGATTTTGTGAGTGGTTCCCGGCCTAAATACATGCGTATACAATGATCAACACGGGTGAACTCCGCAGCATCGTGTCGCATACGCAACGGTGCCAGCATTTGCCAGAGATGTTCCGCGCGCTCTTCTTGCACTACCGCGATGGCCCGTTCCAGCAATTGGCGTAGCCCGACCTGGAGTTTTGGCATTTTTACTAGCAGCCCGATATTGCCTGCTAAAGAAAGTGCTTCCAGATAAATATTAAGCGCTTCCTGGCGTCTGCCTGTTTGCTCCAGCACGGCACCCTTGTTCAACAGTGCTACTGGATAATTGGGTTTGATTTTTAGAGCCGCATTGAAGGCGGAAAGCGCTTCTGATAGCTCACCACGGTCCCGGTGCGCGAGCCCGATATTTTTGTGCAAACTGGCATCGCCTGGGTTGCTAGCTAATGCACGCTGCAACATCTCCATACGTTGGGAAAATTGCTCGGAACTGAGCGCCTGGGTTGCAAAGAAGTTGAGTGCTTCAGGATGCTGGGGGTCAAGCCGTAGGAGTTGTGTATAGAGGGCAGCTGCCTGCCGCAGTTCGCCGGTTTGCAGACATTGGCGTGCACTTTCCGCCAATGCATCCAGATTGGAAGGGTCCGATGCGGAACGAGTGTTCACGCTGTGAAACAACTACATAGTATGGGTCGGGCGGTCGGCCTGTAATGCGCCGCCCAGCAGACTCTCTATTTTACGTTGTGTATTACCGCCATCCTGTTCGCTGAATTGCACGCCGATACCCATGGCGCGTGAACGGTTAGTGCTACGCGGTGTGACCCATGCGACTTTAGCTGCCACCGGCAGGCGTTCTGGAGAATCTACGAGCTGCAACAGGATGAACACATCATCACCCAGTTGATAGGCCTTATTGGTGGGGATAAACAAGCCACCGTTTTTTACAAACGGCATGTAAGCACTGTATAGAGCGCTCTTGTCTTTGATGACAAGATTGAGTATGCCCTGCTGGCGGGGTTCATTCATCCGGTTATCCTCCACGTGCGGCGAGCGGTATCGTCTCCAATGTCCGCAATCCTTCCGACCAGTCCATGAACAGGTTTTCGAGTAGCAACTGCCCGTTTACAGGTGTCGTAGTCAGTACCATGGCCTCGTTTATACGGCTCAGAAAGGCATGTAGTGCACGCAAGTTTATTCCCATACGGGTATTTTGCAACATTACCAGCGCATCCGCATTAATAATTCCTGGCTCATGTGGATTGCCGGTTGTGGACAAAGTGATCAGGTCTGCAACCCAGGCTTGCATCAATTTCAACACGTGTGTCATGTTATCCTTACCTGTTTCGGCAGCACAGACAATAGGATTACGCTGGCCATTGCGCAGCTCCATCAGCATCGCATAGAACTGCAGTCGCTCTCGCATAAGTTCATTGTTGGCCAAATCCTGCGCCAGCATGGGTCCGCCACCGGCGATTTTCAGCAAGGCCCGCCAATCAGATCTCGATTCATGCTGGTTCAGCCAAGCTACGGCCATGTCAGTTGAAGGTGTGCTGATGCGCACAGCCTGACAGCGGCTGCTGATGGTAGCCGGTAGGCGTGCTGGCCGGGCAGTCACCAACAGCAACAGGGTGCCGGCAGACGGTTCTTCCAGAGTCTTCAACAGGCTGTTGGCGGCATTCACGTTCATGGCATCGGCCGGAGTCACCGCGGCGATTTTCCAGCCGTTATGCTGACTAGTGAGGGCCAGTTTCTGGGATAGTTCGCGGATCTGGTCCACCAGAATTCCACTCTTGTCTTCGGGAATGGTTACCCGATGGAAATCCGGATGCGCAGCTGCGGCGAACTGCCGACACGCACCACATTGTCCGCAGGCATAGCCATCTTTGGGCTGCCGACACAGGGCCAGGGCCGCGAATGCGTATGCGAAATGTTGTTTGCCAGTGCCGGACACACCTGAAATCAGCAGCGCATGCGGCAGTGTGCCATTTTCTAGGCGTACATGCAGTTGCTGCCAAGCTGGCAGCTGCCAAGGCAACGGAATAAAAACTGTTCCTGGCAAGGTATTCAGAGCCATCTGGCAAGCCGTTGATCCAGTATGGCTGAAATCTCGGCTTGCACATCGGCAATGCGGCCGCCAGCATTTACCATTTTGATGCGACGTGGATTGCGCCGTGCACGTTTCAGATATACGCCTCGCACGCGTTTGAAGAAATCATCTCGTTCATGTTCAAAGCGATCCAGCGCTCCGCGCCGCTTCACGCGCGCAAGTCCTACCTCGATTCTTGCATCCAGCAGGATGGTCAAGTCAGGCCGCAACCCATGTAGTACCATGCGCTCCAACGACTCTATGTGCTGCGCGGCGATGCCGCGCCCGCCCCCCTGATAAGCATAACTTGCATCCGTAAAACGGTCACAGACGATCCAGGTACCTGCTGTAAGCGTTGGTCTGATTACATTCTCCACATGCAGGGCGCGTGCTGCGAACATCAACAGCAGTTCTGCCGTGGGTTGAAACTGTTCAGTGCGGTTAGCCAGCAGTATTTTGCGTATCTCATCGGCAGCCGGTGTGCCGCCAGGTTCGCGTGTGACACGCACGCGAATGCCATGCTTCTGCAGGTAACGGCTGATATAGTCTAGATGCGTGGATTTACCTACGCCTTCCACCCCTTCCAGAGTGATGAACTTGCCGTGTGCGGTCTGTCTACCCTGTTTCATGGTTTATGATGCTTAATCTGATATTTCTGGACAGCTGCCGTTTGTTCTGCCAGCGTAGCTGAAAATTGATGGGTGCCATCACCACGCGCAACGAAATATAGGGCATCTCCGGGTGTAGGGTGCAAAGCGGCGTTGATGGATGCAAGGCTGGGCATGCAGATGGGTGTGGGCGGCAAACCGTTACGAGTGTACGTATTGTAGGGTGTGTCAGTACGCAGATCTTTGTAGGTGATCTTGCCCTGATACAGCGCACCCAACCCGTAAATCACTGTGGGGTCACTCTGTAATTTCATACCTGTCTGCAAGCGCCGCACGAACACGCCTGCGATCTCCCCACGTTCCTGCGGTTGCGCCGTTTCCTTCTCGATGATGGATGCCATAATCAGCGCATCATAAGGTGATTTGTAAGGCAGGTCCGCTGAGCGTGACTGCCAGGCTGCATGCAGATGTTCTTGCATGGCAATGAATGCACGCTCTAGAAAAGCCACATCGCTGGTGCCTTTGGGGTACTGGTAAGTATCGGGGTAAAAAAGGCCTTCAGGGTTCAGCCCGGGATGGCCCATTTTCAACATGAGCGTGTCCCTATCACTGTCATTCAATGTATGTGTAAGCGAGGGGTCGGCCGCAACGCTCGCCAGAACCTGTTTGAAAGTCCAGCCCTCCACCAGTGTCAGTGAGTGCATGACCACTTTACCGTTCTTGAGTAAATCCAGCAAAGCAGCAACGCTAGTACCGGGTTCAATTAAGTATTCCCCAGCACGTATTACATCCGCATCACCCCGCAAGCGGGCCAGCAGCACCAGATCCAGTGGATGCGGCAATGCACCTTGTGAGTGCAGGTAATCAGCTACCTGACGCAAGGGCTGGCCCGGTTGAACATCCACATCTATAGACCGGCCAGTGACTACCGGCGTCAGATACCAACGCGTGTATACGAATGCAATTACGGCGATTGCAGTGAGCAATAGTAGCCATATGCTAATTCTCTTGCCATTTCTGTATAACAAACTTACGACCCTTTCAAGTTTCAGCCGCCCAACGTTGGGCCTGGCGTGTCATGGAACCGATGGAATATTTCCAGTGGCCGATGGACGCCACCGGCCATACCCCGATGAGGGAATTACACACAAAAATCTCTTGTGCCTGCATGAGTTCTGTGAGCGCCAGGCTCGCGACCCGTAGAGCTACACCAGCTTGTTTGGCCATTTCCAGCAGATGGCGGCGCATGACACCGGCTACACCGCACAGTCGCAGGTCGGGTGTAGCAAGCACGCCATGATCCAGCCAGGCGAATACATTGCTCATTGTACCTTCGATAACCGAACCCTCCTCATCCAACATCAGTCCCTCTTGTATCTGGTCGATTTCTGACCATTCGGCACGTGCCAATACCTGTTCCAGTCGGTTCAGATGTTTGATGCCGGCAAGCCGCTTGTTGTGACCTAGATGGGTATCACAGATTCTCAGATGTATGCCTTGGTTACTGAATTCCGCGGGGTAGTCTGGCCATGCATAGCGCGTAAGAATGCGATTGACTTGCAGGTCACCTGTAAACTGGTAGCCACGACCGGCAGTTCCACGGGTAACGATCAGCTTTAGTACCGCGGTTGCTGGGCAGCTAGCCGCTGACATCAATTCAGTTCGCAGGACGCTTTCTGCGGGTAAACGCAGATGCAATCTGCGACAGCCTTCATGCAAACGCTCCATATGATAATCAAGTAGCCCTATATGGCCGGATTTCACTGCCAAAGTCTCGAACAGGCCGTCGCCATAGTGTAAGCCGCGGTCAGCAACTGGAATCGAGTCGCCCGGTTCACCATTGATCCAGCAGTCCGTCGTCATGACTTACCCATCAAGGCCCGTACCATGCCCAGTGCCTTGGCACTTGTCTCATCCAGTTCCCGTGCCGGAATTGAATCGGCCACGATTCCGGCACCGGCGCGGAATTCAATCTGCCGTCCGTGTTGAACCAGAGTGCGTATCAGGATATTGAGATCGATATCGCCGTCACGATTCAGGTAACCCATGGCGCCAGTATATGCACTGCGTGGCGCGGCTTCCAATTCAGCGATGATTTGCATGCAGCGCACCTTGGGGCAACCTGTGATGGTGCCACCCGGGAAGACCGCACGGATCACTTTTCCGGGGGTTACCTCCGGTCGCAACTGGCCGCAGACATTAGAAACGATATGATGCACATGCTGATAGGATTCCACCACCATCATTTCATCCACACGCACGCTGCCTGTATCGCATACACGTCCCAGATCATTGCGTTCCAAGTCCAGTAACATGACATGTTCAGCGCGTTCCTTGGGGTGCGTGATCAATTCGCGGATCAAGTTTGTATCGCGGAGCATATCGGTACTGCGTGGTCGAGTGCCGGCGATGGGACGCACTTCCACCCGGCGGCCATGGGTGCATACCAGTCGTTCCGGCGAAGAACTAATGATGCTGTGTTCGCCTAACCTCACGAATCCTGCAAACGGCGCTGGATTGGCGACACGAAGACGGCGATAGATTGCCGCTGGCGTTACTTGCGGGAAAAGTTCTGCCTGCCAACGGCGCGAGAGATTGACTTGGAAAATATCACCATCGTGGATATAGCGGTGTGCGCGGGCGACACTGTCGAGATAACGCTGCGGTTCCTCTTCATCCAACGATGCGCTCAAGAGATTGGAGGGCATGCGCATTGGAGTGCAAGCCACATCCGTCTTCATGTCCGGAAGCAGCTCCGCATACTCTGCCTCGGCGACCCGTTGGAGCGTTTGTGATACATGATCCTTAATAAAAGCTGCTGGTACCCGTATTGCCATGGCAACGGGGATTCCTGGTTGTTTCGGTAATTCGAGAATTGGCTCGATTTGCTGTGCTAGCTCATAGCCAAGAAACAGGAACCAGCCGCCGCGGAATGGCGGTGCTTCTGCTGATGATTCTGGCAACTGCAAGTCTTGCCACCAGTGATCCAGCGCTAACAGGAAATCACCACCTGACTGGTCCGCATAGGGGCCAGTGAGATGGCCGTCGGCATGTAACACCAATGTCTCGCGCGGGTATGCAAACAACAGTTCATAACGACCCTGAGCGGTGCTTTGCAGAAGGAAGGGGTAATGCTCAGGGTTCGCAGTGTGAAGGTCGAGCAGATCGACTGACGCTGATAATAGCTGGCTAACGAAATGTGTATCAACGACAGTATCCATACTGAACCTAGGTGCGCTTGGATCTCCTTCAGCTCAGGCGGCGAAAGACCAGTGTGCCATTGGTGCCGCCAAAACCGAATGAATTGGACAAGACCGCATCAATTTTGAGTTTGCGGGCTGTTCCGGGCACGTAATCCAAGTCGCAACCTTCATCGGGATGCTCGAGGTTGATGGTGGGCGGCGCCACCTGATCGCGCATGGCGAGGATACTGAAGATTGCTTCCACGCCTCCGGCGGCACCCAACAGATGTCCAGTCATGGATTTGGTGGAACTGACGGCAATTTTCTTGGCGTGCTCGCCGAAGGCGCGATTTATGGCGATGCTTTCACCTTTGTCACCCACCAGCGTGGAAGTGCCATGGGCATTGATGTACTGAACCTGTTCCGGTCTTAATCCCGCATCGTGGAGGGAATTGGACATGCACAGACGCGCGCCCTCCCCGTCTGCGGGTGGTGAGGTCATGTGGTAGGCATCGCCACTCATGCCGAATCCGATTAACTCGGCATAAACCTTAGCGCCCCGTTTCTTGGCATGCTCGTATTCTTCAAGTACCACAATGCCGGCGCCCTCACCCAGCACGAAGCCATCCCGATCCTTGTCCCAGGGCCGGCTGGCCTTTTCGGGGGCATCGTTGCGCGTCGAGAGCGCACGCGCGGCACAGAAACCACCCACCCCCAATGGCGTAGTCGCCATCTCCGCCCCGCCGGTAATCATCACATCCGCATCGCCGTACTGTATGCAGCGCATGCCGATGCCGATGTTGTGATTGGCAGTCGTACAGGCAGTGACGATGGCGATATTCGGCCCCTTGAACCCATAGATTATGGACAGGTGGCCCGTGATCATATTGATGATGCTGGAGGGCACGAAGAATGGCGATACACGCCGGGGTACCCCAGTTTCAATGATCGAGGTATGCGCTTTTTCGATATTCGTAAGGCCGCCGATACCGGCACCAATGGCCGCGCCGATGCGTGCTGCATTGGCCTCGGTTACTTCGAGTCCTGAATCCTTGATGGCCTGGATGGAGGCCGCCACACCGTAGTGGATGAACGGATCCATTTTCTTTATATCTTTGGGTTCGATGTACTGGGCGGGGTCGAAATTCTTCACTTCCGCGGCGATACGTGTCGTATAGTTGCTGGCATCGAAGTGGGTAATGGGGCCGACACCGCTTTTACCGTTGACAACGGCTTTCCAGGCTTCTTCCACGGCATTGCCCACCGGGGAGATTATTCCCAGACCCGTTACCACCACGCGGCGTTTGGACACAGACCTAATCCTCTCAAATGCAGATTCAGGGAGAGTATAAGAAAAGACAAAGCCGTTGCCACCTGGCAGCGGCAACGGCGCTGGGCATGCAAATCCGGCACTTAGGCGTTGGGCAAATGTTCCTTGATGTAGTCTACCGCCTGCCCGACAGTGGTGATCTTCTCGGCCTCTTCGTCAGGGATTTCGCACTCGAATTCCTCTTCCAGGGCCATGACCAGTTCGACGGTATCCAGGGAGTCAGCACCCAGATCGTCCACAAAAGAAGCCTGCAGGGTGACCTGCTCTTCTTTGACGCCTAATTGCTCCACGACGATCTTCTTTACGCGTTCTTCGATGCTACTCATGATTGATGGGACCTCCCAAAGTGAATTAAAGCTGGTCTGGCGGGCTTAACCGGCCTGACTGGGGGCGGTATTGTAGTGAAATCCGCTCCCCTGTGCCACCGCCGCCAGCACCTGCTGGCGGTATGGCTTATCAGGCCATATACATGCCGCCGTTAATATGCAGGGTTTCGCCGGTGATATAGGCAGCAGCCGGCGAGGCCAGGAACACTACCGCTTGGGCAATGTCTTCCGGTGTGCCCAAGCGCTGCAATGGAACCTGATTTATCAAGTTTCCGCGTTGCTCATCGCTGAGAGCACGTGTCATATCGGTCTCAATAAAACCTGGAGCGACACTGTTGACGGTGATATTACGGGAGCCGATTTCCCGAGCCAGGGATTTTGTAAACCCAAAAATGCCGGCTTTGGCAGCGCAGTAATTGGCTTGGCCCGGATTACCCACTGCTCCAACCACCGAGGAGATATTGATGATGCGCCCATGGCGGGCTTTCATCATGCCCCGCAGGCATGCTTTGGACAGGCGGAATACTGAACTTAAGTCGGTGTTGATGACCGCATCCCAATCTTCTTCTTGCATGCGCATCAGCAAGGTATCGCGGGTGATACCGGCGTTATTGACCAAGATACTCACATCCCCGAATTCCGATGCCAACGTCTTCACCAAAGTTTCTACCGAGGCGCTATCGGCTACATCCAGGATGCATCCCTGCCCTTTGATCTTTTCGGTTTGCAGATAGGTAGTGATGCGGGTAGCACCGTCGTTGGCCGTGGCGGTACCGATTACCGTGGCGCCTGCCTTGCCCAAAGCCAGGGCAATGGCTTTGCCGATGCCACGGGTGGCACCTGTTACCAGGGCGATCTCACTGTTCAACATTACTTTGCCTCTTTTATTGCAGTCAGAGCCGTATCCAGGCCAGCGGGATCGTAAACAGCATAAGTCTCGATGGTTTTATCAATACGCTGGCCTAGACCTGCCAGCACCCCACCGGGCCCCATCTCCACCAGCTTGGTTACGCCCTGACTGGCTAGCAAGCGGATAGTTTCCACCCAGCGTACAGGGCTGTACAGCTGAGCTTTCAGAACCTTCCGGATTTCATCGGCTTCTGTATGCGCCGCCACATCCGCGTTATGGATGACTGGTATCGCGGGCCGCTGGAGTTTGACGGCCGCCAGCTTTGATGCGAGTTGTTCTGCGGCTGGCTGCATGAGCGCGCAATGGGAAGGGACGCTGACCGGTAGTGGGAGGACGCGCTTGGCACCTCGCGTTTTGCAAAGCTGGCCAGCCCGCTCGATAGCCGCTTTGTGGCCGGCGATGACGACTTGTCCCGGAGCGTTGTAGTTCACCGCTGCCACCACTTGGTCATGTGCTGCTTCGCGACAGGCGGACTCTACGGCTTCATCCGTCATACCCAAGATTGCCGCCATAGCGCCCGTACCGGCGGGTACGGCCGCCTGCATGGCTTGACCGCGAAATTCCACCAGTTTTACTGCGTCACGGAAATCCAGTGCGCCAGCACACACCAGCGCGGTATATTCTCCGAGGCTGTGCCCAGCCATGACAACCGGGGATGGGCCTCCCTGGGATTTCCAAACCCGCCAAATGGCCAACCCGGCAGCTAGCAGTGCGGGCTGGGTGCATGCCGTGGCATTCAATTGGTCTATTGGCCCATGCTGCGTTAGCGCCCAAATGTCATAACCTAAATTATTGGATGCCTCTGTAAATGTTTGTTTTATATATGGATATGTATCACTGATAGTAGCAAGCATACCCAGAGATTGTGATCCCTGGCCGGGAAAAACCACGGCAAACGTCATGTGCAAATCTCCCTGAGAGTACCGAAATTATAACTGGGGCGTGTGTTCAATCCGCCGTTTCCAGACGACTACGACTAACCCCAGGATCACACCGGTGAAAGCTCCATACAGATGAGAATCTACCGCTACCGGACCACCAGTCGTGGCCACAGACCAAGGTAGGGGCCCCTGCAGCTGCTCATAAATGAGCTTTAGGGAGAGAAATACCCCCAGGACCCATCCTATCCAGTCCCGCTGCTGCATGAGCAGCATCGCCCCTGCTATCCACAGCGTATTTAGAGCTCCTGATACACCCATGTACCACCGTAATCCTGGATCCCCCAACAGTATCCCGATACCCACTCCCAAAGAGCCCAGCACCACGAGCAACGGACACCGCCATCCGGGAAATACATCTTTCAGCAACAGGTACAAGAGCACGTAGCCTGTCATATCTTCTCCCACATGCCCCCAGCCAAGATGCACGAAATTGCCAGTGAAAACCCGCCATAGCTGGCCGTGCAAAATCGCCGACCGGTCATATTCAAGTGCTTGGCGAACCGGGTCACCGCCCATATTCAGCAGTAAACAGGGTATGACGACGATCAGCACAGGCCACACTTGCTGCCAGCCCCATTTGGAATCACATGCTGCGGATACTGCCATGTTCAATTTGGAATCAATAGGTTGCTGTATCATTATGCTAGTTAATCGCTCCGAACTTTAACCCACTCACGCATACAAATCAGCCATGCAATTACGTAAACATATTTCCGGCTTCACCCTCATCGAGGTCATGGTGGTGGTAGTGATTCTCGGTATACTCGCTTCCATCATTGTGCCCAAGATCATGGATAAGCCCGACGAGGCCCGTATCGTCAAGGCCAAGCAGGATATTCGTGCAATCCAATCGGCGCTAGAAATGTATAAACTCGATAACTACGTGTATCCGACCACAGATCAGGGGCTGCAAGCGCTGGTAAAGAAGCCATCTACCGATCCGGCCCCCCCCCATTGGAAACAATATCTGGACCGTCTACCCATCGATCCCTGGGATCGACCCTATCAATATCTGAATCCCGGCGTGCATGGCACGGTTGATATCTGGTCCTATGGACCCAATGGCCCATCGGGTGGCACCAATGCAACTGGCGTCATCGGCAACTGGAATCTGGATGGCAATGGCACCACCGGGACAAGTGGCAATACCAGCAACTGAGCGCCACTCACATTCCGGGTGCGACGGCTTGTCATCGCGGCTCAAGGGATTCACGCTGATCGAGATACTGGTGGTGCTGGTCATCATCAGCATTATTACCGCTGTCGCGATTCTCTCGCTGGGTTCCTTAGGTGGTAATACAGCCACCAAACATGCAGCCGAACAATTAGCGGATTTGACTGATCTGGTGTCACAACAGGCCGTGATGCGTGGTCAGCAATACGGCCTGCTGATAGCACCACACGGCTATACATTCCTGCATTATAACGGGCGGGACTGGTCACCTGTTCAGGATGATGATTTGCTGAGAGCGCGGCAACTGGAAAGCAGTGTAACCCTTTCACTGCAATTGGAAGGAACCCCTATCGTTTTGCCCGCTGATAACCATCAAGCTGATGACAGCGATGTAGTTACCGGGAAACAAGAATTGAAACCACAAATCATGCTGCTTTCCAGCGGAGAAATTACACCGTTCAAGCTCACCGTGAGCGGCAATGATCAAAACCTTCCATATGTGATCACAGGCGATTTGTTACACGGTGTCCGATTGGTATCTCCGGATACACATGGCAGTTCTTGAGATGTCTATTCGATCCAGACAAACTGTGCGGGGATTTACATTAATGGAAGTGCTCATCGCCTTGGCTGTGCTGGCCATAGGCATGATTGCGGTAATAGGTACTGCGGGCACCAGCACCCGTCTAGCGGCTGAATTGAAGGATGAAACCTTCGCACACTGGGTCGCGATGAATGAGCTTACGCGCTTGCGGCTTGCGGCATCCTGGCCGGATGTCGGTACCCAGAAAGGTGAGGCCGATATGGCGGGACAGCAATGGCATTGGCAGGCAACCATCAGCACCACTTCGGATCCTGATTTGCTGCGCGCCGATATAGATGTAAGTAACGCACTGGCGCCGGATACCGTGGTCAGCAGTCTGACGGGTTTTATTGGCCGACCACAACAGCTGCCTGTCACCGGGCCCGTGCAACCAGTTATCAATAGTCCACCTGCACGACCATGAAGTATCGTGACCATGGTTTTACGTTGATTGAATTACTGGTGGCTATCGCCATTTTTGCGATCATCGCGGTCCTGGCTTATGGCGGTCTCGATAGCGTCATCCGTCAACGCGAGCAAACTGCCACAGTCATGAACAGATTACGCATCGTCCAACAGGCCTTTGCCATAATGGCGCGGGATTTTGGACAATTGGAACCACGTCCGGTGCGCGATCCGCTGGGTGAAACGCCATTGGCGGCGTTCTTAAGCACGCCCCAGAACCTGCCACCTGTGGCTTTCACCCGTGGTGGATGGAGTAATCCCCTGGCGGATGTTCGCAGCACTGAGGAACGGGTCGCTTATGAATTAGATGATGACAAACTGGTGCGGTTGTCCTGGCCGGAGTTGGACGACCCGCCACAGGCACCGCCCACAAAACAGGGTCTGTTGACTCAAGTATCAGCATTTGATTTGCGTTTCATGGACAGCAACGACCAATGGCAAGCGCAATGGCCACCGCTTAACGCTGATGCCAATGCTTACTTGAGGAAAGTGCCGCGGGCGGTTGAAATCAGCGTCACGCTGAAGGACTGGGGACGCATCACGCGCATAATTGAAGTCGCTGCTCAATGATGAGAAAACCATTAAACGTGAATTCTATATGCAATCAGCGCGGTATCGCTTTGTTAATCGCTTTGGTGGTTCTGGCAATTGCCGCCACCTTGTCCACAGCCATGATCTGGGACCGCGAACTGGATATTCGACGTTTCGCGAATATTAAACAAGGTGACCAGGCGCTGGAATACGCGCTCGGTGCCGAGGCCTGGGCAGAGCAGATATTGCGGCGTGATCAACAATCCAATCCAAATAACACCAACTTGACCCAAGACTGGGCTATGCAATTACCATCGTTACCAGTCCAGGGCGGTTCAGTCACTGGACATTTGGAAGACCTGCAGGGCCTGTTCAATGTGAACAATCTCGCAAGCAGTGATGCAAGCAAGGCGAATGCTGCCTTGGCTCAATTCCAGCGCCTGCTCATTAATCTCAATCTGGATCCCGAGATTGCCAATGCTGTACATGATTGGGTTAATGGAGGCAATCAGCCCTATAATCCGGGTGGTGCCAAGGATGAGTTCTATACTCAACTGGCACCGCCTTACCTAACTGCGGAACAACCCATGACCAGTATCAGCGAGCTGTTGCTGGTGAAAGGCATTACGCCGCAGATCTATGCCGCGCTTCTGCCTAACGTTTGTGCTCTGCCCATGCTGGCTCCCGGATCACCGCCGGCTACGCCCATGATCCCTACGTCCGTTAACATCAATACTGCCCCGGCACCCGTTATCGCGTCCCTGAATGCCGGTATAACTGCCAGTGCTGCCGAGGCCGCCGTACAAACTCGCACACAACAGCCGTATCAATCACAGAATGACCTGACACGCCTGTTGAATATCGGCCCGGCTGCGGGTGTGCCGACAACGCTAACCAGTAATTATTTTAGACTTAGTGTGCAAGTGAAGATTGGCAGTACTGAGATCACGCTGTACAGTTTGCTTTATCGAACGCCCAATGGCGACACAATTGCCATACGCCGTACTTTCGGAACTTTGTGATGACCGAAACTTTGCTGCTGCGAATGCCAGAGGCGAACCGACCCGCAAGTTGGCTGATAATTGATTCCTTCGGCAATCGCATGGGCCAGGTCCAGGCCGGCTCACTCACAGATGCCGCGCCAGTTGCCAATGGTCGGCATCTGCGTGTATGCGTGCCCGGCTCTTGCGTGATGCTGTTATACGCAGATATCCCTTCTAACAACGCGCAGAAAATATTGCAGGCAGTACCCTACGCTTTGGAGGATAAGCTCGCGGAGGATGTGGATACCTTGCACTTTGCAGTAGGCGCGCGGGGCGCACAAGGGTATCTGGTCACAGTAGTATCACGCCCGCGTGTACAGCAATGGTTGGATCAACTAACGGCTGCCGGCTTGACAGCCACCGAATTAATCCCGGATATGCTGGCATTGCCTGTGCGCGCGCACACACTGATATTGGTGCCAGATGAACGTCAAATTCTGATGCGTTTTCCAGACGGTACAGGAGTCGCTGCGGAAGCATCGTTAATTCCGCTCATGATACGTCGCTATCTCTCTAGTTTGACCACATCGAATACCTGCACGCATGCCTTGGTATATGCCTCCGATGAAGCAGTTTCACCTGAAATCAGGGATATGCTCGCATCCCTAAAACTGGAAACTACCTATCGCCCATTGAATGGAGGAGCGATGGCAGTCATGGCACCAGTCGCACGGGACTCTAACGCCATAAACCTGCTGCAAGGGGAATTCGGCCGACGTGGTGCAACCAAAGAACATTGGCAACGTTGGCGCTTCTCAGCCACCCTCCTAACCGCACTATGCTTGGTGTTCATCGCGCAACAGCTAGTGAGTGAATTCAGACTCCGCCACGAAGCAGCCGACTTAAATGCCCAAGTCACAACATTGTTTCATCAAGCGCTGCCTAATGCGACACACATGGTTGATCCTGAGGTCCAAATGAAACAGCGCCTAACACAGCTAACAGGTGAAGGGGCAAACTCTACAGGACTTCTGGCTATGCTTACGAGCATAGGTAATGCGCTGCAATCGCAAAACGGTGTTCAACTCCAAAGCTTGAGTTACCACGATGGTAATCTTCAGCTTCAAATTCAGGCTGGAAGTATTGATGCACTCAACAACGTAAAAAGCGTGCTTACACAGAGTTCTTCTCTGCATGTGGAGATGGATTCACTCAATAGCACCTCCGGAACAACTACTGGGCGTCTGACGATCAGCGAGGACGGCGGATGAATGGTCTAAGGCAGTTACAGCATTGGTTTATGGGACTTGAGAAACGTGAACGCTTGGTACTTGCGAGTGGCAGTATATTCCTGTTTTTTTTCATTTCTTATGCAGGCATTATCAACCCGTATTTTCACCACAAACAAGCCCTCAAAGAACAGATACAACAACAAAGTGCCTTGCTGGCTTGGATGCGTCCAGCGGCCATCCGGATCGAGTCCTTAAGCGGTACTCACATGCGGAGTTTACCCGGTGGTTCGCTCCTGAGCGCCGTAAACAACACTGTTGCAGTTGCCGGGCTCGCCAATGCTTTGCAACAGGCCCAACAAGCTGACGATGGAACAGTACGCGCCCAATTTAGCGGCGCCGACTTCGACAGCTTAGTGCGTTGGCTTGATGCCTTGCATAAGAACTTTGGGATCACGGTGGCAGACATGAGTGTGACGCGCGGATCCAACCCCGGATTGGTGAATGTAAATCTTAAGCTGCAGAGCTCCACACAATGAGATGGCGCGTTGGCTGCTGGTGGCTGGCTGGACTTCTTGCCTATTTAGTATTTCTTCTGGCTACATTACCAGCGGTCTACCCGCTGGCCTGGTGGCAGAGACGCGTGCATGACGTGCAACTGTCGAAAATAAGTGGCAGTGTATGGTCGGGAGCGGCTCAGGAATTCACACTCAATGGCCAGCCTTGGGGTGCGTTGCAATGGCATATTGACTGGCGGGCGCTGTTTACTGGCCATATGGGTTATCACTTGGAATTGCGCGCGCCCGACATAGAGCTCCAAGGGCGCGTTGCAGGCACGCGTGACGATTTCTTGCTGCAGGACGTCCGTGGCCATATACCCGTCAGGCGGTTAGAGGCGCTATTGCCATTGCCAGCTGGCAGTGTAAGCGGCAACCTTAATATGGACTTAAACCGTGTGCTATTGATAAAAATGCAGCCTGTCCTGACGGACGGTGTAGTGAATCTTACAGACGCCAGCCTCAGCTGGCCGCAGAACCTAACCTTAGGTAATTATCAATTGAAGTTAACCAGCCAAAATCAAAAAGGCATCAGTGGCAGTTTCATGGATACGAGCGGACCACTGGTTGTTCAGGGCACTTTGTCGCTGACACCCAAGGGACGTTACCAGGTCAGCGGCACACTCACGAGCCGCGACCCAAACAATGCTGCCCTAACCAAGTTACTCGGTTATCTGCCAGGTGATGAAGCAGGCCATCACCCCTTCAAACTCAGCGGCCAGTGGTAAGTATAGGAAATAATATTGTTTCGTATCATTTAGTTATAAAGTAATCTCCCATGAAATTTATAAATGCAATCTAGGATTACTCGGGGGAAGCACCCGCAGTCTGCGATTTATCTTGGCTCAACCATGAAGATTTATGGTTAAATTCAACCCATGAAACCGGAAACCGCCCTGCTTCCGCTGCCTACCGGCATATACCGCACCCTCCAGGAGCAGCTTGCCGGTGTGGTTGGGCAGGATTTCTTTCATCAGCTCGTACGCAATCTTGCTATCACTCTGGATGTGGAATACGCATTTGTCACCACGCGTAGGCCCCAAGATTCAACACGCCTGCAGCTCATAGCCGGTTGGCATGTGAATCGCGCAGCTGCGGGCGGCAATGACTTGTTGATCGATGGCACACCTGCGGAACGCACTTTGCTGGAAGGACAATTGTGGCACGAGGATGATCCCGTCGCGGCTTACCCCAAGGACCGCTGGTTGCGTAAGCACGGCATCCGTGCCTATTGCGCCGTAGCGATTCCCGGACTGGATGACCGTGCGCTTGGCCATCTAGGCATCATGTCAAGACAGCCCTTTCAGGCGAATGAAGAACTGTTTTCTGCACTACGTACATTGGCGTTGCGTTCCGCCGCCGAGTTGCGCCGCAGGCATCTGGACGATATTCAGCGCCAGGCTGCTATAAAGTTTGCCGCCAGTTTTCGTATCAGCCCCGGCATCCTCGGAGCATTGGATCTTGAAAATAACCAGTGCACTGATGTTAATCCGGCCGTTGAACGCCTGCTTGGCTACAGTCCTGCAGAATTGATCGGTCGTAACATACGGGAATTGGGTTTGTGGGGAGACCCGAATGCTTGCGATGACATCCTCCAAGAACTAAAAAGCGGTGGACGTATTGTCAATTATGACATTGGTTTGCGGACCAATGCCGGAGAAATTCGTCACGGACGCTTATGTGCAGAGACAATGGAATATGCTCAACGACGACATGCGCTTTTTAGTATCGTTGATGATACCGATTACCGAACAACTGTAGATAATTTATATGCAAGAGAAAGAATTTATAGCACATTGTTCAATGCCGAACCCAACCCAATACTTCTAATTACGATTTATGGGGATGGTAATTTATCTGACACCTTTACCGAGGTTAATGAAGCCGCTTGTCAAGCGCTAGGCTACACACTCGAGGATTTTCGCAAACTCAAACCGTCTGAGATCGGCCAATCTAAGGATTGGAACGGTATCGGGGCAAAACTGCTAAACGAACACTCAGCGGTCTTTGATACCAGTCTAGTATGCAAAAACGGCGCTTTGTTCAGCTGCGAGGTTCATGCATGGCTAGTATCAGCACCTGGAACTCAGGCAGCCTTGCTTCTGTGCAGAGATAATAGTCGGTCAAAACCAATCAATTCTGATCTCGGTAATGCCGAGAGTAACTATCGCATTATGTTCGAGCATGCACTCGAAGGTATCTACCAGTCGACGACCGATGGCCTTTTGGTCGATGCTAATCCTGCACTAGCCAGAATTCTTGGCTACGATACGCCTGCAGAAATGATCGCCACCGGCCTCAATATTGCTTCACGCGTATATGTGCGCCCAGAGCAGCGCGCTGAATTGTTGCGACGTCTTGAACAAGACGGAAATTATGCTAACCAGGAATTCCAGATATTTCGTCGTGATGGAACCACCATCTGGGTTTGCGACAATGCGCGCGCAATCATGGATAGCAATGGGAAGGTGCTGTCCTATTCAGGTACACTACAGGACATCACTGCTCGTAAACGTGCGGAAGAGGCGCTGGTGCGTTCGGAGGAGAAATACCGAACACTGGTTGATATGAGCCAGGATGGCGTATTTTTAAGTCAAAGCGGTAAATTCGTATTTGTTAATCGTGCATTCGCTTACATGCTGGGCTATGAACCTGATGAAATGGCCGGGTTACCTATTGCAGATATTGTGCTTGCATCCAATGGCAAGCTTGTCGAGCAGATCGCTTCGGATACTGTCGGCCACCGCGCTATTGTACCCCAAGAGATACACTTGCGTTGTAAGGATGTTAATACCCAGGTAGCCGCTTCTGTGACCGTAAGCAGGATATCCTGGCGCGGGCGTTCAGCTACCATGGGCACGGTACGCGACATCACTGAGCATAAGAAAGCTGAACAGGATTTGTTGCATAGCGCTTACCATGATGCACTTACAGGACTGCCCAACCGTAATTTTTTCTTGGAACGCCTCAGCAAGATTTTGGAGCATGAGCGAAAGCCTGATAATGAACGCTTTGCGGTCTTATTCCTGGACCTTGACCGTTTCAAACTGATCAACGACAGCCTAGGCCATAGCTTTGGAGATCGTTTATTGGTGTCTATCGCCAAGCGGTTGAGGGGTTGTCTTCGCCCCAATGACTTAATCGCCCGCTATGGTGGAGATGAGTTCACCATCCTCCTGGAACGTTTGCAGGCGCTTGATGAAGCGACTACTGTGGCCGACCGCATCCATGAAGAATTGGCGCGTGCTTTCAGCGTGAACGGACATGATGTTTTCACCACCGCCAGTATTGGCATCGTTATCAACGCACCCCACTACCAGCATCCAGATGAGTTATTACGTGATGCAGATACTGCGATGTATCGCGCTAAGGCCGCTGGTAAATCCGGGTACGTAGTGTTCGATGATGCAATGCATGAGCGCGTCAAGGCTAATCTCAAGTTGGAAACTGAATTACGCCATGCCTTACAGCGCAACGAATTTCGCGTCTATTACCAGCCAGTGATTGAGCTTGCTACAGGCCGACTTACCGGCTTCGAAGCGCTGGTCCGTTGGGCACATCCGGAGCGCGGATTAGTAGCGCCTGAACATTTCCTCGCAGTAGCTGAAGAAACCGGGCTTATCATTCCATTAGGTTGGTGGGTTATGGAAACCGCCTGTATGCAGTTAGCGAAATGGCGCAAACGCCATAAGCATCTTACGGATAGTATTTTTGTAAGTGTCAATATCGCAAATCGCCAGTTTGCCCATTGGGTATTACCGCAGCGTGTAGCTCGGGTTTTGGACATGACTGGAATACCTGCAAAAAATCTATGTTTAGAAATTACTGAAACAGTGTTTATGGATAATCCAGAACTCGCGGTTGAAACTATCAGTCGTCTCAGAAAAATTGGTGTAAACCTTCAAATGGATGATTTTGGCACTGGTTATTCTTCTTTGAGTGCATTGAGAAACTTCAAACTGGATACTCTTAAGATTGACCGTTCCTTCATAAAGGGCATCGAGCAGAATCGTAGCGACCGTGCCATCGTGCGAACCATTAATGTGCTGGCGGCTGATCTTGGCATGGATGTGGTGGCAGAAGGTATCGAAAACGCGCGTCAACTCGAACTTCTGCGGGCTTTAGG
>Ga0307372_10005136_pt1 | contig 19794 bp, 17 predicted proteins | sample OX1MG_FD_202533 | JGI IMG/M metagenome (GOLD analysis project Ga0307372, IMG submission 202533) | Soil microbial communities from Risofladan, Vaasa, Finland - OX-1 | ecosystem: Environmental > Terrestrial > Soil > Coastal area > Acid sulfate soil | place: Finland: Risofladan, Vaasa | collected...
ATCCCGGGTATCTGACGCGTTCCGTGGCGACCGGCAGGGAGAACTACTACCTGTCCGCCGTGGCCGAGCACGGCGAGCCGCCGGGCATCTGGACCGGGCTGGGTTGCCCGGAGCTTGGGCTGCCGGCCGGATCGAAGGTCGACAACAAGGTCATGGAACGGCTCTACGGCGCGTTCATCGACCCACGCGACCCGCAGCACACGGCCACACTCGGCCGGGCACCGAGCGGCTTCACCGGCAACAACGACAAGGTCGCCGCCCTGATCGCCGAACGGCTCGCGGCGGAACCCGAGGCGACCCAGGAGCGGCGTGACCAGATCATCATGCAGGCGATGAAGGAGCAGCGCGCCACCGTCTACTTCTTCGACGCCACCTTCTCGGTACCCAAGTCGGTCAGCCTGCTCCACGCGTCGTTGCAGGTCAGGGCTCAGCAAGCCCACGAGGCCAACAACGCTGCGGAGGCCGAGCAATGGGAGGCCCGCGCCCAGACGGTGTGGGACGCCATCATGGCCGCCAACCAGGCCATGCTGGACTACCTGCAGCGCGAGGCGGGCTACAGCCGGGCCGGCTACCACTCAAAGAACTCAGGCCGGTTCGTGGACGCCCACGAGTGGGTGATCGCCTCCTTCCCCCAGCACACCAGCAGGGACAACGACCCCCAGCTCCACGTCCACAACGCCATCTTGAACCGGGTGCTGCGCGAGGACCCACTGGCCTCCCGCCCGGGCGGCCCCAGAGCCTGGCGGACCCTGGACGGGGCCGCACTGTACGCGGCCAAACCCGCCGCCGGGGCGATCGCCGAACGGACTCTGGCCGAATATCTCGCCGACCGGCTCGGCGTCCAGATAATCCCGCGCGCCGACGGGAACGGCTGGGAGATCGAGGGGATTACCGAGGAATTGCGGGGCCAGTTTTCATCCCGGCGCCGCGCCATCGAGCCGCGCGTGCACGCGCTGATCGAGGAATACGAGAACAAACACGGCAAGGCGCCGAACGCTCGTGCCGTGTGGTCGATGGCGCAATTCGTGACGCTGGATTCGCGCCGGGCAAAGGCGCATTCCGCGCTGTCCCGGGAGGCCCTGCTGGCCCAGTGGGAGGCGCAGTCGCGCCGCGCCGAGACCGAGGCGCTCAGCGTCGTAGCCGACGTGGCGCTCGACAGGCGCGGCGATAGTCCCGCCCCGCCTCTTGCGTTCGGCATGGAAACCGAACGCATCCTGGCAGCGGCGGTAGCCGACGCGCAGCAGCGCAAGGCGACGTTCTCGCGGTACGAACTGACCCGGATGGTCAACCGGTACCTGCCGGATTACCTGGGCGGCCTGCCGGGGAAGCAGGTGACGGGCCTGCTGGAGGAACTGACCGATGAGGCGCTGCGGCCGGGGAGCCCGGTGGGCACCGTGCTGTTGACCGCGCCGGAGATGGTGCCCGTGCCGCAGGCGTACCGGCGCGCCGACGGGCTAAGCCTGTGGCGCAGGCACGGCGCCGAGATCTACACCACCCGCGCCATGCTGGACACCGAAACGCGCCTGCTGCGCGCCGCGGCGCAGACCAGCGCGCCGAAGGTTGCGCCGCAGCGCGCCGCCGCAGCACTCGGCGCGGACCGGGCGCGGGTAGAGGCGCGGCTGTGGCGCGAGCATGGCCATCCCGGCGCAGCCGATAGCGCCAGTGCACCCGCGGCGCGGAGCCTCCGCTCAGCAGCGCGGGCCTGAGCGACGACCAGGCGCAGGCGGCCTACGGCGTGCTCACCTCGGGCCGGGCCATCGACATCCTGGTTGGGGCCGCGGGCACCGGCAAGACACGGACGGTCGTCAAGATTGCTGAGGCATGGCGGGGCGCTGGTATCGGCCGGGTCATTGGCCTGACCACATCCACGAACGCCGCGCACACGCTCGCCGCCGAAGGGCTCGCGGAGAGCTACAACTTCGCGGCCTTCCTGGGCCGGATCAAGGACAGCGACAAGACCCGCGGGCACGTGCCGGTCAGCCCCGGTGACCTGCTTGCCGTCGATGAGACGTCGATGGTGTCCACCGCCGACCTGGCCGCGGTCGAAGACATCGCCACCCGGTGGGGCGCGAAGATCCTGCTGACCGGCGACACCGAGCAACTCTCCGCGCCGGAGGCGGGCGGGGTGATGCGGCTGCTCGCCGACGAGCACGGCTACTACCAGCTCCACACGATCCAGCGGTTCGAGCACGAGTGGGAGGCCGAGGCGTCCCAGCGGCTACGCGGTGGCGACACCGACGCGATCGTGGAGTACGACCAGCGCGGCCGCATCCTCGAAGGCACCCGGGAGGAGATGGCCGATGCCGCCTACCAGCGGTGGCTCGCCGACCACCTCAGCGGCAAGGACACCGTGCTGCTGACCACGACCAACGCGCAAGCCGCCGAACTCGCCCGCCGCGCCAGGGACGAGCTCGCGGCGCTCGGCCTGGTCGGTGTGGATGACCTCGTCGAGCTGGCGGATGGCAACGTCGCCGGGGTCGGTGACCTCATCGTGGCCCGGCAGAACGCCCGTCTCCAGGCGGGGGAGCCCGGCTGGCGCCTGGCCAACCGGGATGTGCTGCGGATCGAGGCCTGGGACGAGGTGGGGGAGGCGCGGGTCGCGCTAGTCCGGCGCGCGGTGGGGCGCGACTCAGTCACCGGTGAGGTGGCGTGGTCCGCGCCGTTCGAGCTGCCCGAGGACTACCTCGAACGGTACGTGGACCTCGCCTACGCGGGGAACGTGCACGTCGCGGAAGGGCGGACGGTGGACACCGCCCACCTGCTCATCGACGAGACGGCCGGGCGGGCTGCGTTCTACGTCGGCATGACCCGGGGCCGCGAGCGCAACACGGTCTACGTCGGGACCGACCGCATGCACGCCGCCGACCTGTCACCTGAGCCGCAGCCCGCGCCCGAGATCGAGGACCTGGCAGCTCGTGAGGACGCCGACCAGCGCCGGAACCGGTTCGGCGTCCTGGCCGACGTGCTGGAGCGCGAGCAGAACGACCGCAGCGCCATCGAGACGATGCGGCAGGAACTGGGCCGCGCCGGGAGCCTCGCAACCCTCGCCCCTATCTGGGCAGACGTGACCCGCGCGCACGCCACGATGCAGTACGAGCGGACCGTCCGAGCGCTGCTGGCGCCGCCCGAGTGGCAGCGTTACGAGCAGGACGCCGAACGAGGCACGGTGGCGCGACTCCTTCGCGCCGCCGAGCTTGCTGGGCATGACGTCGAGGACGTGCTGTCCCGCGCGGTCGCGGGCCGCCACTTCGGTGGCGCCCGGAGCATCGCGGCAGTCCTGCACGGCCGGGTCCGCCGGATCGTCGGCACACCCGAACCTCTGGCGACCGCCAGCTACGTTGACCGGACTCCCGCGATCGAAGACCCGGTGGCCGGCCGGTTCGCACGCGACCTTGCCGCAGCGATGGACGAGCGTCTGGCGCTGCTGGGGAACCGGGCCGCGGCGGACCGGCCGGTGTGGGCGCTCAGGTACCTCGGTGAGGTGCCCGCCGACCCGGTCGAGCGTGCCGACTGGACCCGGCGGGCCGGGGTTGCGGCTGCTTACCGGGAGGAACGCGGCCACACCCACGAGACTGAAGCCATCGGCCCTGCCGCCGAACGCGGCTCGCCCGAACAGCGGGCAAGCTGGCACGCCGCCTACGTCGCGCTGCGCATGCCAGACGCCGCCCGCGAGGTCGCGGCCGCGTCCGACGGTGAGCTGTGGGCCCGCCGCGCCGCCTACGAGCGCGAAACAAGGTGGGCGCCGCCGTACGTCGCCCGGGAACTGCGGGAAGCGCACATCGCCGAGGACCGATACCGGGCCGACGCGGTGCGCGCATGGCACCGAATGGACGCGGCCATGGGCGAGACCGAACGGACGCAAGCCCAGCAGGAGGCCGACCAGAACAGCGCCCTGGCGCAGGAGGTTGGCGCCTATCGCGAGGACCTAACCGAGATCGACGAAGCCCGGCGGCGGTGGCACACCGCTACGGAGCTGCCCCGGCAGCAGGCACTCATGGCGGACACCGAGCTTCGTCGGCGCTACCCGTACCTGGTACTGCCGCCGCTGCATCCGGAGGCAGAAGCCGAACCGGAGCAGCCTGAGCCTGACGCTGAGCGGGCGCGGGAGTCGGATGCTGAGGCCGCTGCTGACCAGCGAGCCCATACTCGTGACGATCTCATGGCTGCTCTGGCGGCGGCACGTGAGGCCCAGCGGATCATCGCCGAGCGGGAGCGCCAAACCGACCGTGAGGCTGGGCTTGTTGGTGACGAGGTTGTGCGCCGCCGGGAGGCGGAGGCAATGCAGGAGGCCTCAGCCCGGCACACCGCCGTCCGCCAGGACCCGGCACCGAGCCGCCACATGGTGCAGCTTGAGCGGGATGAACCGGAACTGGAGGCAGGGCAATGACCGCGGTTACGGTCAAGTACGTGGACGCCCGCCAAGCCGACGACATGACGCCGCCGCCCGGCACCGCGATCGTGCGGCCATTGCGCCACGTCCGGGCCGTGCGAAAGCGTCACGTACAGCAGTTCGCCGACCCCTCCGAGGCCGCGGCGTCGCGTTCGGCTCGTGCGTGGGCCTGGGCGCTGGGGGAGTGCGCTACCGCTCCGGTCACTGGCCGCGAGACGGCCGTTCCGCCCGCCCAAGCCGACATCGAAGCCGAGATCACGGCCGCAGACGAGAGGCGCCTGCGCAGCGACCGGGAGAACCGAGCGGACGCAGCCGCGACGGTCCTACGCTGGCTTATCGGTGACGATGACCGGGTTCCGGTGCGGGGCGAGAACCGGGGTGAACTGGTTGGCGGCTTCGGCGGCGTCGTCCGGTCACCGGCGCAAATGGCCGACGTCATGGCCGCCGCCGTCCAGGGTCAGAGGCGAGTCGCGGCTGTGGGCCGAGACATCGACGCTGATCCGGACAACCGGCAGTTCGCACGGCAGGATGCCGAGTACCTCGACGGCGTGATAGCTACTCTCGCGTGGGTCCTCAGCGAGCGAGTCGAGGCGCCGATCACTCGTCGCCAGTCTCGTCAGCTGACCACCAGGGACCTCAAGACCGAACGCGTCCACGCAGAAGACGTCATCGAGCAGGCCCGAAACCCAGAAATGATCGGTCGACTGCCCTCGTCCCGGTATGGGGAGGGCGTCAAGTTCACCATCACCTGGCTGCTCGGCGACTCGACCGCGCGGCCCGCCGACCCAGCAGGCCGCGGACCCTATAGCCCAGGCAGTGACCAGCCCGCCATGCCCACCGACACGAAGTCCACGCGGCACTTGTGAGGCTGGGAGCTGGAAGCATTTTACACCGATGTGCGGACGATCTGGCGCACCGTTGACCAGTACGACGGGCAAGCTTCAGCGTGTTGCCATGAACGAGCGAGCCGGAGGCAGCGCGTCACTGAACAAGTAGGTGTCAGGTTTCTCGCCTTCGGCGCCGGGCGTTCACACCAGGATGGCCAGGAGCACCGCCAACATCCCTGGAAAGCAGCCGGGCGTGCTTCTTCACGTAGCCATCCCTCGTGGCGCAAAGATCACCATTAGGGCGCGTCCAGGGGTGCTTAGCAGATATGATGACGCAAGCATTGACCGTGATGATCTTCCTCAGCAAAGACCTGCTAACTACTAGGAAGAAAGAGGGCTGACGAAGCTGAACAGGTGCTACGGCAGCCGCTTCACAGCGAAGTCTATTTTCGGAACGCGCATCTCTATTTCTCGCCAGTCATGAATTGCCCCTCTCATGAGACGGCCGATGGCTTCTTTACCTTCGAGAAGAACTAGATCATGTAGGCATCTGCATTCTGTGAGACTACGATCGTTCATGAAGCATAGACAGATGCCAGTGATTTGTAGAATTCGAGCTGCAGCAACCAACTTCGCATACCACACGACCGGAATGGCAGAGATTAACTGGCACGCGAAGAATCTTGCCATGTCTCCGTATCCCAACTTCAGCATCAGCCAGTTGAGGATAATCTGTAGGGTCTTATAGAAGTAGCTCCTGGTGGCGAGGAGTCCACGTGCTAGCTTGGCAATCTCATCGCATTGCCTACCATCCCAGTTCTCTGTCAATTCATCTACTAGCTCTTGACTAACATAGTCAGTAATCTGAGACTCGAACGCCGTCAGGACATTTTGACCTAGAATCGCATCTGCGCATAGTGTGGCTGCTTCACGCTTGGCCTTCTCGGAGAGTCGCTGCTGCAAGCGCGGCTCAGTAGTTCCCTTAGATTGAGGCCTGTGGCTGCCCTGGCTTGGCCGTGGCGTTCTCTGTGTCGTTTCGTACGAGCGTTGCCTAGTTCCGTATGAGTTCCGGGCGGTACTGTATGAGGTCCAGTTTGAACTCGCTTTAGTGGAGCGATATGATCGTTTTCTATTCCGACTCTTCCGTGATGCGCGATGCTCCGCTATCTCCTCTAGAGTCCTGTGAGCCCTGCCACAGTACTTGCCATTTGCGACCGGTTGTGTACAGCGCTTGTATTCGGCAGTTATTCCATGGCACGTGCCGCATAGCCCGTTTAATCGTTTTGCATTACGCCTGCACCGGTTACCGTTGTCGAGGTATTCATAACATTGCCCCATGAACCTAGTGTGAGGCCTCAGAAGTCCACGTCAAGTGCGCTGCCTTTGGCAGCTTCTGTCACACCGGATCATGACCTGACTCAGACGCCTGATAACACCAGATGCCCACCGGTCATGCCAGTCTGCGGCGTCTTTCGGCGCTGGCCGCTCGGCTAGATATGCGGCGGACCAGAGGTGGTAGAGCCAGGCCAGTTCCCATCTGGCCTCGGGGTGGTTGGGCCAGCACGGCTTTATCTGGTCGGTGAGGTAGTCGGGGTACTGGGCGCGGAACACGGTTTCGACCCAGTCGGAGAGTTCGCTGAGCTTCTCGTTGCGCTCCTGCTCGCTCATCCGGAGCCAGAACCAGGTCGCCGGGGATGCGTCGTCTTGCCCGGTGAGAATCGCGAGGATCTGTTCGATCTGGTGGCGGAGTTCGGCGATGTCGTTCAGTGCGGTCGCGTGTTCGCGCTGCATCCTGGCGAACGTGCCCACCTTGGCTGCCAGTGATTCAACCTCGTGGCGCAGTGCGTTGACCTGGACGGCGAGGGCCGCGACCGATGGTGATCCGTCGCGGCCCTGCGGTGGTTGGGTCACTGATCGTCTCCGAAACCGGCGGGCGGGCCGTCCTCAGGATTGGCGGGCGGGTCCCAGGGGCGGCGGGGGCGGGGATTGGTGTCGTCGCCGGACGGCGGCAGGGGAGGCGGGTCCTGCCCGTTCCTGCCCTGTGAGCCGGGGTCCGGCCCGCGGCCGATGCTTCTTGGCTGGCCCGCCACGGGGATCGGTATCTGCCGCGGCGCCGGCATGGCCATCCGGCTGGCGCGCCGGTAGTCCCAGCGCCGCCAGGCCATTCGTAGGCGGACGATGACGGGGGACAGGTTGGTGCGCAGGACCAGCGCTCGCCATTCGGGCAGCGTCCGCAGCAACTCCGGCGGCAGCACCCGCACGTATCTATAAGAAACAGCGTGGCCGCGCCGTCCGTCCTCGAACCGGGTCCGGGAGTGAGTTCTCAGCGCGACCTCGCCGCACAGGCGGGACAGCCCGTCCAGGGTGTCGGTGTCGGTGACGCCGCCGAGGATCACCTTGATTCCGGCGGTGTCCCAGATCGCCTGGGCGCCGGGTTTGTCCCAGCGGGCTTGGAGCTGGGCCAGGCCGTGGCAGACGGCCACGACCAGAATGCCCTTGCCGGCACTGTCGGCCATCCACACTGGCAAGGGGACCGGGCAAATCTGGGCGACCTCGTCCAGGCCCATCAGCAGCGGGGGATCGAGCCTGGTGTGCGGCTGCAGCGACCCAGCGAATGCGGCACCGGCGTGGACGTATTCGGCGAACGCGCGGAACAGGGGGGCGATCGGCGCCTCTTCGCGGCCGGTTCCGATCATGTAGAGGGTGTTGCGGCCGGACACGAATTCGGCGACGTCGAAACCTTCACCCGGCCCGGCGGAGGTCGCCGCCTCGACGGCCGGGTCAGCCATCCAGGCCAGTGCGCGGGTCACGGTCATGCGGATCGAGTCGGCGGTGCGGCCGGGTCGGCGGATCTCCTGGATCGGGCCGAGCCAGCCGCTGGCCGCGCTCGGGTAGGCGGACAGGATTTGCTCGGGGACAGAGTCGTTCAGCCCGTGCGCCCACTCGTATACGTCGTGCATGGTGCGGCCATCGAGCGCCGCCGCGTGCAGCAGGCTTGCCAGTACCGATGAGGCCTTGCCGATCCAGAACGCCATGTCGTGCAGGCCCTTGGACTCGGTGGCGGCGGTGAACGAGACAGCCCGCTGCAACGCGACCGCGGGGCGCTCGCAGCCTTGCAGCGGATTCCACCGGAAGGTGGACAGCACGTTGCCGATGCCCTCGGGGTTGAACACGTGCACCGCCCCGTACTGGCCGCGCAGCGCGGCGGTGTTGCCGAACAAGTCGGTCCGGGTGCTGGTGGCCACAACCGCGCCCGGATGGTCGATGATCCGGTCAGCCAGCCAGCCGGACTTACCGGCTCGCGGGGAGGCCACCACGATCGTCTGGTCCTCCATGCTGGCGATCACGCGCCGCCCGAATTGTGCCCGGCCCAGGCGTACCGCGTAGATGGTGACCGGCAGCAGCAGCCGAACCCACCAAGGCAGCGACGGCCGGGCCCGGCCGCCGGCCCGGACCGCCCGCAGCCGTGACCAGCGCACTGCGAGTTCGCAGATGTTCGCGAAACCGGGACCTGGCCGTAGGTAGAGCCTGATCCGCCAGCGGAGAATCCGGACCCGGTGACGGTCCGCGCCGGGGCCACCGGCGACGAGACGGACCGCCATGACGACGACCGCGAGCACGGCCAGAACGATCAGCAGTTCAATCGCGTAGTGCAGCATCTCAGCTGGGTGGTGCAGCATCATGCCACCGCCTTCGCGTCGGTTGCTGGCTGGGAGCCGGGACTGGTTTGGGACTGGGTGGCCAGGTACCTGGCGAGTTCGCGGCGCGCGGTGCCGGGGTGATAGCCGATGCGGCCGGCGATCTCACCGGCGACTTCGGCTGCCTTGGCCCGGTCGCCATACCGGGGGTCGCCCGCTTCGCCGCATCGCTCGTACAGGCGGATCAGCGCTTCGCGCTTCTTCTCGCCCCGGGCGAGTTCGACGTTTGGGGATTCACCTCGTGCGGGGTGCCCAGCCCGATCGGGCCGTTCATGCTGGGCCCCGGCTTTGCCGGGCTGGCCTGTCCGGCCGCCGCCGCTACCTGCGGGCAGCTCCCGTAGGTCGCCAGCGGCCAGTTGTGCTCCGCCGCGGATGCCTGGCGCGACTGGTGCTACCGCGAGGATCCAGCGGCGGAACCCGGCCAGCGTCCCCGGCAGATCGAAGATCAGCCTGAGCCCCCAAAGGCCCAAGCCGCCGAACGATCGCCACGCCGAACCCTCCTGCGCCACCCCGGCACCGTTGTCCCGGGTCAAAACCCAGCGGCGTACCACCGCGATGAGCCGGTCCGAGGCGAGCGCGTACAGCACGCTCGGCAGCACCCAGACCGTGATCGACCGGGGCGAGGCCATGTTGGCCGCGAGCAGGTTCATGGTCAGCGAGCCCAGCGCGCACGCCACGTTGAGGAACCGTTCGACGGCTCCGCGCCGGCCAAGGCGCGCCAGCGACAGCGCGAGCAGGGCGAAGATGACCGCGCCGGTGTCGAGCCCGAGTGCTTCCAGGATCGACGGCAGGCGGGCGTGTTTGGCGTGGTCGACGAAGGTGTACTGGGCGCGGAAGCTCACATAACCCTGGGCGGCGGCGAGCACTAGCAGCAGGCAGGACGCCGCCGTGAGCAGGCCGGTGCTCTTGCGCTCGGGCAGGTAACCGGTGGTGGTCACTGGCCATCACCGGCCTTGCCTGGGGCTGGACGGTCACCCTGGGCATCCGTTCTGGATGATGGGTTTTCCGCAGATCCGCCGCCGAGGCTGTCGCCGAGCTTCTTCAGGGCGGCGCGGGTGATGGCGTCCGGGACCTCGGTGTAGACCTCCATCGTCATGGAGATCTGCGCGTGCCGGAGGATTCGCATCGCTACCCGGGGGTGGACGTCGAGGGCCGCGAGCACGGAGGCGCAGGTGTGGCGGGTGTCGTGCACGCGGATGCGCGGGACGTCGGCCTTGGCACAGCGGGCCTCGAAGCTGCGGTTGAAGTTGCGCGGCTCGAACGGTGTTCCCCAGCGGGTGGTGAACACCAGGTCGCTGTCCTGCCAGCGTTCGCCGGCCTGCTCGCGAGCGGTAGCTTGCTGGTCGCCCCGCAGCTTGAGTGCGGCCGAGCAGATGTCTGGCATCGGCAGCGTGTCGTCGGCGTCGGAGTCCTCGGTCTTGACGCGCTTTTTGTGGATCAGTTGCTTGCCGACGCGCTGCAACTGCCAGCCGATTTCGACTTCTCCGCCGTCCAGGTCGATGCTGGGCCAGGTGAGCCCGAGGACCTCGCCTTTGCGCAGGGCATTGATCAGGATCAGGACGTAGGCGGCGTAGAGCGGGTCGTTGTCGTCGCGCGCCGAGGCCAGGAACCGGCTCGCTTCCTCGACGGTCCAGACCGAACCCTTGCGCCGGCGTTTGGGCGGGCTGGGCACCTTGACGTACGAGGCGGCGTTCCTGGTGACCAGTTCGTCGGACGTTTTGGCGTGGTTGAGAACTGTCCGCAGGACGTTGCGGGCGGCCTGCACTGTCCGGCGACCCGGATAGCTCTGGCAGCAGGCGCCGATCGCGCAGCAGCGCTGCTGACCTTCGGGCCGGGCGGCGTCCTTGCCCTGGGCGCAGCACTGGCAGACGGTGGCCAGCTTGTTCAGCCAGGCCTGGACTTCGCGGGTCTGGATCCGGTCGATCTTCCTAGCGCCAAGCGCCGGGATGATGTACAGCCGGACCATCGCCTCGTAGTAGGCGTAGGTGGCCGGCTCGAGGTTCGGCTTGACGACCTCGTCCAGCCAGCGCGTGAGGTACTGGGCGAGGGTCGGGGTGCTGGTCGGGACCGGTGCTACCTCTGCCTGCGCCTGAAGCTTGACCCACTTGTCGTGGACGATCTCGCGGGTCTTGCCGTACACCCACTTGCGAGTGCGCTTGCCGCTCGGGGTCGTGACCCAGACGTAGGCGGCGTAGCCGTTGCGGTAGGGGAAGATCGACCCTTCGCGGTTCGCTCGGCCGCGGGGACGCCGCGAGCTGGGCGTGGGCCGCCCCCGCCGCCGGCCGCTGGCCGTCACCGGTCTGCCTCGGCTTCCGCTTCGAGCAGCGCCACATATTCGGCGATGGCGTCCGCGGGGATCAGCCGCGTGCTGCCTTCTTTGACGCTGCGCAGGCGGCCGGAACGGAGCTGGTTGTAGATGACGCTGCGGCTTAAGCTGAGCAGCCGCATCGCCTCGGGGATTCGGTAGAGCTTCTTGCCGGGGTCGGTGCTGGGCCCGCCGGTGCCGGTCTTGCCGGTGTCCGGATGCGGGGCATGGGCGGTTGGAGCCATGATGGGGGTGCCTCCTTGTAGGGGTGCAGCCCCGGCGGGTGTGCTTGGCGGTATGTCCGCCGGGGCTGCTTCGAACAGGTGAACTCGAACTAGCGACGTGTCGTCGGGGGTGTCTTGGCTAAGGGTCTCCTCGTCCGTGGGCGTCCTCAGCGGTCCACAGCAAGCTAACACACTATGTTCAACATGGTATGTATAGTTGGTCGGTGAGGCGCTTTCCGCTAGCGTTGCGGTGCCGTACCAGGCGATTCGCTGCACGAGGCCGAGGAGGACGACGAGGTGACCGAACCCGTCGGGCTTCCCGCGTACCGGCAGATCGCCGACGACCTCAGGCGGAAGATCGCCGAGGGGGAGATCCCGGTTGGCTCGGCCATCCCGTCCACCGCGGCGCTGACCAGGACCTACGGGGTCTCCACGACGGTGATCCGGGCCGCGGTCGCGCAGTTGCGGGCGGACGGGCTGCTGGTCGGGCAGCCCGGCAAAGGCGTTTACGTCCGTTCCACCCCCGAAGCAGCTGCCGAACGCGCTGCCACCGTCGACGACCTGTCGCAGCAGGTGGAGCAGCTTCGGGCTGAACTGCGCAAGGCCGAATCCAGTCGGCGCGATGAGGTGGCGGCCGAACTCGTGGCGCTGCGTGAGAGCGTGGCGCTGATCCGGTCGCGCCTGGTTGATCTGTACGCCCAGCTCGGCAAGCCGTACCCTGACGACGGGCTCGGGCCGGTTGTTGACATGGATGGCCTCGGGGACGGTCACCTGGGCGGTTGACCGCCCGCCTGTTCCGGGGAGTTGGGCGCCAGTCATCCCAGCCCGTTCCGGGCGAGGCCGGGATGACTGGCTGCTGACCGGCCGCGTCATCGGCCGGGATCAATCGGCGGAGGACAGTGGCCGTGCCCAGCATCGTTTTGGTCGTTCACGGAGTCGGCCTGAGCGGCGTCCTCGGGCATGCGCACGTACAAGCCGACGACGCGGCGGGTCAGCGCGGCCGCGAGCGTCGGGGGCTCGCCGCGGAGTGAGTTATCGGACTCCTCGCGGGCAATGCCCGCTCGCACCAACGCGACGGCACCAGCCAGGATGCTGGCAACGATCGCGGCGGCGAGGATGATGATGGCGATCATCTGCCCACCTCCTTTGTCAGGCGCATGCGCGCCTTGGCCGAACTCGGCTCCAATCCGCTGCACGGAGTCCGCCGATTGCACGGTTGGCGCGATAACGCGAATGCGCATCGACGGATCACGTCACTGATCGGGCATCCATGGGCGTCGCGGCGAAGGACAAGCGATGAGCGGGCCTGTCCGCTTGCCTGGCGCTGTGGGTACGTGCTCACACCGGCAGACTCAGCCGCGGACGGCGATGGACAACAGGGTGACTAGCGATCACAGCGGATTCACTCCATTCCCACCTGCCGGGGGAGGAGCCGGGTGCAGTTAGAACCCGAGGAAGCGCAACAGAACCCGACTGTCGCAGCATTCATCGCGGAGTTGCGGCACTGGCGGGAGGTCGCCGGTTACTCGCAGAAAGCGTTAGCCAAGCTCGTCGGGTACACGCCGTCATACGTGAGCAAGGTCGAGCGCGGAACGGTGCTCGCGAGCCGGAGCTTCGCTGAATCGGCTGACCAGCATCTGCGTGCCGGTCGGGCGCTCATCCGGCGCTGGAGGGAGATGCACGAAGCCCTCGTTGAGTTGTCAGGGGACAGAGCGCGGCATGACGAGCCACCGGCCGACGATCCGCAGTCGGCGCCCGGGCCTGACCTGATCGTGGAGCACGAACATGCCGAGCTGACCTACCGAGACGGCATGTACGAGACCCGTATCCGGCGGCAGTTGCGTAACACGAGCACGCAGCCGGTGACGCAGTACCTGGTCCGGATTGCCGTGGACCGGTACCCAGGCGATCCTGAGCGGTCGAATCAGCTCTACCGCGAGGATCCGCTGACCTGGGAAGAGATCGGGCTGTCCGCGACGTGCGGCGATGAGACCATGGCGTGGCACGTCAAGCACGACCGGGACGCCTTCAAGGAAGTCTGGCTTAACTTCGAGAACGCGGACGGGCGGTTCCCGCTGTATCCGGGGGAGATGACGTGGATCACCTACGTCTACACCGTCAGTTCCCACAAGTGGGGGCCGTGGTGGCAGCGCGCCATCCGGTTGCCGACTCGTCGGCTGAGCATGACCGTGGTCTTCCCCGCCAGGCTGGAGCCGGTGGTGTGGGGAATCACGACATCGATGACGGCCGAGGCGTCGCCGTTCCGCACTCCCATCTCGCGTCAGCAGAAGGATGACCAGATGGTATTCACCTGGTCGACGGACGAGCCGCCGTTGCACGCGCGGTACCGGATCGAGTGGAAGTTCAGGGTGCCCGACGAGGGGGAGACAACCGAGATGGAAACGATGAGCCCTGCCGAACGGATGCGCTCGCTGGACATCGCTCAAGATGGCGATCCGGTTCTGGCTGTAGTCGCGCGGCCGTTCGATCTGCCCTTGGAGGCTGAGGATGCGCGGCGCGTGGTGTCTCAGCTTGTCAGCACGTTGGAGCGGGTCGGGCAGGTACACAACTTCGTGAAAGGCATGGGCCTGGCCGCACCGCAGATCGGTATCGGCCGAGCGGCTGCGGTGATCCGGACGCCGGAAGGGGAGACGGTCACGCTCCTCAACCCTCGGATCAGCGATGAGTCGGCCCAAACGGACGAGCAGTACGAGGGCTGTCTCAGCTTCTTCGACGTCCGCGGCCTGGTGCCCCGGCCGCTGGCCATCGAAGTTGAGCATCAAGACATCGACGGAACCACACGGATCACCGCGTTTGAACGCGGCATGGCCAGGCTGGTGTACCACGAGGTGGACCATCTGTTCGGAGTGCTCTACCGAGCCCGGATGAGGCCAGGAATCGAGCTGATCCCGGTGTCCAAGTACAGGGGAACGGGGCAGCAATGGACCTATCGGTGACGTCTTGATGGCTCCGGACGTGGCTGGTCGGCCGGAGCGTCTGGCGGCGGGGCGGCGTATGGAGGATCTGCGGTTCGTGGTGGTCGGCGCCTACGTCGCTGACTGTTTCGTCAATACGCCGCGCCTTCCGGCCTGGGGCGAGGTCTACCAGGCCCAGTCCATCCGTACCTCGCCCGGTGGGAAAGGACTCAACCAGGCTGTCGCTCTCGCGCGACTCGGCGCTCAGGTGACCGCGGTCGGGGTAGTGGGCGACGACGGGCTCGGGCGCGACGTGCTCGCCGCGTTAACCCGGGAAGGGGTCGACGTCAGCGGCATGCAGTCGCTCGACAACGTCGCGACCGCGATATGTGTCTGTTTCGTCGGCAGGTCGGGGGAGACCGCATTCGTGTGGTCGCATCGCCGACGAAGTCGCCGTCACGCCAGAGACCGTGTGCGCCGCGTCTGCGGCGATCCAGCGTGCGGACGCCGTGCTGGTGACCTTCGAGATCCCGGTACCGGCGATCTGCGAAACGATCCATGCCGCAGGCCGATGCGGTGCCCGGGTGTTTGTTCAGCCGGCCCCGATGCTCGCCGACCCTGCTGGCGCCGCGTCGCTACCTTGGGACCAGGTCGACGTTCTCGTGCCCAACGAGGCCGAGGCCCGCGCGTTGCTTGGTGAAGGCGAGGCCGACCGCAGTGTGCCCGCCGATGACCTCGCCAGTGCACTGACCGCCCAGCTGGGTGTGACCACCGTGGTGGTGACGCTCGGGGAATCGGGTTCCGTCCTCTATGCGGATGGCGTGACCCGCCGATATCCGGCTCAAGAGGCCGAGACAGTCGACACCACCGGTGCCAGCGACGCCTTCACGGCCACCTTCGCTGCGCACATTACTGCGGGGGTACCCGAGGCCGATGCGATCCAGGCGGCCCAGGCCGCAGCCGCGTGGGCCATCCGCCACCCCGGCGGCCACGAATCCATGCTCAGGCCGAATCGATGATGCTGTTGCTGGACTGTTGGTAAGTCGCCTCAACAGCGCTGATCAGGGCAGGTGGCGACCTGCCCGTCCGCAGCGCGGCTGCGGATGACCGGTCTGCGTGGAAGGCCGCCATCGTGCTAGCCGATCAGGTGCCCAACGACCGTTGTGGCACGCGCCCGTTGCTTCGGCGGGGCGTTCGTGATGGATGGCGTCCGTGTTGCACAATCGGGAAGAGACCAGGGAGGCCGGTTAAGTTGGCATACACGACGAGGATGGCCGCAGCGCTGTCCGGCGCGACGGTGAGCCAACTGCGTTATTGGCGGAGCCCCCGTACGGGCCCGCTGCTGGCACCGGAGATCGCGTCCACGCCGCAGGCCTTCTACTCCTTCCGTGACGTGCTCGCTTTGCGCACGTTCGTCCACCTCCGCGAACACGCGTCCCTCCAGAGGATCCGGGTCGCGATCGGCAACCTGCGTGAGCTGGGCGAGATTGAGCACCTTGCGTCGTTCCGGCTCATTTCTGACGTGGCCGGGAACATCCAGCTGGTCACAGAGGAAGAAGCGGTCGACCTGGTCCGCAGGCCGGGCCAGCGGCAGATCCTCGTCGTCATGGGTGATGTCATCGAGGCTTTCCCGGTGCGGGCGGGCATCGTGATACCGCACCTGCTCCGGCCACGCGAGCACCTGGCCGTGGACCCGGAGACCCAGGGCGGCACACCGGTGATCGCCGGTACGCGGGTGCCCTATGACGCCGTCGCGGGGCTGATGCGCGATGACGTGGCAGCGGAGCGAATCGCCGAGTACTACCCAGGCGTCTCGGCCGAGGCGGCCCGGGACGCGCTGAGTTTCGCAGCGTACGTCGATAGCTACGGCCCAGCAGCCCGGGCGGCGTGATGCGCGTCCTCATCGATGAGGACACCGCTGTGCAGTTGCTGGGCCCGTTAGCCCATGTTCTTCCCCGGCACCAGGTCGATCACATCACCAGGATCAAATGGGCGGGCAAGAAGGATCGCAGCGTCCTAGCCGATGCGAAGAGGGCCGGGTACGACGTGATCATTACCAAGGACCGCAACCAACTCAGCGACCCCCGCGAGTGCGACGCGATCAAGAGATCCGGCCTTCACCACGTCCGGTATCGGCAGCGGCAGGAAGGAGCCTACGGGCTCGGCCTCGCGCTCGGCGCGATCATCTCTGCCATGCCGAAGGTCATGGAGGAACTGGAAGCGAGCAACGGTCAGCGACTGGTGCGCATCGTGGCTCTCGACCCAACCCCGGCCCGGCGCTTTGAAATCACCGATCCCAAGCGAGATCCGCCATCGCCGTACTGGCCACGATAGTCGGGCGGGTCCCTCCCCGCTCGCCGTCAGATCCCAGCATGCGGTATCCTGGCCAATCGCTTGGGTAAGGCGAGTCGCACGACTAGAGCGAATTGAGTGATCCAACTCAGGGGCTGCGGGAGCAACGGACTACGTGCAGTTCTCCTCATACCAGTCGTTCATGGCAGTATTCACCACATTAGCGGTGTAGCAGCCTCGCGCCCAGTCTTTCGTTACAAGCTTGGTGTTGCTTTCGTTGAGGTTGCTGGCGAACAGGTCGTCGATCATCATTGGAGGCACGCCGAAGCCGTTGCTGCCCTGGGCAGCGAGCTTGGCGGCAGCATTGACGACGTCTCCCATATAGACGACGTCGGCGATCCCGCTGCCGCTATACCCCGCCTTGATCATGAGCGCCCGGCCGTAGGCCATGCCGATGCCGACCTTGATTGGCGTGCTGTAGCCAGCCTTGTCGAGCTTGTAGTTGAGGACCTTCACGAGCGAGTTGGCCCGTGCGGCTGTGGAGAACAACCCGTCGATATGCTGCTTGAGCGGGGTGTTGAACACGCCCCACACGCCATCGCCCACTATGTTAATTTCTCGTGCCCGCTCATCCCCGTTCATGATTGCGACCATCTCTGAAATGTAGGCACGGTACAGCTTGGCAAGCGCCGGCCGCCTGTACACGTCAGGCAACTTCGAAGAGTCGCGGATGTCTACGAACAAGGCGGAGCAATAGGCGTAGAAGCCATTGGAGTAGGTCAGCCGGTCACGGTCGGGAAGCTCCTTGACTTCCTCGTAGTTGGACTGCGATTGGGTCAGGATGTCGTCCAGCCGTGCGAAGCTGGACAGGTAACTGTAGGTCTTGAAATTGCTGTCCACGGCTGTCCTAATTCTGCAGGGCGATGATCGCGGCCAACGCTCCCAGGGCAAGGATGCCGAGCAGTAACGCCCGGATCGCCCGGTTGGCCCAGCGGTACTTCCGCTGCGCGACTGTGGCGTTGGCATGAATCTGCTGGCCGAGATGTCGCACCAGGTCGTCTGGGTTGGTGGTCAGCGTGTGCAGCACTGCGGCGTATCTTGGGGCATCTCCCTTGTAGGCCCGAGCGACGTCGTGGAAGAAGAGCGGGTTGACGGCGTCATCGGTGGTCTTGCGCCGCAGCCTGACACGCGGGTAGAGGCCGATCATGGCGCATGCACCTGCAGCCAGCACCGATACCGCGCAGAAGACAGCGGCGACATCGAAGGCCACACTTGCGCCACCCCGATTCTTTACAAGGTTGAACAAGATGCCGCCGCTGACGCCCGTCGCTGCCAGGATCACGCCGAGTTTGGCTTCAGCGTGCTTGACCCAGTCATTGACAAGTGAGAGTGCCTTCCATGCCTGATCCGCGTCGGGGGACACGGCCGTCGTGTCCGGTCCGGCGGGCACCGAGCGGCGTCGTCTCATGAGGCCAGTCCCCGGCGGTGAGCCAGATGGGCGGTTCGTTCAGCCTGGGCCTTCCTTCGGATTGCGGTGCGCATTTGGCTGGCCGCTAGTGCCTTGCGCACCGCGTTGGCGTCATCGCGGTACCGCTGGCCTGCGAGGACAGCAGCGCAATACTCCTCACCATGGACGGCGCACCAGCAGGCTGTAAGCAATCGGCCCTGGGCCTCCGGATCCCCTTCGGGCAGCCGTTCGATCTCCGTGTCTGACCAGATGCCGAGGCTCGGGCCCGAGCCGCAGGGACAGCTCACGGCCAAGTAGTCGTTCTTCTCGACCACGTCCCATACGCTGCCCGTTACGATCATGAGGTGGCGATCGGCACCCTGCGCAGCTTTGGCAGCGTAGTTGACGGCCTTACCCGCCCAGACCGGCTCTTGCTGTGCCGGGTTCCGGGGCGTGCCGATCCGCTTGGCGAGTAGTCGGCTGCTGGCAACACCAACCTTGAACCCGGTCTCCGGGAGGTCCGGCCAGCGCTTCTCCAGTCGAGCGACCATGTCCCGGCTGAAGGTCTTGATCGTGATGCCAGCGCAGAGGGCTCGTTCGTATCGGCGGCTTCCCCAGAACAAGGCGAAGGCCCCGTCGCCCTGGATCGCCAGGAAGTCGGCGTCGAACTGATCAAAGACCTCTACGACGCCCCCGGTGCTGGCCTCGTAGATGCTGGCGGTGGATGCCGCCCATTTGCCGGTCCCGAGCTTGGTCGAATTCTTCAGGTCGGCAACCACGGCGACGGCATCCGTGAGCTTGTGCCACCGCCGGGCAGTGATGGGCAAGGCACTGACGTTCAGGTCGTCCCCCTTGTCCACGACCTCCGGGGTGGAGGCGAGTTCGGTCCGAACAGTGTCATCGAGATCGTCCAAGAGAGCAGAGAGATCGACGGTGGTCACGGGTACATTCCTCCTCACGTTCTGCACACCTGAGGTTAGAGGCAATGCGGGGTAGTTAAGGTTCGCTGGCTGCTGTCAAGCGGTTGGGGTTGGCTGGCCTGACTTTCACGTTGTGTGCTGTCATGGCAACGGAGGTCCGGTAAGACGGGTATCGACCAAGATCAACCGTCTGCAGGGACCTCCGTTGCGTGTTCAGTCTGCCATCAGTGCTGCCGTTGTCACCATTACCAGGACGATCACCGTGGCTGCGGGGGCGTTCGCTCCCGGGCACCTGGGCGAGCTGACCCGGGTGGTGCCCTTTGAGCTGGTGGATGAGGTGCTGGCGCAGGCCGGCGGGCGGGAACGGCGGCTGCGGCTGCTGCCGTCGCGGGTCGGGGTGTACTTCCTGCTGGCGATGTGCCTGTTCCCGGGGACCGGCTACCTGGGCGTGTGGGGCAAGCTGACCGCGGCGCTGGACGGCCTGGGCCTGGCCGTCCCGACGAAGAAGGCGCTGCGTGACCTGCGCAGGCGGATCGGGAGCGCGGCGGTGAAGGCGCTGTTCGGGCTGCTGGCCGGGCCGGTGGGGCAGCCGCGCACGCCGGGGATCATGTTCGGCCGGTACCGGACAGTCGCCTTCGACGGCTGCCGCTCGATCCGGGTTCCTGACACCCGCCGGAACCGGGCCTGGCTGGGCAAGCTGAAGGCGTCCCTGGGCGAGACCGGATATCCGTCCCTCCAGCTGATGACGCTGGTGGAGACTGGCACCCGGGCGCTGC
>Ga0307372_10005139_pt1 | contig 19786 bp, 15 predicted proteins | sample OX1MG_FD_202533 | JGI IMG/M metagenome (GOLD analysis project Ga0307372, IMG submission 202533) | Soil microbial communities from Risofladan, Vaasa, Finland - OX-1 | ecosystem: Environmental > Terrestrial > Soil > Coastal area > Acid sulfate soil | place: Finland: Risofladan, Vaasa | collected...
CGCCGCGGTTCGGCTTGAGGATCACCGGAATGCCGGCGAAATGCTGCCGCGCCGCGGCGACGAGTTCGTCCTTGCCGGCGACCAGCACGGTTCGCGGCGTGGCGATGCCGGCGGCTTCGAGCGCGGCGTATTGGCGAACCTTGCTGATCTCCAGGTCGAGGGCGCGCGGCCCGTTGATGACGCGGCGCCCATGCGCGACCAGCCAGGCCAGCACGCCGGCGGTCAGCTCGGCAGCAAAGCGGTGGTCGCGGGTGTGCGAGGAGGCGCTCATCCGGCTGTAGAACACGCCCTCGGGCGGCGCCTCGGAGAGGTCGAAGACGCCAGAATCGAGAAACCAGTCGCGCCACGGCAGCCGCTCGTCATCGAGCGCCCTCGCCAGCGGCGCCAGCCAGTCGGCGTTTTCGTGAAGGACATGAATGAACATGGCTCGGCCTTCCGCCGGCGGCTGAGGACTCGTCTCTTTATACATGCGGCCGCGCCGTTGCGAGCGTCGCCGACGCGGCCCGTTGCAGAGTTTAGAACGGAGAGAGAACGTGACGGCGCGGCACCGTCGGCGTATGCTGCATCATTGACCAACCGCAAGGCCGATCCCGGATGAGCGCCTACGCCGCCCCCCTGATGTTGCTGATCGGGTTGATCCTCGGAACGGCAGCGGCCTGGCTGGTGCGCGGCCGCGAAATCGCCCGTCTGCAGGACGGCCTGGGGTCCGTCGAGGCAGAACGGGAAGACGCATTTCAACGCAGTGATTCGCTTGCTCGCGAGCTCCAAGACGAGCGGGTAGCACGCACCCGCGCCGAAGTCGTGGCGCTGCGGAGTGCCGAAATCGAAGAAGAGCTGGGCAGGGTACGCGAGGAGCGTGCGGAGGTGTTGCAGGCAAAAGTCCGGATCGAGAGCGCCGCTGCCGCACAGGAAAAGGCGCATGCCGAAAAACTCGCGACGCTGACCGCCCTGCGAGGTGAGATTGAAAAAGAGATGCATGCGATTGCCAATGCGGCATTGCAGGGAAACCAAGCCTCGTTTCTGCTGCTGGCCGGTCAAGCTTTCGAGACACACAAGCAATCAGCCGCCAGCCTATTCGAGCAAAAGGAGCAAGCGATCGCCAGCCTGCTCAGTCCGATGGCCACCGCGTTGGAATCTTATCAGAAGGGGCTCGGGGGGTTTGAGCGGGCGCACACGGTACTCGCGAGCGAGGTGCAGAAATACGGCACACAGGCCCAAAAGCTCGTAAACGCATTGCAAGCAGCTCCAAAGGTACCCGGTCGCTGGGGCGAGATGCAATTACAGAACGTCATCGAACTGGCTGGCTTGACCGACCATATCGATTACATCCAGCAGCAAACGATTGAGGGAGAAGATGGGCGATTACGGCCGGATCTCCTCGTCCGACTCCCCGGTGAACGATCCCTTGTTGTCGATGTCAAAACACCGCTCAAGGCTTACTTAGACGCACACGAAGCCGACGGTGATGAGTCGCGAGAGGCGCACCTCCGCCGTCATTCTCAGCAGGTCCGGACTCACATGAAGCAATTAGGAGCTAAACGGTATTGGGAAGCATTGCGGCCTGTGACCCCCGACTTTGTCGTGATGTTCATTCCAGGAGAGAATTTCTACAGAGCTGCACTCGAACGCGACCCGGCGTTGCTGGAGGACGGCTGGAGGGATCGCGTCCTGGTCGCCTCGCCGACGACGTTAATCGGTCTGGCGATGACGATCGGGTTTGACTGGCGGCGGGAGAAGATTGCCGAGAATGCGCGGCATGTCGGCGAACTCGGCCGCGAGCTTTACAAGCGCCTCGCCACCATGGGCAGCCATATCACGCAGCTGGGCAATAGCCTGCGGCGTACGGTCGAGCACTACAGCAGTTTTGTCGGCAGCCTGGAGGGGTCGGTAATGCCGCATGCGCGCCGCTTCCGCGACCTCGAAGTGGAGGGCACATACGACGCCCTACCCGACCTGAGACCCGTTGACATACTGCCGCGCGAACTGCGGCCCGGCGGCGACGTGTTGCTCACCCCGACCGAGATCATCCCGGTCGTCGCCGGCGAGCGTCCGTCCGCGGCCGACTGAGCCGCCGGCGATCTACCCGCTGCCGCCTTCCACCGGGTGGCCCTCGGCGCGCCAGCGCAGCATGCCGCCGGTCAGATTGGCGATCTCCTTGAAGCCGGCCTGCTGCAGGGCGAGCGTCGCCTGGGCCGAGCGGCCGCCGGCCCGGCACACCGCGACGACCGGCCGGTCGCGACTGAGTTCGCCGGCCCGCTCGGCGAGTTCGCCGAGCGGGATCAGCACCGCGCCGGCGATATGGCCGAGCGGCCCGCTGAACTCCGCGGGCTCGCGTACGTCGAGGATCTGCACTGTCCCGGCGTGCTCCTCCAGGCCGTGCGGGTCGATCTCCCACACCCCGGCAAAGCTGTAGCGCAGCGGCGCCCAGTCGGGATCGGCGAGCGGCTCGACCGCCGTTTCGGCGTCGCCTTCCGGCCGGCCGCAACGCAGATTGGCCGGCACCGCGACATCGATCAGCTTGGGGTGGGCGAGGTGCAGGTTCGACATGTAGCCGGTGAAGTCGCCGATGCCGATTTCGCCGCCGATCCGCGGGTTGAAGCGGCGCTCCTCGGCGACGCTCGTCACGGTCAACCCGCGATAGTCATGCGCCGGATAGAGCAGGCAGTCCGCCGGCAGGGTAAAGATCTGCTCGTGGATCGAGCGGTACATCGCGGCCGCATCGCCCTCCTGGAAATCGGTGCGGCCGCTGCCGCGGATCAACAGGCAGTCGCCGGTGAACGCCATGCTGTGATCGTCGAGCACATAGGCAAGACAGCCGCTGGTGTGGCCCGGGGTGGCGCGCACCAGCAGGCGCCGCCCGCCGAACGCGACGACGTCATCCTGCCCGAGAGTGCGGTCGGCGCCCTGCGCACCGCCCGCCGCCGACACCATGATCCGGCTGCCGGTACGCCGCTGCAGCAGCCAGGCGCCGGTGACGTGGTCGGCGTGCACATGCGTTTCGAGCGTCGCGGCGAGGGTAAGGCCGAGTTCGTCGAGCAGCGCGGTATCGCGCCTGACCTGCTCGAACACCGGGTCGATCAGCACGGCGACGGCGCTCGCGCGGTCGCCGAGCAGATAGGTGTAGGTCGAGGATTGCGGATCGAACAGTTGTCGGAACACCAGCATTGCATCCTCCCGCCGGCCGTCAGCGTCGTTGCCGGCGCATCTTACCCGGCACAGCTTACATTGCGCCGGCGCGGCTTGCCGCAAGCAAAGTCGATCGATTGCATTCCCTCGGCGGCGCATCCAATGCGACCATGCGACGCGTTCGAAACCTCCCAACCGATGTGCCTTCGGGGGTACTGGTAGTCGCGATGAGCGATGCAGCCTCGTTTCGCCCCGCCGCCGCGGTGCCGTTTCCCGCCGTGCTGGTCGGCGGCGTGCTGCTGGTGCTGGCGGCGATCGACCCGGCGCTGCATGCGTTGGGCGTCGTGGCCGGACACGATCCGTGGCTGGCATGGCCGCTGACGCCGGATATCACGGGCAGCGTGCTGCTGACCGGATGGCTCTACATCGCTGGCCAGCGACAGTCCGCAAGGCTGGAGGACGGCTGGTCGACGACATTGCGGCAATTCGCCTTTTTTGGCGGGCTGGCCGCGCTGTTTCTGGCGTTGCAATCGCCGATCGAGACGATTTCCGATCATCAGTTCCTGATGCACCAGGTGGAGCACATGCTGCTGCGCACCACGGCGCCGCTGCTGCTGGTGCTGGCGGCGCCGCAGGCGGCGCTGCTGCGCGGTCTGCCGGGCTGGGCGCGGCGTTGGATCATCCGGCCGCTGTTCGCCAGCCGGGTCGTCCGGCCGCTCGGGGTGCTCGGCCATCCGGCGATTGCGACGATGCTGTTTGTCGGGACGACCTATTTCTGGATGATCCCGCGCTTCCACGACGAGGCGATCCTTGATGAGCCGATCCATTACCTGTGGCACACGACGCTGTTGCTGAGCGGCCTCATCTTCTTCTGGCGGCTGCTCGACCCGCGGCCGCGGCCGCTCGGCGCGTCGCTGGGGGTGCGGCTCTTCATGTTCTGGGTGGCCTCGATCGGCAACATCCTGTTGGGCTCATATTTGAGCTTCAAGCATCAGGTGCTGTATTCCGCCTACGCGCAGATGGGACGCCTGTGGGCGATCGCCCCGGCAAGCGACGAGAACATTGGCGGCCTGATCATGTGGATCCCCGGCAGCATGATGTTCGTCGGTACCGCGATGCTGATGATCTATCGCTGGGCCCAGCAGGAAGAGCGCAGCTTTGCCCGTCAGCGCGGCGCCCCGCGACCGATCGCTGCGGCGCAGTTCGTGTCGCAGCGGCGCTCGGCCAACCGCAAAATGGCGGTCGGGCTCGTCTGTTTCATGCTGACGGTGGCGGCGATCACGTTCACCACGGTGTTCATCTATCACTATGCCGGCAACGCTGGCGAACGCGCGCGGTTCTGAGCGCCGGCTACGTTGTCAGGGACGCTCGGGCGGCCTATTTTTGCGCCGTCCGCGGCCTTGGCCGCTTGTCCTGCCGGGGTGTCCTCGTGAGCCAATCCTTCCTGCCGCCGCTCGCCCCTTATCCCACCACCCGCCTGCGCCGCAACCGGCGCGACGCGTGGTCGCGCAAGCTCGTCGCCGAGAGCCTCGTGACGCCGGGCGATCTGATCTGGCCGGTCTTCGTACAGGACGAGGACGGGCGCGCCTCGGTCCCCTCGATGCCGGGTGCGTGGCGGCTGTCGATCGCGGCGCTGGTCGACGCGGCGGGCGAGGCCGCCCAGCTCGGCATCCCGACGATCGCGGTGTTCCCGGCGGTTGATCCGGCCTTGAAGGACCCCGAGGGGCACGAGGCGGTCAATCCCGGCAATCTCGTCTGCCGCGCCGTCAGCGCTCTCAAGAAGGCGTTGCCCGAGCTCGGCGTGTTGTGCGACGTGGCGCTCGACCCGTTTACCTCGCACGGCCATGACGGCGTCATCCGCGAAGGCTATGTCGCCAATGACGAGACCGTCGCGATCTTGCAGCGTCAGGCGATCGTCCAGGCCGAGGCGGGCTGCGACATCATCGCGCCCTCTGACATGATGGACGGGCGGGTCGGCGCGGTGCGCCGGGCGCTCGACGAGGCCGGCTACGACCGGGTGCGCATCATGTCGTATGCGGCGAAATACGCCTCGTGCTTCTTTGCGCCGTTCCGCGACGCGATCGGCTCCGCCTCCTCGCTCGGCAGCGCCGACAAGCGCACCTACCAGATGGACCCGGCCAACGGCGAGGAGGCCCTGCGCGAGGTCGCGCTCGACATCGCCGAGGGCGCCGACATGGTAATGGTAAAGCCCGGCATGCCCTATCTCGACATCGTGCGGCGGGTGAAGGACGCCTTCCGCCTGCCGACCTTCGCCTATCAGGTGTCGGGCGAATATTCGATGATCAAGGCCGCCGCCGAGCGCGGCTGGCTCGACGGCGAGCGCGCGATGCTCGAAAGTCTGCTCTGCTTCAAACGCGCCGGCGCCGACGGCATCCTCACCTATTTCGCGGTCGACGCCGCCAAACGGTTAAAGGCAGGCTGAACGATACAGACCGAAATTGAGGCCGCCGAACGCCGCAGAACCGGCTTTACGGAAAAATCGCCCGCCGCAAGTGCCCCGCGTACGAAACTGTCCTCGTGTCATATTTATTACCTGCCGATTTCGCCGTCTTCTACGCGGCGGCACGTGCGTACGATCATCAAAGCATTCGAGCGACCCTGTGCGGGTAGCGCCCTTCCAAGCAAACCGACCGTAGGTCCGCGGTGCTTTTTACGCGGTTTCTCGGGAAAGGGGTCGAGAATATGACCAAACCGCCGGCGCGAGACAGGCGGCGCCCGGTGCGGGTATTACCGTTGCGATGCAAGCCGTCCGCTCAAACGGACAGGGCAGACCGAGCTGCCTCGACCGCCCCGCCCCACTGGTCTTATACTCTACGTTCCGGGTCAGATCTGTCGCACCGGCCCAAACGAGGGTCGCCGCGTCGCCGTCACGGGAGATCGGCTGCCCGCGATCCGGTACAGCGTAAATTGTTCCTTTCCGGGCGGATCGCGATCGACGACACAGGGGTGGAGAAACACAGATGAGCCAGGCCCTCTCCGGCATCCGCATCCTCGACATGACGCACAACCAGGCGGGGCCGGCTTGCGCCCAGATCCTCGCCTTTCTCGGCGCCGACGTGATCAAGCTGGAGGAGCCGAAGGACGGCGACGTGGCACGCCGCAACATGCGCGACAAGCCGGGTTCGGACAGCCTCTTTTTCCTCCTGTTCAACGCCAACAAAAAGAGCCTGACGCTCAACCTGAAAGCGGCGCGCGGCAAGGAATTGTTCCGCAAGCTGATCGCCGAGTCGGACGTGCTCTTGGAGAATTTCGGGCCGGGCGCGCTCGACCGGCTGGGCTTCGGCTACGGCGCGCTCGCCCAGATCAACCCGCGCCTCATCTACGCGACGATCAAGGGCTTCGGCACCTATGGCCCTTATCGCGATTACAAGAGCTACGAGCCGATCGCGCAGGCGATGGGCGGTGCGATGAGCGTCACCGGCTTCCCGGAAAACCCGCCGACCTATGTCGTGCCGGCGATCGGCGACAGCGGCACCGGCATGCACATGGCGATCGGCATCCTGGCGGCGTTGCAGCAGCGCCATGCGACCGGCAAGGGCCAGCAGGTCGAGGTGTCGATGCAGGACGCGATCGTCAACATCATCCGGGTCAGCCTGCGCGACCACCAGCGCTTTGGCCAGGCGATGCCGCGGCGCGGCAACCAGGCGAGCCAGACCGTGCCGAGCACGCTCTACCCGTGCGCCGGCGGCGGACCCAACGACTACGTCTTCATCAACGCCTGGGAGCCGCCGCAATGGCGGGCGATGACGGGCGCGATGGGCCGGCCAGAGCTGGCCGACGACCCGCGCTTTGCGACCTCGGAGGCGCGATGGGAGAACCGCGCCGCGCTCAACGCGATCATCGAGGAATGGACCGGCGCACGGAACAAGCACGCGGTCATGCAGCTGCTCGGTGCGGCCGGGGTGCCGTGCGGCGCGGTGCAGGATACCGGCGAGGTCTTGGCCGACCCGCACCTGAAGGCGCGCGAGATGATCGTCGAGATCGACTATCCGACGCGCGGCCCCTATCAGACGGTCGGCTGCCCGGTCAAACTGTCGGATTCGCCGGCCAGCCTGACCCGGCCGCCGTTGCTCGGCGAGCATACCGCGGAACTGCTCGGCGCGCTGTGCGGCCTCGATCCCGCCGAGGTCAAACGCCTGAAGGACGACGGCGTCGTCTGACCGGCATCCTATAATTCCGCCTTCCCGGCGAAGGCCGGGACCCATTCGTCACCCGATCGAAATCCGGATGGGTGGGTCCCGGCTTGCGCCGGGAAAGCGGCAGTCGGGATGGCGCCGCTCGATCAGCCCTTTTTTTCCCAGCCCTTGTCGGTCTGCTGCCAGTAAGTGAGCGTGTGGCCGGCTTCCTTGGCGCGGCGCCAGCGCGCGCGCGCCGCGGCGACCGCTGCCTCGTCGCTGCCGTCGAACAGATCGGCGCAGCGCGCGAATTCCGGCAAATCGTCGGCCTCGACCCCGTCGACCAAGACCAGCATCGCCGCCGCGTTCGGGTTCTCCGCCCGGTCGGTCAGCCAGATCGGCTGCTGCGCGGCATTGCCGTCGCGCGCCGCGCCATGCGGCAGAAAGCTCGCCTCGTCATAGGTCCACAAGAGGGAATTGAGATGATCGACGCGTTCGGCTGAGGCGGCGCGCACGACGATGCGGTAGCCGCCGGCGCGGGCCCGCTCGAGAAGGCGCGGCAAGGCGCGCTCCAAGGGCGTCGCCAGCAGGTGATAAAAGCCGATCTCGGCCACCGGCGCCGCGCCCGATCGGTCAGTCCGCTTCGTAATGGTCCTTGACGAAGCGGTCGAGCAGGCGGACGCCGAAGGCGGTGGCGCCCTTCGGCACGGTCGGCGCGTCCTTTTTCGACCAGGCGACGCCGGCGATGTCGAGATGCGCCCACGGCACCTTGTTGACAAAGCGCTGCAGGAACTGCGCCCCGATGATGCTGCCGGCGGCGCGGTCGTCGGCGATGTTCTTGACGTCGGCGGCCGCGCTGTCGATCGCGCGGTCGTAGCTTTCGGCGAGCGGCAGCCGCCACAATTTCTCGCCGACCGCGGCGCCGGCGGCGACGAGCCGCTCGGCCAGCTGATCGTTGTTGGCGAACACCGCGGCATGCTCGTGGCCGAGCGCGACGACGACGGCGCCGGTCAGCGTCGCCAGGTCGACCATCAGCTTGGGCTTGAAGCGATCCTGGCAGTACCACAAGACGTCGGCGAGCAGCAGCCGTCCCTCGGCGTCGGTGTTCAGCACTTCGATCGTCTGGCCCGACATCGAGCGCACGATGTCGCCCGGGCGCTGCGCGTTGCTGCCCGGCATGTTCTCGGCCAGGCCGGCGATGCCGACCGCGTTGACCTTGGCGTGGCGCGCCGCCAGCAGGCGCATCAGCCCGATCACGACGCCGGCCCCGGCCATGTCCCATTTCATCTCGCCCATGCCGGCGGCCGGCTTGATCGAGATGCCGCCGGTGTCGAAGGTGACGCCCTTGCCGATGAAGGCGACGGGCGGGCTGCCGGGCGGCCCGCCACGGTGCTCCATGACGACGACGCGCGGCGGCCGGACGCTGCCCTGGCCGACCCCGAGAAGCGCGCCCATGCCGAGTTCGCGCATCCGGTGCTCGTCGAGGATTTCGACCGCCAGCCCGAGTTCGGCGAGCGTGGCGGCCTGCTGCGCCAGGGTTTCGGGGTAGAGGATGTTGGCCGGCTCGGAGACCAGATCGCGGGTGAACGCCACCGCCTCGGCAGCCGCGCCGAGCGCCGCGTAGGCGTTTTTCGCGGCGCCCGGCGCAGCGGTCATGACCGTGAGGGTGGCCAGCGCGGGCTTCTGCTCCGGCTTCTGCGTCGTGCGGTACCGGTCGAAGCGGTAGGAGCGCAGCGCGGCGCCGAAGGCGAGATGGGCCGCGACCACGGCCGGCTTGATCGCCGCTGCCTCGCCCGCATCGATCGCGAAGCTGGCTGCGCGCTCGCCGGCGCCGTCGAGATGCGCGACGAGAATGCCGGCGAGATCCTCAAGCAGCCGTGCGTCGACCGCCGCGGGCTTGCCGAGGCCGGCGACGACGATGCGGCTCAGCGCCAGATTGGCCGGCCCGATGATCGCCAGCAGCTCGTTCTTCTTGCCGTGAAAGCGCGGCGCCGCACCGACCGCGCGGCCGACCGCACCGCCGGTCGCCTCGTCGAGCTGCCGCGCCGGCGCGGTCAGGCCGCCTCCCTCCCAGGCGCCGACGACGACGGCGCCTGACGACGGCACGGCAAATTCGCTAAAGCTGATCTTCATGCGGCAACCTCGAGCGAGCGATCTTCGCGCTACGGCGCGATAGACGCAGCACCGCCGCCTGTCAATGCCCCGCTTAGAGCCAGTTCCGCTCCTGTTGAATCGTCCCCTTTTCCGTCATGGCCGGGCTTGTCCCGGCCATCCACGTGGATCCCCGGGACAAGCCCGGGGATGACGAAGGAGGCGGAGATCAATTTGACCGAAATCTGCTAGCCCGCTCCGGGCGCGCCGCTTCGCGGCAACCGTGGGGCAGCCGCGCCCGGCCCCTGAAACCGGTGGCGCTGCCCCCCTCGCCTCCCTATGATCCGCCGCCGATGACGAGCCTCGACCGCTATATCCTGCGGCAATGCTTCGGCATGATGATCTTCGTCACCGCCGCGCTCAGCGCTGCGGTGTGGCTCGCCCAGTCGCTGCGTCTGGTTGATTTGATCGTCAACCGCGGGCTGTCGGTGGCATTGTTTCTCTATCTGGCGCTGTTGATCCTGCCGCGCTTTCTCGACATCGTCCTGCCGGTCGGCGCCTTTATCGCGGTGCTGTTCGTCTTCAACCGGCTGACCGCGGAGAGCGAACTGGTGGCGATGCGCGCCGCCGGGATCAGCCCGTTCGCGCTGGCGCGTCCGGTCTTCATCCTGGCCGGCATCGCCTGCGCGCTGCTGCTGAGCCTGTCGGCCTATTTCCTGCCCGCTTCCAACCGCGAGTTCAAGGATCTGCAATTCGAGATCCGCAACCGTTTCGTCTCGGCCCTGGTCCAGGCGGGCACGTTTACGACGATCATCGACAAGCTGACGATCTACGTTGCCGGGCGCGACGAGCGCGGCGACGTCACCGGCCTGTTGATCAATGACGACCGCGACCCGCAGCAGCCGGTCACCATCCTGGCCGAGCGGGGCGCCTTCGCCGACACCGCGCAGGGGTCGCGCATCATCATGCTGAACGGCAGTCGCCAGCGCTTCAACCGCGCGACCGGCAAGCTGTCGGTGCTGACCTTCGACCGCTATACGCTCGATCTCAACATGCTGCGCAACACGGCCGGGGTCCGGTTCCCCGAACCGCAGGAGCTTTATCTCGGCGATCTGTTCTGGACGCCTGCGGGGATGGATCCCGGGACCCGCCGGATGTTTCTCGTCGAGGGCAACGAGCGTCTGATCGTGCCGCTTTCGGTTTTCAGCTTTGTGGTGATCCCACTTGCCTGCCTGCTGCCGGGCGAGCTCAACCGTCGCGGTCAGCTGCGTCGGGTGCTGCTGGCGATCGCGCTCGCCTTTCTGTTCCAGGCGCTCGATCTCGGCGCCCGCGACCTGGCGACCCGCGACGCCGGTATGATCCCCCTGATGTATCTGATCAATCTCTTGCCGTTGGCGCTCGGGTTTGGAATCCTGCGGTTCGGCGGGGTCAAACTCGGTTTCCGGCGGCTTGCGCCGGCCGTGCGATAACCGGCCGCGATCGGGAGGCGGTTTGCGGTGCGCTTGGCAAGGACCCTTTCCGCCTACATCGCCCGCCAGTTCTTCATGTGGTTCTGTGGCGTGTTCGGCACGATGGTCACCGTGACCTTCCTGCTCGACTATATCGAGCTGATGCGGCGCGCCGTCACGCGACCGCAGGCCACCTGGGGCCTGCTGCTGGAGATGGCGGGGTTGCAGCTGCCGCAGACGGCGCAGGACGTGATGCCGTTCGCGATTCTGTTCGGCACGATGCTCGCGTTCTGGCGGCTGACGCGCAGCAACGAACTTGTCGTCGCGCGCGCCGCGGGCGTGTCGGTCTGGGGATTCCTGACGCCGGTGCTGCTCGTGGCCCTGCTGATCGGGGTCGTCGCGGTTACGCTGTTCAACCCGATCGCCTCGGTCATGCAAGCCAGCTATGAAAGGCTGGACAATCGCATCCTGCGTCGAACAAGCGACCCGCTGAGCCTGTCCGACGCCGGCTTGTGGCTGCGCCAAAGCGACGCAGACGGCGCAGAGATCATCATTCACGGCGACCGACTGACCTCGCCGCAACTGTCGCTGGAGAATGTCAGCGTCTATTTCATGAGCCGGCGTTTCGCGTTCCTCTCGCGCATCGAAGCGCATACGGCCCGGCTCGACGGCGGATTTTGGGTGATCAAGGACGGTCAGCGCTTTCGCGTCGGCCTGCCGCCGGTGCCGTTCGGCGAGCTGCGGGTGCCGACCAGCTTTACCAGCGGCAAGATCGAGGAAAGCCTCGCCTCGCCGGATACGATGTCGTTCTGGGAGCTGCCCGGCTTCATCACGCTGCTCGAACGATCGGGCTTCTCGGCGCAGCGCCACCGGCTGCATTTCAACATCCTGCTGGCGCGCCCGTTCCTGTTCTGCGCGATGGTCCTGGTCGCGGCGACCTTCAGTTTGCGGATGCAGCGGCGCGGCGGCGCGATGACGTTGCTGGTCAGCGGCGTCGCTGCCGGGTTCCTGCTGTACTTCTTCTCGGATATCGTGTTTGCCCTCGGCTTGGCGGCCAAGATCCCGGTGCTGCTGGCCGCCTGGACCCCGGCCGGGGTTTGCATGATCTTTGGCACCTCGATGCTGCTCCACCTCGAAGACGGCTGACCCGTCGCTTTCCGTTGCGCCCACTCGCAAGGATCGTTATCGCGATACCACCGACGGCTTTTTCCCTTCCGGCTTGCACACGGCGGATGACAGGCACTCCCCAACCCGGAAAACGGCGGTTTTACCGCGACGCGGCGCTGGCCCTGGCCGGCGTGGCGTTGGCGCTGCTGCTGGCCGCCCCGCCGGGCCTGGGGAAATCCGCGACCGGCGGACAACAAGCCGACAGCCGGCACGCGCCGATCGTCTTCCAGGCCGACGAAGTCCAATACGACGATCAGCTGGCCCTCACCATCGCCAGGGGCCATGTCGAGATTTCGCAGGGCGGCGAGGTGCTGCTGGCCGACACGGTCAGCTACAACCAGCGCACCGACACGATCAGCGCGTCCGGCCATGTCAGCCTGCTGACGCCAAACGGCGATGTCGTGTTCGGCGACTTCATGGAACTGCGCGACCAGATGAACAACGCCTTCGTGCAGAATGCGCGGGAGCTGCTTGCCGACCGATCGCGCCTGGCCGCCAATACCGGGCGGCGCGTCAACGGCAACCGCTTCGAACTGGCGCGCGCCGTCTATTCGCCGTGCGACCTGTGCAAACGCGATCCCAGGGCGCCCCCGGCGTGGGAGTTGAAGGCCCGCAAGATCAGCGACGACAGGCAGCGCAAGGTGATCGAATTCCACGATGCGCAGCTCGATGTCGACGGTTGGCCGATCTTCTATACGCCCTACATCTCGCAGCCGGAGCCGTCGGTCAAACGGGCGAGCGGGTTTCTGATGCCGAACTTCGGCAGCTCGAACACGGTCGGTTTCCACTTCGGCATTCCGTATTTCCTGGTCCTCGGGCCGGACAAGGACCTGACCCTGGCGCCCCGCATCACCACCAAAGCCGGCGGGTTGCTCGCCGGGGAATACCGGCAACGCTTCGGCGACGGCATGCTCGACGCACTCGGCAGCGTGAATTACAGCAATGTCGGCTCGGGCGGCGTCACGAATACCGGCGATAAACTGCGCGGCCACATCGACGCCTCCGGCGTCTGGGATCTCGACGACACCTACCGGACCGGCTTCCAGGTGCAGCGCGTCGCCGATCAGACCTACCTGCAGCGCTTCGGCTTCAAGACCCCGCTGCTCAACGCGATGATCACTCGCGCCTATCTGGAGGGGTTTGCGCCGAACGTCTCGACCGACGTCAATGCCTATTTGTTCCAGCCCCTGCTGCCGGGGCTCGGCGACTCGACCCAGCCGATCGTGCTGCCGGTCGTCAATCGCACCTGGCGGACGCACCCCGACGGCCTCGGCGGCGAATTGCTGGTCAACGCCAATCTGCTCGACATCGTCCGCGAGGTCGGGACCCAGACCCGCCGGCTGTCGCTTGGCGGCGAATGGGACCGGACATTCCTCGACGGCATCGGCGGGCATTACAAATTTTCGGCCAGCGTGCGCGGCGACGGCTATTCGGTCGCCGGGCTGAGCCCGTTATCGAACCCGGATCTGCCGAGCGTGTTCTTCCCGGTGAACGGCGCGCCGGCGCTGCAGCCGATCAGCGGCAATTACGTCACCGGGCGGGCCTTTCCGCAGCTGGGGCTTACCTGGAACTATCCGCTGGTCCACCGTGGCGCCGACCTGACGGCGATCGTCGAGCCGATTGCCGGGATCTATGCCGGGCCGTCCAGCGGCAACAGCCGCCGCATCCCGGACGAGGATAGTCTCGGCTACGAGTTCCGCGACTCCGACCTGTTCCGGCCGGACCGGCTGGCAGGCTACGACGTGCTCGATACCGGACAGCGCGTCGATTACGGGATGAAGCTCGGCCTCTACCAGAAAAACGGCGGCAACTACCGCTTTCTGATCGGGCAGAGCTATCGCGCCCAACCCAATGTCTTCCTGCCGCCGGCCTCCGGCGCCGCCCAGCGCCTGTCCGACATCGTCGGGCGCGTCGTCTTGTCGCCCAGCTCCTATCTCGACCTGATCTACCGCTTTCGCTTTGACAAGGCTACGCTAAGCAATCGGACCCAGGAGGTAGGCCTCGCCGTCGGCCCGCAAAATCTGCGGGTCGGCCTCAACTACCTGCTGGTGCCGGCGCAGCAGCAGAACGACGTTGTCACCAACCCGGCAACCGGCCAGACGGTCTTGTACGGCAAGCGCGAGCAGCTCTCGGTGAACCTGACCACCAAGCTTACCCGCTACTGGTCGCTGAGCGGCAGCGAGACCATCAACCTGACGAATTCGCAGAATCTGGTCAACGGCATCGCCGAACCGCAATCGAACAGCGCCAGCCTCTACGCGACCGTGGCGGCGATCTACCAGGATGAGTGCATGGGGTTCATCAGCTCGATCACCCAGTCGGGGATCCGCAACGGCGATGTCACCCCGGGCGTCTCGGTAATGTTCAGCATCGTGTTCAAGAACCTTGGCGAGATCGGCGGCTCGCTCGCGGCGCCGAGTTCCCTGTAAAGGGCGCGCGGCGTCCGGCGGCGACATCGCTCCGGCGAGCGTGTAGGCTAGAGCGGTCGGTCGAGGCAACAGGGTTGGGGGAAAATGCCGCTGTTTCGTTGGTTATGCTTGCCGCGGTTATGCTTGCTGGTTCTCGCGCTCGGTGCGTTTGCCGGCGCCGCTCAAGCCGCGCCGCTGGGCGAACGCGCGGCTGCCGCGCGGCTGCCGCACTCGGCGGCGCCGGTGCAGCCGCCTGCGGCTCTGCCCGAGATGCGCATCGCGGCGGTGGTCAATGACCAGGTCATCTCGGTTTTCGACCTCGTGTCGCGGATTCGTCTGGTGATGATCTCGACCAACGTCCCCGACACGCCGGAAGCGCGCAAGCGCCTCGCTCCCGAGGTGCTGCGCGGGCTGATCGACGAGAAGCTGGAGCTGCAGGAAGCCAAGCGCCAAGGCGTTACCGCCTCGGACAAGGAGATCCGCAACGCCTTGGCCTCGATCGAAAAGCAGAACAATATGAAACCCGGGCAGCTCAACGAATTTCTGAAGGCGCGGGGTATCGACCGCGGCGTGCTGGTCGATCAGCTGACCGCCTCGATCGTGTGGGCCAAGCTGGTACGACAGATGGCGGCACAGACCATCGACATCTCGGACCAAGAAATCGACGAAGCGCTGAAGCGCGCCAAGGAGAATGCCAAGGAACCGGAAAGCCGGGTTGCCGAGATCTTTCTCGCAGTCGACAAGCCGAGCCAGGATGCCCAGGTGCGCAGCCTGGCCGAGCGCCTGACTCAGCAGATGCGCCAGGGGGCGCGGTTCTCGGCGATCGCCCAGCAATACTCGCAATCGGCGACGGCGGCGGTGGGCGGCGATATGGGGTGGTTGCGCCCCGACCAGCTGCCGCCGGCCCTCAGCAAGGTAGCTTCGCAGCTGAAGCCGGGCGAGTTGTCGCCGCCCATTCGCTCCGGCGGGGGATATTACCTGCTGCTCGTGCTCGACCGGCGCAACGGCTCCACCGGCAGCGAAGACGACGCCGTCTACGATATCGTCCAGGTGGTGTTTCCGCTGCCGGCGCCGTCGAGCGAAGCGGCTCGTCGGGCCGCGATCACCGAGGCCGAGCGCATTCGCACCGCCGCCAAGGATTGCCCGAGCCTGCTCAGGCTCGGCAAGGAGAAGGCGCCGCGATTGTCGAGCGAAGGAAAATTGCGGGCCGGCAACATCTCGCCGCAAATGCGCGCGCTGGTGAACAAGCTGGCGGTCGGGCAGGTGTCGGAGCCGATCGTCCAAAAAAACGGCGTCGGCGTGATCATGGTGTGCGGGAAAAGCACCGGCAGCACCGCGGTGACCCGCGCCGAAGTTACCGAAACACTGCTGCGCCAGCGCCTCGACGTGGTGGCGCGGCGCTACCTGCACGATCTGCGGCGCAACGCCTATGTCGATGTGAGGGTGTGACGGCATGACGCTTCCGCTCGCCCTGACGATGGGCGAGCCGGCCGGGATCGGCGGCGAGATTGCGCTTGCAGCGTGGCTGCAGCGCGCGGCAGGCGTGCCGCCCTTTTACCTGATCGACGATCCCGGTCGCCTCGCCGCCCTGGCGCGGCGGCTTTGCTGGGATGTGCCGCTGCGCCTGCTCGACGCGCCGCAGCAGGCCCCGGCGGTGTTCGCCGAGGCATTGCCGGTGCTGCCGATCGGCGACACGCCGCGCGCGACGCCCGGCTGCCCCGACCCCGCCGATGCGCCGCTGGTGATCGGCGCGATCGATGCCGCGGTGGCCGATGTGCGGGCCGGCCGCGCCGCCGCGGTGGTGACCAATCCGATCAACAAGGAGGCGCTCTACCGCGCCGGTTTCCGGCATCCCGGGCACACCGAATATCTCGGCGAACTGGCGGGACTGGCAACCGCGCCGGTGATGATGCTCGCCTGCCCCCAATTGCGCGTCGTGCCGGTCACGATCCATCTGGCGTTGCGCCAGGCGGTCGAGCAATTGTCGGGGGCGGCGATCGTGCATGCCGGGCGGCTGACGCATGCGGCATTGCTGCGTGATTTCGGCATCGCGCGGCCGGTCATCGCCGTCGCCGGGCTCAATCCGCATGCCGGCGAGGGCGGCGCGCTCGGACATGAGGACCGCGACATCATCGCGCCGGCGGTCGCCGAGTTGCGCGCCGCCGGCATCGATGCGCGCGGCCCGCGCGCCGCCGACACGATGTTCCACGCCGCGGCGCGGCGCGGCTACGACGCGGCGTTGTGCATGTATCACGACCAGGCGCTAATCCCGGTCAAGGCGATCGATTTCGACGGCACGGTCAACGTCACGCTCGGCCTGCCGTTCATCCGCACCTCGCCCGATCACGGCACCGCCTTCGACATCGCCGGCCGCGGCATCGCCCGGCCCGACAGCCTGATCGCCGCGCTTCGCCTGGCCGCCGCAATGGCGGCGCGGCGCGGCGGCTGATCTCGCCCCGCGGTGACCGCCGCCGATCTCGGCGAGTTGCCGCCGCTGCGCGAGGTCATCGCCCGACACGGCATCGCCGCGAGGAAGCGCCTCGGGCAGCATTTCATCCTCGATCTCAACCTGACCCGGCGCATCGCCCGCGCCGCCGGCCCGCTCGGCCGCGCCAACGTCATCGAGATCGGCCCCGGCCCCGGCGGGCTGACCCGCGCGCTGCTCGCCGAGGGGGCGCGCCGGGTCGTCGCGATCGAGCGCGACCCGCGCTGCCTCGCCGCGCTCGCCGAGATCGTGGCCTGCCATCCCGGGCGGCTCGACGTGGTGGCGGGCGACGCGCTGGCGCTCGATCCGGCCGAATTGTGCGAGCGCCCGCGCAAGATCGTCGCCAACCTGCCCTACAACATCGCCACCGCGCTCCTGCTGCGCTGGCTCGACCGTATCGCCGACTACGAGAGCCTCGTCCTGATGTTCCAGCGCGAGGTCGCGCTGCGCCTCGTCGCGGCGCCGCGCACCCCGGCCTATGGCCGCCTGTCGGTCATCGTGCAATGGCTGTGCGAGGCGAAGATCCTGTTCGACCTGCCGCCGCGCGCCTTCGTGCCGCCGCCTAAGGTCACGTCGAGCGTGGTGTTGCTGGTGCCGCGCGCCCAACCGCTGGCGCCGGCCGCCAAGCCGGCCCTCGAACGCCTGACCGCCGCCGCCTTCGGCCAGCGCCGCAAGATGCTGCGCGCCAGCCTCAAAACCCTCGGCGTCCCGCCCGAGCCGCTCCTCGCCGCCGCCGGCATCCCCCCGACCGCGCGGGCCGAAGAACTCTCAGTCGCGCAATTTTGCGCCCTCGCGCGGGCGCTGGTCCAACCGCCAGTGGCTAGCGCCGCGCGCCAGGAGGGTCCTTGATCATGCAGCTGATCGACTCTAACTGCCGTCACAGGCTATTGGTGGAAAAGACGCTTTGCCCAGTCAATAAGAGAAAAGTCAGTCGTAATTACAGCAACAAGTAATACCACAAGAACCGCAAAAATAAGGTTGCTAGTTATCCCAACGAGATTGCCGCTCCAAAAATTCGGCCAAAATCGCCCGACGTTGCCGATTGCTGCATTGATAGCTGCTTGCTTTTCATCATCCATTTCTTCCCGAAGATACCAGCGTGCGAACTGTGCATACCAGTTTTCTGCGGTCCGTTCTCTATCGATGAAATAGCTCTCCGGCTTTCCTCTATACCACTCTGCGGTCTGGTCAGACGTGGGGGCCAAGCCGTCGTGGTTGATCCGGTAGTGATCGCACCAGTCGATGCGATCTTGCTCAACCAGCGCATATGCGAATAACGCGATTGCGTCTGTGTCACCGTCGGTGTCGACACCCCTTCGATCGCGGGAAAAGTGGAAGACCTCGTCCGAAGACGAGAGCGGAGTCACGGTCTTTTAACTGGCGGCGGTCGCGATTTTCCAGCTTTAACCGCCTCAGTCGCGACACGCGCTGCCTGTTCAATTTTTTTTCGATTTTCTGCCCAGGTATGCCCTGCCCGATCAATTTTCATCGCAGGAATATCCTTGGACGATGCGGGCGCGGCCATGCGCATAGGGAGCTCTGGGGCGGTGCGTGCTTCTAACATCATACTGTGCTCCCACAAACCATCAGGGGCTTGGTGCGGTTCCAGTTCGAGCCCGACGTTAACCGCCAGACGCCGACCGACATCGGAACGTACCGATGCTAGCCCTTGCGCGTAACCCAAGTCCTGTCACGATTCCCGACAACGTGTTTCAACTTGCTACACACTTAATTGCGCCTCCCAACCTCACAAGGGGCATAGGCCGCGACCGATGCGGCGCGTGTCGATGCTCGTCTTTTCGGAATTCACCCCGCGCGCAGGCGGTTGACGAAATCGGCGAGGCCGAGCTGGCGGGTGCGCTTGAGGCGTTCGGCGGTGATGATGGCGGCGACCTCTCCGACGCTGTCATCGACCTCGCGATTGACGATGACGTATTCGTATTCCGACCAGTGGCTCATTTCCTCGGCCGATTTTGCCATGCGATCGGCAACGACGGCGGCGCTGTCCTGGGCGCGCCGGCGCAGCCGCGCTTCGAGCGCCGCCAAGCTCGGCGGCAGCACGAACACCGTGACGATGTCGTCGCGCACGCTCTCGGTGAGTTGCTGGGTGCCCTGCCAGTCGATATCGGTGACGATGTCATGCCCGCCCGCCAGCGCCGCCTCGATCGGCTGGCGCGGCGTGCCGTAGCAGTGCCCGAAGACGTTCGCGTGTTCGAGGAGGTCGCCCCCCGCCACCATCGCGTCAAAGCGCGCCTGGTCAATGAACCGGTAATCGCGGCCGTCAACCTCGCTGGGACGCGGCGGCCGCGTCGTGACCGAGACGGAGAGCGTCAGCGCCGGATCGCGTTCGAGCAGCCGTCGGGTGATCGTCGTCTTGCCGGCGCCCGAGGGCGAGGACAGCACCAGCAGCAAGCCGCGCCGGTGGATCGTCGCTGGCGGGGCGGGTGCGGCGCTCATTCGAGGTTCTGCACCTGCTCGCGGAACTGCTCGATCGCCGCCTTCAGCGCGAGGCCGATGCGGGTCAATTCCAGCGCCGCCGATTTTGAGCACAGCGTGTTGGCTTCGCGGTTCAGCTCCTGGCACAGGAAATCAAGCTGCCGCCCGACCGGCTCACCACGCTCCAAGAGTTCGCCCGCCTGGGCGATATGGCCGCGCAGCCGGTCCAGTTCCTCGCGGATATCGGCGCGGGTGACGAGCATCGTCAGTTCCTGCGCGACTCGCTCCTGCGGCACCGTCGGGGCGAGGCCGGACAATTCCGCCAAGAGGGTTTCGAGCCGGGCCCGGATCGCCTGCGGCTGCGCTGCCGCACAACCGGCCGCCGCCTCGACCAGCGCGGCCAGCTCGCAGCGCTGTTCTGCAAGGATCGCCGCCAGCCGCGCGCCCTCCTCGCCGCGCGCCGCCGCCAGCCGGTCGAGCGCCAAAGCC